>Ga0213835_101181_pt1 | contig 17582 bp, 9 predicted proteins | sample SWPATP01_FD_160576 | JGI IMG/M metagenome (GOLD analysis project Ga0213835, IMG submission 160576) | Coastal seawater microbial communities from Marineland, Florida, United States - SWPA TP0 #1 | ecosystem: Environmental > Aquatic > Marine > Coastal | place: USA: Florida | collected 2016-08-05 | reverse complement strand
CGTAAGAAGCCACACGTAAACATAGGAACGATTGGACACGTGGATCACGGAAAGACCACGTTGACTGCAGCAATCACAAAGGTGCTATCTGCTAAATTTGGTGGATCAGCCAAAGCCTTTGATGAGATTGATAACGCTCCGGAAGAGCGCGAGCGTGGTATTACTATTGCAACGGCACACGTGGAGTACGAAACCGAGAATCGCCACTACGCACACGTTGACTGTCCGGGTCACGCGGATTATGTGAAGAACATGGTTACCGGTGCTGCTCAGATGGACGGTGCGATTATCGTAGTTGCGGCTACTGACGGTCCGATGCCACAAACCCGTGAGCACATTCTACTTGCGCGTCAGGTAGGGGTACCTTACTTGGTGGTGTTCATGAACAAAGTGGACTTGGTTGATGACGAAGAACTTCTTGAGCTAGTTGAGATGGAAGTACGTGAGTTGTTAGACAAGTACGAATTCCCTGGAGATGATACTCCGGTGATTAAAGGATCTGCCCTTGGCGCGCTAAATGGTGAGCCACAATGGGAAGAGAAAATCCTTGAGCTTATGCAATCGGTTGATGATTATATTCCAACTCCGGAGCGTGATGTTGACAAGCCGTTTTTGATGCCGGTTGAGGATGTATTCTCTATTACCGGTCGTGGAACTGTAGCAACAGGTCGTATTGAGCGTGGAGTGATTAAAATCAACGAAGAGATTGACATTGTAGGGATCAACGAAGACAAGATGAAGTCTGTAGTTACCGGTATTGAGATGTTCCGTAAGCTACTTCCGGAAGGTCAAGCGGGCGACAACGCAGGATTGTTACTTCGTGGGATCAACAAAGATGACTTAGTACGTGGAATGGTACTATGTAAGCCAAACAGTGTGAAGCCACACAAGCAGTTTAGCTGTGAGGTGTACATATTGAGCAAAGATGAAGGTGGACGTCACACTCCGTTCTTCAAGGGCTACCGTCCACAGTTTTATTTCCGTACCACAGACGTAACGGGTATCTGCCAGTTGCCAGAAGGTGTGGAGATGGTAATGCCGGGTGACAACGTACAATTGACTGTAGATTTGATTCAGCCGATTGCTATGGAAGAAGGTCTTCGTTTCGCGATTCGTGAAGGTGGCCGTACCGTAGGTGCCGGTGTTGTAGCTAAAATTCTAGACTAAGTTAACTGACAAATTTTTAGTCAGTACGGGTGTAGCTCAATTGGTAGAGTAACGGTCTCCAAAACCGTCGGTTGGGGGTTCGAGTCCCTCCACCCGTGCAAAAAAACAATATTTTTTACTTCAATATTTGCAATGAGCAAAGTAAAAACATTTTTTGATGGCGTTAAAAAAGAGTGGAGTAAAATCTCCTGGCCATCAGCAAAAGAACTTCAGGACAACACATTAATTGTTGTTCTATTTTCAATCATTGTGTCTCTTTTCATATTTGTTATTGATCAGATTTACAGCAAAATTCTTGAATTAATATTCGGGTAATGTCATTTTCTGACGAAGATATAAAATGGTATGTAATTCGCTGTTTTTCCGGTCATGAGAAAAAAGTGAAAGAGAATCTGCGGGAGCTTCTTGAGGATGAGGGTCTACTAGACAAGGTGGAACAAATCCTTATACCGACAGAAACAGTAATTGAGATAAAGTCCGGCAAAAAACGGACCAGGGAAAAAAACTTCTTCCCGGGGTATATTTTGTATAAGGGTATCTATGATGATAGCATTAATAGTGTTATTTCAAATGCTCAATCTGTGATCGGGTTTCTGAAAGCAGATAAAAATAGCAAAAATCCTACCCCACTTAGACAAGATGAAGTTGACAGAATACTTGGAAAAGTAACTCATGATAAAGAAGTGGTTGCCAGTGGCGGTTTGGTTGAGATTCCTTTTAGAAAAGGAGATCTCATTAAAGTTGTTGATGGCCCATTCAGAGACTTCGACGGAATTGTTGAAGAGGTTTATCCTGAGAAACTCAAACTTGTTGTTCTTGTAAGTATCTTTGGACGTAAGACACCGGTAGAGGTTGATGTGAATCAGGTTGAACCTGAATCTTAGATTAACTTCGAGCGCATTCCACCTGCTTGTTTTAAAATTAATAGAATTCATTATCCATGGCAAAGAAAATTGAGAAAATAATAAAGCTGCAGATTAAAGGTGCGCAAGCAAACCCTGCTCCTCCTGTAGGACCGGCACTCGGTCAAGCCGGTGTTAACATCATGGAGTTCTGCAAAGCCTTTAATGCCAGAACCCAGGATAAGGCAGGAACAGTGGTGCCTGTTGAAATTACAGTTTACAATGATAAATCATTCACATTTATCACAAAAACTCCTCCAGCACCAATTCTGCTCAAACTTGCATTAAAACTACAGTCTGGTTCAAGTGAGCCAAACCGTGTTAAAGTAGGGACGATAACCTATACTCAATGCAGGGAGATTGCCGAAGTAAAAATGCCTGATCTCAATTGTTATGACATTGATGCAGCTTCAGAAATGATAGCTGGAACAGCTCGTAGCATGGGTATCAGAGTTGACAGAAGCAAATAATTTATCCAGGAGTAAATAAATGGCTAAAAAAGGAAAAAAATACGAAGAAGCTCGTAAACTGGTTGAGCCTGGAAAAGAGTACAGCCTGGAAGAAGCAGTAGAGCTCGTAAAGAAAACATCAGTAACCAAATTCGACTCATCTGTTGATATTGATGTAAGACTTGGAGTTGATCCAAGGCAAGCTGATCAGATGGTTCGTGGAAACGTATCGTTACCACATGGAATAGGTAAAGATGTTCGCGTACTTGCTCTAGTAAATCCTGCAAAACAGGAAGAAGCTAAGGCTGCAGGTGCTGATCATGTCGGACTCGATGACTATATCGAGAAAATTGAAGGTGGATGGACAGATATCGATGTTATTGTTGCCACTCCCGATGTGATGGGTAAACTTGGAAAATTAGGTCGAGTTCTCGGTCCAAGAGGATTGATGCCTAACCCGAAAAGTGGTACCGTAACTATGGATGTAGGCACAGCTATTAAAGAAGTGAAAGCCGGTAAGATTGATTTCCGTGTTGACAAATACGGTATTCTTCATACATCTGTAGGTAAAGTAAGCTTTGATGCAAACAAACTTAAAGAGAATGCTGAAGCATTTCTACAAACTGTAGTTAAGCTAAAGCCATCTTCTTCTAAAGGTATTTACATTAAAGGTGTTTACTTGAGTACAACAATGGGGCCTGGAATACCTATTTCACGAACCAATTTAGTTAAGTAATCAAGCGTAAAGTACAAGAATATGGCAACACTTGAGAAAAAGAAAGAGTCGCAACAGGAAATCGTAGAACTTCTAAAGAAGTCCGATGCAGTGTACCTCACTGATTACAAAGGTATGTCTGTTGCTCAGATTAACAAATTGCGTCGTGAATTTCGCAATGATGGCATAACCTACAAAGTATTTAAAAATACTATTGTAAAACGTGCAATGGAAGAAGTGGGCGGATATGAAAATGCATACCAATTATTGGAAAATCAATCTGCATTTGCATTTATTTCCGGAGACCCTGCGAAACCTGCGAAAATATTGAAATCCTTCCTCAAGGAAAACAAAAATCCTGAGTTTAAAGGTGCCATCATTGAAGGTGCGCTATTTGAAGGAGACAAACTCGATGCCCTCTCTTCTATGAAATCAAAAGAAGAGGTTATCGGAGATATTATCGGATTGCTCCTCGCACCGATCACAAATATTGTCGGCGGTCTTCAGGCTCAGGGTTCAAATATCCTTGGAGCAGTTAAGACTATTGCTGAGAAAGAAAACAATAACTAAGATATTTTTAAACTAACCCTTACAACAATCGGAGAATAATAATGGCTGATGTTAAAACTTTAGCAGAACAGTTAGTAAACCTTACAATTAAAGAAGCTAACGAACTTGCAAAAGTACTCGAAGAAGAGTACGGTATCAAACCAGCTGCTGCTGCTGTTGCAGTTGCTGCGGGTCCTGCTGCAGATGCGGCTGTCGTAGAAGAGCAAACAGAATTCACTGTAATTCTTAAAGATGCCGGTGCTAAGAAAATCGGTGTAATTAAAGAAATCCGTGCTATCACCGGTCTTGGCTTGAAAGAAGCTAAAGATCTAGTTGATGGTGCTCCTTCTACTGTAAAAGAATCAGTTAGCAAAGAAGAAGCTAACGATCTTAAAGCAAAATTAGAAGAAGCAGGCGCTGTAGTAGAACTTAAATAGTTCTTTTCAGTTTGTCATCAATAGCCAATGCCCGAAAAGGTATTGGCTTTTGGTGCCTTAATAACATGCTTGAAATAAGATAATTATCTTTTTCAGGTATGTGTTTTTGTGTTTATAACAACCCCACCAATCATTTAATCGTGAGGTATCCTTGAGAAAAGAGACCAACACACTTCCCTTCACGAACCGAATTACATTCGCCAGTTCAAAGGCGGTAATTGATTATCCAGATTTTTTGGATATTCAAATAGAATCATTCAGACGATTTACACAATGGGATGTTGCACCTGACGATCGCGAAGAAGTAGGACTGCAACGAATTTTCAATGAGCATTTTCCAATAACAAACTCTAGAGAGCAAAATATTCTCGAGTTTCTTTATTATTCCATTGATACGCCTAAATATGACATCAAAGAATGTCAGGATAGAGGTTTAACATTCTCTGTTCCACTAAAAGCGAAATTGCGTCTGTCTGCAATCGATCAGTCTGATGAAGCAAGTGAAACCATCGAACAAGAAGTATTCTTGGGAGAACTTCCTTGGATGACTGAAAGAGGTACATTCATTATTAACGGCGCTGAGCGTGTTATTGTTAGCCAGTTACACCGTTCCCCGGGTGTTTTCTTTGGGATGTCTATGCACCCAAATGGTACCCAACTTTATTCGGCTCGTATCATTCCTTTTAAAGGTTCTTGGATTGAATTTACAACTGATATTCGTGATGTTCTTTGGGCATACATCGATAGAAAGAAGAAGCTTCCTTTAACCACACTTCTAAGAGCACTCGGTTTTTCATCTGATTATGAAATTTTATCTATTTTCGGCTTATCAGAAGAAGTAGCATTCAAAACCCGCAAAGCATTTACTGAACTCGTAGGTCGTCGTCTTGCAACCGAAATCGTAAAAGAGGAAGAGCAAGAAGTTGTTGATGATGAAACCGGTGAAATAGTTCAGGCTGTTAACCGTGTTATCATTTTCCCGAGAGAACATGAACTCAAGGATGAAGATTACGATGTAATTAAAGAATTAGGCCTAAAATCTCTGTATTTGCTCAATTTGAGCCAGGAAGATGCCGATCGTTCTGTAGTAATCAATACATTAAGAAAAGATACAACCACAGATCAGGTTAGTGCTCTTGCTGAAGTTTATCGCCAAATCAGAACAGGAGAAATGCCTGATGTTGAAACCGGTAAAGCTGTTCTTGAGCGTTTGTTCTTCAGTGATAAAAAATATGACCTAGGCGAAGTAGGACGTTATCGCCTGAATAAGCGTCTCAGAATTGATGAGTCTCTTGAAATAAGAACGCTTACCATTGAAGATATCCTCGCTATTATCAAAGAGTTGATTCGTTTGAAAAATATGAAATCAACGGTTGATGATATCGATCACCTAAGTAACAGAAGAGTTAGAACCGTTGGTGAACAACTTTCTCAGCAGTTTGGTTTAGGTCTTGCGCGTATGGCAAGAACTATCCGTGAGCGTATGAACTCACGCGACGCTGAACAGTTTACGCCTCAGGATCTTGTTAACGCTAGGACAATTTCCAGCGTAATTAACACCTTCTTCGGAACTAATCAGCTTTCTCAGTTCATGGATCAGACAAACCCATTAGCTGAGTTAACTCACAAGCGTCGTATGTCTGCATTAGGTCCTGGCGGTCTTACTCGTGAGCGTGCCGGATTTGAGGTGCGTGACGTTCACTATACCCACTACGGTCGTCTGTGTCCGATTGAAACTCCTGAAGGTCCAAACATTGGTTTAATTTCTTCATTGTGTGTTCACGCGAAAATCAACGATTTTGGTTTTATTGAAACTCCATACCGCAAAGTTAAAAACGGTAAAGTAACGAACGAAGTAGAGTACTTGGCAGCCGAACAAGAAGATGAAACAATCATTGCTCAGGCTAACGCTGTACTTGATGAGAATTCAATGTTCAAAAATGAACAGATTTTCTCCCGTTTCCGCGATAGTAACGTTGGTCTCGCTACTCCGGATCAGGTAGAATATATGGACGTAACTCCGAACCAAATTACTTCGGTTGCTGCTTCCATGATTCCATTTATTGAGCATGATGATGCTAACCGTGCTTTGATGGGTTCAAACATGCAACGTCAGGGCGTACCGCTTCTAAGACCTGAAAAGCCTGTTGTTGGAACAGGTATGGAATATTATGCTGCACGCGATTCCCGCGCTGTAATCACTGCTGACGGGGATGGTGAAGTGGTTTATGTTTCTGCTAATGAGATAAGAATCAAATATGATCGTACGGAGCAGGAAGAACAAGCTTACTTCGATGATGGTATTGTTTCTTATGAACTAAGAAAATTTGAGCGTACAAATCAAGATACCTGTTCAAATCAACGTCCGATTGTTAAACATGGCGATAGAGTTAAAAAAGGACAGCCAATTGCGGATGGATGCGCTACAAACGATGGTGAACTTGCACTTGGTCGTAACCTGCTAGTGGCATTTATGCCTTGGAGAGGATACAACTTTGAGGATGCTATCGTAATTAGCGAAAGAGTGGTTTCAGAGGATATTTATACCTCCATTCACATTTCTGAATTTGAGCAACAAGTTCGTGATACTAAGCGTGGTGAAGAAGAACTTACCCGTGAAATTCCGAATGTAAGCGATGAAGCTACTCGTAATCTTGATGAAAACGGAATTATCAGAGTTGGTGCTAAAATCAAAACCGGTGATATTATTGTCGGGAAAATCACACCTAAAGGTGAAAGTGATCCAACTCCGGAAGAAAAACTTCTTCGTGCAATCTTCGGAGATAAAGCCGGTGATGTTAAAGATGCATCTCTAAAAACTCCTCCTGGTGTTTCTGGGGTAATCATCGACACGAAACTTTTTAGTCGTAAAAAAGATGAGCAGTATTCAAGAAAAGAGGAAAAAGAGCTCGTTGAGCGTGAAAATTCTATTCTTGCTGAACAAGTAACCAGTTTAAATGCTGAATGGGCTGTTCGCATGTACAAATTATTAAAGGATAAAACTTCGCCCGGCATTGTTGATAATGTGGGTGTTGAAATTATCCCGAAGAGAGAGAAATATAGAAAACAAATGTTTGATGAAGTCCATGATCCACTCACCATTAAAGCAAAGCAACAATGGTGTCAGGATGAGGATGTTAACAAACTAGTGGAAATTCTCTTCAGAAATTATCGCGACATACGCCGTAAATACGATTCGGATTCTAAGAGACGTAAGTTTCAAATTCAGGTCGGTGATGAGCTTCCACCGGGAATCGTTAAAAAAGCGAAAGTCTATGTTGCTAAGAAAAGAAAACTACAGGTTGGTGATAAAATGGCGGGTCGCCACGGTAACAAAGGTGTTGTAGCCAAAGTTGTTCCTGTGGAAGATATGCCATTCCTCGAAGATGGAACACCGGTAGATATCGTATTGAATCCACTTGGGGTACCTTCAAGGATGAACCTCGGTCAGATTTATGAGACTATCTTAGGTTGGGCTGGCAAGAAATTGGGTGTTACATTTGCAACTCCAATTTTTGATGGTGCTAGCTATGAAGATGTTCAGTACTGGCTCAAAGAAGCAGGTTTACCTGAATCCGGTCGTACATATTTGTATAATGGTCGCACAGGTGAACGTTTCTCACAGCAAACGACTGTTGGTTACATCTATATGATGAAACTAAATCACCTTGTAGAAGATAAAATGCACGCACGTTCTATTGGTCCATACTCACTCATTACCCAACAGCCACTTGGTGGTAAGGCACAATTTGGTGGTCAAAGATTGGGAGAGATGGAGGTTTGGGCACTCTATGCATACGGTGCGGCAAACATTCTTAAGGAAATGCTCACAGTTAAAAGTGATGATGTTAAAGGGCGCTCAAAAGTTTATGAGGCCATCGTTAAAGGGGAGAATCTCCCTGATGGAAATACACCAGAGTCATTCAACGTTCTATTGAAAGAACTACAAGGACTTGGTCTCGAAGTAAACATTGAGCAATAAGGAAACACCATCATGAATATTTCTGTAAATCGTATTTTTTCAACCAATTCAATCACGGAGGTGGAACCTTGTCATTACTAGTAAGCGACACCGTATCCAAAGACTTTAAGGGACTAAAGATTTCTCTAGCTTCTGCTGAGGCAATTCTTTCCCGTTCAAGAGGTGAAGTACTCACTCCTGAAACCATTAACTATCGTACGTTTAAACCTGAAATGAATGGTTTATTCTGCGAGAAAATCTTCGGTCCTGTAAAAGACTGGGAATGTCACTGCGGTAAGTATAAAAGAATCCGTTATAAAGGGATAATTTGTGACCGATGCGGTGTTGAAGTTACCAGAAAAGCTGTTCGTCGTGAGCGTATGGGGCATATTAGCCTTTGTGTTCCGGTTGTACACATTTGGTACTTCAAATCCCTTCCGAACAAAATTGCTTACCTCCTTGGTTTGTCTTCCAAAAACCTCGATAAAATTGTTTATTACGAGAATTTCGTTGTAATCAATCCGGGTATGGCTAAGGATCTTGGGTACAAGCATGGTGATATGCTCACCGAAGAAGAGTACCATGGTATTTTGGCTCAGTTGCCTGACGACCAATATGAAATGGATGATGATGATGACGATAAATTTGTTGTAAAAACGGGTGCTGAAGCTATTGAGGCTATGCTTGCTTCGATAGATTTGGACAAATCCGTTTACAAATATCGTGAGCTTGTTAAGACCGAAACTTCAATGCTTCGTAAGAAAAAGTATTTAAAGCGTCTTCAGGTTCTTGAGGCATTCCGTACGGCAAATAAGTCTATCGAAAACCGCCCTGAGTGGATGGTAATGAGAGTCGTTCCGGTTATTCCACCAGAATTGAGACCTCTTGTTCCACTTGAAGGAGGTAGATTTGCGACTTCTGATTTGAATGATCTTTACCGTCGTGTAATCATCAGAAACAATCGTCTGAAAAGGCTTATTGATATTAAAGCCCCTGATGTTATCCTCAGAAATGAGAAAAGAATGCTTCAGGAAGCGGTTGATTCCCTTTTCGACAATTCAAGAAAAACAAACGCAGTTCGTTCAAACAATCGTCCTCTCAAGTCGTTGAGTGACATGCTTAAAGGTAAGGCAGGACGTTTCCGTCAGAACTTACTTGGTAAGCGTGTTGACTATTCCGGTCGTTCGGTAATCGTTGTTGGACCTGAGTTGCAAATGCATCAGTGTGGTCTTCCAAAAGAAATGGCAGTTGAGCTTTATAAACCGTTTGTAATTCGTCGCCTAATTGAACGCGGTTACGTGAAAACGGTGAAGAGCGCCAAGAAAATGGTTGATCGTAGAGATGAAGTAGTTTGGGACGTTCTCGAAAACGCAATTAACGGTCACCCTGTTCTTCTAAACCGTGCTCCGACGCTTCACAGACTTGGTATTCAGGCGTATCAGCCGGTACTTACTGAGCATAAAGCGATTCAGTTACACCCACTATCTTGTACTGCGTTCAACGCTGACTTCGATGGTGACCAAATGGCGGTTCACCTTCCATTAAGTAATGATGCCATCCTTGAAGCTTCTGTATTGATGCTTGGTTCACACAATATTATGAACCCAGCAAGTGGGGGCCCGATTACGGTTCCTTCTCAGGACATGGTTCTTGGTATTTATTATCTCACCAAAGTTGCGACCAATGCTAAAGGTGAAGGTAAGACCTTTAGTGGAGCCGATGAGGTAATTATTGCTTACGATCAAGGTATCATTGATCTTCATGCGAAAATTAATGTTAGAATTCAAACATTGAAGGATGGTAACTCGGTTACTGAAGTTATTAAAACAACGACCGGACGTGTGATTTTCAACGAAATCATCCCATCTGAGCTTGAATACAAGAATGTTACTTTTGGTAAGAAAGAGCTTAGAAACCTTATTTCTGAAGTATATGCCAATGCTGGAACAGCCAAAACGGCTGCTTTCCTTGACGATATGAAACGTCTTGGATTTGAAACAGCAACATCCGGAGGTTTATCATTTAGCTTAGATGATATCGTAATTCCTGATGAGAAAATGGAACTTATCCAAAAAGCACAAAAAGAAGTTCTTCTCATTCAAGAGCGCTATGAAAATGGTTTCATTACGGATAACGAGCGTTACAACCAGGTAATTGATAAATGGACAAGCACGACAAACCGTGTATCAGAAACTCTTTTCAATGCACTAACCAAAGATAAAGACGGATTTAATCCGGTGTTTATGATGGCGGATTCCGGTGCTAGGGGTTCTAAAGAGCAGATTCGTCAGCTTGGTGGTATGCGTGGTCTTATGGCTAAACCTCAAAAGAGTTCACTTGAGTCATCTGGTAGTGAAGTAATTGAAACCCCGATTCTTTCAAGCTTCAAAGAAGGTCTAACCGTTCTTGAGTACTTTATCTCTACTCACGGTGCGAGAAAAGGTCTTGCTGATACAGCGCTTAAAACTGCGGATGCAGGGTATTTAACACGCCGTTTGGTTGACGTTTCTCAGGATGTAATCGTTACTGAAGAAGATTGTGGTACACTTCGTGGTATCAAAATCAAAGCTTTAAAGGATAATGAGGACATTGTTGAAAGCCTTGAGGATAGAATTATTGGTCGTGTGTCAATGCATGATATATACGACCCACTTACCGACGAGCTAATTGTACGTTCGAACCAATTAATTGAAGAGAAAATTGGTCGTAAGATTTCTGAGACTTCGATTGAAGAAGTAGAAATCAGATCAGTTCTTACATGTGAAACCGGAAGAGGTGTATGTTCCATGTGTTATGGACGTGACCTAAGCCGTGGCAAACTTGTTCAGGTTGGTGAGGCTGTGGGTGTTATTGCTGCTCAGTCTATCGGTGAACCCGGTACGCAGCTTACACTTAGAACGTTCCACGTGGGTGGTACAGCGTCTCGTTTGGAAGCTGAATCTCAGCACATCGCAAAATTCAATGGGAAACTTGAATTCGACAACATGCGTGTGGTTACATACGATGATGGCGAAGAAGAGTTCAATATTGTTTTAAGCCGTGCAGGTGAAATTAGAATTGTTGACGATACAGGAAAAATCCTTATCAGTTACAATATTCCTTATGGTTCTGAACTTTTGGTTGAAGAAGGAGATATTATCTCTAAAGGTGCTCCAATTTGTAAGTGGGACCCTTACAACGCCAGAATTTATTCTGAAATGAATGGTACAGTTGCATTCAAGGATATTATCGATGAAGTAACCTGTACTGATGAAACAGATGCTCAAACCGGATATAAAGAGCGTGTAATTATCGACTCAAAAGATCGTACACTTGTACCTACTCTTGTAATGAAAGAAGGCGACCGTATGAAGGAAGTTACGCTTCCGGTAAGAACACACGTTGTTGTTGAAAACGGTGAGGCAGTACAAGCAGGTCAGGTAATTGCAAAGATTCCTAGAAAAGCAGCAAAATCAAAAGATATTACTGCGGGTCTTCCACGTGTAACGGAGCTTTTCGAAGCGCGTCCACCGGCTGATCCGGCAACTGTATCTGAAATTGATGGTGTTGTAAAACTTGGTGGTCGTAAGCGTGGATCGCAAGAAATCTTTGTGGAAAGTAAAGATGGTGTGGATAGAAGAACCTATCTCATCCCACTTTCTAAGCACATTCTTGTTCAGGAAAATGACTATGTGAACGCAGGTCAGTCACTTTCTGAGGGAGCTGTACTCCCACAGGATATTCTGAATATTCTTGGGCCATTTGCGGTTCAATCTTACCTTGTGAATGAAATTCAGGAAGTTTACCGTCTTCAGGGTGTTAAAATCAGCGATAAGCACATTGAAGTTATCGTGCGCACCATGATGCAAAAAGTGGAAATTACTGACCCGGGTGATACCATGTATCTAGAAGGTGACAAAGTTGACCGTTTTGAAGTAAACAGAACTAATGATGAACTCATTGGTAAATTTGTTGTAATCGATGCAGGAGGCTCTGATCTATTGCCTGGTACTATCCTCACAAGACGCGATATTCGCGAAATTAATGCTCAATTAATTCTTGAGGATAAGCCTGAGCTTCAAACTCGTGAAGCCGAGCCGGCTATCTCCCGACCAATCCTTCTTGGTATTACACGTGCAGCACTTTCAACCGATAGTTGGTTGTCAGCTGCATCCTTCCAGGAAACAACTAAAGTTCTTACCTCCGCAGCCATTGAAGCTAAGACAGATTCACTTCTTGGTCTTAAAGAAAATGTGGTTGTGGGTCACAGAGTGCCTGCCGGTACAGGTATGCGTAAGTATCAGAATCTCATTGTGGGACCACAGCAGATTCAAAAAGATACAGAACGCGAGAAATCTATTGCTGAGCTTCTCGGTGCTGAATCTGACGACGAACTCTCCTGACTTTTACCATTCAGGAAAGTTTAACGACTATGGAAACCGGTGGATATATCATTCACCGGTTTTTTTTTGAGATAAATATGTGATAACTGCAAAAAAGTGTTACCAAAATTATTTTATTCTCAGAAAATCCTTATTTATGCGTTTAGTCTTTTTTTGAAATTAAAAATCAACCTAGTAATCACTAATTGTATGCTAAAATTATTAAAGTCAATCTGTTTAGCGGCATTGTTTCTGATGATTTCTGTTGCCGCATACGCTCAAGGGATTTCACCACTTCAAGTCAACCAAGTTCAGAATGTTGGTGCATCTGTTATTTCGTCTGACGGGCAGTTCATTGCCTATACTTTAGTTGTTCCGGCCAATCCATTGACGGAAAATCGAGGAGCATCCGTAAAACTTAGATATATAGCATTAGAGACCGGCCAAGAAACAGAGGTCGAATTAACTGCAAATCCGGCGGGATTAACTGCACGTCCGGGTGCCGGAACGTTTACCTTCCTTACAAGAATGGATGGTGATTCTGTTAATGGACTCTATGAATTGAATCCTCAAACAGGTCAACTAATAAAACTGTTCTCTCATGAAGTGAATATGTTAGGATATGTTTGGGATGATGCGGGTCGTAGAATTGGATTTATGGCTAATGAACAATTGAACCTACCTAAAGTGATGCTTCCTTATGAACCAGAAATCTTCGAAGAGAATAGACCGCAACGCCTTGGATTTATTACAGATTTGGGTGCTTCGAACCCGGTAGTACGCCAAATTCCAATAACAGGTTCTTTTTATATCATGAGATGGAGTCCTGATTCAGCACGAATTGCTGTATCTGTTGCACCAACTCCGGAGGTAGATGATCAATTTATGTTCCAAAGAATACACATAGTTGATACCAATACATTAAATATTCTGAATCTGATTGATAATGCAGGAAAGATTGCTAGTATTTCATGGAGTCCGAATGGTCAGCATCTTGCTTTAAGAGCCGGAAATTCAATTAATGATCCGATTGATGGTCGAATTATGGTGGTTCGTTCAACCGGGGGTACACCTCAGAATATCTATCCTGGTTTCTTAGGTAAATTTGAACAAGTAGAATGGACTGCAGATAATACGATTCATTTTCTTGCTAGTGAAGGAGTTTGGACAAGTTTTGGAACAATAGCTCCGGATGGATCAAACTTCAACAGAATCATTGGAATCGGTGGTCCTATTAAAAACTCTTTCTCCGTTTCAGAAAATGGTCATATAACATTTGTAACCGATACACCGCGCCATCCCCGTGAAGTTTTTTTAGTTAGAAATGGATCTGATGAACTAGAACGATTGACGAATTCTAACCCTTGGTTAGATTCACTCTCAATGGGTGTACAGGAAGTAATCACTTATCCCGCCCGAGATGGTCTCATGATTGAAGGTCTATTAATCAGACCGTACAATGAAAGTTCTTCTTCGCGCTATCCTTTGATTACGGTGGTTCATGGTGGGCCGGAAGCTCATTATAGTAACGGGTGGTTAACCGGTTATTCCTTACCCGGCCAGTTAATGGCAGCTCGTGGTTTTGCGGTATTCTATCCAAATTATAGAGGTAGCACAGGGCGTGGGTTGGAATTTATCAAATCGAGTCAAGGGGATTTAGCCGGAGCTGAGTTTGATGACGTTGTAGATGGTGTTGATTATCTGATTGAGCGTGGACTTGTTGATCCTGACAGAGTTGGTGTTACCGGTGGATCTTATGGCGGCTATGCGACTGCTTGGATGAGTACTTATTACTCAGACAGATTTGCTGCAGGATTAATGTTTGTAGGAATTAGTAATAATATCTCCAAATGGGGTACAAGTGATATTCCTGAAGAACTCTACCTCGTACACTCTCGCAAACGTCTTTGGGATGATTGGATGGATGCTTTAAGAAGAAGTCCAATTTACTATGTTGACAGAGCTAGAACACCACTCCTCATCATGCACGGATCAAATGATACTAGAGTTCATCCTGCTCAATCGCTCGAGTTATATCGTCATTTAAGAGTGAGAAAACCAGAAATCCCGGTGAGATTGGTGTTTTATCCTGGTGAGGGTCATGGTAACACAAGATCTGCTTCCAGACTAGATTATACCTTACGAATGGTACAATGGTTTGAAACCTTCCTTACACATGAGAATCCTGTAATGCCGCATTCGCATCTAAATTTAGAGGATTTCGGAATTCAAATAGATTAATCTTTAAAATAATTCATACTTGAAAGCCAGGTTCTGTAAAGAGCTTGGCTTTTTTTACAATGTTCATAAATTAGAGGTTGAATTATAAAGGCATTATAATTAAACTTTACAGACACTTAATATTCAAACAACTAACTAACAATATTGTAAAATATGTACAGCACAAATCGAGTGCTCTCGATTGTGCTTTTGTTGTTTATAACCCTTTTCAGCGGGTTACAAGCAGCGCAAGCACAAAGAGTGTACGACTCAAAGACTATATCTGAGTATTTGGACAACTTAGTCCTTACAGCAGATGAACGCGTTTTCCTTCAAGACATGTATGAAACTGTCGGACTACCAACCGTTAAAATTGTTGGTGGGGAAGATGCTGATATTGCCGATTATCCATGGCATGTAGCCTTGACAACTCAGTCTGGCTCTCAATTTTGCGGTGGAACCATTCTTGATGCAGAGTGGGTCATGACCGCTGCTCACTGTGTGAACAATAATACGCAGTATATTAGAGCCGGGGTTACAAATAGAAACGATACCTCAGGTCAAGATAGATCTACATCTCAAGTCATTAGACACCCTCAATATGTAACTGTTACACAAGGTAAAGATATTGCCATGTTGAGGCTTTCTCAACCCCTTGATTTTTCGGATCCTAATGTTCAACCGATTGGAATATCTACACAAATGCATGCGGATCTTGGTTTTGAAGATGAAGGTGTTCCATCTTAGGTTACAGGATGGGGCGCTTTATTTTCAGGTGGCCCTAGCTCAAATATTCTTCAGGTAGTAGTTGTTCCAATTGTATCTAATGCAAACGCTCAGCCTGGGTATCCGAATACTACACTTACTGATGATATGATCGCTGCCGGCCTTTTAGGGGTTGGTGGAGCTGATGCTTGCCAAGGCGATAGTGGAGGACCTTTAGTGGTTCCTGATGATAGTGCACCACTTGGTTATGTCGTTGCCGGTATCACAAGCTGGGGTGATGGATGTGCTAAACCTAATGCTATGGGAATGTATGCCCGTGTATCCTATTTTGAAGATTGGATTGAACAAGTATCGGGTCTCGCTTTTCCCGGCCCCGGTGAAGATGATGGAATTGCACCTGCTACAGTTTCTGATCTTGAAGTAGTCGGACTGCCTTCTGAAAATACGATCATCTTGTCATGGACAGCTCCCGGTGGAAGTGGAATGGAAGGAAGAGCAGGTACATACGATTTAAGATACTCTACTTCCCCGATTAATGCGTCAAACTTTGATCAGGCAACTCAGGTATTACCTATCCAAAGACCTGGTGTTGCAGGTTCTACGGAAACCATTTCTGTTGCGGGTTTAACTCCATTAACCTCATATTATTTCGCACTTAAAACAGCTGATTTTTTCGGAAACACCTCTGATGTATCTAATATTGTTCAAGCAAGTACCGATGGCTCACCGAAGATTGCATTAAGTGCAACACAATTCTCTGCAGAAGTGGAAATCGGTGAGACAGAAGAGCAAATTCTAACAATTACCAATACGGGTGAAGGATTGCTCAATTTCTTGTTTCCTCGATATAATGTGGTTCAGGGGAAATCACTCGCTGATTTTTCTGTACTTCCAAAAGTAACTCTTGCTAATGAGAATACTTCTCAAATTGTAATCGAACAATATGCGCGTCAGGTAGTAAGTGATTATAATGCAGGTCTCATCACTAATCCCTCTCCACGTCAGAGTGTTGTTATTAATGATTACAACTCGATGTTAATGTCAGAACAATCCTTTTCTTCAGATTTTAACAAAAGTGAGGAGTCTTACTTGATTGAATTTGAAGGATTAACGGCTTCAGGCGGGGAGTTTTATCAGGTTAATGAAACTGAATTACTTGGTGATTTGACAGCTGTTGTTGCTGATTTTGTGATTAATACATCCTCAGGCAATACCTGGGCAAATGATTTTGCAGTACTATTTACGCAGGGCGAGGAATTAACAAATCAATCCATTGTACTACAAGTGGGTGGATTGACTAATTTTGGTCCGGCAGGAACTCGCATTGCTTGGGGAACGGGTGGTAATGGCGCCCCTGGAACTCCAGTTAATACTACCATACAGATTCCTACCCCACTAGATATGGAAGGTATCTATGTATGGATTGGTCATGGTTGGGAACCTGGTGGACAGAGTTCATGGACTGGTTCAGTTGAGCTAATGGGTGCTTATGACGGTATTCCATTCATTTCATCAATCATGCCTGCTTCGGGATCCATTCCAGTTGGAGAATCAGTTGATGTTTCTATTCTATTTGATGCAACCGATATCGTTGCCGGTGTTTACGAGTTCTCTACCACACTTTTGAGTAATGATTTAACAAACACTTCCCAAATCCTTGATTTCTTTTTGCAGACAGCCGGAGGTTCTCCGGAGCTGGTTGCGTCGGTGGAAGGGTTGTCATTTGGCAATGTATTTCGGGGCAATACGCGCACGTTGAGCGTGAGTGTGACGAATACGGGCACGGCGCTGGCGCAAATCGATGCGGTGAGCATAGACGAGCCGGCCTTTACGGTAACGCCATCGGATGGCTTCATTTTATCTCCGGGAACCAGTAGAGTGCTGGAAGTGACCTTCGCTCCGGCGGTGGTGGGTACGTTTAATGGTACGTTGAGCTTTAGCGGCAATGCTGATGCGCAGGTGAGCCTGAGCGGAGCAGGTACGGAAGTGCCTCAGATCGCTCTTGATCCGGAGATGGTCACCTTGGCACTGGCGGGTGGTCAAAGCGGACAGGTAAGTTTTAGTATTGTCAATGAAGGCGACGGGCCGCTGGAAT
>Ga0213835_101179_pt1 | contig 17583 bp, 14 predicted proteins | sample SWPATP01_FD_160576 | JGI IMG/M metagenome (GOLD analysis project Ga0213835, IMG submission 160576) | Coastal seawater microbial communities from Marineland, Florida, United States - SWPA TP0 #1 | ecosystem: Environmental > Aquatic > Marine > Coastal | place: USA: Florida | collected 2016-08-05 | reverse complement strand
CCCCAGGCCTCGTCCGATTTCATGCGGCCGGGCAGGCCTGCGGGAAGAAACAGCACTACCGCGACCAGGATCGCGACCAGCACCGCGGCCATGCCCCAGACCGCCGCCTCGAAGCCCGCAACGGCCAGCAGCGCGGCCCCAAGGAAAAAGCCCAGGCCCTTCACCGCGTTCTTCGAGCCGGTCAGCGCGGCGACCCAGCGGAACAGCGCCCCGTCCTGCGCGGGCGCCAACAGCTTGACCGCCGATTTCGACGACATCTTGGCCAGGTCCTTGGCCACGCCAGACACCCCCTGCACGGCCATCACGAAGGCGACCGACGCCGCGACACCCCAGCCCGGGTCAAGCTGCGCCAGCGCCGCCAGCGCGGCGATCTGCAGCGCCAGCCCGCCATAAAGCGTCGCGGCAAGGCCGAAACGGGCCGCGAGCCAGCCGGCGGCGAGGTTGGTGACGATGCCCGCGATCTCGTACAGCAGGAAAAGATACGCCAGCTGGATCGGCGAGAAGCCGAGGCTGTTGAAATGCAGAAGGACGAGCATCCGCAGCGCGCCGTCCGACAGCATGAAGGCCCAGTAGGCGGCCGTGACCGCCGCATAGGCGCGCAGCGGGTTCGGCGGCGGACCGGCGGGGGCGACCTCGACGCTCACAACGACCCCGCGACCATCCGCACGATATCGGCAAGCCGGCAGGCATAGCCCCATTCGTTGTCATACCAGGCGTAGACCTTCACCTGGGTTCCGTTGACGACCATGGTCGACGGCCCGTCGATGATCGCCGAACGCGGATCGTCGGTATAATCGCAGGACACCAGCGGCCGGTCCTCATAGCCGAGAATTCCCTTGAGCGGCCCTGCGGCGGCGGCGGCGAACAGCGCGTTGACATCGTCCGCGGTGGTCGGCCGCTCCACCTCGAAGACGCAATCGGTCAGCGAGGCATTCAGCAGCGGCACCCGCACCGCGTGGCCGTTCAGCCGGCCCTTCAGTTCCGGGTAGATCAGCGTGATCGCGGTGGCGCTGCCGGTCGTCGTGGGGATCAGGTTCATCAGCGCGGACCGGGCGCGGCGCATGTCCTTGGCGGGACGGTCGACGATGGTCTGGGTGTTGGTGACATCGTGGATCGTGGTGATCACGCCATGACGGATGCCGATGTTCTCGTGGATGACCTTGACCACGGGGGCAAGGCAGTTGGTGGTGCAGGAAGCCGCGGTGATCAGGCGCTGCGATCCGTCGTAAAGATGATGGTTGATCCCGTAGACGAGGTTGAGCGCCGCCGCGTCCTTGATCGGCGCCGACACCACCACCTTCCTCACCCCGGCGGCATGGTAGGGGGCAACCTTGGCCGGCGTCTTGAAGGTGCCGGTGCAGTCGATCACCAGATCGACCCCGAGGTCGGCCAGCGGCAGCGCCTCGATCGTTCTTTCGCGGGTCAGGCGCACGGTGCGGCCGTTCAGCTCCAGCGCGCCGTCCGCCGCCGCGACCGGCGTGCGCCAGCGACCGTGGACGCTGTCGAACTCCATCAGCAGCGCGTGCTGTGCGGCATCCCCCGTCGCGTCGTTTAGAAGCACGATATCGCCGCCCGCGCCCGTGTCGATCAGGTCGCGCAGCACGAGTTTTCCGATCCGGCCGAGGCCGTTGAGGGCAATGCGTGGGCTCATCCGCTCAGTCTTTCCCGAGAGTTTCAAGTCCGATGGCATCGATGCGCGCCTGCAGGGCCGACCGGCCCAGCGCGCCAAAGGGCAGCGCGACGAAGGTTTCGATCCGCCGGCGCAGCGCGCCATAGGTCGTGGCGAAGGCGGCCGCCCTTTCGGCGTAACTGCCGGTGGTGCGGGCGGGGTCGGGCAGGCCCCAGTGTCCGGCAAGGGGGCGGCCGGGCCACGGCGGGCAATCCTCGGCCGCGGAGGTGTCGCAGACCGTAAGGACGAAATCCATCGCGGCGTCGCCCGGAACCCGGAACCCGTCGATGTGCTTGGAACTCAGCCCGGCGGTGTCGTGGCCGTTGCGCTCGAGGATCTCCAGCGCAAGCGGATTGGGCCGGGCATTGGGGCGTGTCCCGGCCGAAAAGGCACGGAACCTTCCCTTGCCGAGGTCGCGCAACAGCGCTTCGGCAAGGATGGACCGCGCGGAATTGCCCGAGCAGATGAAAAGGACGTCGAAGCCGGTGTCCTTGGCCGCCACCTCGGTGCCGGGCGACAGCAGGGAGGCGAGGAGTTCGGGCCGCGCACGGCCGACATCGAGGGCGAGGTAGCCGATCAACCCTTCGGTGGTGTCGAGATCGACGGCGTAGTGCAACGACCGCCCGCGACGCTCGACCGCGACCAGACCCGAGGCGGTCAGGTCGGCGAGGTGATGCGACAGCGTGTTCTGCTTGAGCCCGAGCGCAGCCGCGATCTCGGTCGGTCGAACGCCACGGGGGGCAAAGCGCATCAGCAGCCGGAACACGGCCAGCCTGCCCGGGTGGCCGAGCGTGGCGAAGGCGTGGGCGGCACGATTGTTTTCCATATTTCCCGAATATCGGAAATATGAACGGGCGTCCAGTGAAGGTTCCGTGACGCCGCGCCGGAAGGGCAATGCGCACCCGTGCCGTGCGCCGAGGGTCGAAGGTGGTTGCCCGCGAACGGAAGCGACCGGCGCGGCGGGCGCGCCGGTCGCGATGATCGGGCCGGGACCGGGTCCGGCGGCCGACGCCTCAGTTCGCCGGGCGCACCTCGGACAGGTCGACGGTCCATGTCGGATGGAAGGCGACGCCGGTGACGGTGTTGGTGTGCACGATCGTCGTCGGCGGCTGGAACAGCGGCACGTAGGGGCCGTGCTCGTTCAGGGCCACCTGCCATTCCTGATAGATGGCGTCGCGCTCGGCCGGGTCGAGCGCCAGCGCGGCCTTGGCCGCCAGTTCCTCGACCACGGGCGAACGGCCCTCCGCCCAGCCCACGCGCAGGCCGACCAGCTTGCCGGGGTTGAAGGCCAGGTAATAGCTCGGGTCCGGATAGGCCGGCCCCCACCACTGCACGCTCATCGGCAGGGTGCCCGCGCGATACTGGTCGAGGTTCACCGACACGGGCTGCGGAACCAGGTTCAACGTGATCCCGATCTCGGCCAGGTCGGCCTGCACCTTGGCGCCGATATCGCCGAACGAGATACCATGCTTGGCGATGTCCGAGGCATAGACGAAGTCGATCGTCGGCGTCCCGACCCCGCTGCGCTCAAGCGCCGCCCTCGCGCGGTCAAGGTCGCGCACCGGCGCCATCTCGCCGGGCAGCGTGCCCAGCAGGATCGTGGGCACGATGCCGCCCGGCCGGCCCGCGCCTTCGCCGACGAAGTCGAGGATGCCGGCGAAATCCACGGCATAGCGAACGGCCTCGACGAAATCGGGGTTGGACGTGACGGCCGAGACCTCGGGATTGGCGTTCAGGAACAGCCAGCCCATGTCCGAACCCGGCTGCGTGATCACTGTGACATCGCTGCCCAGGATGCCCACCTGATCGGGGCGCAGGTCGATCGCGATCTGGCTGACGCCGCGGCGGATGTTCATCTGCTGCGCGGCGTTGGCCACGTTGCGCACGATGATCTGGTCAAAGGCCGGCGCCTCGCCCCAGTAGTTCTCGTTGCGGGTCAGGATGACTTCCGACGACATGTCCCACTTGGAAAGCACATAGGGGCCTGTGCCCGCCGATGCGGTGGCCAGGAACATGTCGGCCGTGTCGTTCTGCGCCGCCTCTGGGGTGTCCATGCCGCCATTGGCGCGCATCACCTCGGCGTTGAGGACCGCGAAGGCCGGATAGCTCAGCCGGGCCGGCACGCCGGGGTCCGAGGCGGGGCTGGTGACGACGATCTGGTTCGCCTCCGGCCCGGCCTCGAAGGTCAGCCCGGCGATGATGAACGACGCGGTGCCGCGCACGTTCCGCGCCCGATTGAGCGAGAACAGCACGTCATCGACCGTCACGGGCGATCCGTCGGAAAAGGTCGTTCCCTCGCGCAGTGTGAAGGTGAAGACGGTGGCATCCTCGGAAACCTCGGGCAGCATCGCCAGACCGGGCCGCACCGTGGTCGCGTCCCCCTCGCTGAAGGTGACGAGGGTCTGGTAGACGGGATGCATGACCATGCTGGCGGTCGGCTCGAACGCGCGGGCGGGGTCGGCCGTCTTGAGTTGGAACACGGTATCCACGATCAGGGTCTGCTGCGCCTGTGCCGGGCCCAACGCCATGGCACTGCCGATGGCGGCGGCGAGCATCAGTGTCTTGAACGTTTTCAATGGCGTGACTCCCCTTGGGTTGACGGACCTGCGGGATGCCCGGCACCGCCTGTCGCGGGCCGGACGATTCGGCGCACAATCCGTATACAACCTTCTCATACTTCCGCCGATCGACGACGATTTTTGTCCCGAAAGCCCGCGTGGCGCCGCGCGGGCCGCCGTCCGGGAACGGAGTTTGGGCAGATGCCTGCGGAAGCGGCAGCCTTCAGCCCGCTGCTGGACCCGGCAGAAGGTCGCAGGCGGCCGTCCGCCCCGGACGCAGGGTTCGCCGGGGCGGTTCGGCCGCGGCGCAGGCGGGCACGGCGACCGGACAGCGCGGATGAAAGCGGCAGCCCGACGGCGGGCGCGCCGGGTCGGGCACGTCGCCGGGCAAGTCGTCAGGCAGCCGCCCGGCGCCGTCGGGCCGCGGGATCGCCCGGATCAGCCCGGCCGTGTAGGGATGCAGCGGGTCGCGCCAGACCTCGGCGCCGGGACCGCTTTCCACGATCTTTCCCAGATACATGACCGCGGTTTCGTCGGCGATCCGGCGCACGATCGCAAGGTCGTGCGAGATCAGCAGCAAGCCCATGTCCAGATCGCGCACGAGGTCCACCAGCAGGTTCGCGACCGCGGCCTGCGCCGAGGCGTCGAGGGCCGAGATCGGCTCGTCGGCGACAACGCAGCGGGGCCGGGCCGCAAGCGCCCGCGCGATGGCGATACGCTGGCGCTGGCCGCCCGAGAACTGGTGCGGAAAGCGGTCGGCCATGGCCGGATCGAGGCCGACGCGGGACAGGCATTCGGACACCGGCATCGGCGCCTCGCCGGCCTCACGGGCGACCAGCCCGCCCTCGGCGATCAGTTCGCCGATCCGACGGCGCGGATTGAGCGAGGCGAAGGGATCCTGGAACACCATCTGCAACTTGCGCTGCGGGCGGGGGCGCGCCCGCCGGCCCAGCGGCGTCAGCGGCGCACCGGCAAAGCGGATGCTGCCACCGGACGGCGCGATCAGCCCCACCGCCGCCTTGCCGAGCGAGGACTTGCCGCAGCCCGACTCGCCCACCAGCGCGACGATCCGGCCCGCCTCCACGTCCAGATCGACGCCGGCGACGGCCTGAACGGTCGTCCCGCGCGGGCCGTCGTAGCTGACGGTCAGGCCGCGGACCTCGAGAAGGCTCATGCCGCACCCTGCGCAAAGGGATCGACCGGACAGGCGATGGCGTGGCCGGGCGCGACCGGACGCAGGGGCGGTTCGGCCCCGGTGCAGGCCGGGCGCGACCGGACGCAGCGGGGGAGGAAGGGACAGCCTTCGGGCAGGTCGGCCAGGGCCGGCGGCGCGCCGGGCAGGGCCTGAAGCCGCGAGGCCTGCGCCCCTTCTCCGTCCGGGCCGGCATCGGGCAGCGCGGCCAGCAGACCCGCGGTGTAGGGGTGGCGCGGGCGCGTCAGAACCAGCGGGCGCGGCCCCTCTTCGACGATCCGGCCGGCATACATCACACCGACCCGGTCGGCGAGCGCAGACATCACGCCCATGTCGTGCGTGATCACGATCATCGACAGGCCAAGCTCGTCGCGCAGCCGGTGCAGCAGGCGCAGGATCCCCGCCTGCACCGTGACATCCAGCGCCGTCGTGGGTTCGTCCGCGATCAGCAGCCGGGGGCCGCAGACCAGCGCCATGGCGATCGCCACGCGCTGGCGCATGCCGCCCGAGAACTGGTGCGGATAGCGGCGCAGCGCCCCGCCCGGATCGGGGATGCGCACGAGGTCGAGCATCTCGACCGCCCGGTCGCGGGCGGCACGGGCCGAAAGTTGCCGGTGGTGGCGCAGGTGCTCGGTCATCTGCCGCTCGACCGACAGCATCGGGTGCAGCGCCGTCATCGGGTCCTGGAAGACCATCGCGATGTCGCGCCCCAGCATCGCCCGATGCGCCGAGGGCCGCAAAGCCAGCAGGTCGCGCCCGTCGAAGCCGATCCGCCCCGTGGCCCGCCCGCCCGGCGGCAGAAGGCCCATCACCGCCAGCGCCGTCAGCGTCTTGCCGCAGCCGCTTTCGCCCGCGATGCCCACGATCTCGCCGGGGCCGACGTCAAAGGATACCTCGCGCACCGCCAGCACCCGCCCCCCGTCGGGCGTCGGCAGGCTGATCACCAGCCGCTCGACCTGCAGCAGCGGCACCGTCATCGGAAGGTCTTGGCCGCGCGCGGATCGAGCGCGTCGCGAAGCGTGTCGCCGAGGAAGTTGGCGCCCAGCACGACGACGAGGATCGCGAGGCCGGGAAAGACGCTCATCCACCAGCGGTCGAAATACTTGGCCCCTTCCGAAACCATGCTGCCCCATTCCGCGATCGGCGGCTGTGCCCCGAGGCCGAGGAACGACAGCCCCGACAGGATCAGCACCGCATGGCCGTATTCAAGCGCCGCCAGCACCACCACCGGACCGGCCGCGTTGGGCCGGATGTCGCGCCACAACGCCCGCCCCGACGAGGCGCCGAGCAGGCGGCTCGACTGCACATAGGGCTCGTCGCGCAGCGTCAGGATCATCGACCGAACCACCCGCGCATAGATCGGCCAGCTGACGATCACCACCGCAAGCACGGCGTTGAACAGGTTCGGCCCCAAGGCGGCGACGACCGCCATGGCCAGGATGATGTCGGGAAAGGCCATCACCAGATCGGCCGCGCGCATGATCACGCCGTCGATCCAGCCGCCGAAGTATCCCGCGATGGCCCCCAGCACCGTGCCGAGGACCGCCGACATCACCACAAGCTGCAACGCATAGGGCAGCGACACCCGCGCCCCGTAGACCACCCGGCTGAAGATGTCGCGGCCAAGCTGGTCGGTGCCGAACCAGTTGGTCGCGTTGGGCGGCTGCAGCCGGGGAAAGCTCATGGCGTTGGGCGGGTGCGGCACGATCCACGGCGCCAGGATCGCGGCCAGCACGATCGCCGCCAGCATGACCGCCCCGATGATGCCCAGCGGCTGCAGCCAGGCCGAGCGCACGCGGGTGCGCGAGCGATGGAACGGATCGGCGGCATCGATGCTGCGCAGCATGCGCTTACCCCAGACGAATGCGCGGATCGATCACCGCATAGAGGATGTCGACCACGAGGTTGACGAGGATGTAGATCGCCGCGATCACCAGGCTCACCCCCATGATCGCCCGCAGATCGAGCGCCAGCGCGCTGCGATAGGCGTATTCCCCCAGCCCCGGCCACGAGAACACCGCCTCGACCAGCACCGCGCCGCCCAGCATGCGCCCGAAGGCCATGCCCGACACCGTCACGATGGCCGCAAGCGCGGGGCGAAGGACGTGGCCGAGGATCACGCGCCGCTCGGGCAGGCCCTTGGCGCGGGCGGTGCGGACATAGTCCTGCCCCATCGCCTCGAGCATCGAGGCGCGGGTGAAGCGCGTGATGGCGCCGATCGTGTAGACGGCAAGCACCATGGCCGGCAGCGCGATGTGCGCCAAGGCGTCGTGGAAGACGCGCCAGTTCCGCGTCAGCGCCGCATCGACCAGGAAAAGCCCGGTGATCGCGGCCGGCGCCGGGGCACCCGGCGACAGCCGGCCGACCCCCGGCGACCAGCCGAGGATGAAGAAGAACACGTAAAGGCACACCAGCGACAGCCAGAAGGTCGGCACCGACACCCCGGCAAGCGACACGACCCGGATCACCTGATCGGGCCAGCGGTCGCGGAACATCGCCGCCAGCACGCCCAGCGCCACGCCCAGCACCATGGCGATGGTCATCGCCATGACGGCCAGTTCGATCGTGGCACTCATGTAATGGGCAAGGTCGGCGGCGACCGGGCGGCGGGTCAGCAGCGACTCGCCCAGGTCGCCGCGCAACAGGTTGCCGAGGTAGATGACGTATTGCTCGGGCAGCGGCCGGTCGAGGCCGAACCGCGCCCGGAACGCCGCCACGATCTCGGGGTCCGAGGCCGCCGCGTCGCCAAGGCTGGCCGAGATCGGGTCGCCCGGCACGACCTGCGTCAGCGTGAAGGCGATCAGCGTCACCCCCACGCACAGGAACACGCCCACCGCCAGCCGGCGCAGCACGAACCGCACAAGGCCGGGGATCGCGAACCAACCCTGCCGGACAAGCGCCGCCATGCCCTGCCCCATGCCCCGCGCCCCTTCCCGGTTCAGGCCCGTAACGGCCGGTCGGATGCGAAGTCGCCCATCAGCGCCTTGTCGTCGCGGACCGCCCGGCCGCCCTGCACCACCGCGACGATGCGGTTGTCGTGCTGCGACAGGCAGGCCAGGTTGGCCAGCGGGTTGGCGTCGATGACGATCATGTCGGCGTAGGCGCCGGCGGCGATGACGCCGATCTGCCCTTCCATCCGCACCACGCGGGCGTTGTTGATGGTGGCATGGCGCAGCGCCTCGACCGGGCCGCACACCTTCTGGTGGATCAGCAGACCGTCGCCCTGATAGCGCTTCGGCGACCAGCACAGGTCGGTGCCGTAGCCGATGTTGACCCCCTCGGCCATCGCCGCCTCGAGCGAATGCAGCCCGCTGGCCAGCACCTCGGCGTTCTTGGCGGCGTTCTCGGGCGCCCAGCCGAAACTGGCACCGTATTTCCCGTCGGCCTCGTAGGTGATCAGCGTGGGAACCAGATGTGCGTCGTGGTCGTGCATCACCTTGGCGGTTTCGCGGGTCAGGAAGTTGCCGTGCTCGATGCTGCGCACCCCGGCCTCGACGATGCGGCGGATGCCGGCGTCGGCATAGACATGGGCCATGACGTATTTGCCCCAGCGCTGCGCCTCGTCCACGATGGCGTTGAGTTCGTCCATCGAGAACTGCGGCCGCGCCAGCTCGTCGGCGGGCGAGCTGACGCCGCCGCCGGCCATGATCTTGATCTGGTCCACGCCCTGCCGCAGGTTCTGGCGCGCGGCCTGCCGTACCGCCTCGACCCCGTCGGCGATGATCGAGATGCCGCTCAGGTCGCTTTCCCAACTGCTCGTGTCGGCGCGGCCGCGATGGTCGCCGTGCCCGCCGGTCTGCGACAGGATGCGACCGGACACGAACATCCGCGGGCCCCAGAACAGCCCCTTGGCCACGGCCGCCTTGTGGCCATAGTCCGCACCTCCGGCATCGCGCACGGTGGTGAAACCCCGGTGCAGCATCCCTTCGAGATGCACGCCGGCACGAGCCGTCATCTCGGACGGCAGGACGGACTTGCCGTCGCGGAACTGGCCGATGAAGCAATGCATGTGGCAGTCGATCAGCCCGGGCGCGAGGTAGCGCCCGCCGAGCGCGACGCGCGGAAGTGCGTCGTCCAGCGTGGCCGGATCGACGATGGCGGCGATGCGGTCGCCGGCCACGACGACCGCGCGGCCCTCGACGATCTCGCCGGCGACCACATCGACGATGCGCGCATCGGTCAGGGCATAGTCCGCGGCAGGGGCGGTCGCGGGAGCGTCAGTCATTCGTCTCGCCTTTCATGACGGAGGGGGTGACATAGCCGTCGGCCAGATCCTCGGCCACGGCAAGGGGATCGCGCCGGGCGGGATCGCCCCAGCCGGCGCCGCCGGCGCTGAAGTTCTCGAACCGCTCGCCCGCCTGCAGGGTCACGCGATACATGCCGACCTTGCGCGCGCGCGGCTCGTCGGGCCACAGCACCATGTGGTTGTGCACCGGCGACGGCTGGCCGCCCTTGAGGCCCCAGTTGGCGGTCTTGGATTTCTTCTTCATCGAGATCACCTCGACCGGGGCGACGGCGCGCACCCGTCGCCGCACCCCCAGCCCGCCCCGGTGCCGGCCGAGGCCGCCCGAGTCCGGGATCAGCGCCAGGGCCTCGTGAAACAGGTTCGATTGACGCTCCAGCACCTCGACGGGCGTGTTGCGCACCGTGCTGGTCGAGGGGTGCTGCAGCGCCGTCGCGCCGTCGTGTCGATGGGTGCCGCCCCAGCCGATGCCCTCGTTGTTGCTAACCACGAAGGGCTTGCCGGTGACATGGTGACGCCCGACGGCCATGAACCCCGGCTCGTCCCCGCCCGAGGATGCGGGGATCCAGTCGATCACCGGCGCCAGCGCCTTGGCGATCAGTTCGAAGGCGACCATCTTGGTCCAGGGCATGTAGGTCGCGGCGGGATAGACGGCGTGAAACAGGTTGCCCGGATCGGCCCGCACCTCGAGCGGAATGTAGTTGCCGTGGCAACTGGGGGCGTCGCGCGAGGTCAGGAACTTGAAATAGGTCTTGGCCATGGTGATCGTCCCGCCGAAGGGCGCGTTCACCGGTCCCGGCACCTGCTGCGACGAGCCGTTGTAGTCCACGACAAAGCGACCCTCGTCGATGGTGACCTCCACCGCCATCTTGATCGGCGTGTCGGTGATGCCGTCATCGTCCAGCCAGTCATGCGCGCTCCAGGTGCCCTTGGGCAGGGTGGCCAGCGCCTCGAGCGTCTTGCGGTGGGCGTGGTCGAAGAAATCCTCGATCGCCTGCAGCACGCGCGCCTTGCCGAACTTGGCGAAGATCGCGCGCACCGCCCGCTCGCCGGTGCGCAGGCAGGCCACCTGTGCGCCGAAATCGCCCCGGATCGCCTCGGGCAGGCGCGAGTTGACCTCCAGCACGCTCCACAGGTCCTCGTCCAGCCGGCCTTCCTTGATGATCCGCACGCCGCGAAAGATCACCCCCTCCTGGTGCATGTCGGTCGAGTCGATGACATAGCCCGCGTCCTTGGCGCCCAGGTCCAGCCAGTGGGCGCGCACGCACAGGAACATGTCGATCTTGTCGCCGTCGATGAACACCGGCGCCATCAGCAGCGCGTCGGCGGCATGGGCCGAGTTCCAGTAGGGATAGTTCAGCATCACCACGTCGCCGGGCCGCAGACGGGTCATGTCCATCTTCTGCAGCAGCGTCTTGAGCGCATAGTCGTTGGCGCCGATGAACGAGGTGATGCCGGCGGCTTCGGCCACCATGCGCCCCTCCGCGTCGGCGATCGAGATGCCGAAATCCAGCACCTCGTAGATCACCGCGTTGAAGGCGGTGCGCACCAGCGTGCGGCGCATCTGCTCGGCGGCGGACAGGAACAGCCCCGAGATGATTTCCAGTTCGGCAACCTTGCTGACCATCCTCATGCCTCCCCTGCGGTGACCGACAGCATCCCGAAGCGGTCCACCGTCACCTTCTGGTTGCCCGGAACCGCCAGCGACGAACCGTCGTCATAGACCAGCACCGGCCCGTCCAGACGGTCGCCCGGCGACAGACCGCCGCGGTCGTGCTTGCGGCAATCGACCATCCGGCCGGTTGCGGCATCGAACATCCGGTGCGGCGCAGAGGCGGCCGGGATCGTGGCGGCGGCAGCGGCAAGCGGCGGCTTGGGCGTCTCGACCGTCAGCTTGATCATCAGCGAGACGATCTCGGCCGGGCTGTCGAAGCTGTGCCCGAACCGGTCCAGATGCGCGGCGGCAAAGCGCTGAAACAGCGCCGCGGCGGTATCCTCGGGGCTGCAGGGGACCGACAGCGTGTGCTCCTGCCCGATGAAGCGCAGCCGCGCCGAAAAGGCGACCAGCGGCGCGACCGGCCCGCCCAGCGTGGCGCTTAACCGCTCGATGCTGCGCGTGCGCAACAGCGCGGCCCGGTCGCGCAGGATCTCCATCGCGGCGTCCGACACCGTCTGCAGGATCGAGGCATGGTCGGAAAAGGTCAGGTCGCTGACCAGCATCCCCCAGGCCGAGAACACCGACGGCAGGGGCGGCACGACCAGTTCCGGCATCTCGAGTTCGGCCATCAGCATCGGCCCCAGCAACGGCCCGCACCCCCCGAAGGCCAGCAGCGAGAAGTCACGCGGATCAAGGCCGCGTTCCAGCATCATCTCCTTGATCGCTGACGCCGTGCGCGAGATCAGCACGTCGAACACCGCCCGCGCGCCCTCTTCCGGCGGAATGCCCAGCGGATCGCAGACATGCCGCTGCAGGGCCTCCACCGCCAGGTCGCCGGCCACGGTCATGCCGCCGCCCATGAAGTTGCCGGTTTCGATGAAGCCCAGCACCACGGCGGCGTCGGTGACGGTCGGCTCGGTGCCGCCGCGCCCGTAGCAGGCCGGGCCGGGAACCGCGCCGGCGCTGGCAGGCCCGACCTTCAGCAGCCGGTTGTCCACCCGCGCGATGGACCCGCCGCCGGCACCCAGCGTGCGCAGGTCGAAGATCGGCTGCAGCACCGGAAAGACGTCGATGCGCGCCTCGAACACGTCCACCGGGTCGCCGTTCACGATCAGACAGGCATCCAGGCTCGTGCCACCCACATCGACCGACAGCACGTTCGCGCGCCCGGTCGCCCGGGCGACATGCAGCGCGCCCGAAACGCCCCCTGCCGGGCCGGACAGCACCGTGGCGATCGGCTGCGCCTCGGCCAGGTCGAAGGTCAGCGCGCCGCCGGAGGAGTTCATCACGTGCTTGACGCCGGCAAAGCCGCCCGCCGCCATCCCGCCCGACACGCGGCCGAGGTATTTCTTCAGGACCGGCTTGATGTAGGCGTCAAGGACTGCCGTGCTGGTCCGCTCGTATTCGCGGTACTCGTTGGCCAGGAGGGCGCCGGCCGACACCTCCAGATCGGGAAAGGCGCGTTCCAGCGCCGCGACGGCGGCCCGCTCGTGCGCGTCGTTGGCATAGGAATGCAGAAAGCTGACGGCGACGGCCTTGCAGCCGTCACGCTGCAACCGCCCGGCCGCCGCGACCACGGCGTCAAGGTCGAGGGCCGTCACCTCCTGCCCGCGGAAATCCATCCGTCCGGCCACGCCGTGCCTGTGGCGCCGCGCGACGATCGGCGGCGGGGCGTGATAGTCGAAGCGGTACATGTCGGCAAATTCGAGGCTGCCGCGTCCGATCTCGATCAGGTCGGTGAAGCCCTCGTTGGTGATGATGCCGACGGTCGTGCCCTTGCGTTCCAGGATCGCGTTCAACCCCAGCGTGGTGCCGTGGATGAAGCCCGCGACCTCGGCCGCCGGCATGCCCAGCTGCCCGACGGCCGCGATCACGCCACGCGCCGGGTCCTCGGGCGTGGTCGGCAGCTTGAAGGTGTGCAGGGTGCCGTCCTCGAAGTCGAACAGCACGACATCGATGAAGGTTCCGCCGATGTCGATCGCAAGCTTGCTGCGCCCCATGTCTCCCCCCGTGGTCAGTAGGCCGCGGCCAGAAGCCGCGCGGTGTAGTCGTCCTGCGGATCGTTCAGGACCGCTTCGGTCGGCCCGTGCTCCACGATACGGCCGTCGTTCATGACGTAGACGCGGTCGCACAGCAGGCGGGTCACGCTGATGTCGTGCGAGATGAACACCATCGTCAGGTTGTGGTCGCGCCGCAGCCGGACGAACAGGTGCAGGACCTGCGCCTGGATCGACACGTCGAGCGACGACAGCGGCTCGTCGCAGACCAGCACGCCGGGATCGACGGCGAGGGCGCGGGCGATGGCGATGCGCTGGCGCTGCCCACCCGAGAATTCGTGCGGATAGCGGCCCGCGGCGTCGGCGGAAAGACCCACCTCCTCCAGCAGCGCGGCGATCCGGTCGTCGGTCTCGCGGCGCGACAGGCCGGGGCGGTGCAGCATCAGCGCTTCGCCGATGCTGCCGCGCACGGTGGCACGCGGGTTCAGGCTGCCATAGGGATCCTGGAACACGATCTGCACGTCGGACTTGAAGGCAAACCGTGCACGCCGGTCGAAGCCCGCAACGTCCCGCCCCCGATAGCGGTAGCGCCCGCTGTCATAGCCGGTCAGCAGCGTGATGATGTTGGCCACCGTGGACTTGCCGCTGCCGGATTCGCCCAGGATGCCCACCACCTCGCCGGCCGAGACGGTCAGGTCGATCCCCTCCAGCGCGAAATCGGTGGACTGCACGAAAGCCCGGCGGGCATAGCGCTTGCCGATCCCCTCCAGCGCGATCACGGGTTCGGTGCCGGTCATCGCGTCAGGCCCCCATGCCGAGCAGACAGGCGCTGAACCGCCCGGCCAGACCGTCGTTGAGCGGCAGCGGCGCCGTGGCGCAGGCGGGCACGGCATGCGCGCAGCGGGGCGCAAATGCGCAGCCGATCCGCCCGGCCCCCGCCCCGACCGGATCGCCGGGAATGGCGCGGATATCCTCGACCCGCCGCACCCGGCCCGGCATGCAGGCAAGCAACGCCTCGGTATAGGGGTGGGCCGGGCGGGTGCCGATCTCGGCCGCGGGCAGCAGGTTCAGAAGCTGCCCGCCATAGAGGACCGCGACGCGATCGACGCTCTGGCGCAGCAGTTCCAGGTTGTGACTGATCAGGATGACCGAAACCCCGCGCGTGCGGCTGCGCTCGACGATCAGGTCGACGATGCGGCGCTGGGTGATGGCGTCGAGCGCGGTGGTCGGCTCGTCCGCGATCAGCAGCTGAGGCTCCTGCGAGAGGGCCATGGCGATAACGATGCGCTGGCGCATCCCGCCCGAGAACTGGTCGGGATACTGGTCGACCGCACGCTCGGCCTCGTTGATGCCGACGTCGCGCAGAAGCTCGATCGCGATCTGGCGTGCTCTGGCCGATCGCATCGGGATGCCGCGCCCGAGATACAGCGCCTCGGCGATCTGCATGCCCACCCGCATCGCCGGATTGAGCGACGCGTAGGGATCCTGCGCGATCAGGCCGATCCGCCGCCCCAGCAGCCGGCGCATGTGACGCTGATACCCGGCCACCGGGATGTCCTTGCCGTCGAAGCTGACCCGCCCGTCCGCGACCACCGCATCGTCGTGCAACCCGAACAGCGTGCGCGTCAGCATCGTCTTGCCCGAACCGGATTCACCGACGATGCCGAAGATCTCGCCGCGCCCCACGCTGAACGACACGCCGCTGACCATCGTGCGCGCGCCCTCGCGCAGCGCCACGGTGACGTCGCGCAGGCTCAGCAGCGGGTCGGCGACATGGGGGGCGTCCGCGTGCATGGCCTATCCGCGCCGCTGCAGGGTCGGGTCGAACTCGCGCCGCAGCATGTCGCCGACGACGTTGAAGCCCAGCGCCGTGACGAAGATCATCAGCCCCGGAAAGGTCACCGTCCACCACGCCGAACTGACATGCGAGCGCCCCTCGGCGATCATCACACCCCATTCGGGGGCCGGAATCTGCGCGCCGACGCCGATGAACGACAGCCCCGAAATCGCCAGCATCACCGCCGCGATATCAAGTGTCACCTGGATGATCATGACGTCGAAGGCATTGGGCAGCACGTAATGCGTCACCTTGCGATGCGTCGGCACGCCCAGCGCGTCGGCGCTGGCGATGAACTTGCGCGTCAGGATGTCGGCGGTGATCATCCGCGACAGGCGGGCATAGTTCGGCCACCAGCTGACGATCAGCGCGACGATGGCGGCCTCGAGGCTTGCGCCGAGGGCGGCGGCGAAGCCCAGCGCCAGGATCAGCGGCGGAAACGACAGCCAGATGTCGGAGAAGCGCATCAGCAGGTTGTCCAGCGTGCCCCCGACGAAGGCCGAGGTGATGCCCACCGCCAGCCCGATCGCCAGCGCCGCGGCGATCACCGTCACCGTCGACAGGATCGTCACCTGCGCCCCGGCCAGTAGCCGGCTGAGCACGTCGCGCCCGGCGGAATCGGTGCCCAGCCAATGCGTCGCGGACGGGGGCGCGAGACGATTGCGCAGGTCGATCTGGGTCGGATCGTAGGGCGCGATCCACGGGCCGAATACCGCCAGGAACAGGATGAGCAGGGCGATGACGAGCGCGATGCGCTCGATCCAGGTCTTCGGCAGGGACAGGATCGCACGCACGGCCTAGAGACCCCGCTTTTTCGCGGGATTGAGCAGGTAGAGCAGGATATCCACCAGCAGGTTGGCCAGCAGGAACACCACGCCGATCACGAACACCACCGCCACGACCGAATGGATGTCGTTCTGCGTCACCGCCTTGACCGCATAGCGCCCGACACCGGGGCGGCCGAAGATCTCTTCCACCAGCACGGTGGCGCCCAGCATCCAGCCGAACTGCATGCCGAACACGGTCAGCGACGGGGTGGCGCCGTTGGGAAAGACATGGCGGAACATGATGCGCGCCTCGCTCGCGCCCTTGGCGCGGGCCAGCACGACATAGTCCTTCCGGAACTCGCCTATCATCGCGGTGCGGGTGATCCGCACGCCCACGGCGGTGAACAGCAGGGACAGCGCGAAGGCCGGCAGCAGCAGATGCGCCAGCACGTCGCGAAAGATGCGGAACTCGCCCCGCAGAAGGCTTTCGAACAGGAAGAAGCCGCTGGCGGCCTCGAAGCGCCGGTTCTCGAAGCTGATCCGGCCGGACAGCGGCAGCAGGTCCCACTGGGCGGCGACGGTCTGTTGCAGCAGGATCGCGGTCCAGAAGATCGGCAGGCCCGCACCGGCGATGGCGAACAGGCGCACAAGGTCGTCGAAGCGGCTGCCGTGATAGCGCGCGGTCACCAGCCCCAGGGGCAGCGCGATGGCCAGGTTGATCGTCATGGCGATGATGACCAGCTCCAGCGACGGCGGAAGCTCGCGGGCAAGGTCGTTGACGATGGGCTGATGGGTGAACCACGACACCCCGAAATCGCCGCGCAGGACGTTGCCGCAGTAGATGGCGAACTGCACGATCAGCGGCTGGTCCAGCCCCATCCGCGCCCGCACCTCGGCGATCCGCTCGGCGCCGGCGTTGGGGCCGGCTGCCGCAATGGCCGGATCGCCCGGCATGATGTGGCCGAGCGTGAAGGTGATGACCACCAACACGAACAGCGACGCAACCGAGAAGACGATCCTTTGAAGCACATAGCGCATCGCAGGGCGTTCTTTCTCACGACTTCAGGGAAATTTGCCCGGCCGCGCGGCGGCCGGGCGAGGGATGCGCCATCGGTTTCGCTCAGCGCAGTCCGATATCCATGTAGTTGAAGGTCTGGTGGTGGGCCGGGTTGTAGACATAGCCCTCGACCCGATCCGACAGCGCCACAACCGACGCCGGCAGCGACACCGTGATCACCACGTGATCGGCCCCGATCAGCCGCTGTGCCTCGGCATAAAGCGCGGCGCGCTCCTCCGGGTCGGTCAGCGCCGCGGCCCGGTTGAGCAGGTCGTCCACCGCGGGGTTGGAATACTGCGCCCAGTTCAACCCGCCATTGTAGCCGGTCAGCGCCCCGTTGAACGAGGTGTTCAGGATCGCGTGCGGATCGGGAAAGCTGGGGAAGTTGTAGATCATGTTGATGTCCGAAGTCGTCTCGACCGATGTCGCGGTCGCGGCCTGTGCCGGCCAGGTCATCCCCTCGGTGTCCAGGATGATCCCGATCGACGAAAGGTTGGCCTGCAGCTGCTCGACCGCCGCGCGTTCTTCGGCGATGGCGGGCAGGTAGCGCACGAGAATCCGCGTGCCGGCCCAGCCGTTGGCCTCGACCAGGGCGCGGGCGGCGTC
>Ga0213835_101177_pt1 | contig 17585 bp, 20 predicted proteins | sample SWPATP01_FD_160576 | JGI IMG/M metagenome (GOLD analysis project Ga0213835, IMG submission 160576) | Coastal seawater microbial communities from Marineland, Florida, United States - SWPA TP0 #1 | ecosystem: Environmental > Aquatic > Marine > Coastal | place: USA: Florida | collected 2016-08-05 | reverse complement strand
CCGACACGGACGCCGACGCCGACGCCGACGCCGACGCCGACGCCGACGGGGACGGGCTCTCCGACGCCGACGCCGACGCCGACGGGGACGGGCTCTCCGACATCGACACCGACGCCGACGGGGACGCCCGGCAATACGAATGCCCCGTCCTAAGTCTGGTTGCGGGTGAGCGCAATATTGCCGGCCGCGGAAGTGGAGAGCCCTGCGTGGTGGCCGGGCCTGATGGAAAATTCGAGGGTAGGACTGGAGAGTGCGAGACCGTCCCCACCGCCGAGCTTTCGCCGGATGGACTCAGTGTTCGCGTAAGAAGTGGACCCGCAGTGACCTCAGGAGGGTGCGTCTTCCGCTTGGGCGTGGCGCGGCGTCGACGCGGCAGGGGCGGGCGCATCGGGTGGGCAGCAGGAAGAGGTGCAGGAGAGTTTTTGCTCGCGGCGGCGCTCCCGTTCCGCGGCTGCCTTGTTCTTTGCTTTCTTGCGCACTTTGCTGGCGGGCATGAAGTGGTCTCCTTCTCGTCGTGGCTTGAGGCGGCAGGATTGGCCCCTGCGATCGTTGGGTGCGGGGGTCCCTGGATTTGCTGAGCATGGGCTTGCCCGGCAGCCCGGACTGTGGAACCTCGCTTTACGGGATCTCCCGGAGGCCAAATCGGGGCCGGTCCGGCGACGGAGGGCCGTCTCGGTGGGCCGTTTCCGTTGAACGTTCGGGGCAACACACGTCGGTTGTCCCTGCGCTGCTCCCGGGTTCCACATCGTTGCCGGCTGACTTCGATGTATCTGGCTGAACCACGTCGCAACCGTCATCCGCGTCCCGCTCGACAGCCGATCCCTGATTGCGAGGTTGAGGAACAACGCAACAGGCCTCTGCGCGCCAGGCGTCGATGCCTTCGCGGGCGGCGGCCAGAGCGATGACCATGGCGGCGCCCGCGTCGGCCCACCACCAGCCCAGGGCGCTGTTGAGCACCAGGCCGGCGAGGAGGACGGCGGAGAGATAGGTACAGAGCAGGGTCTGTTTGGAGTCTGCTACCGCAGTCCGTGAACCGAGTTCGCGGCCAGCGCGGCGTTGCAGCCAGGACAGGACGGGCATGACGGCAAGGCTCAGGGCCGCGAGGACGATGCCCGGTGCGGAGCGTTGCGCTTCGCCACCGCCTGCAAGAGAGCGGAGCGAGTCCAAGGTGACAAACGCGGCCAGTGCGAAGAAGGACAGCGCGATGATGCGCAGCGTCAGGTGCTCGCGTCGTTCGGGGTTCCCGGCGGAAAACTGCCAGGACAAGGCAACGGCGGAGGCCACTTCGATCACCGAATCGAGTCCGAAGCCGATCAGTGCGGACGAGTCCGCGATGCCACCGGCCCAGAGTGCCACGGCGGCCTCAATGACGTTATAGGTGATGGTCGCCGCCGCCAACAGGCGGACGCGGCGGCTCAGCACGGCGCGCCGGTCCACGGAGGGCGAGGAAAGGCTGCTCGACGTCATGCACGGCACTTGCCGTCAGGGGCGCAGCACGCCGGGTCCACGGCGAGGACGACGCCGAGCAGATCCGTGATCGCGCGGCCCAGCCGGGCGTCGGCGAGCTGATACCGGGTCCGCCGACCGTCGGGAACAGCCACCACTAGCCCACACCCGCGAAGGCACGTCAGATGGTTGGACATGCTCTGCCGCGATACCCCGAGGGAGTCTGCGAGATCGGACGGGTAGCCGGGTTCCGTGGCCAGAGCCAGAAGGATCCGTGCCCTGGTCGGGTCGGAGACGGCATAACCGAAGCGAGCCAGCACCGGGGCATGCGTGAGGGTTTCCATGCCGCAAAAGTACATCAGTGGATGTATACACGCAACTATGTATTAGTCGCGCGTCTCAAGCCCGGCGCCAACGGGACCCGAGTGAGTCGCAATGCGAATGTGGCCCATGGGTGGGCAAAGCCCATGAGTCCAGAGCGCCCTGCGTCATATTCCGACCAGATTACCGACCTCGCCACTGCCCGCTCCGGGGGGTGATACAGTCCGTTTTGTTGAGAATCGTTCTCAACAACAATGATAACAACAGAAAGGACGTCCCATGAAGGCCGTCACCGTTCAGGAAATCGCATCCGTTGCTCCGCTGAGTGCACCGCAGGGTCCGGGCACCAACGCTCTGGTACACAACCCGTTTGCGTTTGAGGCTGTCGCCGCGGTTGCTCCGCTGAGTGCACCGCAGGGTCCGGGCACCAACGCACTCGTGCACAACCCGTTCGCGTTCGGCGCTTAACACCCCAGGTCCGGCGGCGCGGATCCGAATCCGTCGACCGCTGAACTGAAGCTCCATAGCCGCGCCCCCGTCATTGGACACGGGAGCACAGGCACCCTTCTCTTTCACGAAAGTTCCCCATGTTTCGACTTGTCCCCGGACACCTCCTCTACCGTGTGGCCCCTGGCGACTGGCGCTGCGTCTCGCCGCAACTGGACTTCCTCCGCATCAGCGGACCGGAAGACGCTTTGCAGGCGGTCCATGCCAGCCTTGTCGGTTCCCGCCAGGAAGCAATGCCGCTTGACGGCGATGCCGCGACACTTCTCGGCATGCTCGTTGAGCGCGGGGCTGTGCGCCGTGCGGAGGCAGAAGCCCCGGCGGATGGTTCGGATCATGAAGACGAAGTGAAGGATCTGCCCCAGACCGCCGGGAAGATCGGGATACTGGGCTCCGGCCCGGTGGCCGAGGCCCTTGTGCGGATGCTGGGCGATGGGTGCATCGTGATTCCGGGTCCCTTCGATGAGGGCGCGGCGAGCACCCTGTCCGCCCTGGTGGTTTGCTCCCCTCAGATGAGGGATAGGGAGTGGATCGCAGTTGACGAGCTGTGCCAGGGCACGGGGACGGCCTGGCACCGTGCATTCGTCGAAGGCGGCTCCCTCGTTGTCGGTCCCTTCAGCGCTGGTGGCGTGACGGTGAGCTACCACGACTACCGCGCCCGCCGTCGAGCGGCGGCGGCGGCGGTGGAGGAACTGGACCGCCTGTGGAACCACCTGGATTCGGAGGAGACCGGCTGGAACGTCTGCCCGGATGACGGACTGTCCGCTGTCGCCGCGGGCATTATCGCCCACGACCTCCTCTGTCATGCCAAGGGGCTGGACGTTCCCGGCGGCCGTTGCGAGACGGAGATCGACCTGGGCGCCGGCACCATCACCCGACACGCCGTGCTGCCGCTGCCTGCAGGCATCGCCCAATGACCGCCGCCCCATGGGCAAACCAACGGGTCCCTTCCGGCGATGGAACGGCCCTCTTCGCCGACTGCCACGTGCCGCCCGAATCGGAATGGCCGGTAACCGTTGTAGTCACGCGCACGCCCTATGGCCGCTCGAAACACCTCGCCGAAGGAAGAGGGTGGCGCCGGCACGGCTACGCCTTCGTTGCCGCCGACGTGCGCGGCCGATACGACTCCGACGGCGTGTGGGAACCCTACCGAAATGAGCGCTCCGACGGTGCAGCCCTTGTCGATTGGATTCTGGCACAGCCATGGAGCGACGGACGCATCGTCGCCTACGGCGGCTCCTACTCCGGATACACCGCCTGGGCCATGGCCGTTGAACGCCCGGACGCGGTCGCCGCTGTGGTGAGCCTGGGACCGTCGATGTCGCTGGCCCGCACCAAGTTCTCTCCCTCCGGAGTGCTTCGCCTGGCCGAACATGCTGCATGGTGGGCCGAACGAGGCGACGCCAGGACCAGTCGTGACGGATTCGCCGCACTCTTTTTCGCTGAACAGCCCGCGGCTTTGCATTCCCTGCCGGTGGTGGATCTCGACACCCGCCTGGGTGCGGAGATGCCCAGCTGGCGGAACATTGTCCTGGCAGGGCCCGAGGCTGTGAACGGCGAGGAAATCCAGAACCATGAACTGGAGGCTCTGACGATGCCCACCCTCCATGTCGGCGGCTGGCATGACCTCCTGCTCACGGAAACCCTCGACCATTGGCGGACGGTCGGCGAAGGTGTTCCCGGATCCACGAAACATTTGCTGATCGGGCCCTGGCTGCACGATCTGCCGTTCTCGACCTCTCCACGCGTCGGAGACCGTGACTACGGTCCTGATGCGATCCGGCCCTGGGGTGGCGAGCTCGTCGAATGGATCGATGCCGCGTTGGCCGGGCGGCTTGCACGCAGGGCCGCCGAAGTGTTTGTCATGGGGGAGAACCGCTGGAGCATTGCCGGGTCCTGGCCGCGGTCAACACGGATACATGGCTGGACCGCGTCCGGTGCCACGCTCGTTGACCGCGGGAAGTACGACGCCGGTGCCACCCCGGACGCCCGAGCGGCGGAAGAGCACATGGTCAGGTACTCGCCGTCGGACCCGTTTCCGTCCTACCCGGAAGGAAACGACCGCTCGGCTCTCGCGACGCGTCCCGATGTCGTGCGGTTCACAACCGCGGTCCTCGCCGCACCGCTGCGGATCGACGGCGCCGGAAAGGTCCGCTTCAGGACCCGCTTCGACACCGACGTCATTGACTGGGTGGCGAGGATCACCGAAATCACCGCGGCAGGAGAGATCTTCGAGCTCACCGCCGGCGAAACGACCATCACCACGCCGGAGCCAACAGCGTTGGCGACCGTCCCGCTGCTCCCCGTCGCCGTCACGGTCCCGGCCGGTTCCCGGCTGGCCCTGGAGCTCACGGGCAGCGACTTCCCGCGCCTGGCCCGCAACCTCGGATGCCCCGGCACGGAACGCTACCTGGCCGCCACCGGAGACACCATTGTCCAGGGCGTCGTGGTTTCCTCCGAGCACCCGCTCCTGCTGGAGCTCCCCGTCATCGACACCACCGAACACACCGGAGGGCTGAGCACATGAACAGATCATCGTTGGTCAACCCGAGGACGGGGCTCCTGACCTCCGTCGAACGTTCCCCGCAGGATCCCCGGATGCCCTCAGCCTGGGTCGGCTACGGCGCCACCGTCTCGCGCCCCGACCGCTTCGCCGGCTGGCGTGCCGACGGCTTCGGCTTCGGCGCTTCCCTGGGCATCGAAGCCGCGGCTCGGGGCGCGGCGATAGGCGAAGCCGTGGAACGGTACTGTGGAAACGCGGTTCCGCAGGCGCTGCGCCGCGCGAGCTGGAACGAGCTGCGGGCCGCCGGGGAAGACGCCCTCGATCCTCTCACGCTGGCCCTCTATTCCCCCGAGCAGTACGCGCTGCCCGGATTCCCCTTCGAACCGTTCGGCCGGGACCTCATGGTGCACTGGGTCCGGGGCACCGATCTGGCGGACCAGGCACCCCTCTGGGTGCCGGCATCACTGGTCTACCTCGACTTCGTTCACGGCCCCCGCGCCACGGAGCCGAAACTGCATTCCCTGATGTACTCCGGCATCTCCGCCGGCACCTCCCGTGCCAACGCCGAACGCGGAGCGCTCGAGGAACTCATGGAACGCGACGCCTGCACGATCTGGTGGGCCAGCGGCGCCTCCACGAAGCAGCTCGACGACGACGGACTGGTCACCGGGGCACTCGGCCGGCCCGGCCCCGGCAGCAATCTGAGAATCCGGCTCCTGGAGATCCCCAGTGATCTGCCGGCCCCCGTCGTTGCTGCCTTCCTGGAAGACGGCTCACCTGAAAAAGACGGTGTCGTGGCCTTCGGCAGTGCCTGCCGCTCCACCCCCGAAGCGGCCGCGACCAAGGCACTCGTCGAGGCCCTGGGACTGCTCCAGCTCACCCGGCAGCTGCTCGACCCGGCAGCGGAAGTGTGGCGCGCGGTCGAGGTGGGGCACATCGAAGACCACGTGTTCCTGCCGTACCGCCAGGACCGGAGCTACCTTGACGCCGTAGATCTGGAATACCGGACGCTCACGGATCTTCCGCCGGTCGCGCAGCTCTACCTCGACCCCCGGATGAGCGGAGCACCGCTGGACCGCCTCCGGCCCGCGCGCTCGGCCCCGCTTGCCGGGATGCGCCGGGTCCTGGGGGAAGACCCGGCCGGGCACTACGTGCGCGCCTTGGCCGAGCGTGGTATCCGGACCGTTTCAGTGGACGTGACCACGGATGACGTCCGCGCCGCCGGATACACGGTGGTCCGGGTGATCGGCGCCGGCCTGGTCGGGAACGCCCCACCGGCGTTCCCGCTGCGCGGCTCCCGGCGCTACTACTCCGTCCCGGAACAGCTGGGCTGGGACCGCGTGCCCGCCAACGCCACGGAGCTCATCTCCCACCCGATTCCCCTTGCCTAAGGTGACCATGAACAACCCCTCAACCCTCGTCAACGCCAGGACCGGAGTCGTGCGCAGCATTGAAGCGCGAACCATCCCCGCCCACTTTCCTGCGTCCTTCGCGCTCAGCCACGCAGTCCTCTCGGACAGCCGTGCGTTCTCCCGGTGGCCTTCCGATGCCAGTGGCGCGGGGTACTCCTTCGCCAACCCCGAAGCTGTGCTGGGGGCGGCCATCGGGGAAGCCGTGGAGCGGTACTGCGGAAACCTCGTCCCGGCGGGACTCAAGCGTGCGAGCCGCCGGGACGTGCAGGCCACCGGAGCGGCCGCCATAGGCCTGGAAGATTTCTGCCTCTTCTCCCGGGAACAGTACGCCCGCCCCGGGTTCCCGGTCCCGGCTCCGGACGATGACACGGCCATCGATTGGGTCCCCGCGCAGGATCTTGGGGGCGGGCCGGAGGTGCTGGTCCCGGCGAGCATGGTCTGGGTCGCCCATTCGCTCCTGGTCGAACCCGTCCGGCACCCGGTGATCCAGGCCGGGCTGGCCACCGGCCGCACGCTCGAGGAAGCCCAATGGGGCGGGCTGTGCGAGGTGATCGAACGCGACGCGATGACGCTGTCGTGGACGGGCGGGCGCGGCGTGCACGAACTCACCGTCCCGCAGTGGCTCACGGATTTCTCCCGCGGACCGCAAGGGCGGCTGCGGGCACGCTGGCTGCTGTTCGCCGCGGAAGCCGGCATCCCGGTCATCGGGTCCCTGGTGTTCGATGAAACCACCGGCTACCTGACCCTGGGCATGGGCGCCGGAGGAGATCCCGTCGCCACGGCGCAGAAAGCCTACGGCGAAGCCTTGCAACTGCAGCTTTTCGTGGCCGACTACGACGACCCCAAGGGCCCGTACATGGCCGCCGCGAAATCACCTTCAAGCCCGCTCAAACCCTGGCGCCAGGACCGGTGGTACTCCCGGGAGTACGCCTCGGACCTCTCAGATGTGGTCGACTACGGCTGCCACCTGCAACTGCACCTGGACCCTGCCATCCAGCGACGCTTCCTGGATGAGCTGGAAACGAGCATCCGCGGGCGGCTGGCCCTGGAGGAACTGACCGGGGAATGGACCGGCGAGGACCGGCTGGAACGGCTTGTTTCCGCACTGGCGTCCCGCGGCCACCGCGTGCTCTGTGTCGAGGCCACCACCGGGGACATCGCCCACACGGGTCTTCGGGTGGTCCGGATGATCGTTCCGGGCCTGTACTCGAACGCCCCGCATGCCCTGCCGTTCCTGGGCGGCACCCGGCTTCGCCCGGTCCGCCGTCCCGTCCCGCTCCCGCACTGACCACCCATGGGAAAGACACCTATGCACCCCACCCTTCCCCCGGCAGCCCCCGCCACGGTGGACCTGGCCGGAAGCAACACCGGCCTTCCAGGGGCTGTACGGCTCCCTTTTCTCCGGGCAGCCGGTCTGCTGCTCGTCCTCACGCCAGTGGTCGTGGCCCTCGCGGCTGCCCTCGGCCCGGTGACCATCGCCCCGGGCGATGTCATCTCCATCGTCCTGCACCATCTGTTCGGGACTGCGGCGACGGCGGCGCCCGTTGATGACCATATCGTGTGGGAATTCCGTGTTCCGCGCGTGCTGCTCGCCCTCTTCGCCGGGGCCGCCCTTGCCGTCGCCGGTGCGGTGCTGCAGACCGTGATCCGCAACCCGCTGGCCGATCCCTATGTGCTGGGAATCGCCTCGGGCGCCTCTTTCGGTGCGGTCAGCGTCCTGGTCCTGGGCGCCACAGGAGCCGGTCTCCTTGCCTCCCTGGGAGTCTCGGGCGCCGCGTTTGCCGGGGCCGTCGTGACGCTCGCGATCGTGCTCGCCCTGGGGCGGCGCCGCGGACGGCTGGACCCGGCCCGGCTGGTCCTCATCGGTGTGGCCGTGTCCTACCTCTTCCAGGCGGGCACAAGCTTTCTGCAGCTCACAGCTTCACCGGACAAGCTCTCCACCGTACTGTTCTGGCTCCTTGGTTCTGTAGCTGGCGCCCAGTGGTCCCACCTCGCCCTGCCGGCCGCCGCCGTCGTGGTGTGTCTGGTCTGGTTGCTGGGCCAGGGCCGACGGCTCAACGCGCTCATGTTGGGTGATGACGCCGCATCAGCCCTGGGAATCGACCTGACCCGGTTCCGCACGGTCCTGCTGCTGATCTCGGCGCTGCTGACGGCAATCGTTGTCTCGGTCGCCGGAGGCGTCGGTTTCGTGGGCCTGATCGCCCCGCACTTTGTCCGCTTGCTCAGCGGGCCCAACCATCTGCGCAGCCTCCCGCTGACCGCGCTCGTGGGCGGGCTGTTCCTGGTGCTGGCGGACCTTGCCGGCCGGACCGTGGCCGCCCCGCTCGAACTGCCGCTTTCCATCGTGACCGCCGCTGTCGGCGTCCCGGTGTTTCTGTTTGCCTTGCTGCGCCGCCGTCCGGGCGTACCGGTATGAGGGTCGCCTTCGACGCGATGGGCGTGCGCATCGCCGGCCGGAACCTGGTTGGTCCGGTCAGCTTCGTCGCGGAAGCCGGCGAGTTCGTCGCCCTCGTCGGCCCCAACGGCAGCGGCAAATCGACGATCCTCAAGACGCTCTACCGAGCGATGCAGGCCACGACAGGAACCGTCCGGCTGGGCTCTGATCTGCTCGCGGAGCTGAGCCCGCGGGCGGCGGCACAGCGGCTAGCCGTCCTCACCCAGGAACACGGCAGCGACTTCGATTTCACGGTCCTGGATGTCGTCTCCGCCGGACTGACGCCGCGCAAGCGCATGTTCCAGACCGATACGCGCGAAGACCGGGACCTCATTGCCGGCACTCTGGCCAGAGTCGGCATGGCGGAGCACGCACAGCGATCATTTTGCACGCTCTCCGGCGGCGAGAAACAACGGGTCATGCTTGCCGCAGCCCTCGTCCAACAGCCACGCGTGCTCATCCTGGACGAACCCACCAACCACCTCGACATCGCCACCCAGCTGGAGGTCCTGGACCTGGTCGCCTCGCTGGGAATCACGGTGCTCGCTGCCCTGCACGACCTCAACCTGGCCGCAGCCTACTGCGACCGGGTCTACATGATCAAAAACGGCCTCCTGGTCGGCGGCGGCACTCCAGCCGAGGTGTTCCGCTCCGAACTGGTGGCTGAGGTCTTCGGGGTGGCTGTTCGTATCGGCGAGAACCCCGCGACCGGCCGCACCCACCTCTTCTTCAGTTCCAGCCCCAACTGATCCACCCCAACAACGCGAAAGAGAACCATGTTCATAACCCCTGCCCCTGCCCGCCTCGGCGCCGCTGCCGTGTCCCTGGCTGTGCTGACGAGCCTCGCCCTGGGCGCATGCTCGGCCCCAGGCCCCGTTGCCGCTGCGGCCAAGGAAAGCTCCACGCCACAGCCGGCCAACGAAAAGAACTGTGGCCGCCAGCTTCACTTCGACACCCCGCCCCAGCGCATCATCTCCCTCTGGCCGGCCGTCACCGAAATGCTCATCGCGCTCGGGGCCAAGGACCGTGTCGTCGGCCAGGCCTTCACCGACCAGTCCCCGCCCCTGGCGGAGTACGCGGAGGCCTACAAGTCCATTCCGGTGCTGGCGACGAACAGTGTCTCCCGCGAGACCCTTTTGAATTCGCGTCCGGAACTGATCGTCGCCGACGGCGAATACCACTTCAACGGAACCGAACTTCCCACCATCGAGGAGCTGAATAAGCTGGGCGTGCAGGTCTACATCATCAGCTCCTTCTGCAACGGGCAAACGACCACCGGGCACGTCGCCGACGCCGCGACCGATCTCGCCGCACTGGGCCGGATCACCGGGACAGAAGGCACCGCGAAAACGCTCATCGACGCGCAGACAACCGAACTCGACAAGGTTGCGAAGAAGACCGCCGGAGCAGAGCCTGTGCCGCTGGCACTCATCCAGTTCTATGACAACGCCCTCTACGCCGACGCCCGCGGCATCTACTCCGACGTCGTCGAACGAGCAGGCGGGAACAACATCTACGAAAACGACCTTCCGGCCGGCCAGTACTACGCCCAAATCGCCGTCGAAGACCTTGCCAAAAAGAACCCCGGCACCATCGTGTACCTGTACAACTCCGAGGAAGACAAGGCCGCCCAGCTCGCGTCGATCCGCGAGAAACTGCCCACCGTGGACGCGGTAAAGAACAACCGCCTCTACCCGCTGCCCTCCACGGACTTCATCGGCTCCCGCGCGGTGGATGGAGTGCGCGAGCTCAGCACACTGCTGCACCCCTGACATGACCAGACTCCTGACCCGGCGGGCAACCGGTCCCTTCAAGTACTTCCTGCTCTCCCGCGCCGTGTCGTGGGCAGGCAACGCCGTGTCAGCGGTCGCGCTGCCGATCCTGATGTTCCAGGAAACCGGCAGCGCGGCCATGTCCGGGCTGCTGGCGGTGTGTGAAGCCGTGCCATACCTGCTGTTCGGACTTCCCGTCGGCGCCCTGGTGGACCGCTGGGACCAGCGCCGGACCATGACCGTTACCAGCTGGCTGAGCGCCGCCGTGACAGCCACCATCCCGCTGGCCGCGGCCGCGGGGATCCTCGTCCCCATGCATCTGCTGGCCGTGGCGACACTGCTCGCCGTGCTCTTCGTCTTCTTCGATGCCGCCAGTTTCGGCACGATCCCGGCGCTTGTCGGCCGGGACGGAATTGCCGGCGCCACGGCACGCATGCTGACAGTAAGCACCGTGATCGGCATCATCGGCCCCGCCGTCGGCGGTGCCCTGACCGCGGCCATCGGCGGCGCCTGGGTCCTGGCGATCGATTCCGCCAGCTACGTTGCCGGCGCCCTGATCCTGGCGCGCATCCACTGGCACCAGCCGAAGCGCAAAGCCCGCCGGGGAATCGCCCTGCGCACCGAGATCGCAGAGGGGATCAGCTTCATCCGCCGCACCCCCGTCATCCGGGACCTGACCCTGGTCGGAATCGGCAATAGTTTCACCGGCGGCGCCGTCGCCGGACTGGTCGTGGTCATGGCCGCGCGAGGGCTCGGACTCAACGCCGGGGACGGAACCATCGGCCTGCTTTTCGGGGGCGCCGCCGTCGGAAGTCTTGCCGCTGCCCGGCTCCTCGAACCCGCTCAGACACGGTTCGGCATCGGCTCGATCACCCTCGGCGCCCTCGCCTTGAATGCGGCCCTCCTCGGTGCCTGGGCAGCCAGCACCACCCTTTCCGCCGGAATCCTCGCGCTCATGGGCTGGCAGGCAACGAACTCCCTTGTCTCCCTCAACGGCATCGTGGTCCGCCAGAGTCTGACCCCCGCATCGCTTCAAGGCAGGGTCAACACCACCGCACGCATGATCGCCTGGGGCGGCCAGCCTTTCGGCGCAGGCATCGGAGGGCTCTGCGCCGAGCTCTGGGGTGTCCGGGCCGCACTGCTCATTGCGGGAACCGGGGTGCTGCTCTCACTGGCAGCAGGCTCCCTCTCCAGCCTGCCCCGGGCCGGCACGCTGGAACGTGTCCGCGCTGCCATCGACATCGATTGACCAGCGCCGTCGTCTCCGTTGGTCATGACCTGCCCGGAATGATGGCCCCGGATATGTTCCGGGGCCATCTTGTTATTGGGAGGTGTCAGTGTTCGTCGTAGTGGCCCTCGTGCTCGGCGTGGCGGTGGCCGTCATGGACGTAGTCCATGTGGTCCCCGTGCTGGACAGCTTCATGGGTGCAGTCCGGGCCGCCGTGCCGGTGCTCGGCCGGAGTGTGCTCCGCCGGATCGTCGTGTTCGTCGTAGTGGCCTTCGTGCTCGGCGTGCCGGTGGCCGTCGTGGATGTAGTCCACATGGTCCCCGTGCTGGACCGTGACGTGCTCGCAGTCCGGTCCGCCGTGCCGGTGCTCGACGGGTGTATGTTCAGCCTTGACTTCCTCGGTCATGGTGTCCTCCTTCGCATACGCCGGGCGTGGACCGGCGCTAGCGTTCCTGGCTGTGTGTGATGGCGTCTTGGATGACGTGGGCCACGTGATGGTCGGTCAGGGAGTAGATCGTTTCGCGCCCGGACCTGGATGCCGTGACCAGATTGATCCCCCGGAGCAACCGCAGATGCTGGGAGACCAAGGGCTGAGACAACTTCGTCGCCTCAGTCAGTGCGCTTACGGACAAGGGCTCATGCGCAAGCGCGGACAGGATGAGAAGGCGCGAGGTGGCCGACAGGGCCTTGAACAGATCTGCCGCCCCGATAAGGGACTCCTCATCAGGATTCACATAAATATATAAGCATGTTCTTATACCAGAGGGCAACGGTTTTCCGCGCAGGCTCGAGGAATCCTGCCCACATCCCAGCTCCAAGCGACACGCCACTGGTGTCGGGAACCGATTGTCTGGCGGCTGCGCGGCTGCGGATCCTCACCGCCCGCCGGGCCGACAAGTCGGCGGACCGGGTCCGGGCGATCAACCGCCTGCAGGCCCAGCTGCTCGAATACTTCCCCGCGCTGGAGCGGGCCTTTGACTACAGCCGCTCCAAAGCAGCCCTGCTCCTGCTGACCAGACACCGGACCCCGGACGGGATCCGCCGCACCGGTCAGGCCAGACTGCACGCCTGGTTGAAGAAACACGGCACCTGTTCATCGGCCGCCGTCGCCCAGGCCGCCGTGGAGGCCGCGAAATCCCAGCACACCACCTGCAGTGGCTCACCTGTGGGTGTTCACTTCCTATGGGTTCTAGCTGACGTTTGAAGGGGTCCTTCCTCGGCGGTGTGAGTGAAAAAGTCACCGGCAGTGCTTGCTCAACGATCGCCCCATCGTGCATGAAAATCCCTCGGTCTGCGGCCTGGCGGGCGAACCCGGAGGGGCACGGGAGGTGCGCCGGCTACGACTGCTCTGTCCCTTCGGGTCGCTTGCCCGTTTGGAACAGGGAGGCTGCGGTGCCAGGCTCCCAGCCGAGTCCCCTGTCTACTTTGCGGAAGTTGCTGGGCAGGACTAGGCCGAGCCCGGCGTTCTCCAAGTCGGCCTGCGTCGAATCGGCGGGGCCACCGCGCCGCCACACGTCGCGGTAGGTGAGTCCAAGCTCCTTGCGCCGTTCTTCCATCTTCGTCGCCAACGTCTGTCTGTGGTCCCGCAGCGTGATGACACATAGGGCGCCGCTGAGAGCAGCGGCGAACAGCAACGGTCCGGCGAGGATTCCGGCGTAGAAGTGGCCCCGGAGCAGGAAAGCCCGGAACCATCCCTCGCCACCAGATCCGTGGCGGACCGGAGTCATATCGGATGAGGCTGGTTGTGAGGATATATGGGGGCTGGCGTAAACACTCATGGGCTCTTCTTTCAATTATCGATGGTGCGCTTCAGGGCACGCCGCAGGCGACCACGGAGTTGCTGCTGCCGACGGGGCCGAAGACGAGGTTTGTGGCTTCCGCAGAGGCCTCCGAGGACGCGGTTCGGCGTCCTGTCCCGAGGCGGAAGTGCTCCGCCCGGGGGTCCTGCCTTACGCGAAAGGGCGGGCCTCAGCCGGCGGGCGCGAGCATAGGAGGACCCCGCCATGAAGGCATGCGCACCGAGTGATGCGCCGGGGGGAGGACCTCGGCAATGGCGCAAGTTCCGGGGTCGCGGGCCGGAATGATCAGGACCGGTTCAGGACTCAGCAGGAGCGGGGCCAGCCAACCGACCACGACGCCGAGGGCACGCTCCACATGGGCAAGGACCAGTGCTGTGCCCACGGTGGCGAGGGCGTGGGCAGTAATCATGAGCCCATCCGGCGCGGGCACATGGGCCGGGCCCGCGGCCAGGACCCACGTGCCGTGATCCAGGGAGGCCGCCGGGTGTCCCGCATGGCCCGACACAAGCGCCGGCCCGACCGCTGCGGGCATTCCCGGGGACAGGGCATCAAAGGCCCCGTGAAGCCAGACCTGCGCGGCACCTATCAACCCGGCCAGAACGGGGAATGACAGCCTGAAACGAGTCAGAGCCACGACCGGAACCATGGTCACGGCACAAATGGCCGCTAGGACTGCCGGCGCAGGCAACTGGCCCCCACCGGCAAGGTGTCCGCCTGCCGCCATGCCCAGAAGGATTGATCCGATCAGCCCGGAACGGAACAGCCGGAACGAAGCATGGGGCTTCACTGGCTGTCCTCTCGCTTGGCCGTCACCGCTGACTTCACCGGTGAAAGAATTCTACGTCGGGCGCGTCATGACGCATCACTGCCCAAGTTCCCGCGGACATACCGGCCGGCCACGCGCACGCCGCCCGCCCCTCGATCTGAGGGGACCCCGAAGACACCACGCGCCGAGCAACCGTGCCCGGCCGGGTAGGAGCCCAGGCCTTAACATTGAGCCACGTCAGATTCGTTCGGATGGGCGTATGGGCCCTTGGGTCGGCGGTGTCCGTGCGGTCCAGGGACTCGGACTCTGTGGTGGGGTTATGCAGCCATGGAAGCGGACATCAGGGCCATGACGGCGGCGCCGAGGGCTTCGAGGCCGTATTCTGGCCGGTGGGGCGGTCGTGCTGCAGCAGCGTGGCGGGGTGTGGTTTTCGTGACCCGGTTACGCAGTTGAAGGGCGAGGAAAATCACCGTTGAGGTTGCGAAGAATATTGTCAGCAGGATCGCCAAGGTGGGTGAGTGATCGAAAATGGCGGTGTTGTGGGGTGCGCCGGCGATGGCGTGCTGGGCGGCCGGCAGGGGCATTGTCATTCCATTTGCCGGAACGGTAGCCTGACCCGTCGTAGCCGCTTGGCCCGTCATGGCGATCATGAGGGCGGCGGCGACCATGGTGAGGCTGTGGTAGACGCATTTCAGCCGGCCCGGGCTGCCTGCGCAGAGCAGTTTGAATTCCGGCCGGGCGACCGCCTGAAAGACGAACCACAGTGCCGCTCCGACGAGGACTGCGATCTGGGCCAGCATGGTCGAGGGTGAGACGTTCCACAGCATGGCCGCCATGAGGACGTTCATGACGGCGTGGAGGCTTTCGTTAACCCGGTCGGCGAGATGGTGGCACCTTATCGTCTGCACGGCGTGGCAACTTCCGCCGAACAGCAGTGCGGCCGTGAGGGTCCAGGTCATGGCGGGGATAGTGAACACGCGGATGACGCCTCACTACTGGGTTTCGGGTCGGGCCGGGTAGGGGTTCGGCCCCCGGCGCGGCTGTCGACAGCACCGGGGTCCGGCGTGTGGGTAAGGAGCCGGGCGCCTGGCGTGGCAGCCTCCCCTGGCCATCGAGCCCCCTCGTCGGGCCGGGACCATACTCCTAGCTCCGCGATCCGGACCCGGCAGTCGAATTGCTCCGTCGGCTATCCCGGTGGCAGGGCACGACAGAACGGGCACCGCAATCGCAGGCCCCGGTAGCGCGGGGAAGGCGTTAACCGTCGGCGTTGAAGGGCACGAGCCGCGTTCGGGACACAGGTCCAGGCCCGGTATGCCGGTCTCTCGATCCAGAGAAGCCTCGGGCTTCTATGTGTGCAGGGTGGTAATCAGCTGTCGGCAGGCATCAGCGCAGCGCTGAGTGGCTTCAGCGCAGATACGGCAGTGGTTATGGTGCGCTGCGTGCTGGCTGCATAGTTCGTGGCTGCGTACACAAGCCAGCATGCAGGCTTCGAGTTGTGCGCTGAGCAGGGCGCTGTCGGGTCCGTTACCGCGGGTAATGACGCGCCGGGTTGCTTCGGCGATGTCGGCGCAGTCCAAGTCACGCCCGATGGCAGCGGCCAGATCTCCTGCGCCGGGTTCCGCGAGCATTGCCGCCGAGCACGCGGTCACGGCTTCAAGACACTCGTGCAGAACTTCGACCGCAGCAACCAAGTCTTCGTTGTTTAGGCCGGAACGGGCAGTCATGGTTTCGAACAATTCGCGTGTGTGCAGCATCACGCCGCCTCCTCGCTGAGTTGTGGTGATAGTGGAAATTTTAGGCCGGAATCCCCTGTGGTAATAGAGTCCGAATTGACCGCCCCTATGGAAGTGACACCAAACCTGTGGGAAACCGGTAAGGGTCGCGGAGGAGCGCGCCCAACCATTTGATGCGTTGTCACACCCTGAGACTCACTGACATAACGCCCGTTGGCTCCGAAGGGGCATGTCGGTCTTAATGAAGTTGGCAACATCGGCAGGGGGTTGCCATGAGAAGTGAGGCAGATCTTGGTGTTGCCCTCTCACTTGAGTCGGCAATTCCGTAGGCTGCTCGACGGTCCGTGCCGTGGACTCCGACCACGAAACCGCCACCCTCACTTTGAAAGATATCCAAGCCGCACGATCTGCCCGCCGCCACGAACCGCGCAGGCAGATCAACCAGCGCATCGCCGTCGTGACCCGGCGCCTGCCGGATCTGGCACCGGCGAAACAGGCTCCCGCCCCGGGGCCGATGGACCGGGCGCCCAAAGCTCCGCACCTGTCTGGAGGATGACCATACCGTACAGCTTCAACGTCCTGCGGGCCATGCTCCGCGACGGCACCACCTACGCGCCGGTCCCGGTTCACGCAGCCATCCTGGCTGCCTGAACAGGGGTGCCCCCTTGCGCCGGCGGAAGGCTGGATGGTCCGTGGGGCGGGCACCTCAGGAAAGCCCGGACTGTGCCGGTGGTAGGCGGGGATGACCGCGGCGGCAGGGCCGCCGTCATGTGCGTCAGATTGTGCCTTGAGGAGTTTCGACGCTGCGTAGAATTGGGGGATAATCTTCGTGGACCGGCACCACGCCGGATACCGGAGAGGGCAGGGAGGGAACGATGACGGCACGCGGAGTGCGCTTTGTGCGTGGCTGGGCCGCGGCCGTCGCGGCGACCTTCATCGCGGCCTTCTCCCATGTGCTGTCCGGCGGCCCGGCCCCTGAAACCCCGGTCCTGGCGCTGTCGCTGGCCCTGTCGGGGCTGGTCTGCACTGCGCTGGCCGGCCGGGTGCTGTCCCTGTGGCGGCTTTCGACCGCCGTCGTGGTCAGCCAGGGATTGTTCCACGGGCTGTTCAGCCTGGGCTCCGTTTCGTCTGCCGCCGGGACCGCCGTTCCGACGACAGGGCACGCCGGTCACGCCGCCCACGCGGTGGCTGCCGCTTCAGGTTCCGGGCTGACCGGGACCGGGGTCATGGTGATGGATCATGCTTCGCCGCTGATGTGGGCCGGGCATGCGCTGGCGGCCCTGGCCACGATCGCGGTCCTGCGGCACGGTGAAGTCACGGCGGTGCGTCTGATCACGGCGCTTGGCCTGCGGGTGGTCGCTTTCCTCCCGGTCTTCCTGCCGCTGGCCGTTGAATCCGGTGCGCCGGTCATTCCCGCGGATTGGCCGGTCCGGCCGCTGCGCAACCTGGGCGCCCCGTTGCTGGTCATGCGCCATCGTGGACCGCCGCTGCTTCCCGTCGTGTCCTAGGCGCGTAGCGCCTTCACCCCCATGAAGCCCCGCCGGGCCCGTTCGCGGGCAGCGGGGCGGGAAGCAGCCATGGCAAGACATTCCTTGCATTCTTTTTCATGGCGGAACCCTGGACGACGCGGATCTTCCCTGTTTGCCGTTGCGCTGCTGTGCCTTGCC
>Ga0213835_101176_pt1 | contig 17594 bp, 16 predicted proteins | sample SWPATP01_FD_160576 | JGI IMG/M metagenome (GOLD analysis project Ga0213835, IMG submission 160576) | Coastal seawater microbial communities from Marineland, Florida, United States - SWPA TP0 #1 | ecosystem: Environmental > Aquatic > Marine > Coastal | place: USA: Florida | collected 2016-08-05 | reverse complement strand
TTGCCGGGCTATGCGCGCGAACGGGCCGGGAGGAAGAGGTTCAGCGGTGGACGGGCGAGGCGAGGAGGCTGGCGAGCGATGTCGAACAGGCGGCGTGGGACGGGGCGTGGTACCTGCGCGCCTTTGACGACGACGGCCGTCCCTGGGGTTCCTCGGGGAACGGCGAATGCCGCATCGACGTCATCGCCCAGGCGTGGTCGGTCATGTCCTGTCGGGCGGAAGACGAGCGGGCACGGCAGGCCGTTTCTTCCGCCGTCGATGCGCTGATGCGGGACGACGACGGCATCATACGCCTGCTGTGGCCGCCTTTCGACCTGTCGCCGCGGGATCCGGGCTACATCAAGGCATATCCGCCGGGCATTCGCGAGAATGGCGGCCAGTACACGCATGGTGCGTCCTGGCTCGGCTTTGCGCTCGCGGCGCTTGGCGATGGCGACAAGGCACTTCGCGTCTTCGACATGCTTTGCCCGCTTGGCCGCACCGGCAGCAGGCAAGAGCTGGACCGCTATCTGGTCGAGCCCTACGTGGTGGCCGCCGACATTGCCGGGGCAGAGCCGCATGTCGGGCGCGGCGGCTGGACATGGTACACGGGTTCGGCCGCCTGGGCCTGGAGGTTGGGAACGGAGGCCATTCTGGGTTTGAGCCTCGATGGCGGCAAGCTGCGCCTAAACCCGTGTCTCCCCCGGCACTGGCCGGGTTTCAAAGCCGAAATCGCCGCCAATGGTGCCAGGCTGTCGATCCGCGTCGAAAACCCCCATGGGCTGTCGAGGGGGGAGTTGGACGTCACCGTCGATGGTCGGTCATTGGATGAGGCGCTCGTGCCGTTCCCGGAAGACAACAGCACCCGCGATGTTGTGGTCAAGCTCCGCCGGGGTTGATGGTTCTTTGCTTCCCGAAGACAGCTCCTCGCAAAAGGGTGCAGGCCTTTTGGCCACTGTCAATGCTAACGCGGCCAGGTCCAGATACCCTCAACGAGGTGCTTGCCATGATGCGCGAGTGCAAATTCAGCTGCCTAGTCGTCAAGCGTTGCAATGCCGATGACGAATACGGATTGCTGCTGATCTCGGATATTGCTCAAGGCATTTCCGCAGGCAATCGCCCGGGCTCGGCGCGCCATGTTCTTGAGCAGGTCTTCGTAGTTCCGGCGTGCGATGAGCCGCTCTTCGCTGACTGGCCAGGCGTCGCGCAGATAAGTGCGCAGTTCGGCTGCGTTTCTTTCGAACAGTGATACGTAGTCCACGCTTTCGTTCATTCGGTGAACCCAGGCCATGCATTCGGCGACGCGTTTGCGTGCCTGGCGATAGTCCGATGTCCTTAACGAAGCGCGATAGAGATGACGACTGAGGAAGGTTGCGACGCTTCGCGAAAATCTCGCCTGGACGTAATAGCGACCGTCGCGCCGGGTGAGGTAGGAAGTACGAGCCACGAGACATCTCCGCGTACATCGGCGCGAGATGTCTCACATTTCCGGAACCTCCGTTCCGACTAAGTGATTGATTTTCCTATCCGGAGTTTTTGGTAGCGGAGGAGGGATTCGAACCCCCGACACAAGGATTATGATTCCTCTGCTCTAACCTACTGAGCTACTCCGCCCCGTGATCCGGCGCGACCTGGCGCCGCCGAATACCGTCCCGAGGACGCGCGGATATAAGGTGGCGTGATCCGACGTGTCAAGCGCGGTCCTTGCCTTGTCTTCAGACGCAGCGCCCGTCCGGCATAAACAGATGGCGCTTCAGCTCTTTTGGCCGTCCGTGCCGGTCTCGTCCGACGGCGCGGCGATCGTGTCGGCGACCTTCGCGCCGCGCATGCCCATGGGCTGGGCCTTGCCGGTGGTGGTGTCGACGGCGGTCTGGTGTTCGATCTCGGCATTGAGCTGGGCGCCGACCAGAAGCACGATCACCGATATCCAGGTCCACATCATGAAGCCGATCGCCGCCCCCAGCGAGCCATAGGTCGCGTTATAGTCGGCAAAACCCTGCAGGTAGAAAGAAAACCCCGCCGAGGCGGCGAGCCAGGTCGCGCAGGCCAGAAGCCCGCCCCACGAGACCCAGCGCCAGCGTGGGCCTGCCCGGCTCGGCCCGAATCGGTAGAGCAGCGCGATGCCGAGGCCCGCCATCACCAACAGTACCGGCCAGCGCGCGAAGCGCAGGACGAAATCGGTGGTTTCGTCGACAGGCAAGAGCGCCAGCAACGCCGGCAGGATACCGATCACCGCAATCAGCGTCGCGGCCACGAACATGACGCCCAGCGTGAAGGTGAAAGCCAGGAGGTTCAGGCGGATGAATGACCGCTTCTCGCGCTCGCGATAGGCGATGTTCAGCGCCTCGAAGAGAGATTTCACGCCGTTATTGGCGCTCCAGAAGGCGACCGCGAAGGCAATCAGGAAGCTCATCCCCATCGAGTCGGGGCTTTGGCGGGCAAACTCGTCCAGCTGTCCCGCGATGAGTTCAAGGCCCCCTTCGGGAAAGATCCCGCGCAGCGCGTCGAGATGGCCGGCAATGGTGGCGGGATCGGCGATCAGACCATAGAGCGACACGAAAGCGGCGAGGGCAGGAAAGAGGGAAAGCAACAAATAGAAGGTGACGCCGCCGGCGATCAGCAAGACATTGTCTTCCGCAATCCGCCCGTAAAGGCGCCAGATAATGTCTTTCCATCCACGCCGAGGGATCTCGGAAGGCCATCGAGCTCCCCGTCCGCGCACGTCATCATGTGTGTTCGTCATGCCGCCCTGCCATTTTCCCTATGCCTGGAAACGGCTCGAAGCCCGTGCTGGTTCCCCAATTCAGGCACGAATGTGGCTGAGCCTGCGAAAGCGGGCACGGAAGCGGCTGGTGTCAGCGGCGATTTTTGTCGGGTCGGCCTCTGCCAGGGCGCGGGCAATCAGGCTGGCGAGCTCCTTCATGTCGTCCGCTTTCATGCCGAAACGCACGATTTCCGGCGTGCCCAGGCGCAACCCGTTCATGTCGCCTTCGACAGGCGCGTCGGGCAAGCCGATACCGGATGCCAGTATGTTTGCCGCCCGCAAGTGGCGCGCCATCGCCTGCCCGCCGCCCTGCTTCCGGGCTCTCAAGGCAAACTGGTGGGATCGGGTGAAGCCGTGCTCGGCGGCGAACACGTCGAGGTCCAGGCGCTGAAGGGCGCCCGCCAGCGCCTGCGCCGTCTCGATCATGTCGCGCGCGTAGGCGCTGCCGCCGTCGCGCCAGTCGAGCAGCGAGATGGCCAGCGCGGCCGATTTCGCGACGTCGAAATTGGCGGTCAGACCGGGGAAGGCAATCCGGTCGAGCCTTTGGGCAAGTTCCGCCTCGTTGGTCACCACCAGACCGCCCGGCGGGCCTCCCAGGCTCTTGTAGGTGCTCATCGTCATCAGGTGCGCGCCCTGGCCCAGCGGGTTGGCCCATGCCTTGCCGGCGATCATCCCGCAGAGATGAGCCGCGTCGAACAAAAGCCAGGCCTCCACTTCATCGGCGATCGCCCGCGCGCCGGCGACGTCCCATTCGAACAGGTTGAGACTGCCGCCCAGGGTGATGAGGCGCGGCCGCAGCTTTCTGGCCAGATCCCGCAATCCAGCGATATCCACCGTGCACCGTGAACTGTCGATCGGTGCCTCGTGAATGACGAGACCGTAGAGGCCGGCTGCACCGGCCAGATGATGGGTGACGTGTCCGCCAATGCTCGCCGGCGGCGCGATGATGGCATCGCCCGGCCGGCAGGTCGCCATGAAGGCATAGAGATTGGCCATCGCTCCCGAGGCAACCCTGATTTCGGCGAAGCTTGCCTCGAAGATCTCGGCGGCCAGGGCGGCTGCGATGACCTCGATCTCCTCGATGGCTTCAAGGCCCATTTCGTATTTGTCGGTCGGATAGCCGAGTGACGGGCGCGTGCCGAGGCCGGAAGCCAGCAGAGCCTCCGCCCGCGGGTTCATCACGTTGGTGGCCGGATTGAGGTTGACGCACTCCACCTCGTGGATGCGCCGATTGGCGTCCACCAGATGGCCGATGCGGGCCTCGATGTCACCCGAAGCGGCCGTCTGCGTCCAGTCCGCATGGCGGGCGATATAGGATTCGATCCTGTCGGTGGTCCAGTCGCGTCGCGCCAGCCCCGACATGATCGATCAGGCTTGCTTGCAGCAGGCGCAGCCCGGTGCCCTTGCCTCGAGAAGCCGGTCGACCTCGCAATCGACCTCGTGGAAGAAGGCCCCCACCGCTTCGTCCTGCTCGGCCTCGTTCAAACCGAAAGCGGCCAGCCGTGCAAACATCGCGTCCGCCACCATGCCGCATTCCCGGTCTGCGGCAGCCTGGCTGCGTTTGCGCGAAAGGCGCCGGGCCAGGTCCTCGATCTGCCTGCGCTCCCGGTGCGGGGGGAAGGCGATGACATTGTGTTCCTGTACGCTGCTGCTCGTACGCGACTGGCTCTGAAACATGAAAACCCCGACTGTCCCCAAATCCGTGTTCGCCGGCTGACATGCGTCCCCCTCTCGAGGCGCGAATCAGTTGCCGGTCGACACCACAATCGGCTTCACCCCTTTACGAGACGTTACCTCAGGCAGTCGCCGGTTCGCGTAGTTGCCTGATGCCGGCTTCCAGCGCGTCGGCGTCCCGAACGGCGATGAAACCCTGCAGTTCCTCGCGATCCCCCTCGTCGTCGTGATCAGGCGTTCTTGCCGGGCGACGTGTCGCGCGGATGAACAGGATCGTCGCCGTTCCGTTGCCGTGGAGATGCTTGTGCGGACTTGCGAACCGCGAGGGGGCGGCGTCCTCGATGCGCGAACGCGGGCCGCCGACCAGCATCATGGCGCGACGGTCGGTGAGGCCGTAGGCGATCTGGCGCGCCTCCGACCAGCGGCCGAGAGGGCGCATGGCCAGCGCCGCGATGACGCCCAGCGTTGGGGCGGCCAGCATCAGCACGAGAAACGCGCCGAGTTCGAGAGTTACCAGCCGTGTCACGCCGAAAAGCACGACGCACCACCAGATCACGACCAGGATGGCCGCCAGCGCCACGCCCGCCTTGGACAGCCCGAACCCGTGCAGCGCATAGCGCAGCCGGTCGGGTGACCCGGCCCAGATGAGCTTTTCGTCGCTCGCCAGATGACTGCCCAGTTCGCGGGCCGCGCGCATGTCCATGGCGCGTTTATAGCGGGCGGTCGCGCTGCTGATCAACGAAACGATGGTTGAGGGGTGGCCAAGTGCGTGGCGTTCCCGCCTCGAATTGCGATAGCATGCCGCGACAAACGCAGCGTCAGAGAGGACAGGATGAAGGACCCGCTGGGACTTGAATTGAGCGGCGCCGACGAGGTCAGCCATGCCAGTTACCAGAAGGCGTTGGCGGGGCTTCAGTGCTTTACCGGCGATCCGGTCTTCGAGGTGGAGCAGGCGATTGCCTCGCGACCCGATTTCGTGATGGCGCATGTGCTCAAGGGTTATCTGTTTGCCCTGTCGACGGAAGCATCCGCAACATCCGTCGCGCGCGAGATCTTCGCCACCGTTCGGCACCTGCCGGCCAGCGGACGGGAGGCACGGCATGTCGCGGCGCTGGGCGCGCTCTGTGCCGGCAATTGGCACGAGGCGGGCAGGGGGCTTGCCGCGCTGTCGGCCGACCACCCGCGCGACGCGCTGGCGTTGCAGGCAGGCCACCAGATCGATTTCTTCACCGGCAGCTCCGCCATGCTGCGCGACCGGATCGCATCCGCGCTTCCTGCCTGGGACGATGGCATGCCCGGCTACCATGCCATTCTCGGCATGCATGCCTTCGGTCTCGAGGAGACCGGCGACTACAGAGGTGCAGAGGTTGCGGGCCGCCGTGCGGTCGAGCTCGAGCCGCGCGATGGCTGGGCCCATCACGCGGTGGCCCATGTCATGGAGATGGAATGCCGGCAGCGCGACGGCATCGCCTGGATGCGCGACAATCTGGACAACTGGTCGAAGGACAGTTTTCTCAAGGTGCATAATTGGTGGCACCTGGCGCTCTATCACTACGAGCTGGGCGAGGCCGACGAGGTGTTGTCGCTCTATGACGGTCCGATCTACGGTGATCGTTCGACCCTGGCGCTCAACATGCTCGACGCATCGGCGATCCTGTGGCGGTTGTATCTCGGCGGCGTCGATGTCGGTGACCGCTGGCAGGCACTCGCGGACAATTGGCAGGCGGCCAAACCCGGCGGCCATTACGCCTTCAACGACATGCATGCGGCGATGGCATTCGTGGGCGCCGGTCGCTCTGCCGAGCTGGACCGCCTTCTGGCCGCGCAGGAAGCGGCCATCGAAGGGCAGGGAGACAATGCCGCCTTCACGCGCGATGTCGGCCGCCCGGCAACGCTGGCTGTCATTGCCTTCGGGCAGGGCGACTATGGCGCTGCCATCCGCCATCTGAAGCCGATCCGCGCCATTGCCCATCGTTTCGGCGGCAGCCATGCGCAACGGGACGTTCTCGAACTGACGCTTGTCGAAGCAGCCTTGCGCGCCGGCGACCGCGATCTGGCCGGTCGCCTGACGTCGCAACGCCATCAGCTTCGTCCGCACAGTCCGCTCTCGGGTCTCCTCGTCAAACGGTCTGCTGGCATCGCTTCTGCCTGACCAGGTGCACGTCGCCATTTATTGCGACATTCGAAAAAAATCGGATGGCGACGCTTCCGATTTCTGCTAGACCTTGTCTCAAAGGCGCGGGGAGGTTGCCGGCTGCAACCCGTGCGGGAGAGAAACGGCTGGCGGGAGGAGACTATGTATCTCGGGCTCGATCTGGGCACGTCGGGGGTCAAGGCGCTTCTGATCGACGCCGACCAGCGCGTGGTCGGCTCTGCGACAGGCCATCTCGATGTCTCGCGACCCGCGCCCGGTTGGTCCGAACAGGACCCGGCCGACTGGATACGTGCGACCGAGCAAGCCCTCGACGCGCTCAAGGCCTCTCATCCTGCGGAACTCGCCGCCGTCAGGGGCATCGGGCTTTCAGGCCAGATGCACGGCGCCACGCTGCTCGACGCCTCCGACAAGGTGCTGCGCCCCTGCATCCTGTGGAACGACACGCGCAGCCATGTCGAGGCCGCAGCGCTCGACGCCGATCCGCGCTTCAGAAAACTCACCGGCAACATCGTCTTCCCCGGCTTCACGGCGCCGAAGCTCGCTTGGGTGAAGGAGAATGAACCCGAAATCTTTGCCCGCGTCGCCAAGGTGCTGCTGCCGAAGGATTATCTGCGCCTCTGGCTGACCGGCGGGCACATCTCCGAAATGTCGGATTCGGCCGGCACCGCCTGGCTCGACGTCGCAAAGCGCGCCTGGTCGGCCGAGCTGCTCGCCGCCACCGATCTGGATGAGGCCCACATGCCGCGCCTGGTCGAAGGCACCGAGCCGGGCGGCAGTCTGCGCGCAGAACTCGCTGCCCGCTGGGGCATCTCCGGCCCGGTGATCGTCGCCGGCGGGGCAGGGGACAATGCGGCCGCGGCCTGCGGCATGGGCACGGTCGCGCCCGGCCGCGCCTTCGTGTCGCTCGGCACGTCGGGCGTGCTGTTCGCCGCCAATGAGCGCTATCTGCCCAACCCGGAAAGTGCGGTCCACACCTTCTGCCACGCGCTGCCCGGCACCTGGCACCAGATGGGCGTGATCCTGTCGGCCACCGACTGCCTGAACTGGCTCGAAGGCGTCACCGGCACCGATGCCGCGCAACTGACCGGCGCGCTGGGCGAGGATCTGCGCGCGCCGACCGGCGTCACCTTCCTGCCCTATCTGTCGGGCGAGCGCACGCCGCACAACGACGCCACCATCCGCGGCGCCTTCATCGGGCTTGCGCATCAGTCCGACCGCACGATCCTCACCCAGGCCGTGCTCGAGGGCGTGGCCTTTGCCTTGCGCGACAATCTGGAGGCGCTGAAGGCCGCCGGCACCACGCTCGACCGCGTGACCGCCACCGGCGGCGGCTCGCGCTCGGCCTACTGGCTCAAGGCCATCGCCACGGCGCTCGGCATCCCGGTCGACATTCCGGCCGATGGCGAGTTCGGGGCCGCCTTCGGCGCCGCGCGCCTCGGTCTCATCGCGGCTGAGGGCGCGGACCCCGTTTCGGTCTGCACGCCGCCCGCCACAGCCCGTTCCATCGAGCCCGACCGCGACCTGGTCGGCGCCTTCGACAACGCCTATGCGCGCTACCGCGCGCTTTACCCAGCCATCAAGGGAGTTTCATCGTGAGCAAAGGCTATTTCGGCGACATCCGCCCCGTCACCTATGAGGGACCCCAGAGCGACAACGATCTGGCCTTCCGCCACTACGATCCCGACGAGATGGTGCTGGGCAAGCGCATGGAGGACCATCTGCGCTTCGCCGTCTGCTACTGGCACAATTTCGTCTGGCCGGGCAACGACCCGTTCGGCGGCGAGACCTTCGAACGGCCCTGGTTCCCCGCCGACACGATGGACCTTGCCAAGCAGAAGGCCGATGCCGCCTTCGAGATGTTCTCGCTTCTGGGCGTGCCCTATTTCTGCTTCCACGACCACGACGTGCGCCCCGAAGGCGCCACGCTTGCCGAAAGCATCTCGCGCCTCGACGAGATCGGCGACTATTTTGCCTCCAAGATGTCGGAGACCGGCATCAAGCTTCTCTGGGGCACGGCCAATCTCTTCTCCAACCGCCGCTACATGGCGGGCGCCGCCACCAATCCCGACCCGGATGTCTTTGCCTATTCGGCGGCCACGGTGAAGGCGTGCATGGACGTCACCAAGCGTCTCGGCGGCGAGAACTACGTCTTGTGGGGCGGGCGCGAGGGCTACGAGACGCTGCTCAACACCGATCTCGGCCAGGAGCTCGACCAGCTCGGCCGCTTCCTGTCGATGGTCGTCGACTACAAGCACAAAATGGGCTTCAAGGGCACGATCCTGATCGAGCCCAAGCCGCAGGAGCCGACAAAACACCAGTACGACTACGACGTCGCCACGGTCTACGGCTTCCTCAAGCGCTACGGGCTCGAAAACGAGGTGAAGGTGAACATCGAGCAGGGCCACGCGATCCTGGCCGGCCATTCCTTCGAGCACGAGCTGGCGCTCGCCAACGCGCTCGGCATCTTCGGTTCCATCGACATGAACCGCAATGACTACCAGTCGGGCTGGGATACCGACCAGTTCCCCAACAACGTGCCCGAGATGGCGCTGGCCTTCTACGAGATCCTCAAGGGCGGCGGCTTCACCACCGGCGGCACCAATTTCGACGCCAAATTGCGCCGCCAGTCGCTCGATCCGGCCGACCTGCTCCACGCCCATATTGGCGGCATGGATTGCTGCGCCCGCGGCCTGAAGGCGGCGGCTCGCATGATCGAGGACGAAGCGCTCTCCAAACCGCTCAGCAAGCGCTATGCCGGCTGGCAGGGCGCGGAAGCCCAGGCCATGCTCAAGGGCGAACGCACGCTGGAACAGATTTCCGCCCGCGCGCTGAAGGAGGGGCTTGACCCGAAGCCGGTGTCCGGGCGGCAGGAATGGCTGGAGAATGTGGTGAACAGGTATGTGTGAGGGGGAGTGAGGTGCGGGAAGCGGACTGGCACGGTTCAGGACCTGATGTTCGAAAGCTACCCCCTCTAACCTTATGCATTCGGGCGACGCCGCACCCCTTCTCGGAGATTCACGAATGTGCGAGATTTCAAAACAACTTTGCCTCATCACACTGGGGCTCTGAGAGGCATAAGATGGAATTGATGAACCAGCCATTCTCGGGACAGCTTGGCAACCGCCTGATTGAGCTGTTGGACTCAGGCGACTTTCATACCCTAAATATCGCTGTCGCCTTCGCAAAAAATAGTGGAGTTCTTAGGGTTAAGAACGCCCTCGAAAATTTCAGGAAGAGCGGGGGTAAAGTAAACGTCTACGTAGGAGTCGACCTCGGCGGAACTTCCTACGAAGCTCTTACCGCTTTGCTTCTGTATACGGACACGCTGAATGTCGTGCACTCTGAAAAAGGGCAAACCTTTCACTCGAAAATATATCAATTTGTGGGAGATACGAAGGGCTTTCTTGTTGTCGGTTCGCACAATCTAACGGGTGGCGGCCTATGGACCAATTTCGAAAGCTCGACATTAATCCCCTTCGACGGATCGAAGGGGATTCTGGGGCAAATACGAGGCGGGATGGACGATTTCATTGCTCAATTGAAGTCGCTCGGCGACTCTATCATGTCCATTGCAGCGCAAGAGGATGTGGAGAGTCTTCTTCAGAACGGCTACGTTATTAAAGAAGTGACGGAGCAAGTCCGGCAGTCGAACGCCGCGAAGAAAGATGAAACCCAGAAAAGGCTATTTGGCTACGGGGTTAACGCCACACTTCCACATTTGCCTAAGTCGGCAGGCAAAGGGGCCGCTACACCTACTCCCAAACGTTCCCCTACTCCTGCGTCTCCAGCCGCTGTTCCTGATGAACCTGTCGGAAAGACTATTTGGTTCGAGACCAGAAGCATGACCGGTGGCTCAAGGAATATTCTGGATTTGTCGATGAAATCCCTTGTGACGCGGGGAGACCCGAGCGGCACTTCATTCGACTTGGGTGACCCAACGGTCATGCGCGGAGGGGTTGAGTTTTTTGGTCTTAACCCAGCAGATACCAATTACACTACGGATATAACGCTAAATTTCGACGGCGTTGATTATCACGGAAATACGATCCTTTTTCCTACTGGCGACAATGCAAACGGCACTTGGAGGCTGCAAATAAAAGGAATCAGTCAATCACAAACTAAAATAACTGACGCGCTCCGAGCCAAAGGTGAAAATTTTTATTTAGTTAAAAAGATAATAAGCTTCACTAAAGTTGATACGGGATATTACTTCCTTTCAGTATTTCCGGAATCAGACCTTCCAAATTTCGAGGCTGCATCAATTATTTTAGCACGAAATGGGGCTACAAACAATGCCAGAAAGCTAGGCATCATCTAGAAACGACTTATCCATTCTTGATGTTTACCTTTTCGAGCGCCGCTGATGCCTCCTTTCGCTCCGCCGAAGTCAAGCATAACAGCATCTCTGTTTAGCGGCATTCCCTCAGAAACAAATAACGGGGCCTCGCTGAACTTGCGGAACTTCGTGATGAAAGAGGTGACATCGAAGTTGAAGGCATAGCTAGTTGTGTTCTGGTATGGCGGATCTACATACACGACTGAGTCATTCGGAATGGGCCGTTGGAAGATCTCCATGACGTCCGTATTTAGGCATGTGGCGCCCTTCATGTGCCGTGCAAGGGTACCAATGCGGCGACGCAGTTCAATCGGGGAGGGCTGCATCGGATTGGCGGGGCTACGGCGTATGCTGGTAGCCGTCGGCTGCCAAAAATCCCTAAAACAAGCATTCGTCCAGCGATTCCCGTTTAACCAGATTTGCTTGCCACCAAAAGAGCATGCCTGAAGCAATGGATACAGTTCAGCTTCATGCTTACCTACGGCAAGTGTCGATAGTGACAACATGTGAGCCTTAAGATGGCGCTTATCGCTCGGCAATTCAGACAGAAACTTATCGAACACTTCCATGTCGAATGTGCCAGAACAAATGGCGGCCCAGAAGGCGCCCCAAGAACTAATATCGAGCATAAAGATTCGAGAGGGCTCAACGCCCCTTTTGACGAGTTCGATCGAAACTGCAGCCGACCCACAACATAGATCGTAAAAGCGCGAGTTCGGGCTGGGGCTAGCCTCAAGAAGAAGGTCTACTATCTGCGCTGCGACGCGCTGTTTTCCACCCTGAAATGCGCACGGCACCCGCATCTGGCTTATCATGCTGATTTCTTGCGGATCAGGATTCTCGCGTAGACCCTTTGGCCATTGATGATGCCGACACCGCCTCTGTCTTCAGAATGCGGCTGATAACCCACCTCTTTTAGGGTGACCGAAGGAACACTGGTTCGGGCATTGCCGTTTGCAAGCATAACAATTTCGAATTGATCTGGACTGTATTTATCGAGAAACGTAATCGGCACGCCCATCAAACCATTGTAGTCGATTGGAATATGCTGGGTGCGTGAAACATCGATAGCGTCATAGTTTTCGTAGCGGGGATATTGAGCCGGACTGTAGCGGTGCGAAAGTTCTATTGGCCTATGTCGGCGATTGTGATCCAAGTTTGTAAACCAGCGGACACCCTTCACCCTGATGTAGCGTCTGCCTTTTTCGTCGAGGCCGCAGTTGGCAGCGTTTAGCGGGTAGTTATCTGGAACGAGAAATTTGCGGTCTCCAGAACGAATAGATTCTCCGTACCAGACCCTGTTGCTACTGAAGAGAGGGAACACCTCCCTGCACGTTGCCGCGTTCATGTTTCCTAGGATTATGAATTTCTTTTCGTGCTGGACCAGTTGCCCAATGTACTCACGGAAGAGACTGAACGGGGGGTTTGTGGCGACTACGTCAGCTTGCTCAAGCAATGCCATGCATTCCTGTGACCGGAAATCTCCATCGCCATCAAGGTGCGTGAGAGAGTTGCCCGGCAAAGCGAAGAGAGACTCTAAATCTAGCGAACCGTCTGGCCGCACCAGTGGTTCATCAGGCACCTGGGTCACAGCCGCCTCATAGGCGCTAGTGTGTTCCTCAAGTGGATATTCCTTACCTAAAATTGGCGATCCTGCGTAGGATAGAGAGATAAGCTTTGCCAATCCAATCTTGTTAAAATGAAGCGCAAAATATCGGAAGAACGCGGATTCAAACGGGTCGTCGCAGTTACAGAGGACGGTTTTACCTTTCAGTTGATCTGCGTGCTTGACCATTTCTTTAGAAACGTCTTCGTACTGCGTGTAAAATTCATCCTTCTTGACGATGAACGCGTGATTGAGTGTCGCATTCCGACATTTTTGTCGTGATGTTCTTCGTTCGGCTTTTATGTCGAATGGCATGGTACCCTCACGCACCACGGCTTTTAAAAAAGTGTTGATTCCTGCTGACATACTGATGCCGATCTCGTCGAAGACCTCTGTGGCGCGCTTCTTGACCTCTTGGTCAATGCGAATTGTCGTTGTTGGTTTGGTTGCCATCGGCTGCCCCATCTTGGGTTCAACGTAGCCCAGCCGAAAGCGAAATACAATGTAGCACATTTCAGCGGCTGCTTTCGACTAGTTCGCTGCATGTGTGCCCGATTCATGCGCAAAGGTCTGCTGTGAGGGCTGAAATATTCTGAGCCTTCCCCCCTTAACCATTTTGTCCTCCCCCGCAAAATCCATCTCCAAATGGTCACGGGAACGTCAAGAGCTTGTCTTCCGAGCGTCACGAGGCGGGTGCTATATCCCGCGCCATGACGAGGAACGAGCAAGACAACCGGCCGCAGGGGGCGCATCCCGCCCCGGAAAAAGCCCCCGCCAGTGCGGGCGAGGGCTCGCTGGTCGATGCGCTTCTGGCGCTGCCGGACGATGCGGAAGCCGCGCGGCAGGCCGCCGATGGCCGGCTGCAGGCCGAGCTGGCGCGCAAGATGCGTTCCCTGCTGCGCCGCCGCCCGCCCGAGGCGGCATGAAGCCGCCTGAGCCTCACTGCACGACGAAATAATCCTCGATCCGGCCCGCCGCTTGGCTAAGCAACGGCAGGAAGTTCTGCTCCATCTCGTCGACGCTGGTGCGCGCCGACTGGGTCGAGACGTTGATCGCCGCCACGATGCGCCCCGAGAGATCGCGGATCGGCACGGCCAGCGAGCGAAGCCCGATCTCCAGTTCCTCGTCGACGATCGCAAAGCCGTCCTGTGCCGCCTTGCGGATCGCGTTTGTGAGCGCGGCGGGATCGGTGATCGTCTTCTCGGTCTTCTTCTCGATGGTCGCGGAGCTGAGGAATTCGGCGAGTTCGGCGTCGGGGAGTTCGCAAAGCAGCACGCGGCCCATCGAGGTGCAGTGGGCCGGCAGCCGCGTGCCGACATGCAGCCCCACCGAGACGAGGCGGGCGCCCGCCACGCGGGCGACATAGACCACGTCATGGCCAGACAAGACGGCGGCCGAGCAGGATTCGCCCAGCCGTTCGGACACCTCGCGCATGATCGGCTCGGCGAAGCTCCACAGCGAGGCGCCGGAAACCCAGTTGCGGGCAAGCGCGATCAGGCGAGGGGAGAGGATGAAGCGCCGCCCGTCCTGCGTGGCATAGCCGCTGGAAGCCAGCGTCAAGAGCAGCCGGCGCGCGCCCGCGCGCGTGAGTGAAGCCTTTTCCGCCACCTCGGAAAGCGTCAGCCCGGCACGGTGCGCGGCCAGGATCTCCATGACCGCCAGACCCTTCGCCAGCGAGCCGACAATGTCCCTCTGCTCGCCCTCTTCCATTGACTCCTCACGTGCTTCCCATTAGTCATGTATCGCATGAGAAACTTTTGTTCGCAATACGAACTTTGTGGCGCGGACCAGGGAAGCGGGAATTCACCATGAACAAGATCTGCCCCAGCCTCGAGGAGGCGGTGGCCGGCATTTCGGACGGCATGTCCGTGATGATCGGCGGGTTCGGCGGCGCGGGCGCGCCGATCGAGCTCATCCACGCCCTCGTCGACCGCTACAAGAAGACCGGCTCGCCGGCCAACATCACCGTCATCAACAACAATGCCGGCAATGGCGCGGTCGGCATCGCGGCCATGATCTATGCCGGCATGGTGGCCAAGATGGTGTGTTCCTTCCCGCGCTCGTCGGACCCGAAAGCCTTCACCGACCGCTATCTGGCGGGCGAGATCGGGCTGGAGCTGGTCCCGCAGGGCACGCTGGCCGAGCGCATCCGCGCCGGCGGGGCGGGCATCCCGGCCTTCTACACCCCGTCGAGCTACGGCACCGACGTCGCAGACGGCAAGCCGGTCGCCGAGTTCGACGGCAAGCATTACGTGATGGAGCGCTGGCTGAAGGCCGATGTCGCCATCATCAAGGCCGAGACCGCCGACCGTAAGGGCAACCTCACCTACCGCAAGGCGGCGCGCAATTTCTCGCCGCTGATGGCGATGGCTGCCACCACGACCATCGTGCAGGCGACCCGCATCGTGGAGCCCGGCCAGATCGACCCCGAACAGGTGATCACGCCCGGCATCTTCGTGAACCAGATCGTCGAGGTGCCCAATCCTGCCCAGGAAGAAGCCCTCTTGCGCGAGGAGACCAAGTGATGAGCGCCAAGCTGACCAACGCACAGATCGCCTGGCGCGCCGCGCAGGACCTGCCGGACGGCGCCTATGTCAATCTCGGCATCGGCTTTCCGGAGATGATCGCCAAGTTCAAGCCCGAGGGCCGCGAGGTGACCTACCACACCGAAAACGGCATTCTGGATTTCGGCGAGGCCCCGCCCGCCGGCGAAGAAGACTGGGACCTCATCAATGCCGGCAAGAAGGCCGTCACGCTCAACCCCGGCGCCGCCTTCTTCCACCATGCCGACAGTTTCGCCATGGTCCGCGGCGGCCATCTCGACGTGGCCGTGCTCGGCGCCTATGAGATCGCCGAGAATGGCGACCTCGCCAACTGGAGCACCGGGCCGGGCTCGGTTCCCGCCGTCGGCGGCGCGATGGACCTCGTCCACGGCGCCAAGCAGGTCTGGGTCGTCACCGACCACGTCACCAAGAAGGGCCAGCCCAAGCTCGTCGAGCGCTGCTCGCTGCCGCTCACCGGCGTCGGCTGCGTGACCCGCATCTATACCAGCCTCGCCGTCATCGACGTGGTCGACAAGCGCTTCGTCCTGCGCGACAAGCTGCCGGGCATGAGCCTGGAGGAGCTCCAGGCAGTCACCGGCGCCAAGCTGCATATCGATGGCGACGTCGCCGATCTGAACGTACCGGAGGTTTGACATGGCCGAGGCCTATATCTGCGACTATATCCGCACCCCCATCGGCCGCTTCGGCGGTTCGCTCTCCTCCGTGCGCGCCGACGATCTGGGCGCCATTCCGCTGAAGGCGCTGATGGAGCGCAACGCGGGCGTCGACTGGCAGGCGATCGACGACGTCGTCTATGGCTGCGCCAACCAGGCCGGCGAGGACAACCGCAACGTCGCGCGCATGGCGCTGCTTCTGGCGGGCCTGCCCAAGGAAGTGTCGGGTACGACCGTCAACCGCCTCTGCGGCTCGGGCATGGATGCCGTCACCATCGCGGCCCGCGCCATCAAGGCGGGCGAGGCCGATATCATGATCGCCGGCGGCGTGGAGAGCATGTCGCGCGCGCCCTTCGTCATGCCCAAGGCCGAGACGGCGTTTTCGCGCAATGCCGAGATCTACGACACCACCATCGGCTGGCGCTTCGTCAACCCGCTGATGAAAAAGCAGTACGGCGTCGATTCCATGCCGGAGACCGGCGAGAATGTCGCCGAGGACTTTTCCATCAGCCGCGCCGACCAGGACGCGTTTGCCGTGCGCAGCCAGGAAAAGGCGGTCGCGGCGCAGGAAAACGGGCGGCTCGCCAAGGAAATCGTGCCGGTGTCGATCCCGCAGCGCAAGGCGGACCCGATCGTCGTCGACAAGGACGAACACCCGCGCGCCGGAACCACGGTCGAAAAGCTCGGCAAGCTGCCCACCCCCTTCCGCGAGGGCGGCTCGGTGACGGCCGGCAACGCGTCCGGCGTCAATGACGGCGCGGCCGCGCTGATCGTGGCCTCGGAGGCCGCGGTGAAGAAATATGGCCTCACCCCCATCGCCCGCGTGCTGGGCGGGGCGGCCACCGGCTTGCTTCCGCGCATCATGGGTTTTGGCCCGGCGCCCGCCACCAAGAAGCTGTGCGCGCGGCTCGGCATCAAGCCCAGTGATTTCGACGTGATCGAGCTCAACGAGGCTTTCGCCTCGCAGGGGTTGGCCACGCTGCGCGATCTCGGCATCGCCGATGACGCGGCGCAAGTGAACCCCAATGGTGGCGCGATCGCGCTCGGCCATCCGCTGGGCATGTCGGGCGCGCGCATCTCGGGCACCGCCGCACTGGAGCTGCATGAACGCGGCGGCAAGCTGGCGCTCGCCACCATGTGCATCGGCGTCGGCCAGGGCATCGCGCTCGCCATGGAGCGCGTCTGATCGACCTTACTCGCCGGCGCGGTCCTTCAGCTGCCTCGCGTAGTTGTTGAGCGCCTCGCCGGCGCCCCAGCCCTTGCCGCCCTGGCTGGCGGCAAGCGCACGCATGATGGCGACCAGATTGTCGTCGCGGATCGCTTCCAGTTCACGGATCGACAGGCCCGCCGCCTGTTCGTCGGACTGCGTGGCGATCGTCTCGACCAGCTCGTCGGTCAGTTCCGGCACGTCGGTCAGCTTGGTCCAGGGCCATTCCAGGCAGGGGCCGAACTGGGCCATGAAATGGCGCATGCCGGCCTCGCCGCCGGCGATCCGGTAGGTCTGGAACAGGCCCATTTGCGCCCAGCGCAGACCGAAGGAACAGCGGATGATGTCATCCAGTTCCTCGACGGTCGTCACCCCGTCCCTGATCAGCCACAGCGCCTCGCGCCAGAGCGCCTCCAGCAGCCGGTCGCCGACAAAGGCCTCGATCTCCTTGCGGATCACCACCGGCTTCATGCCGATCGAGGCGTAGAGCGCGCGCGCCTTCTCCACCGTCTCCGGCGCGGTCTTCTCGCCGCCCACGATCTCGACCAGGGGCAGCAGATAGACCGGGTTGAAGGGGTGGGCCACCACCAGCCGCTCGGGCCGTGCCATCGGCGCCTGCATGTCGGTCGGCTTCAGCCCCGAGGTCGACGAGCCGA
>Ga0213835_101175_pt1 | contig 17602 bp, 13 predicted proteins | sample SWPATP01_FD_160576 | JGI IMG/M metagenome (GOLD analysis project Ga0213835, IMG submission 160576) | Coastal seawater microbial communities from Marineland, Florida, United States - SWPA TP0 #1 | ecosystem: Environmental > Aquatic > Marine > Coastal | place: USA: Florida | collected 2016-08-05 | reverse complement strand
AGTTGAAGCCGTAGGACTGCTGGGCATAGCCGCCGATCATGTGGGTAGGTTTCACCACCGCCCGCGTGACCGAATTGTGGATGCCGCCGCGCTGTCCGGTGATCTTCGATCCCGGCGTGTTCACGATCTTTTCCTGGGCGTGATACATGAACAGGGTGCCGTCCTTCATCCGCTGGCTGACCACCGCGCGGGCGGTGATGACGCCGTTGGAATTGAACACCTCGACCCAGTCGTTATCGACGATCCCGGCGGCCTTCGCGTCGGTCTCGGACAGCCAGACCACCGGCCCGCCCCTGTTCAGCGTCAGCATCAGCAGGTTGTCGGAATAGGTGGAATGAATGCCCCATTTCTGGTGCGGGGTGATGAAGTTGAGCACCACGTGCTTTTCACCGTTGGCTAGCGCCTTGGTGGCATCCGGGGTGATGGTCTTGAGGTCCACCGGCGGGCGCCAGGTCACGAAGGTTTCGCCGAAGGCGCGCATCCATTCGTGGTCCTGGTAAAGCTGCTGGCGACCGGACAGGGTGCGCCAGGGGATCAGCTCGTGCACGTTGGTCCAGCCGGCGTTGTAGCAGACCTTCTCGCTCTCGATGCCCGACCAGGTCGGCGAGGAGATGATCTTGCGCGGCTGGGCGGCAATGTCGCGGAAGCGGATCTTCTCGTCTTCCTTGACCGCGGCCAGATGCGCATGCTCGCGCCCCGTGGCCTGCTCGAGCGCATGCCAGGCCTTGACCGCGACCTCGCCGTTGGTCTCGGGGGCCAGCATCAGCACCACCTCGCAGGCGTCGATGGCGGTTTCGATCTTTGCCATGCCCTTGGTCGGCCCCTCGCGGTGAGTGCCGTTCAGCGCCTTGAGATGATGCACCTCGGACTTGGTGTCCCAGACGATGCCCTTGCCGCCGTTGCCCACCTTTTCCATGAGCGGGCCAAGCGCGGTGAAGCGGGCGTGCAGGTTGGGATAGTCCCGCTCGACGGCGATGTAGGCGGGCGCCGTCTTGCCGGGGATCAGGTCGCATTCGCCGCGCTTCCAGTCGCGGACCTGCGGTTGGGCAACCTCCATCGGGCTGTCGTGCTGCAGCGGAAGCTGCACCACGTCGGTCTCCACGCCGAGGATTTCCGGCGCCACCTCCGAGAACTTGGCGGCGATCGCCTTGAAGATTTCCCAATCGGACTTCGACTCGTACGCCGGGTCGACCGCCGCCTGCAGCGGGTGGATGAAGGGGTGCATGTCGGACGTGTTCAGGTCGTCCTTTTCATACCAGGACGCGGTCGGCAGCACGATGTCGGCATAGACGGCCGTCGTGGACATGCGGAAGTCGATGCAGACCAGCAGGTCCAGCTTGCCTTCCGGCGCGTCGTCATGCCAGCGGGCCTCCACCGGCTTTTGCCGCCCTTCCTCGCCGAGGTCCTTGCCCAGCACGCCGTGGTCGGTGCCCAGCAGGTGCTTGAGGAAGTACTCGTGCCCTTTGCCGCTGGAGCCCAGAAGGTTCGAGCGCCACACGAACAGGTTGCGCGGCCAGTTCTCGGGCGCGTCGGGGTCCTCGCAGGACATTTCCAGCGTGCCGGCCTTCAGCTCGCGCGCGACATAGTCCCTGACCTCGATCCCTTCGGCCTTGGCGGCGGCCCCTACCTTGAGCGGGTTGGTGCGCAGTTGCGGGGCCGAGGGCAGCCAGCCCATCCGTTCGGCGCGGATGTTGTAGTCGATCAGGCTCAGCTTGTCGTAGTCGCCCTTCGGCGCCAGTGGCGACAGGATCTCGGCGGCCGTCACCGTCTCGTAGCGCCACTGGTCGGTATGGGCATACCACGCGCTGGTGGAGTTCATGTGCCGCGGCGGGCGTGCCCAGTCCAGCGCGAAGGCCAGCGCCGTCCAGCCGGTCTGCGGGCGCAGCTTTTCCTGCCCCACGTAATGCGCCCAGCCGCCGCCCGACTGGCCCACACAGCCGCAGAACACCAGCATGTTGATGACGCTGCGATAGTTCATGTCCATGTGGAACCAGTGGTTCATCGCCGCGCCGATGATGACCATGGACTTGCCGTCGGTCTTTTCGGCATTGGCGGCGAACTCGCGGGCGACATGGATGATGCGGTCGCGCTTGACGCCGGTGATCCGCTCGGCCCATGCGGGCGTGAACGGCACGTCGGCGTCGTAGTCCTTCGCCACGTTGCCGCCGCCAAGGCCCCGGTCGAGGCTGTAGTTGGCGCAGAGCAGGTCGAACACGGTGGCGACCAGCGCCTCGGACCCGTCGGCCAGCGTGATACGCTTGACCGGCACGTTGCGCGCCAGCACACCGCCGCTGCGGGCATCGTTTATCCAGCCGTTCGTCGCCTCGCCCCCGAACCAGGGGAAATCGACCTCGGCCACGTCGTCGTGGTGCTCCTCGAGGATCAGCGACAGGCGCGGCGTCACCTCGCGGTCCTGCGCCTTTTCCTCGAGGTTCCACTTGCCCTGCTCGCCCCAGCGGAACCCGATCGAGCCGTTCGGCGCGACCAGATCACCGGTGTCCTCGTCGATCGCGACGGTCTTCCAGTCGGGATTGTTGGTCTCGCCCAGGGCGCCGGCAAGGTCGGAGGCGCGCAACTGCCGGCCCGGCACCAGCCGACCGTCCACGTCATCCAGGCGCACAAGCATCGGCATGTCGCTGAAGCGGCGGACATATGCCTCGAAATAGGGCACCTGCCGGTCAAGGTGGAACTCGCGCAGGATGACATGCCCGAAGGCCATGCCGAGCGCGGCGTCGGTGCCCTGCTTCACGTTCAGCCAGATGTCGCCGAACTTGGCGGCCTCGGAATAGTCGGGGCAGATGACCGCCGACTTGGTGCCGCGATAGCGCGCCTCGGTGTAGAAATGGGCGTCGGGCGTCCGGGTCTGCGGCACGTTCGAGCCCCACAACAGCAGGTAGCCCGCGTTGTACCAGTCGGCCGATTCCGGCACGTCGGTCTGCTCGCCCCAGGTCATGGGCGAGGCCGGCGGCAGGTCGCAGTACCAGTCGTAAAAGCTCATGCAGGTGCCGCCCAGCAGCGACAGATAGCGCGAGCCGGCGGCATAGCTGACCATCGACATCGCCGGGATGGGCGAGAAGCCGAACACCCGGTCGGGGCCGTATTCCTTCGCCGTCCAGGCGTTGGCGGCTGCGGTCAGCTCGGTCACCTCGTCCCATGACGCGCGCACGAAGCCGCCCTTGCCGCGGATGCGGGTATAGCTGGCGCGCGCCGCCGGGTCGGACTGGATCGCTTCCCACGCCTGCACCGGGGTCATCGTCTTGCGCTTTTCGCGCCACATGCGCATCAGCCGGCCGCGCACAAGCGGGGTCTTCACCCGGTTGGCGGAATAGAGATACCAGCTGTAGGAGGCGCCGCGCGCGCAGCCGCGCGGCTCGTGGTCGGGCAGGTCGGGACGGGTGCGCGGGTAGTCGGTTTGCTGCGTCTCCCAGGTCACGATCCCGGATTTCACGTAGATTTTCCAGCTGCACGACCCCGTGCAGTTCACCCCGTGGGTCGAGCGCACGATCTTGTCGTGCTGCCAGCGGCGCCGGTACGTATCCTCCCAGTCGCGGTTCTCGATGGTGGTCTGGCCGTGACCACCTGCAAACGTGTCCTTGCGGACCGATTTCAGGAAGTTCAGGCGATCCAGAAGATGGCTCATCAGCTCTCTCCGTTTCGTTTTCAGGGTTCGGGACGGGCGCGCGGCGGGTGCCGGGCGCCCGGACCGGGCGATCAGCAGGGGAAGGGCGCGTTCTTGCGGGCGTAGAGCACCCAGTTCAGCACCACGTTGAAGGCGAAGAAGGCGACAAGGCCGTAGAAGACCGGCGCGGCCGACTGGAAGCTGGCGAAGGACCAGGCGAACAGCATGCCGAACACGAACGGCCCGTAGGCGCCGATGGCGGCGGTGAAGCCGATGACGCCGCCCGCCTGCCGTGGCGGAAACAGCATCGGCATCTGCTTGAAGGTGGAGGCGTTGCCGACGCCCGCGAAGAAGAAAAGCGCCAGCATCGCCGAGACGAACATCCAGAAGCTGTCCAGCGAGGTCGGCGTGACCGTCAGCGTCACCAGGAAGGCCGATACCAGCATCCCCAGTCCTGCCCAGTGCGTCACCCGCGCGCCACCCAGCCGGTCCGAGATCGGTCCCGCGATCACCCGGCTGGCCGATCCCACCAGCGGCCCCCAGAAGGCCCAGGCCAGCGGATCGGGCGCGTTCTCGAAGCTGCCGTAAACCTCGCGGATCAGCAGCGGAAAGGTGGCCGCCAGCCCCGAGAAACCCCCGAATGTCATGATGTAGAGCGAGGTCTGCGCCCAGGTGTGGCCGGACTTGAAGATGTCGAACTGCTCGCGGAAGTTCGACTTGATCGGGATCGACTTGAGGAAGATCCAGGCGGTGATGCCGAACACGGCAACAAAGGGGATCATCACCAGCGGCGCGTTCTGCAGCCAGACCTGCGTTTCGACGCCGGCCCGCGTCATCGTCTGCGGCTCGCCCACCCATGCCATGCCGCCCAGCAGCGCAAAGCCGATCACCCAGGGGGTGACGAACTGCACCACCGAGACGCCGAAGTTGCCGATCCCGGCCTGGATGGCCAGCGCCGTGCCCTGCAGCCGCTTGGGGAAGAACATGCTGGTCGAGGGCATGAACGAGCTGAAGTTGCCCCCGCCCAGACCGGCCAGGAAGGCCAGCAGCAGCAGCACCCAGTAGGGTGTCGCCGGGTTCTGCACGGCATAGAACCAGCCGACCAGCGGGATCAGCAGCGACAGGGTGGACAGCGAGATCACATGGCGCGTGCCGTACATCGGCACCAGGAACATGTGGATCAGCCGCAACGTCCCGCCGGCAAGCCCCGGCATCGCGGCCAGCCAGAACAGCTGGCTGCCGGTGAACTGGAACCCGATCTGCGGCAGCCGCACGACCAGCGCCGAGACGAGAAACCAGGTGATGAACGCCATGGTCAGGGCGGCGGTGGTCAGGATCAGCGTGGTCCAGGCGCGCGCCTTGCCGCGGGATTCCCAGAACTCGTCATTCTCCGGCTCCCATTTCGGCAACCAGGTGCCGGGATTCCGCGCCGGCTCGGGAGTGGTGGAGGTCATGGCGGTTCCTTTCCGGGACGGCCGGTCTCAAGGTCGATGGCGCCCCGCCGTGGCGGGCGCCGGGGATGTCATTCGGCGGGTCGGGCCACGGGCACGCCCTTGAGGCGGGCCAGGGCCGCGCGCAGTTCGTGCAGGTCCGAGAACCTGGCCGTGACGGTCAGACCGTCGCCGCGTTCGGCCAGCGCCACCTTCTGCGGCCCGCCGAACAGCATCGCCAGTTCGGCCTCGGCCTCGCGCTTCTGGCGCGCCTCGTCGGCGATGGCGTGGTCGACCGACGACAGGACGTATTCCTCGCCGAACCCGCCTTCGGGCTCCTTCAGCCAGAACCAGCAGACGACCCAGCTCAGGAAGGCGCCCGCCGCGATGATGAAGAAGAAGGTCGAGGCGTCGACGAACATGAAGACGAACAGGTAGAAGACAGCGCCGACGTTGCCGTAGGCCCCCGCCATGCCCGAGATCTGCCCGGTCACGCGCCGCTTGATCGAGGGAACGATGCCGAAGGTCGCGCCTTCCGCCCCCTGCACGAAGAAGCTGCACATGATGGTGATGGCGATGGCGACGATCAGCGGCCAGCTGGAGTTCAGCAGCCCCATCATCACGAAGCCAAGGCCGATGCCGAACATGTAGGCCATCATCACAAAGCGGCGGTTGCCGAACCTGTCCGACACCAGCCCGCCCATTGGCCGCGCGACGAGGTTCACGACAGCGAAGGCCGAGGCGATCAGGCCGGCGGCCACCGCGCTCAGCCCCCAGGTTTCCTGGAAGAACATCGGCAGCATCGACACCACGGCCAGTTCGGCGCCGAAGTTGGCGAAATAGGTGATGTTCAGCGCGGCAACCGACGTGAACGGATAGCGGTCGTCCTCGGGCACGCCCTTTCGCAGGATCGGCACGTTGACGCGGATCGCCTGCCAGACCTGCCAGGTCACGATCACGGCGATGGCCACGTAGCAGATCGTCGCCGTCATCCCGTCGATGTAGCCCATCAGCTGCACGCGATAGACCAGGATCGACAGGATCCCGACCATCGGCACGGTGAAGATGCACAGCATCACCAGGTCGCCCCAGCTGGACACTTCCAGCGCCGAGGCCTTGCGCGGTTTCTTCTGGGTGTCCTTGCTGGGGCCGTCGGTGATGGCGAACCAGTAGAAGACGCCATACGCGGCAATCACCAGACCCGATGTCGCCACGGCCCAGCGCCAGCCTTCGGGTCCGCCGTAGATGTGCAGCGCGATGGTGGGGATGGTCATCGCGGCCGCCGCCGAGCCGAAGTTGCCCCAGCCGGCGGCAAAGCCCTCGGCAAAGCCGATGCTGCGCGGCGGGAACCACAGCGCGACCATGTGGATGGTCACCACGAACGAGGCGCCGATCGAGCTGAGCACGAGGCGCGACATGAACAGCACTTCGCGGGTGTCGCCGAAGGCGAAGACCAGCGTCGGGACCGCCATCAGCACCATCAGCACCGAGAAAACGCGGCGCGGGCCGAAACGGTCCAGGGCCATGCCGACGATGATGCGCGCCGGGATGGTCAGGGCGACGTTGGCGATGGCGAATAGCCGGATGTCGTCACGGGTCAGCCAGTCGACCGAGGCCAGCATCGAGCTGGCCAGCGGTGCCATGTTGAACCAGACGTAGAACGACATGAAGAAGGCGATCCAGGTCAGGTGAAGCGCCTTGATCTCGGCGTTCCTGAACCGGAACAGGTCACTGAGTCTCATGGGGAATATCCGGTGCTCACAGGGGCGGGATCGGCTGCGGCCGGGTCACGCCGTGTGGGTGGGGATGATCAGCAGCGGGCAGTTCGCGCGGCGGGCGAGGAAGGCGCTGGTTGATCCGAAGGTCATGTGGTCGAATTCCTCGACCAGTGCATCGAGCCGCTTGGCGATGAAGCTCAGCGGAACGGAGTCGGGCTTGTGGCTGTGGCGGGCCAGGACCAGCAGGTCGGGTTTCTTTTCTTCGATCGCGCGCAGGATCATCTTGCGCGCGTCGCCCTCGGCCAGCAGCACCTTGGCAGCCCACCCCTCGGCGGCCAGTTCGGCGGCGGCGGCCTCGACGCCCGCTTTCTGGGCGCGATACTGGGTGTTGAAAAGGTCGTCGGCGCCGGCCGTGCTCGAGCCGACGTCCTCGACGACGGAAATCAAGGTCACGCTGGGCTTGAGCGCGGCGAACATCGCCTTGACGGTGTCCAGCGCGATCCGCGCGTTTCGCGAGTTGTCGTAGGCGAGCATCAATTCCATGGCCTGTCCCTTGCACCGGTCGCGGCGGTTGCGACCCGTTCGTCAGGGGCAGATCAGGGACAAGGGACGGGGAAAAACTTGATCCGGATCAAGTTGGGGGCATGTCGAAGGGTGAAAGCGACCGGATTTGCCGCCGGTCAACCCGTTGAGGAAAGGCTGCGCTTCGGCGGCTCGACGGATACCGCCTTGCAACTCGAAGGATGCCGCGCCATCAGATGATAATCATCAAGCCTCGAATCGGAGAATGCCCGGATGCGCCCGCATGAGCTGCCCGAGATCCGCCATCTTCCCCTGTTCCGCGACATGCAGCACGTGCATTTCGAGACGCTGATGCAAGGCGCCTATGCCCAGGCCTTTCCCGCCGGGCTGGAACTGATGCGGCAGGGTGATCCGGCAGATTTCCTGCATGTGGTGGTCGAGGGGGCGGTCGAGCTGTTCGCGCAATGGGGCGGGCGCGAATGCACGATGGCGGTGGTGCGCCCGGTGGGAACCTTCATCCTCGCCGCCTGCATCCGTGATGCGCCCTATCTCATGTCGGCCCGGACGCTGGAACGCTCGCGGATCATCCTGGTCCCGTCCTCGGACTTGCGTTCGGTGTTCCGGCGCGACACCGAGTTCGCCGTCTCGGTGATCCATGAACTGGCCGGCTGCTACCGCTCGGTCGTGCGGCATGCCAAGGGGCTGAAGCTGCGCACGTCGCGCGAGCGTATCGCCTCGTACCTGCTGCGCCAGTCGGCACTGGTCGGCAACGTCGCCAGCTACACCCTGCCGGTCGAGAAGCGCCTGCTTGCCAGCTATCTGGGGATGACGCCGGAAAACCTCAGCCGGACGCTCAAGACGCTGGAGGCCGACGGGGTGAAGCTGGACGGCATGCGCGTCATCATCACCGACCGGAAGAAGCTGACCGCGCTCGCGCAGCCCGACCGGTTGATCGACGGACCCGATATCGACGGCCATTCATCCGGGGCCAGCCTGCCGCCCGTCCGGACCGAGGACTGAGACCTTGCGGGCCGGGCGGGATCGGCCGGCTCAGATGATCGCGTGGCGCACCCGGGCCGAGACCCATTCGCTGACCACCACGGTGGCGAGGATCACGAGCATGATCAGCGTAACCTGCGGCCAGGCCAGCACGTTGAGGCTGGAGTTCAGCTGCGCGCCGATGCCGCCGGCCCCCACCAGGCCCAGGATCGCGCTTTCGCGGATGTTGATGTCCCAGCGGAACACGCTGATCCCGTAGAAGGTCGGAAGCACCTGCGGCACGATCCCGTAGCTGAGGATCTGCGCCTGGCTGGCGCCGGTTGCGGTGATCGCCTCGACCTGCTTCGCGTCGGTCTCCTCGATCGCCTCGTAAAGAAGCTTGCCGATGAAACCGACCGACCGGAAGCCGATGGCCAGGATCCCCGCGAGGATGCCCGGGCCCAGGATCGAGACCAGCAGCAGCGCCCAGATCAGCGAGTTGATCGAGCGCGACGCCACGATGCAGAACAGTGCGATCGGCCGCAGGAACAGCTTGGACGGCGTGGTGTTGGTCGCGGCGAGAAAGGCGAGCGGAACGGCGATCACGATCCCCAGCAGGGTGCCCAGCGTGGCGATGTTGATCGTGTCCCACAGGGGCTTCCACAGCCGGTCCATGTAGGCCCAGCGGGGTGGCCAGGCGCGGCCGATCAGGTCGGCGGCGGCGTTGGGCGCATCGTAGACGAACACCCACATCGTGCGCTCGGTCATCAGGTTCCAGCACCAGACGAACAGCGCGATCAGGCCCAACCACCCGGCATAAAGCGCAAGGCGACCCAGCGGCGTGCGGTGTTGCCAGACCGGTCCGTCGGCGGCGGGGATGTCGCGAAGGCTCATTGCACCCACCTGCGCAGATGGCTGGAGGAATACTCGGCCACCATGACGATGCCGATGATGATCAGAAGGATCGCGCCGGCGCTGTCGTACTCGTAGCGGTTCAGCGCCGTGTTCAGCGTCGCGCCGATCCCGCCCGCCCCGACGATGCCGATGACCGCGGATTCGCGGAAGTTGATGTCGAGCCGGTACAGGCTTAGGCCGATGAGGCGTGGCATCACCTGCGGCTGGATGCCGTAGTTGATGACCTGGAACCACGAGGCCCCGGTCGCCCGGATCGCCTCGGCCTGGGCTTCGTCGATGTCCTCGATATCCTCGGCCAGCAGCTTGCCGATGAAGCCGATCGTGGCAAAGCTGAGCGTCAGGAAGCCCGCGAAGGCGCCGAAGCCGAACAGCGCCACGAAGAAGATCGCCACGATGATCTCCTGCAGCGCGCGCGAGACGGCGATGATCCCGCGGCAGACCATGTAGATCCACGCGGGCGCGATGTTGCGCGCCGCGCCGATGCCGATCGGGATCGAGATCAGCACGCCCACGACCGTGGAGGTCAGCGTCATCGTCAGGCTTTCGACCAGCCCCCGGGAAATGTCGCGCCAGCGCGTGGTGAAGTCGGGTTCCAGGAACCCGGCGATGAAACGCTGGCCCCGCTCGATCCCGAGGACGACGCGCTGCCAGTTCACCTCGACGGTGCCGAGGGCCAGCACGAGGTAGACGACGGCGCCGATCGCCAGGGTCCAGCGCCAGAAGCGCGACTTGATCATCTGCGGCGGGCGCTTCCACCGCGTCGGATAGGTGGGGATTGCCGCGTCGGTCACAGCGCCCTCATCATCTTCTTCGCCTGTTCGTGGTCCTCGGCCTCGGCCGCGGCATCCTCGGCGGCGGACTGGCGCATCGCGGTCCAGTCCTCTTCGCCGTAGATCTGCGTGAGCACGCTTTCGGTCAGTTGCGCGGGCGGGCCGTCGAACACCACGACCCCGGCGCGCAGGCCGATGATGCGGTCCACGAACTGCTGCGCGAGCACCACGTCGTGGATGTTGATGATCGCGGGCAGGCCGTTCTCGCGGCAGATCTCGATGATCAGTCGCATGATCTGGCGGCTGGTCTTCGGATCGAGGCTGGCGGTGGGTTCGTCGACCAGCAGCAGCTCCGGGTCCTGTTCCAGCGCGCGGGCGATCCCCACCCTTTGCCGCTGGCCGCCGGACAGCGCGTCGGCGCGCTTGTCGGCGTGCTGCGTCAGGCCCACCCGGTCGAGCAGGCGAAAGGCCTTGGCGATATCGGCGGGCGGAAAGCGGCGGGTAAAGCTGCGCCAGAACGGCACATAGCCGAGACGGCCGGACAGGACGTTCTCCATCACCGTCAGCCGCTCGACCAGGGCGTATTCCTGAAAGATCATGCCGATCCGCCGCCGGGCCCGGCGCAGCTCACCCGCGCGCAGGCGCGTGATGTCGAGGTCGTTCAGGCGGACGGTGCCGTCGGTCGGCTCGACCAGGCGGTTGACGCAGCGGATCAGTGTCGATTTCCCCGCGCCGGACGGGCCGATCAACCCGACAACCTGCCCCTCGGGGACGGTGAAGCTGACATCGGTCAGGGCCTTGTCGCCGGTCTTGTAGACCTTGGTAAGCTTGTCGACGGTCAGCATGGGGCGCGGCCTCGTTCGGTCACAGGAAAAACGGCAGGCGGGGTGCCGCCTGCCGTCCGTTTTCCGCCTTTGCGTTCAGTTGCAGGTGTACTGCACGCCCATCGCGGCATCGATTTCCCGGATAACGCTCCAGTTTTCCTGGAAGGTGATCGGGATGAACTGGGCCTCGCCCGAGCGCGAGAACTCGGCCTCGAGCGAGCTGCCCGCCCATTCGAAGCTGAAGAAGGCCTCGCGGACCTTTTCCTGAAGGTCGGGGTGCAGGTTGAAGACCGTGCCGTAGCCCGTCGTCGGGAAGGTTTCGGACTGGTAGATGATCACGAACTGGTCCGGGCTGACCACGCCGCGGTCGATCATGCGCGTCTTGACCGAGTTGGCGATGGCGGCGGCGTCGTAGTCCTTTTTGGCGACGCCCAGGATCGAGTTGTCATGCGCGCCCGAGAAGGCCGGGGTGAAGTCCACGCCCGCCACCATGCCGTACGAGGCCTCCATCAGTGCCGACGGGGCCTTGAAGCCCGAGTTCGAGGTCTCGGAGGTGAAGGCCATGGTGCGGCCGCGGATGTCCTCGACCGTCTCGATGCCCGAGCCGGGGTAGGTGATGAATTCCATCTCGTAGCCGAAGCTGCCGTCGGCGGCCGCCATCATGGCAAAGGGGCGGAAGCCGGCGCAGGCGACGGCCAGCGGGTTCGACCCGGTGTTGAAGCCCGCGACATGCAGACGGCCGGCGCGCATCGCCTCGATCTGGGCGGCGTTCGACTGGACCGGGAAGAACTGCACCGGCTTGCCGGTCACGGCTTCCATGTGGGCCAGGAAGTCCGACCAGGCCTCGGCGTAGACGGCGGGGTCTTCGACCGGCGTGTAGGCGAAGATCAGGACCGACGGATCGACCCACTGCGAAGGATCGGCCGGGATGTCGGCGATCAGGTCGCCATCGTTGTCGACAAAGCGGGAATCAAGCTGGAAGGCCGCGGCGGGCAGCGCCATCAGGGCGGTCAGCGAAGCGGTGGCAAGCAAACGTGTCATGACGGTTTCCTTGGTGCAGAGGACGGATTGCGCGACGCTCTAGGGGCGGTGGATGACAGGTCGTTGAAGGTTTCGTGAAGTTCTGGTGACGCCGGTGGCGGCTGCCCCGCGACGCGGTGCGACGACGCGCCGGTGCACGGTGCGTTCGGGCCCGGTCGACCCGCCGTCGACGCTGCCGCCGGGGGCCGTCCGCCAGGTCGTCCGGCCCTGTGGCGAAACATCGCGGCATTGAAGGCCCGGCGCAGGCGCGCTAGCGTCCCGCCGTCCCGGCCCTGTGCCCGTGACGCAACGAGGAGGGTCGCCATGGCGCTTGCCGGGCGCAATGTGACGGTGATCGGGGCGGGGATCGGCGGGCTGGCGGCGGCGCTGGCGCTAAGTCGTCGCGGTGCGCGCGTCACGGTGCTGGAACAGGCGCCCGCGATCTCCGAAGTCGGTGCCGGCATCCAGATAACGCCGAACGGTGCCGCGGTGATCGAGGCGCTTGGCCTCGGCCCCGCCCTGGGCGCGGCGGCGCTTCCCAATACGGCCGTCCACCTGCACGACGGCCGCAGCGGCCGGACCGTGCTGCGCCTCGACCTGAACCGGGCGGGGCTGGCGTCTGGCTATTTCCTGATCCACCGCGCCGACCTGATCGCGCTGCTGGAATGGGCCGCGCGGGCTGCCGGCGTGACGCTGCGGCTGGGCTGCCGGGTGGAGCGGATGGTGCACGGCCGGCGCGGCTGCACCCTGGCGCTCGAAGGGGGCGAAACGCTCGAGACCTCGCTTGCCGTCAGCGCCGACGGGCTGCATTCGCGCGCGCGCCGGGCGCTCAACCCCTCGGCCGAGCCGTTCTTCACCGGGCAGGTCGCCTGGCGCGCGACCATCCCCGAAAGCGATGGGCGGCGTGCGCCCGAAGCGGCGGTCTTCATGGCGCCCGGCCGGCACGTGGTCAGCTATCCGATCCGGGGCGGGCGGTTGCGCAACCTCGTCGCGGTGGAGGAGCGCACGTCATGGACCGAGGAGGGCTGGCATCACCGCGACGACCCCGAGCGGCTGCGCAGGGCCTTTTCCGGCTTTGGCGGTCCCGTCCCCGGATGGCTGGGCGCGGTCGAGACGCTGCATGTCTGGGGCCTGTTCCGCCACCCCGTCGCCGAGCGCTGGCATGATTCCCGTGCGCTGGTGCTGCTTGGCGATGCCGCGCATCCGACGCTTCCGTTCCTCGCACAGGGCGCGAACATGGCGCTCGAGGATGCCTGGTGCCTCGCCGCCCTGCTGGACCGGCACGACGACACGGCCGAGGCGTTGGCGGCCTATCAGGCCGTCCGCCAACCCCGCACCCGGCGGATCGTCGCCGCCGCCAACGCGAATGCGCGCAACTATCACCTGTCGGGCGCGGCGCGACTGGCCGCGCATACGGTCCTGCGCACGGCCGGGGCGGTCGCCCCGGGGATGGTGCTGGGCCGGTTCGACTGGCTTTACCGCCACGACGTCACCCAGCAGGTGGCGTGATCGCGCGCTGCCCTCAGCGGGCCATGAACACCGGCACCTCGGCGTGTTCGAGCATGTTGCGCGTCGCCCCGCCCAGGATCGCCTCCCGCAGGCGCGAGTGGCCGTAGGCCCCCATCACCAGCATGTCGGCATCCTGGTCGCGGATCTGCCGCGCCAGCATGTCGGCGATGCCCGGAAGGGTCCGGGCGATGACCGACACTTCGGCCTTCACGCCGTGGCGCACGAGCATCTGGCACAACATGCCGCCCGGATCGGACCGTTCGGCCCCCTGTGGCCGGGGATCGACCACCGCGATGTTGACGTGCTCGGCCGCGATCAGCATCGGAAGCGCCCGCCGGACGGCGTTCAGGGCCTCGTTGCTCTGGTTCCAGCCGATCACGATTCGCCGGCCCACCGGTCCCGCCGGCAGGCCGTTGTCCGGCACCACGAGGACAGGGGCGCCGGCCTCGAACAGGGCCGCCTCGACTGTGGCCTCGGCCGCGTGGCCGCGCCCCTCGCCATAGGGGCGGGGCTGGACCACGAGGTCGCTGAAGCGGCCGTGCAGGGCGACCAGATCGGACAGGCCGCCCAGCTGGGCGACGCCCGAATCAGCGGACCAGCGCAGATGCTCCTTTTCGAGCCGGGCGCGGGCGGCCTGCTCCAGCGCGTGGGCCTCGTCGCGGGCCTGGTCGAGTGTTTCCTGGTAAACGATCGCCGGCGCCCCGGCATAGAAGAACCCGGGCTGGGTATGGTCGATGCCGATGCAGTAGACCTCGAGGTGTGCGTCATGGCTCCGGGCGAGGCGAACTGCCGCATCCAGCGCGATTTCCGCCGTCGCCGGATCGGTCAGGAACGTCGCGAGCGATTTGTAGGACATGGTTTCCTCTCCCTGCGGTGACCGGGTGGCAAGTCTAGCGGAACTCGTCACCCCTGCATCGATCACCGTCAAGCCCCGGCCTTCGCGCCTTGACATGGATCAATGTGTCGCAAGGCGCGGGCAGCCTAAACGTGCAGGCTAGATGTGCCTACACGAGGCAACCCGGGGACAGGGGGCAGAGAAACCCGATGTGGATGTTTACCAAGCTGATCCTGCTTGGCGGGACCGTGCTTTTCGGCGCGATCGCCGCAGGCCTGGCACGCGACTTTCCCTACATGGTGCACATGATCATCGTCACGCTGACGGCGCTGGGGCTGTTCGTGTGGCAGATTCGCAAGGTCGGAGAGCCGGCGCCGGTGCATGACCCCAACGTCTACATGGACGGGGTCGTGCGCGCGGGCGTGATCGCGACAGCCTTCTGGGGCGTGATCGGCTTCCTGGTCGGGGTCGTGATCGCGTTCCAGCTTGCCTGGCCGCAGCTCAACTTCGAGTGGGCGCAAGGCTATCTGAACTTGGGCCGGCTGCGGCCGCTGCACACCTCGGCGGTGATCTTCGCCTTCGGGGGCAACGCGCTGATCGCGACCGCCTTCTACGTCGTGCAGCGCACCAGCGCGGCGCGGCTGTGGGGCGGCAACCTCGCCTGGTTCGTGTTCTGGGGCTATCAGTTCTTCATCGTGCTGGCCGCGACCGGCTACGTGATGGGGTCCACCCAGTCCAAGGAATACGCCGAGCCGGAATGGTACGTGGACCTGTGGCTCGTGGTGGTGTGGCTGGCGTTCCTGGCCGTCTACCTCGGCACGCTGCTGAAGCGGCGCGAGCCGCACATCTACGTCGCCAACTGGTTCTACCTGTCCTTCATCATCACCGTGGCGATGCTGCATGTGGTCAACAACCTGGCCATCCCCGTTTCGATCTGGGGGTCCAAGTCGGTTATCGTCTGGGCCGGCGTGCAGGACGCGATGGTGCAGTGGTGGTACGGCCACAACGCCGTGGGCTTCTTCCTGACCGCGGGCTTCCTGGGGATGATGTACTACTTCATCCCGAAACAGGCCGAGCGTCCGGTCTACAGCTACAAGCTGTCGATCATCCACTTCTGGGCGCTGATCTTCCTGTATATCTGGGCCGGTCCGCACCACCTGCACTACACCGCGCTGCCCGACTGGGCGCAGACGCTGGGCATGACCTTCTCGATCATGCTGTGGATGCCGTCCTGGGGCGGAATGATCAACGGCCTGATGACGCTGCAGGGCGCGTGGGACAAGCTGCGCACCGATCCGATCATCCGGATGATGGTGGTCGCCGTGGGCTTCTACGGCATGGCCACCTTCGAGGGACCGATGATGTCGATCAAGACGGTCAACGCGCTGTCGCACTACACCGACTGGACGATCGGTCACGTCCATTCGGGTGCGCTGGGCTGGAACGGCATGATCACCTTCGGCGCGCTCTATTACCTCGTGCCGAAGCTGTGGCAGCGCGAGCGGCTCTACTCGCTCACGCTGGTCAGCTGGCACTTCTGGCTCGCGACGATCGGCATCGTGCTCTACGCCGCCTCGATGTGGGTGACCGGCATCATGGAGGGCCTGATGTGGCGCGAAGTCGATGCCCAGGGCTTCCTCGTGAACTCCTTCGCCGACACCGTCGCCGCCAAGTTCCCGATGTATGTCGTGCGCGGTCTGGGCGGGGTGCTGTTCCTGCTGGGGGCGATCATCATGTGCTACAACCTCTGGAAAACCGTGACTTCGGTGGGCGCACGCCGCCCCGCCGGCGCCGCGGTTCCGGCCGAATGACGGGGGGCGGGACCGATGGCAATTCTTGACAAGCACAAGATCATCGAAACCAACGCCACGCTGCTTCTGGTGTTGTCCTTCCTGGTGGTGACGATCGGCGGGATCGTGCAGATCGTGCCGCTGTTCTACCTCGAGAACACGATCGAGAAGGTTGAGGGCATGCGTCCCTACAGCCCGCTCGAGCTGAAGGGGCGCGAGATCTACATTCGCGAGGGCTGCTATGTCTGCCACTCGCAGATGGTCCGGCCGATGCGCGACGAGGTGGAGCGCTACGGCCACTACAGCCTTGCGGCCGAGTCGATGTACGATCGTCCGTTCCAGTGGGGGTCCAAGCGGACGGGGCCGGACCTTGCCCGGATCGGCGGCCGCTATTCCGACGACTGGCATGTCCAGCACATGATCGCGCCGCGCTCGGTCGTGCCGGAATCGATCATGCCCAGCTACGCCTTCCTGATGAACCGGCGGATCGACGGCACCCATATCGCCGACCTCATGCGCGTCCACCGGATGCTCGGTGTGCCCTACACTGACGAGATGATGGAGACCGCGCGCGCCGACCTGCAGGCGCAGGCGAATCCGGAGGCCGACCATTCCGGCCTGCTGGAGCGTTACCCGGGGGCGCAGACCCGCAACTTCGACGGCCAGCCCGAACTGACCGAGATGGATGCGATCATCGCCTACATGCAGATGCTGGGCACCTTGGTGGACTTTTCCACCTTCGTGCCGGACCCGAGCCGGTAAGGGGGGCGGGAATGGAAACCTATACCGCGCTACGCGCCTTCGCCGACAGCTGGCACCTGCTGTTCATGTTCCTGTTCTTCATCGGCATGGTGCTGTTCGTCCTGCGCCCCGGCTCGCGGCGGCTGCATGACGAAAGCGCCTCGATGATCTTCCGCAATGACGACCGGCCGGCGCCCGAGCCGCAGCCGTCCCGGTCCGAGGAGTCCCGGTAATGGTGGACAAGGACGACAAGACCCCCGAGAACAAGGTCACCCCGCCCGAGCGGCAGTATCCCGACCCGCGCAAGGTGCTTCAGCGCAAGGCCGCCCAGGCCGAGCCTCCCACCACCGGCCACAGCTGGGACGGCATCCGCGAGTATGACAACCCGATGCCGCGCTGGTGGCTGTGGACCTTCTACATCACCATCGCCTGGGCCGTGATCTACTGGATCTTCTATCCGGCCTGGCCGCTGGTGCAGGGCGCGACGCCGGGGGTGCTGGGCCATTCGACCCGCGCCGACGTCGCCAACGAGATCGCCCGCTTCGAGGCCCGAAACCAGGTCTGGTTCGACCGGTTGAACGCCGCCGAGGTCTGGGAACTTCGCGACGACGAGGAGCTGGAGCGCTTTGCGGTCCAGGCCGGCGCCTCGGTCTTTGCCGCGCATTGCTCGCAGTGCCACGGGCGCGGCGGCGAGGGCGTGCAGGCGGCCGGGTATCCGAACCTGCTGGACGACGACTGGCTGTGGGGCGGCACGCTGGAGGATATCCACTGGACCGTCAGCCACGGCATCCGCAACGAGACCGATCCCGACGCGCGGTGGTCCGAGATGCCGGCCTTCGGGCGCGACGGCATCCTTGACCGCGACGAGATCACCGCGGTTGTCGAGTTCGTCCTCTCGCTGTCCGGGGCTGATCACGATGCGGAACTGGCA
>Ga0213835_101173_pt1 | contig 17606 bp, 17 predicted proteins | sample SWPATP01_FD_160576 | JGI IMG/M metagenome (GOLD analysis project Ga0213835, IMG submission 160576) | Coastal seawater microbial communities from Marineland, Florida, United States - SWPA TP0 #1 | ecosystem: Environmental > Aquatic > Marine > Coastal | place: USA: Florida | collected 2016-08-05 | reverse complement strand
GGATTCGGACGTAAACAGATAGTTCTGGCGCAAAGCGGGTGTCCCCCTCTTGAAAGTGAAAATGCCGGCTGACCCAGCCGGCAGGGCACGAACTGTTAGACAGCCAGCATCAATACCGTCAAGCGCGGCAGGGCAGCGATCCGGAGCCTGATACCGGGATCGCGACCCAAAACAGTGCGTTCAGCAGACTTGAGCGCGCGAAGCGGATCAGTCGTCTTCGCTGGCCCCGAGTGCCTTGACCAGGTCGACGACCTTGCGCCGGACTTTGGGGTCCCTGATCTTCACGAAAGCCCGGTTAAGCTGCAGTCCTTCGGTGCTGCTGAGGAAATCGACCACATAGTCGGTTGTCTGCGTTTCCGCAAAACCATTGGCAGTGGAATGCCCTGGTGCATCTTCGAAGAAAAACGATACCGGAACGCCCAGAATACCGGAAATCGCCTGCAGTCGGCTGGCACCGACGCGGTTGGTTCCCTTTTCGTATTTCTGAATCTGCTGAAACGTAATGCCGAGACTCTCGCCAAGTTTTTCCTGGCTCATTCCCAGCATGTTGCGCCGCAGTCGAATCCGTGTTCCGACATGTGTATCGATCGGATTTGGCTTCTTCTTCATATTTGGCGTCGTGGTCGTCAAACTTCTTCCCCCTCGCCTCCAGGATCGATTGCCGGAGGCCAGATGAGCCTTATGATTGCCATTTAGGGACTGGAATGGCTCGATCCAGACCGGCACCGGAATCTCATATGATGACCTAATATATCAACTGTCAATTGACAGGGCGCCAAGAAATTGCTCTTGCAAACATAATACAGAACAAAAGCAGGAAAAAAACTGCCCCCTGTCCCCAAGTGGAAACGGCATGCGGCAAAGCTTGGGCATGCGACAGTGGAATAGTGGCGTCCAATACACCGATAGCGTCAAGTCCAAAGGCATCGACAACCCGCCCATAAGGATCAACGAAGCCTGAAATGCCGTTATTGGCGGCGCGGGCAAGCGGCAGGCCCAGCATGACCGCGCGTATCTGTGCTTGGCGGAAATGCTGGTATGGACCGGGCGTATCTCCAAACCAGGCATCGTTTGTCACGTTCACAACAAGATCGGCTTGAGAAGCAAATCCATTCTCGCCTGGAAAAATGATCTCGTAGCAGACGAACGGTAAAATATTGAGTCCCGATCCGCCGCTCAATGTCCGCCGCTGCGCGCCTGCGGTGAAGCCCGGGAAAGCCTGGACGACCTGGCTCAACCCCATTTGGCCCAAGATTTCCTCGAACGGCAGATACTCGCCGAACGGCACCAGATGCACCTTGTCGTAGCCATCCACGATTTCGCCCGTATCGTCGATGGCGAGAATGGAATTGTAGTAGCGGATGCCGCCATCGGCAGCCGTCCCTTCGACGCGCACCGCGCCGGCGACCAACGTCTGGCCTTCGTTCAGCAATTCCGACAGCGCAACCAGCGCGTCCGGCCGGTCCGTCAGCAGAAAGGGAAAGGAGGTTTCCGGCCAGATCAGCAGGCTCGGCGGTTCGGCCCCTTCTTCCGGCGGCAGCGACGACAACTCGAGCAATGACGCGAAGATGCGGTCGCGCGCGGCACCGTCCCACTTCTCGCTCTGGTCGATCGAAGGCTGCACGATGCGGATATTCACCGTTTCGGCAACATCGACATTGGCCTGCGACAGCCGCCAGGCTCCATAGCCGACATGGGCAACGACCGCGATCGAGGCAATTGCGAGCCCGACGACCAGATGCCTGCGGCCGGCCAGGAGAGCCGGCGTGGCAAACACGAACACGGCCAGCGCGCTCATGCCGTAGAGCCCGGTCACCGTTACCGATTGCATCAGCATCGGCACAGGCATGGCTACATAACCAATGGCGTTCCAGGGAAAGCCGGTGAAGATCGTGCCTCGCAGCCACTCGGCCGCACCGAATGCCAGGGCCAAGGCCGCTATGCGGCCAATATCGTCGCTCCACAATGCACGCGCGAGAAATGCTGCCAATCCATGAAACAACGCCAGACCAGCAGGCAGGACGACGATGGCAAGGGGCAGCGCCCAGGCAAAATCCTCGGCCTCGACCAGAAGCGCGTTGCCTACCCAGTAGAGGCCGGCGAGGAAATAGCCGAACCCGAACCACCAACCGATCGCAAAGGCGGGCAGCGCCTCGCGCAAACGCCCACGCCCCGGCATGGCACCCACGCCATCCAGCAGCCAGACCAGCAAGGTAAACGAGACGAAGCCGACCGCAAAGAAGTCATAGGGCGCCTGGCCCAGGGTCAGCAACGCACCAGCAAGCAGTGCGACGAGCGCCTGGCGCCAACCCCACAAGAGTATTACCCGGTCGGCAAGACGCTCCATCGATCAATCGGCATCCCAGAATCAGTTTCGGCAGTCTTAGAACATCACAAGGTGGCGTGAAACCTGCCGACCGGCCCCGATCGAGAACTCAGGCTGCGTCTGCGGTCCGGGCGCCGCGCCGGCGACGATCGCTGGGCTTGGTCTGGACGATCCGCACCCGCTTCACGCGACGCGGATCGGCATCCAGCACGTGGAACTCGAAGCCGGGTATCGCCTGCACGACCTCGCCCCTGGCCGGCACACGACCGAGCGCGGCGAAGATGAGCCCGCCAATCGAATCAACATATTCGCCGTGCTCGCCGGGGCTGAAACTTTCGCCGATAAGAGCGGCCACCTCGTCAATCTCGGCGCGCGCATCGACCACGAAAACGCCCTCGCCGGGCTGGGTAATCATCGGCTCCTCGTCGTCGTGCTCGTCCTCGATGTCGCCGACGACCATCTCGATGACATCCTCAAGCGAGACAAGACCGTCGGTGCCGCCATATTCGTCGATCACCAGGGCCATCTGGATGCGACTCGCCTGCATCCGTGTCATCAGATCGGAGGCCAGCATGGAAGGCGGCACGAAAAGGACGGGACGGATGAGATTGATGTCCTTCACGCTCTTTGCCAGGTCGACCTTGGATAGATCGAGCGCCGAGGAGGTCGATGCAGCGGTCGCAGCGGCAGCACGGGTGGCGCCACTGCGCCCGCGTTTCTTTCCGGCGCCGCGGGTGATGTAGGCGACGACATCGCGGATATGGACCATGCCGCGCGGATCATCGAGCGACTCGTCATAGACGGGCATGCGCGAATGGCCCGACTTCTCGAACAGGGTCAGCAATTCGGCGAGGCTGGTATGAATGTCGATCGCCTCGATCTCGGCGCGCGGGACCATCACATCCTCGACCCGCAACTCGCGCAGACGCAGAATGTTGTTGAGCATGGCCCTTTCGCCGGGCGAAAAGGAAGCGGCATCGCCACGATGGTCGGCGAGGGCGTCTTCGAGATCGTCGCGGATGGTGGAGCCGTTGCGCAGGCCCAGCGCGGACAGGATGCGTTTGACCAGAGGAATCGGCGCGCCGGCTGGCCCGGCGCCGGTACTTTGGGCGTCCTCGGACTGGTCTGCAGCCTTGTCGCCACCCGTCTCCAATGCGACGGCAGGCTCAGGGTTGTTGTTCATCGTCTTCCGGTTTCTTCCAAAATTTCACTTAAACGTAGGGATCGCCAATGGCAAGGCGTGCCAATACAAGCCGTTCCAACCGTTCCATTTCTTCGGCTTCGCCCTCTTCTTCGTGATCATGGCCGAGAAGATGCAGAAGTCCATGCACGATCAGATGTGTCAGATGGTGTTCCAACGGCTTCGATTCCAGTTCCGCTTCGCGGCGAACCGTCTCGCTTGCAAGAACGATGTCACCGAGCATGGCCGGCAGCGCATCTCCGGAGCCTGGTAGGCCAGAGGGAAAGGAGAGGACGTTTGTGGGGCCTTCCTTGCCTCGCCACTGTGCGTTGAGCGAGGCGACATATTCGTCATCGGTGAAAAGAACACTCAGTTCGCAGCCTTCCGGCGGCTCCTGACCGACTTCGCGGATGGTTGCGTCGGCCGCCCGGGCCACGATGCCGGCGAGATCGGTCTCGGCAGGCCATTCGCCTCCCTCGACGGCGATATCGATGATCAATGGCCGGCTCATGGCTGCTTCTTCGCGCGCATGGAAGGTCAGAGCGCCTGGTCGACCCGGCGGCCAGGCGTTCCGGCCCGATCATAGGCCTTGACGATTTCCGCAACCAGTGGATGGCGCACCACATCGCCCTCGTTGAAGCGGACGGTAACGATGCCTGGAACGCCATCCAGCACCCGCAGCGCCTCGACGAGCCCGGAGGTGGTGTTGGGTGGCAGATCTATCTGGCTCGGGTCGCCTGTCACAATCATGCGAGCGTTCTCGCCCAGACGGGTAAGGAACATCTTCATCTGCATGGTCGTGGTGTTCTGTGCCTCGTCCAGAATCACCGCGGCATTGGCAAGCGTACGTCCGCGCATGAAGGCCAGCGGCGCGATCTCGATGACACCTGCGGTAATGGCCCGCTCGACCTTGTCACCGGGCATCATGTCGTACAGAGCGTCGTAGAGCGGGCGCAGATAGGGGTCTACCTTCTCGCGCATGTCTCCTGGCAAAAAGCCGAGCCGCTCTCCCGCCTCGACTGCCGGACGCGACAAAACAATACGCTCGACAAGTCCGCGTTCGAGCAGCATGGCGGCGTGCGCCACGGCCAGAAACGTCTTGCCAGTGCCTGCCGGCCCGATACCAAAGACGAGTTCCGAGCGTTCAAGCGCCCGCATATAGGCGTCCTGGTTCAAGGAACGGGCATGAATGGTGCGTTTGCGTGTGGAAATCTGGGCAACCGCCATACGCGCCTTACCCTCAAGTGTGGGTAGCGACGGCTGATCGTCAGCCGCGACCGCCATGCGAATGGCGCCATCCACTTCGGATTGCGAGAGATCGGCGCCCTTCTGCAACAGGCCGTAGAGATGGTCCAGCGCACGGCGCGCCTGCTCGGCACCCGAAGGGCTGCCGCGGACGGTAACCTGATTTCCCTTGGAGCGTATGTCGACCCCGAGTTTCTGCTCGATGCGGGCGAGGTTTTCGTCGAACTGGCCGTAAAGGGCGCTGGCCAGCCTGTTGTCGTCGAACGTCAGCACAATGTGCGCCATGTCGGATGCCCCTGAGGGCGAATTGCTCACTTTCGTGGCGGCGCTCAATCGCTTTTCCTCAAGCTGGCACTCCGGTTTCGGCAAACAGGGAGTTGCTCCCGACATCCGTGATTCGCACACGAACAATGTCGCCGATTTCGCCGGTCATTTCATCAACAATCACAGGCTGCAGCCAAGGCGACCGTCCCACGCGCTGCCCCGGCAACCGCCCGGGCTTTTCCAGCAACACGTCGATCTCGCTTCCCAGAAGGCTGGCGGCGAAATCGCGCTGCTGTCGGGCTATCAGCGCCTGGAGATTTTGCAAGCGTTCGTCCTTGACCGTTTCAGCTACGTGAAACTCCATGTCCGCGCCGGGAGTTCCCGGCCGCGGCGAATATTTGAACGAGAAGGCCTGGGCATAGGTCACTTCCTCGATCAGCCGCATCGTATCCTCGAAATCGACATCCGTCTCGCCCGGGAAACCGACGATGAAATCGCCCGACATGGCGATGTCGGGGCGCGCTACGCGGATGCGCTCGATCAGTCGCAGATAATCGGCTGCGGTGTGGCGCCGGTTCATGGCCTTCAGGATTCGGTCGGAGCCCGACTGGACCGGCAGATGGAGATAAGGCATCAGCGCGCCAAGATCGCGATGGGCCGCGATCAACGCGTCATCCATGTCGCGGGGATGGCTGGTCGTGTAGCGCAGCCGGGCCAACCCCGGAATTTCGGCGAGCCGGAACAGAAGGCGCCCGAGCCCCCACTCGTTGCCGTCTGGCCCTTCGCCATGCCAGGCATTGACGTTCTGGCCCAGCAGCGTGACCTCGCGCACGCCCGCCTCCGCCAGCCTTTCGGCCTCGGCGACGATCTGGGAGACTGGCCGCGACACTTCCGAACCGCGCGTGTAGGGCACGACACAGAAGGTGCAGAACTTGTCGCAGCCTTCCTGGACGGTGAGAAAGGCCGTGACACCGCGTCCGCGGACAGCCTTGCGCTCGGGCGCTGGCAGGTGCTCGAACTTGTCCTCGAGCGCGTAGTCGGTCTCCACCACCTTCTCGCCCTGGCGCGCGCGGGCGACGGCGGAGCCAAGCCTGTGATAGGTCTGCGGACCGATGACGAGATCAACGGCGGGCGCGCGGCGGAGGATCTCCTCGCCTTCGGCCTGCGCCACGCAGCCGGCAACGCCGACCAGCGTTTCGCGTCCGACGCTGGCACGCTCTTGCTTCAGAAGGCGCACGCGGCCAAGCTCGGAATAGACCTTCTCGGCGGCTTTTTCCCTGATGTGGCAGGTGTTCAGCAGGATGAGGTCGGCCTCCTCCATGCTTTCTGTCGGGCTATATCCATCAGCTGCCAGCGCATCGGCCATGCGTTGTGAATCATAGACGTTCATCTGACAGCCATAGGTCTTCACGAAGACTTTCTTGCCGCCTGCCGCGGACGCGGCCGATCTCGCCTGTTCGTTTGTGGTGGGGAGCGCTTGTTCCATAAGCCGCTGTCTATCGGCTTTTGATGACAAAAAACAGACCGAGCGATGCTTTCCGTCAGCTTCCCGAAGCAGAATGACGGCTTGCAATGGTCAGTGCCCGGACGGCTGCCTCTGATCGGGCGGCCAGCGTCTTGCGGCTGCCGGCCTCGAACGGCGCAATCGCCTCGCCGAACCGCAATTCGACGTCGACCGCGCCGCCCTTGAGCAACATGGACAGATGCGGCCAGAGCGCCTGATCGCCGATCCAGGCATATCTGGTGCGCTCGCGGCGGTCGAGGGGCACTCCGTGGGACCGGACATAGGCAACCGAAACAGGCTGGACCCATGCAAAAGGGTGTTCGTCCGCCCCGTCCCTGGTGGCGCGATAGAGCGAGGCAAAAAGTGTCGACTTGAACGGAAGCACCGCGTTGCCGTCGCCCGTCGTGCCCTCGGCGAAAAGCACCAGCACCTTGCCGGCTTCAACGAAACCGGCGATTTCTGCTGCTTGTTCTGCGGCGCGGCGGCGCGATTGACGTTCGACGAAAACCGTACCGCGCAGCCGCCCTATCGTACCCATGACGGGCCAGTGGGCCATGTCTCCACGAGCGATGAAGTGGACATCAGCAACCGACCCGATGACCATGACATCGGTCCAGGACACATGGTTGGAAACGATCAGCAACGGCCTCTGTGTGGCTGGCGCGCCCGTGACATGCACCTTCATGGCAAGAAGGCGCAATATGAGGCGATGCCAAAGGCGCGGCATGGTCGCTTCGGCAATCAGGCCCGTCCTGCGGGCGACGAGATGAAGAAGCGCGCCGAGTGCCGTCGCGAAGGCGAACAGAATGAGAGCCAGGACGACCCGCACCCACGCGATCACGGCTTCTCACTCCCCGATGTTTCTGCAGCGGGCCGCCAAAGGTCGCGGCGCATAACAAGCGCGTCGCCCGCACTCTCGTGTCCATCCTTGTAGTAGGCGGGCCGGCGCCCGACTTCTGCAAATCCCAGCCTGCGGTAGAGGGCGATCGCGGCCTGATTGGCCTCATCGACCTCGAGGAAGACGTGCGCCACCCGCTCGCCGTGCAACTGCCGCAGTGCGGCGTCCATCAGGGCCCACCCGACGCCGCGCCCCCGGTGGGCGCCCGCCACGGCGATGGAGAGGATCTCGGCCTCGTCGGCTGCCACGCGGATCAGCACGAAACCGGCCGGCGGCGCGCCGATCCGGCCGATCTCGACCGCCAGGAAGCCGAAAACCGTGTCCTGGCCGATCAGGGCTGCAAATTCCGTCTCGCTCCACGGTCGCGCGAAGGCGTCCTGGTGCAGAGCCGCCATGGCGCCGGCATGTTCCGAGCCAAGCGGCTCCATCATGTATTCGCGGCGGCCAAGCTGGAACGGGAATTTCACGGCTGCGCCTTCCGGGGCAAGGCGAAATCCGCCTGGGGCTTGGCATCGGCGGCACGCAGATAGAGCGGGGTCGCCGGCCGGCCCGGCAGTCCTCTTTCGGCGGCGAGGCGGGCGAAGGCCAAAATGTCGGCGGTTGCCGCGAGGTTGCCCTCATCACCGTGTCGACCGGACGCCCTGACCGCAGCCACGCCGGAACCGACGAGAACGGGATCGGTGTCTCTTGCCAGATCCACCGCCTGCTCAACCGTCAACAGAGCAGCCGGAGCGATCTCATGGCCGTCGGCACCGTGGACCGCGACGTAGAGCCCCCCGCGGCCGGCATCGATCACCGTCATGATGTCGCGGTCTGGAAAGGAGAACCGGGCTTCGGCCGCCAGGGCCTCCAGTGTGGTCACCCCCACGGCGGGCACCTTCAGGGAAAGCGCCAGCCCACGGGCCGCCGAGACGCCGACCCGCACGCCTGTGAACGACCCGGGCCCGACCGAGACCGCGATCATTCCAATATCCGCATAGCCGGTGCCGGATGACGCCAACGCCGCCTCAATAGCCCCGATAAGGTGCTCGGCATGACCCTTGCCGAGGTCGAGCACTTCACGCCCGAGCTCGCGTCCCGCCTCCGTGTCGAACACGCAGGCGGCACAAAGGCTGGCGGCCGTGTCGATGGCGAGAAGGTTCATGTGGCTGCCATCGCGATCTTCTGGTTCAGGCGGCCCTATCACGCGCCTTCAGTTCAAGCCGGCGCGCATGGAGAACGGGTTCGGTGTAGCCACTCGGCTGCTCGCGCCCCTTGAACACCAGATCGCACGCAGCCTGAAAAGCGATCGAACTGTCGAAATCCGCAGCCATCGGCCGGTAGAGCGGATCGCCTTCGTTCTGGCGGTCGACGATCGCCGCCATCCGCTTCATGGTCTCCATCACCTGCTCCCTGGAGCAGACGCCATGGTGCAGCCAGTTGGCGATGTGCTGGGAAGAGATGCGCAGGGTTGCGCGGTCCTCCATCAGGCCGACATCGTTGATGTCCGGCACCTTGGAGCAACCGACGCCCTGATCGACCCAGCGAACGACATAGCCGAGAATGCCTTGCGCGTTGTTGTCGAGCTCTTTCTGGATGTCTTCCGCCGACCAGTTGGGGCGGGTTGCCACCGGCACCGACAGAATGTCGGAGAGTTTGGCGCGCGGCCTGAGCTTCAGTTCAGCCTGCACGGCATGGACATCGACCGTGTGGTAATGTGTTGCATGTAGCGTCGCGGCCGTCGGCGAGGGGACCCAGGCGGTGTTGGCACCGGCCTTCGGATGACCGATCTTCTGCTCCAGCATCGCGGCCATCAGGTCGGGCATCGCCCACATACCCTTGCCGATCTGGGCGTGGCCCTGCAGCCCACATTCGAGCCCGATATCGACGTTCCAGTTCTCGTAGGCGGCAATCCAGGCGGCCGACTTCATGTCGCCCTTGCGGATCATCGGACCTGCTTCCATCGACGTGTGGATCTCGTCGCCGGTGCGATCGAGGAAGCCTGTGTTGATGAACACGACGCGGTCGGCGGCGGCGCGGATGCACTCCTTGAGATTGATCGTGGTGCGACGCTCCTCATCCATGATGCCCATCTTGATCGTGTTGGGCGCCATGCCGAGCGCGGCCTCGACGCGACCGAACAGTTCGACCGCGAAGGCAACCTCCTCCGGCCCATGCATCTTTGGCTTGACCACATACATGGATCCGGCGCGGGAGTTCGCACGGCGCCCGTTGGGGCCGATGTCGTGCAGCGCAATGGCCGCCGTCATCATCGCGTCCATGATGCCTTCTGGCACCTCGGAACCGTCCGACAGCAGGATTGCCGGGTTGGTCATCAGGTGGCCGACATTGCGCACCAGCATCAACGACCTGCCGGGCAGCACCAGGGTGGAGCCATCGGGCGAGGTATATTCACGGTCCGCATTCAGCTTGCGGGTAAAGGTCTTTCCACCCTTGGCGACCTCTTCCTCCAGATCGCCCTTCATCAGGCCAAGCCAATTGCCGTAGACGACGATCTTGTCCTCGGCATCGACGGCCGCAACAGAATCCTCGCAGTCCTGAATGGTGGTCAACGCGGATTCCAGAACCACATCGGCAATACCGGCGGGATCGCCCTTGCCGATCGGGTGCTGGCGGTCGATGACGATCTCGACGTGAAGCCCATTCTTCTTGAGCAGCACCGCATCGGGTGCATCCGGTGTACCCCGGAAGCCGACAAACTGGGCGGGATCCTTCAGGCTGCAATCCGTTCCTTCGGTCTGGGGAACGAGGCGACCCGACCGGACCTTCAGCGAGATCACGTCTTCCCAACGGTCGTTGACCAGCGGAGCGGTCTCGTTAAGGAAATTCCGCGCCCAGGCGATGACTTTGTCGCCGCGTTTCGGATTGTAGCCGGCGCCCTTTTCCGCACCATCTGCTTCCGAGAGCGCATCCGTGCCGTAGAGCGCATCATAGAGCGAGCCCCAGCGGGCGTTGGCGGCGTTGAGGGCATAGCGAGCGTTCATCACAGGCACGACGAGTTGCGGCCCGGCAATCTTGGCGATCTCCGGATCCACATTTTCCGTCGAAACCTTGAAGGAAGGCCCTTCCGGCAAGAGATAGCCGATCGACCGCAGAAAACCTTCATAGGCACCCAGATCAGCCGGCGCGCCATTTTCCTTGTGCCAGGCATCGATCTGCGCTTGCAGATCGTCACGCCTGGCGAGGAGTTCCCGGTTGCGAGGAGCAAGCTCGTGGACGATAGCGGAGAATGCGCTCCAGAAATGGTCAGGCTCGATCCCGGTGCCCGGGAGGGCCTTTTCAACCACGAAGGCGTGCAGGCTGGGATCGACGTTCAAAGAATGGGTTTCGACGTAGTCCGTCATTCTGTTCTCCTCTAGCGGGCTCCCGGGCCGCGCCCGCTTTGACCATGACCGCGCGGCGCGGTCAATTCGTCAAAAGGCATGTCCGCTGCGGGCCAAAGCAGGTTCATTTGCGGCAACGGTGCTTTATCAGCGTCAGCATGATGATGCAGGGGCGCCGATACCTTCGACCCTTGGCTTGCGCCGGAAATGCACCAGTTGACTGCCTTGGTAGTCGCCGTCACCGCTTCTATCGAAGCCAAGCTTTGCCGCAAGGCGCATCGACGGTTCGTTTCCTTCGGCAATGATGCAACTCAGCGGAATGGAAGGATGGTGGCGGTCGGTCCAGGAGAGAACAAGGTTCATCGCCTCGCCCGCCAGCCCCTGCCCATGCCAGTCGGGCCGCAGCACCCAGCCGGCCTCAAGCGTCCCCTCAAGCGAGGGCTCGATCTCGCGGCGCAGATCCATGATGCCGGCTTCGCCGATGAGGCAACCGGAGTGACGATCCTCGATAATCCAGAAGCCGAAGCCGAGCAGGGCCCACATGCCGCGAAACCGCAGGATACGTGCCCAGCATTCGCTGCGTCCGAGCGGTCGTCCGCCAATGTGACGCACGACATCGTGGTCGGACCATAGCGCGGTGTAATCGTCGAGGTCTTCGGCCCGGTGCTCCCGCAAGCGGAGACGATCGCCCTCGAGTACGGGAATACAAGACATCAGGCGGCTACCGAGAAGCGAGTCGCTCGGCGATGAGCCTGGCCAATCTCTCTGCCACTGCGTCCTTGCCCATCTCCGGCCAGTCCTCGACACCATCGGCCGAGACGATACGGACCAGGTTGCGGTCACCACCCATGACACCCGACGCATTGACACCGCTATCGGCGGAGACGTCGTTGGCGACGATCATATCCGCACCCTTGCGGGAGAGCTTTGCCTTGGCGTTCTCGACCACATTCTGCGTCTCGGCAGCAAATCCAATGACCAGTTTGGGGCGGCTTGCGTGGTGGCCGACCGTGGCGAGAATGTCCGGGTTTTCAACCATCGCAAGCGCGGGCGGACCTTCACCGGATACCTTCTTCAGCTTCTGGCCGCTCTCGCCATCGGTTCGCCAGTCGGCGACGGCGGCGACGAAGATGCCCGCATCGGCCGGTAGCTCGGCCTCCACAGCCGCCATCATCTGGCGCGCGGTCTCCACCTTGACCGTGGTCACGCCCTGGGGGTCGGCGATCGATACCGGACCGGAAACCAGCCGCACCTCGGCTCCGAGCCGTGCCAGTGCCGCCGCGATGGCATGCCCCTGCTTGCCCGACGAACGGTTGGCGATGTAGCGCACCGGGTCGATCGGCTCGTGGGTCGGGCCTGAGGTCACGACGATCTTCTTGCCGGCGAGCGGCTGGGCCGTGCCATCGAGCAGCTTTGCGATTGCCGCCACGATCTCCATCGGCTCGGACATGCGCCCCTCGCCGCCCTCGCCGCTCTCGGCCATCTCGCCCCGGTTCGGACCGACAAAAGCGATGCCGTCGCGCGCCAGCGTGTCGCGGTTGCGGCGGGTCGCGGGGTGTTCCCACATCTTGGGGTTCATGGCCGGTGCGATCAGCACCTTCTTGTCTGTCGCCATCAGCACGGTGGAGGCGAGATCGTTGGCGAGCCCAGAGGCCATCTTGGCCATCAGATCGGCCGTGGCGGGTGCCACCACCAGCAGGTCTGCCTCGCGCGACAGGCGGATATGTCCGACATCGTGCTCGTCCTCGCGGTCGAAGAGATCGGTGAAGACACGGTCGGCCGTCAGCGCACCGACGGCCAGAGGCGTGACGAATTGCTGGGCGGCCTGCGTCATCACGCACCGCACGGATGCACCGCGCTCGCGCAACCTGCGGATGAGGTCGAGACATTTATAGGCGGCGATGCCGCCACCGATGATCAGCAGGATGCGTTTTCCGGCAAGCGCCAAGGATACCTCTCCCGTATCAGGCCGGCTTCAGCGCCGGCTCGATGTCGGTATGGATGAAATCATCTCCCTTGAAAAGAAGGGGCAGGCTCAGCGTCCTGGCCAAGGCATAAGAGAAGCAGTCGCCGAAATTGAGTTTGGCGGGGTGGCCCGAGCCGCGTCCGAAACGTCGATGAGCCAACATGCCCTCTTCAGCCTCGACCCGCGTGAAATCTGCAACCCGGATATCGAGGCTGAGCATCAAGCGTTGCAGTCTTTCAGTGCCATCGGATGTTTTGTCATTCGCCATCACGATGCCGGTCTCGAGATAAGCGGCGGAACTCATGATACGTTCTTCCGCCTGCCCGAGCACTTCCACGATCCGGCCTGCATCAACTTCCGCCCGCAAGATCGCAACAATAGCGGACGTATCGACCACCAGTTTCATTGCTGTTCCAGATAGCCATAAAGTGCGTCGGATTCGGCCTTGTGATCGATTGGCGATTCTGGCGTGCGCCCGAGGGCGAGTATCTCTTCCCTGGTCGCCTTCAGGCGCCAGGTGCCCGGCGCAGCCGGAGCCGACAGTTTCTTGAGCGCAACTTCCCGCAGAATCGTGCGGACCTCCTGTTCCATGGAGACGCCATGATCGGCGGCGCGGCGGCGCAGCGCGCGCTTAACCTCTTCGTCCAGATTGCGAATGGTCAGGGTGGCCATGGAATTTCCTCATCCCAGCGGCAGTATGACTTCAATGACTTCAATGACTTCAATGACTTCAATGACTTCAATGACTTCAATGTATGCATTGCAGTCATTGCAGTCAATCAACCCATCTGCAAGGCGATCCATACCAGCGTTACCGCGATCACCCACAGCGCGATGCGGCCCGAACGCGAATGACGCGCCTCCGACTTGCCGATCGCCTCGGCCGTCTCCTCGTCGAAGCGCAGTCCCTTCTCGGCCATGGTGTCGATTTCCCGCGACAGGCGCTCGGCACGGGCGGCGAGCTCCGGCGCCTGGCGAGCCAGCGAGACGAGCGCCAGTGCACCGTCGCGCGTGTCTTCGAGAAAACCGCGTGGACCGAGATTGCCCTGGATCCAGTCGCCAACGACGGGCTCGGCTGCCTTCCACATGTTGAACGAGGGGTTGAGGTTGCGCGCCACGCCTTCCACCACGACCATCGTCTTTTGCAGTAGCACAAGTTCCGGCCGCGCCTGCATGTCGAATATTTCCGTCACTTCGAAAAGCAATGCGAGCAGGCGAGCCATCGAGATGGTTTCGGCCGGCTGGCCATGGATCGGCTCGCCGATCGCGCGGATAGCCTGCGCGAAGGCATGGACGTCATGGATGGGCGGCACGTAGCCCGCCTCGAAATGAACCTCGGCCACGCGCAGATAATCGCGCCGGATGAAGCCGTAGAGGATTTCGGCCAGGAAACGCCGTTCTTTCTTGCCGAGCCGGCCGACGATGCCGAAATCGACCGCCACGATGGTACCGTCGGCTTCCACGAACAGATTGCCCGGATGCATGTCGGCGTGGAAGAAGCCGTCGCGCAGCGTGTGACGCAGGAACGACTGAATGACCGTCACGCTCAACGCATTGAGGTCGTGACCGGCCTCGCGAAGCGCATCGATGTTCGACATCTTGATGCCGTCGATCCACTCCATGGTGACCACGTCACGGCCGGTTCGCTCCCAGTCGACCCACGGCACGCGGAAACCGGGATCGTGGCGGATATTCTCGCCGAGTTCCGACAGTGCCGCGGCCTCGAGCCTCAGATCCATCTCGATCTTGGTCGTCTGGGCAAGCGTCCGCGTCACCTCGACCGGCCGCAGCCGGCGCGATGACGGCATGAAGCGCTCCTGCAGCCGGGCGGCCAGGAAGTAGCTTTCGAGATCGTTGAAGAAGCGCCGGCGAACGCCGGGACGGATCGCCTTCACGGCGACCTTGGTCGGCAGGCCGTCGCGTTCGATGTCGGCCGGGTGGACCTGCGCGATCGAGGCGGCGGCGATCGGCTCACCGAAGCTGATGAAGAGGTCGTCGAGCTTGCGCCCGAGCGATTCCTCGATGGAGGTGACCGCAATCTCGCGCGGGAACGTGCTCATGCGGTCCTGGAGTTCCGCAAGATCCATCGCGACATCCGCGCCGACGACGTCCGGACGGGTCGCGAGGAACTGGCCGAGCTTCACATAGGACGGTCCGAGCCGATCCACCGCCTGCGACATGCGCGCGGAGCGGCTGTCGTCTTTCGAGCGGCGCCGCGCCACAAGCCGCGACAACCGCCAGGCCAGATGCGCGGGGCCGGTCAGCTGGTCGCCGGGCAAGGCCGCGAACACGCCTTCGCGTGCGAGGATCCAGCCTGCTCTCAACAGCCGGAAATAGGCGCCAGGCGTGCTCATGCGGACAAGCGCCTCACAGCTTCCAGGCCGAGTGGATGGTGGCGATGCCGCCCGTCATGCCGCGCCAGTTGACGCGGTCGAAACCTGCCTTGCCGATCATCTGCCCGAAGGCCTCGGGACGGGGAAACTTGCGGATCGATTCCACCAGGTAGCGATACGGTTCGCCGTCGCCCGCCACCGCCTGCCCGATGCGCGGGATGGCGTTGAACGACCAGGCCTCGTAGGCCTTGTCGAGAAGCGGCATGTCGACTTCGGAAAACTCCAGGCACAGGAACCGACCGCCCGTCTTCAACACGCGATAGGCCTCGGCCAGCGCCGTCTCGATGCGCGGCACGTTGCGGATGCCGAAGGCGATCGTGTAGGCGTCGAAACTCGCATCGGCGAAAGGCAGTTCCTCGGCATTGGCCTCCACGAAGGCCAGCGCGTCGCCGAAGCCGCGCTTGTGGGCCCGCTCGCGCCCCACTTCCAGCATGGACCCGTTGATGTCGAGCACGGTCACGTCGGCCTGACGGTCCGAGGCTTCGAAGATGCGAAAGGCGATATCGCCCGTGCCGCCAGCAACGTCCAGCGAGCGCCAACCCGGTCGCTTCGGCGGGTTGAGCCAGGTCACCATGGCATCCTTCCAGAGACGGTGAAGCCCCCCGGACATGATGTCGTTCATCAAATCGTATCGTTCGGCGACCTTGCGAAAGACATCGTCGACCAGCGGCTGTTTCTGGCCGGGTTCGACGGTGCGGTAGCCGAAGGAGGTTTCCATCGCGCCAGGGGCGGCGGATCGGTCGGTCATGGTGGTTTACCCGTTACAAATCGCGCGGACCATAGCCCAACGCGTTTGCCGGCGCTATCGTCGAGGGCGCGGTCAAGAGACGCGCCCATCATCAAGTGCGGGAAACCCAGAAATGCCAGCGAAAGCCGAGATACATTGCCATATCGAGGGTGCAGCCTCACCCGAACTCGTCCTGCGGCAGGCGGCCAAATATGGCGTCGATATGTCGGGTTTCATCCAGGAAGGCTCCTTCGTCTGGGCGGATTTCACCTCTTTTCTCGCTGCCTATGACGCAGCCGCCAGTCTTTTCAGGACGGAGGAGGATTACGCGCTGCTGGCCGAAACCTATCTCGTCAGCCTGGCCGAGGATGGCGCGATTTATTCGGAATTCTTCACTTCGCCCGATCATGCCAACCGCGCCGGGCTTTCGCCGGAAGCCTACACAAACGGGCTGGGCGAAGGAATCCGGCGGGCGAAGGCGCGAACCGGCATCGAGGGACGCATGATCGTCACCGGTGTGCGCCACTTTGGAACCGACTCCGTCGAGGCAGCGGCCCGCTTTGCCGTCGAATGCGGCCATCCGCTGGTCACCGGCTTCGGCATGGCCGGGGAAGAGCGGTCCGGCCATCCGCGTGAATTCGCCCGCGCCTTCGACATCGCCCGCGAAGCCGGGCTGGGCATTACCGTCCATGCCGGGGAACTTGCTGGCTGGGAGAGCGTGGCAGCAGCCCTCGACCATATCCGCCCCACGCGGATCGGACATGGCGTTCGCGCCATCGAAAACCCCGACCTGGTACGCCGCATCGCCGAGGAAGGCATCGTTCTCGAGGTCTGCCCGGTTTCCAATGTAGAGCTGAAGGTTTTTCCGTCGTTCGAGGAACACCCTTTTCCGAGGCTTCGAGCGGCCGGTTGCAAGGTTACGCTGAACTCCGACGACCCGCCCTATTTCTGGACGACGCTGAAGCGCGAATATGAAGTCGCCGCAGAACAATTCGGCCTTGGCGAAGATGCGCTGCTGGACATCACGCGCACCGCCATCGAGGCAGCCTTTGTCGATGAGGATACGCGCGCGCGTCTGCTGGCATCTTTGTCTCCGCTTGCCGCCGCAGACTGACAAAGCTGTGATTTGCCGTCATTGCGCCGGTTTCTCCGACGGTGCGGGGCGGATATGATGGTCACCATTCGGACATTGAAAGGCAGGACATGAACAAGCAGCTCAGGGGCGCGACCGTCGTCGACCATCCGTTGGTCCAGCACAAGCTGAGCATCATGCGCGACAAGGAAACCTCGACGGCGAGCTTCCGACGCCTCCTGCGTGAGATCTCACTTCTGCTCTGTTATGAAGTCACACGCGAACTGGAACTGACGACGCGTCGTGTCGAGACGCCACTCACGACCATCGACGCGCCGACGCTCGAGGGCAAGAAACTGGTCTTCGCCTCGGTTCTGCGCGCCGGGAACGGTCTTCTCGATGGCATGCTGGATCTCGTGCCGGCAGCACGCGTCGCGCATATCGGGCTCTACCGCGATCACGACACGCTGGAGGCGGTCGAGTATTTCTTCAAGGCGCCAAGCAATCTGGAAGACCGGCTGGTCATCGTGGTCGACCCGATGCTGGCAACCGCCAATTCGGCCATTGCGGCCGTCGCCAAGCTGAAGGAGCGGGGCGCTACAAATCTGCGCTACCTCTGCCTTCTGGCCGCTCCTGAAGGCATCGAACGCTTCAATGCGGCCCATCCTGACGTCCCGGTCTTCACGGCCTCCATCGACAGCCATCTGA
>Ga0213835_101172_pt1 | contig 17668 bp, 12 predicted proteins | sample SWPATP01_FD_160576 | JGI IMG/M metagenome (GOLD analysis project Ga0213835, IMG submission 160576) | Coastal seawater microbial communities from Marineland, Florida, United States - SWPA TP0 #1 | ecosystem: Environmental > Aquatic > Marine > Coastal | place: USA: Florida | collected 2016-08-05 | reverse complement strand
CCCAGAGCCAGTCCTTGCGCACGGCACCGGTGCCGGGGGCCAGCACCGGCACGGTGGTTTCGTCCATCTGCAGCCGGTCGCTGCGGCGCAGCTCGGTCCTCATCGCGTCGATCACGGGGGCCAGCAGTTGCGCCGCGCTGCGCCTTCCCCCGTGGCGAGACGACCGCGCCGCAAACAGAGCCCGGCATGCGGGACGGTCGCGGTGGAGTTGCGCCGGCTCGTGCTGCTGCCGCTCGACGCCCTGCTGGCGCCGGGGCGCGAGGTCCCGTCTCAGACTGGTCGCGCCCGGGGCTGGACCTGTGCCTTCGCAGGGCCGCAGAGCGGCGTCTGGCGCGGCGGTTGGCGCGCCGCCCTTGCCCAGCGATGCCGCAAGCGGAGCGACGGCCTCCGATCACCGCCCGCCGGCGTCGTCCTCCCCGCCCTTTGGCGGCTCGCGGGCGGCGAGCAGGCCGGCGACGATGACCGACACGGGGGCGCCGGGGCCGGTCATGCCGTCGACGCGGCGGGGGTCCTCCGCATAGGCCCGCAGCACCTCCGTCACCGCGTCACCCGGGAGCTGGGCGAGGCTGCGCAGGAACAGCGCCGTCTCGTTGCCGCGCTCGGTCCGGGCGATCCTGTCGGCCAGCGCCTCCAGCGCGCCGGGCTCGCCCAGGCTGGCAAGGTAGAGGTAGTAATGCCAGGTCGCCGCCCCCGAATAGGGCTGGGCAAAGCTCCAGTCCTCCGTGAGGCGGCCGCGCAGCATGTCGCGGACATCGATCCCCGTCACCCGCAGGGCATGGAAATAGGTCCGGGCGATCTCGGGCGCATAGGGCATCCGGCCATAGGCCTCGGCGACGGCCTGCAGCGTTGCGGCCGGCAGGAACCGTGCATGCCCCGCCACGGCCGCGGCGAAGGCCTCCACCACCGCGGGATGGGCGGTGCCGTCCAGCCGCCCGGCGATCTCGGCCAGCGCGGCGCGCCGGCATTCGGGCGAGGCCTCCTGCCGCATCCAGGCGAACAGGCGGTGGCTCGCCTCGACGGCCAGATCCGTGCCGCGCACATGGGCGACCACGACCGGGGGGCAGATCTCGACGAAATCCATGCTCAATCCCTGTTCAGCGCGATCCACTGGTGATACCGCAACGGCTCGCGATGCCGTCGGTCGTGCCAGTAGCCCATCAGGTTGGTCGGATCGTTCGCCATGACGTTGAAGGGCTCCCGCTCGACGGGGTCGAACGGTTCCTCCGCGCTTGCCGGCTCGGTGTTGGTGGCGTCATAGGCCGGAACGGAGCGGTTCAGCGTGGCATGGTTGTGCAGCGCGAACTGGGTTGCGGCCGCGCCCCCGCCCTGGGGCGGATCGTGGGCCGGGTGATGCAGGCCGAGGCAATGGCCGAGCTCGTGCGCCGCCGTGTTGTTGGCCGTGGCCGTTCCCGCAAAGAAGTTGAACGAGAAGCGGCTGCCCACCTGCAGCGCGGTGCCGAGCACCCCGGCGGTGCCGGGGGTGGGCAGGTAGAAGACAAGGCACAGGTCGTCGCGGCTCGGCACCTCGCCGTTGGGCGGGTTGCTCTCCATCTCGCTGAAGGCCATGTCATGGATCCGCTGCATCGCCGCCGTCGCCGCAAAGTCGAAGACCGGCGGGAGATCGTCCCCGTCCGGATGCGGTGTGAGAGTGTTGTCCTCCATCTCGGTCAGGTCGTCGTCGTCGAGCCGGACGATGCCGAGGTCCACCGTCTCCACCTCCAGCAGGGCCTGGCGATAGACCCGCTGCAGGACCTCGGTCACCCCGGCGAAGTCGTAGTCGGCCTCCTGCGACCGGCGGGTGACCACATGCACGACGTTGACCCGCAGCACCTTGAGCGGCCGGCACCAGATGTGGAAGCGGCCGATGTCGTCGCCGTCGCAGATCACCCGCAGGTCGGCCTTGCCGGCGGCGGCCCCCTTGATCCGGAACAGCGCCTTCTTCTCGGTCACGCTCTCGGTGACCACCTCGGCCACGTCGCCGGGAGTGACCTCGAAGGTGGTGTTGGCGATGCAGGGGATGCACTCGTGGTCCTTGAAATCGAAGTTGATCTCGACCTCGGTCTCGTGGCCGATCGCCACCGAGACCCAGGGCGTGCCGTCGAGGGCGAAGCCGTCGCCCTCCAGCACCACCGCGCCCCGGTCGGGCACCGGGTCCCAGTAGGGCTCGGTCTTCGGGATGGCGGATTGGGGAAAGTTCGCCCTGACCTCGGCGAAGCGCTCGATCCGCGCCTTCTCCGCGGCCGAGACGATCATGTTGGTCTTGTGGTCGAAGCCGAAGTAATCCGTGCGCTCGCCGCTGGTTGTCCCGTCGAACCAGGCGACATTGGCGCATTGCGGGTGCTGGACGAGCTCGACCTCGGTGCGGCTGCCGGCCGGGACATCGACCCGCTTCTTCTCGTCCATCCCGACCTCGCCCCGACGCTCGGGCGAATGCCCGGGCTTTTCGGCGCTGATGTCATAGGTGCCGGGGCGGACGCGGCCGAAGTTGGCCGTGCCGTTCTCGTCCGTGGTGCGATCGGCCAGCCCGACGGCCGCGACATTGGCGTCGGCGACCGGCTCGCCATCGGCGGTCTTCACATGGACGACCAGCTCGGTGATGATCTCCGGCACGGGCGGTTTCCGCGGCGGCTCGATCGGTGGCGGGGCGGGGGCCGGACGCGGTGCGCCGGGGCCGGCGGGCACGCCCGACCACGAGCCGCTCGGCAGCGAGTCGTCCCGACCCATGCGGAGCCGTCCATCCGCGAGGGCGGCGGCCAGCTGTGCCAGCAGCGGGCCGTCCCGTGCGGGCCCGAAGCCGGCGTCCTGCCCCCAGGCGCGGAGGTCCGGCAGGGCGACCGGATCGGACGCCAGCACTTGCAGCAGGCGCAGCGCCTCGTCGGCATCGAGAAAGCGCACCGGGCGCAGCCGTCCCCGCGCCGCAGCGCCAGTGAGAAGTTCGAACGTGCCATGATCCGTGCGCAGGATCCTGTTCATGCCCGTCCACCGGTTGGTGCCGTCGCGTCATGATGCCGCGGGAGGCCTGGCCGAAGGGCGCCGCAGACAACTTACAGAACCCTCAGACCACCGGACGGTAGCGCGGCCGCCGTCGGCTGACAAGTCGTCCCGGACGCTCCCGATCCGGGGTCCCCGAAGGGGGAGCCGGAGGCGATCGACCTCGCGGCTGCCGGGCCTGCCGTCCGGTCCTGCGGCTTTGCGGCAACGCGGGTGGTCGCGGCCTCGGGCACCGAAGCCAGGTCGGGTGCAAGCGGACAGACCCGCCGCCTGCACCCCCGGGATGGCCTTGGGCGGCGTCGGCAAGGCCTTGTCGTTGGCATTTTGCGCGATGCGTCAGTGAGGTATGCTCCGCCGTCCAAGGCCCGGGGAGACCGCCAGCATCCTCGCCCCCTTCTGCGAGAGCAGCACCGCGCCGCACCCGGGGCTGAAGGGGCGCGACCGGCGCGATGCCGTTGCCCAGCCCGAACACCACATCCTGATCGTGGCGACCAGGCATCGCCCCAGACGCGGGTCAGCCATTCGCCGGGCAGGATCGTCTCGGGGAAGTGCAGCACGCCGGTCACGAGGCCGTCGAACGCGCGCGCCAGCATGCCCTCGCTCTCGGGCGAAAGCGCCAGCAGCGCGGCGTCGAGGTCCGCGATCCGGGCGTCGGTGTGGAGGTGATCGGCCTGAGATTGAGCAACCTGAGGTGTGGCAACTTCGCTGAGAGCGGGTCACGCATCCTGGCATTCCCACTTGATGCAGGCCTTGGTGTCCGAGCCCCGCTGGCGACGGCTGCGCACCTCGAACCCGATGGCGCAGGTTGGCGCATCCTGCCGGGTGGACACGCCCTTGATGCACATCTCCGCAACCGCCAGAATCACCGCGCGCACCGGGCGGCGCCCGCGCTCCAGCGACCGCGGATAGAAGGGCTCGCCATCGTGCCCGGCCGTCTTCGGCACCTGCACGGACACGGTGCCCGCGGGTGTGTCGATCCGCCTGGGTGTGTCACCGTTGGCATAGTCCCGGCGGTCGGGCGTGCCGGGCTGGATGCAGGTCAGGGCGATGCCCGGCTTCCCGGCCCAGGTCATCAATGTGGAACTGACGCATTCGGGGCCGTTGCCGACCCTGATCGCCGAGGGCTTGCCGCGCCACTCGATGATCCGGTTCAGGGACCGGACCACCCGTTCGGCGGGCAGCGAGACATCGACCTCGATGCCCAGGCCCTCGCGGTTGAAGTCGTCCAGCACGTTCAGCAGCCGGAACTGCCGCCCGTCGGCGCGGCGATCGGCCATGACGTCCATCGACCAGACCAGCTTGGCGGCCTCCGGCACGGCCAGCTCCTCGGGCTTCTCCCGCTTCAGCCGTCGCCTTGGCTTGATCCGCAGGTTCAGCTCCAGCTCGCAGGAGATCCGGTGGACCCGCCTGGGCCAGGGAGACCGCCCGCACTCTTCGCAGCAAGGGCACCGTCGCCGCGGTCGAAGGCCTCGCCCGCGCCAACGGGGCCAGCGTCGCGCGGGCTCAGGACTTCGACGCCGACCGGATGCTCCCGGGCACGCCGGGCGGCACGGTGGATCTTCGCACCGGCACCCTGCGCCCCGCCCGCCGCGAGGATCTTCTGTCCAGGCTGACCGCGAGCACCCCGGCCCGCTGAGATGAACACCGCGCGCTTCTTCGGCGACCTCGCCATCGACCCCGACCGTGGCGGCATCGCCGACGACGCGGCCGAGGGCGCGCGCATCGCCGCCGCGCTGGGGGGATGCTCGACGCTGCTGACGGCCAACCACGGTCTTGCCACCACCGGCAGCACCGTCGCCGAAGCCTTCGAGCGGCTCTGGTTCTTCGAGAAGGCGGCGCAGACGGTGCTGCTGGCGCTGGCCTCGGTCCGGCCGCTGAATGTCATGTCCGACCGGGTGGCGGCGCAGACGGCCCAGGGCTGGAAGGCCTGTGCCGGCATGGCCGACGTCCATTTCGCGCATCTGAAATCGGTGCTCGACCGCGACGACCCCGACCATCGCGACTGACCCGACCCGCAACGCCCCCCCGGGTCACGCTCGCCACACCGCCGCGCGTGTGCCTGCGCCTCAGGGATCGTCGACGTCGATCAGGCCGCTCCGGATCGCCGCAAGCACGAGGGCGGGGGCGTTGTTGACCTCGAGCTTGCGCATCAGCGACATCCGGTGGCTGTCGACCGTCTTGGGGCTGAGCGCCAGGGCATCGGCAATGTCGCTGTTGGTCAGGCCGCGGGCGATGCCGTGCAGGACCTGCCGCTCGCGCACAGTCAGGATCGGGTGCCGGGCGGTCGGGGCCGCGCGCAGGATGTCCTGGGCGGCAGCCGAGAGCACCCGTTCGCCGCGCGCCACCCGCAGGATCCCGTCGAGGACCTTCTCGACCGCACAGCCCTTGGTAAACAGGCCCGCCACGCCGGCAGCAAGGATCCGGGCCAGCACCTCGGGGCTGTCGCTGCCGGTCAGGATGATGCAGCGGGTCTCCGGCGCCCAGCGGGCGATCTCGGCGCAGACCTCAAGGCCATCCGCATCCGGCATGGCGAAGTCGAGCAGCGCGACATCGGGCCGGTGGATGCGCGCCTGGGCGATGGCGGCGATCCCGCCCGGGACCGCGGCGCAGACGTCGACGAAGCCGCTCGCAGCCAGCGCATGTTGCAAGCCCTCCCGCGTGAAGGCATGATCTTCGGCGACAAGAACCCGTACGACCATCGCAGCCCCGCCCGTCCTGCCTGCCCGCCCCGGACGCCCGACCTGCCGGCCCGACCGGGCCGCCCGCCCGATGGGGAGGTGACGCATGGTACCCCGATGGCTCCTCGTGGCGTTAGTCCTGATTGCGCAGCTTGCCGCGCAGGCATGGGCCGAGACGCCGGTGCTGCGGCTGGGCGGAACGCTCGAGCGGGACACGGTCTTCGACGGCCATGTCGCTGCGCTGCGCGATCCGGGGGGCGCGATGGAGCTGGAGGCCGCCCGCGACGCCGGTTTCGCGACGGTGATCGGGCAGGCGGCGGATTTCGGCTATACCGAGGATGCGATCTGGCTTCGGCTCCGCGTGGCCAACGACACCCCGGATGTCGGCGACTGGCGGCTGCACTTCCGCTCGAACTTCCTGCCCGAGTTCGCGGCCTGGATGCGGGACGCCGAGGGGCGGGTGAGCCTGCTGGAGGATCAGCGCCCGGATTCCGGGTTCGGGACGCGCCGGGTGGCCTATCCCGAGCTGGTGGTGGCCTTCCGGCTCCCCCCTGGCGAGGTGGCGACGCTCTATGTGCGGTATACCTCCGGGGGCTCGTCCAACCTCTCCTTCGCGGTCCGCACTGCCGACGGCTTCGACGCCCTCGCCGCGCGGCAGACGGCGCGCAACTTCATCTTCTACGGCATGATGCTGCTGCTGACGGTGGCGGCGTTCCTGGCGGGCCTCCTCACCCGACGGGCGATCTTCGGCGCCTATGGCTGCTATGCCTGCGTGGCGATGCTGTTCGTGATGCACGCCGACGGCAACAGCTTTCAGTATCTCTGGCCCGACGCGCCGATGTTCAACGCCTATGCCTCGGTCCTGCTGGGGGCGGGGCTGATCGTCTTCGGAGCCAATTTCGCGCGCATGTTCCTGCGCACCGCGCTGCTGCACCCGGTGCTCGACCGGCTGCTCCTGGGGCTGATCGGGCTGGCGCTCGCGATGGTGGCCGTCACCGCAGTCGGCTTCACGCAGGAGATCAAGAAGGCGCTGGTGCTGACCGCCTTTCTCAGCTGCGTGCTGTTCACCGTGGCGGGCCTCGTGGCCGCGCGCACCCGCTTCCGCGAGGTCCGCTTCTACGTCATCGCCTGGCTGGGCGCCGTGGCCGCCAGCGCGATCATGACCGGCCGGCACTGGCTGGGCCTCGAGATCTCCGAGGAGTTCCAGTTCGACGCCATGCGCGTGGTGATGGTGACCGACGCGGTGATGATGGGCCTCGCGATCATCGACAGCATCAACCAGATGAAGCAGGCGCAGCGGCGGGCGCTGGAAACCGCGCTGGCCGAGGCGCGGCGCAATCTCGAACTCAGCCGCAGGCTCGGCCAGCTGGAGGAACGCCACGCCCTGGCCGAGGCACTGGCCGAGACCAGCCAGCGCCGCCTGGCCGACACCGCGCACGACCTGCGCCAGCCGCTGATGGCGCTCAGGCTCAACGTGCAGCGCCTGCTGGCCGGCACCCCGGCAGGCAGCGCACCGGGAAGCGCACCGGGGCCGCGCCGCGAGGATTTCGAGGAGAGTTTCGCCTATCTGGAAGGGCTGGTGGGCAGCGAACTGACCCGCCACGGTGCGATGGACGAGGGCGACGCCAACACGTCAGGGCACGCGGTCGACGATGTGCTCGCCGTCGTGGCCGAGATGTTCGCCGCCACCGCCGCCGCCAAGGGGCTCGGCCTCGGCCATGTCCGGTCGGGCGCGCGCTCCACGCTGCCGCCCCTGGTGCTGATGCGCATCGTCAGCAACCTCGTGGCGAACGCGATCGCCTATACCGAGCGGGGGCGCGTCCTGATCGGGCTGCGGCGCGCCGGCGGCGCGTGGCGGCTGGAGGTGCATGACACCGGCCCCGGCCTCTCGCCGGCCGACTTCGCCCGCGCCCGCGCCCGCGGCGCCCGGCTGATCCCCGGCGGCGGGGGCGACGGCGCGGGGCTGGGGCTCGCCATCGTCGACCGGCTCGCCCGCGAGCACGGCCTCTCCGTCACGCTCTGCCCGTATCGCCGGGGCGGCACCGGAATCGCCGTCACCCTGCCCGTGGCATGACATCCCGGCCGACCCGCCGCGAAAATGGGGTGAACACCTGATGGGCGGGGGGTCGCCCGCCCGATACACTCCTGCCTGGCCGCGCCCGTGCCGGCTGCCCGCGACCTCCCGTCAGCGGTGCACCGGCCATGCGGCCAAGCCGAGGACCGGGGGCGCCGCCCCCGCTCGGCCAGCAGGAGGTCTCCGCGATGCCGGACCAGCCCGGGCACGAGCTGCGCGCGCTCGAAACCAACCTCGGCGCCACCGAACGCAACGTCGCCGATGTGCGCGGCAAGCTCAGATCGGTCGAGGAGGCGGTCGGCACGGCGAAACAGGCGCTGGAACTGCCGGGCAAGGTGAACGAGCAGGCAAGCAGCTTCATCACCACCGTGAAATCGGCCCAGACCTCGCTGAAGATCGCCGAAAAGGTCGGGCCGATCAAGGCGGTCGCCCAGGTGCTCGACACCGTTCTGGGCCGGCTGGAATCGGTGGCGACCCGGCTGCGCGACGACGCGCGCGACCTCGACCGGAAGATCCGCGACGGCGAGTACATCGAGAAGCTGGAAGCCGCCGAGACGAAGCTCCAAGACTATCAGGAGGGTCTCTGGGCGGCCGAGATCAAGCTCGACAGCTACGGCGCGCGGCTGGGCGACGTGAACGCGGGCCTTGCGCTGATCGGCGAGCCGGCGGACCCCGTCCAGTCCTTCGCGGACGGCCCGGCGGCCCCGCTCAACGCGCTGCTCGAAGGGGTAAACAACACCTACGACAGCATCAACGCCGACCTCGAGGCGCTGCGGGCGGGGTTCCAGAGCGGGCTCTTCAACGGCCTTGTCGCGGTCGGCAAGACCTTTGCCGCCATCACGAGCGCGCTGTCGGGCATTTCCGGCCCGCTCAACACGGTCGCCTCGGCGCTCAGGCCGGTGGAGTGGGCGCTCGATGCCGTGGGCTTCGTCTACGACATCACCGTCGGGCCGGTGGTGAACTGGTTGCTGGACTCGCTCGGCATCACCGCGCTGATGGACAAGGCGGCCGCGTCGATTGCCAGCTTCCTGCCCAACCCCGGCGTCCTCGACGGGCTGGTGAACGGGATCGAGGACGCCTTCGCCCGGCTGACAGGCTTCATCGATGCCGACGGCTGGGGCGCCGGCATCGGTGCCATCCTCGACGATCTGACGGGCGATCTGCTGCCCGGGCTGGAGGCCGGCGCCGACGGCGCGATCCGGATCGGCACGCCGGGCGACGACCTGCTGGTCGGGCGCGACGCCCCGGACATCCTGATCGGGCTGGGCGGCGACGACACCATCGAGGCCGGCGGCGGCGGCGACATCATCCTGGCCACCGGCGGCCGGAACCTGATCTTCGGCGGCGAGGGGTTCGACCGGCTTCTGTTCGCCGCGCCGATCCTGGAGTTCGACTTCGCCATCCCGGATGACGACGGGCCGATCACCGTCACCCATCGGACCGGCCGGCTGGGCACCCAGATCGCCCATGACGTCGAGGAGTTCGTCTTTGCCGATGCGGTGCTGACGCGCGCGCAGCTTCTCGGCAACTTCCAGATCGCCGACGGCCCCTTGCTGATCGGCACCGCCGGGGACGACCTGCTGTTCGCCCGCGACACCGCCGTGCAGATCGAGGGGCGCCGCGGCGACGACCTGATCATCGGCAGCCCGCAGGACGACACGCTGCTGGGCGGGCGGGGAAACGACACCATCATCTCAGGCGACGGCGCGGACATCGTCGACGGCGGGCCGGGCAACAACACCTGGCTCCTGCCCGAAGACGACCGCTCGGCCAACCCGCGGATAGAGGTGGATCTCGCCGCCGGCACCGCCTGGGACGGCTATGGCCGGGACAGGCTGACCAACATCCAGAACGTCACCGTTCTTGAGAGTCGCAACGACACGCGGATCTTCGGCGACGACGCGGCGAACGTCATCCAGGTCGCCGGCGGGCGCAACTGGATCGACGGGCGCGGCGGCGCCGACCTGCTGATCGGCGGCTCGGGGCGCGACACGCTGATCGGCGGCTCGGGCATGGACACGATCCTTGCCGGCGAAGGCAATGACGTACTGGTGGCGGGTGGCCCGCTCACCCCGGGGCAGGGCGGGTTCTACGACGGCGGGCCGGGCAGCGACATGCTGGTCTATGCCGGCGACCTGCGCCTCTTCGGCTTCAGCCAGACGCCAGGCGGCCCGCGGGTGCAGCAGGAGGCCACCGGCCCGCTGCGCATCTTCGCCGAAACTGGGGTGATCGAACGGATGTCGGACGATCTGCAGACCGTCCTCGCCACCGACCGGGCGGAGAACATCCAGTTCTTTGGCGGCGGCGAGGGCAACGACACGATCCACGGCGCCCGGCCGGACGAGCCGGGCGGCAGCCTTACCATCCACGGGGGGGCCGGCGACAACGTGCTTTACTCGGGCGGCGCCACGGGGGTGTTCGGCGGGTCGGGCAACGACACGATCTACATCACCGGCGACCAGCGCGACCAACTGAACATCGACGGCGGCGGCGGCACCGACACGCTGGATGCCCGTGGCCTGGACGCGCGCTTTTTCATCCGGCTGGATGGCGCCATCGGCACGCGGATCGAGGCCTACCGCCCCGACGAGGCCAACGAGCTTGCCGGCGAAACCGGGCTCAGCGCAAACCGCGGCACGTTGCTGTTCTCGGGCAACCTGCGCAACATCCAGACGCTGTATCTGGGCGACGTGGGCAACGAGGTCTGGCTGCGCGGCAACGAGCGGATGACCATCTTCGGCGGCGACGGCGGCGAACGCCTGATCCGCTGGACCGCGAACGACGGGACGGGCACAGGCATCCTCCATGGCGGGGCCGGCGACGACTATCTGGAACTGCGCACCGGCGGCGAACTGCACGGCGGCGGCGGCAACAACCTTCTGCGCGTCGATGCCTCCAGTGACGGCCATGTCATCAAGGGCGGCACTGGCGACGACGTCGTCTCACTCAGGCGCATGGACGGGACGCTGGACGGGGGCGGCGGCTTCAACAGCCTCGTCATCGACGTCCCCGAGGTCCGGGTTCCCCGGGTCTTCATCGACCTCGGCGCGGGCAGGATCGAGACGCCCGACGACCTGAACTCGATCACCGCGACCGAGGTGCGCAATTTCGCCGAGGTCTTCGGCGACGACGGCGCGCGCAACTTCATCACCGGCAGCGGCGCCTCCGAGCGCCTGATCGGCGGCGGCGCGAACGACGTCATCGCGGGCGGCGGCGGCAACAACGAGCTGTTCGGCGGCGGCGGCAATGACAGCCTCACCGGCGGCTCGGGCGACGATACGCTGCACGGCGGCGCCGGCAACGACACGCTGGACGGCGGGGCTGGGCGCAACACCGCAAGCTATGCCACCGCCACACCCTCCGGCCCGCGGGGCGAGTTCACGGCCGGCAGTTTCGGCCCGGTCTCGGTCGACCTCGCACTCGGCCGCGCGACCGGGGCGCAGGGCACCGACACGCTGGCCAACATCGCCAACGTCATCGGCAGCAGCTTCGACGATACGCTGCGGGGCGATGCCGGCGACAACATCCTCAACGGCGGCGACGGCGACGACCTGCTGATCGGCATCGGCGGCAACAACATCCTCGTCCTCGGCCCCGGCGACGACACCGCCGTCGGCGGAAGCGGCAACGACGTGATCGTGCTCGGCCCCGGCCGGGCGCAGATCGACGGCGGCGGCGGCACCAACACGCTCAGCCTCGGCGGCCTGCTCGGCCGGATCGACGTGGACATGCGCACCGGCGAGATCGCCGCCGAGGTGGTGCAGGATGTGCCGGTCTGGCGCGACACCGGCACCGCCGAGGCGCGCGGGTTTGCCGGCGCCATGCTCACCCCCGAGGACGTGCAGCGCAGCGACCCGCTGTTCGCCCGCTCGGCCGCCGATCTGGCCCGCGTGCTGCCCGGCCCCGACAGCCCCGACACCGACCGCTTCGAGATCGCGACCGCAGAGGAGATGCAGAGCCACAGCGGCAGCTTCGCCAACATCCATCGCGTCGAGGGTGGCCCCGGCGACGACCGCATCATCGGCACCGCCGGGCCCGACACCCTGTCGGGCGGCGGCGGCGCCGACACGCTGCTCGGGGGGGGCGGCCCGGACGTCCTTCGCGGCGGGCCGGGAGACGACGTGCTGCACGGCCAGCGCGGCCACGACCTGCTCTTCGGCGGCACCGGCAACGACACCCTGCTGGGCGGGCCGGGCAACGACACGCTCTACGGCGGTGGGGGCGACGATGTGCTGCGGGGCGGGCCCGGGCGCGACCTCCTGCGGGGTGGCGCGGGCGACGACACCCTCCATGGCGGGCCCGGCCACGACACGCTGCACGGCGGCCCGGGGGACGACGTTCTGGACGGCGGCCCGGGCGACGATCTGCTGCTGGGCGGCCGTGGCCACGACCTGCTGCGCGGCGGGCCCGGCGACGACACCCTGCGCGGCGGGCCGGGACACGACACGCTGAACGGCGGTGGGGGCGACGATGTGCTGCGGGGCGGGCCCGGGCGCGACCTCCTGCGCGGCGGGCCGGGCGACGACCTTCTCGACGGCGGGCGGGGCCGTGACACGCTGATCGGCGGTGCCGGCGACGACACCATGATCGGTGGCGGCGGCGCCGACACCTTCGTCTTCGCCAGCGGCCACGAGCGCGCCACCGTGCGCGACTTCACCCCCGGCGACGTCCTGGCCCTCGGCCCCGGCCTGTGGGCGCAGGACCTGACGCCGCAGCAGGTGGTCAACCGCTTCGCCGAGGTCACCGCGGCCGGCCACACCGTGCTGGAGTTCCGCAGCGGCGACACCATGATCCTGCGCCGCTTCGACGACCTCGACGCGCTGGCCGAGCAGATCGAGATCGCCTGACGGTCCGGCTGCGGCGGACGTGCCCTGTTCCATGGCGGCGCTGCGCCCCGACCGACCGTCGCCGCGCCGGCGCGAGCGCCCGCGGCGAGGGCTGGACGGCGCGCGATCGGGCACCAGATCACTTTCGTCCCAGATCACGGCCGTCAAGGAAAGGCCCGCTGCATGCCCCTCACCCGCCGCTCCGCCCTTCTCGGTGCCGTCGCGGTCGCCGGCTGCGCCCGCGTGCCGACCGCGCCGCCCGGCCCGCGGCCGCCGATCACGCTGGAGGCGGCCTTTGCCGGGCGCGCGGTCGGGGCGGGGGTCTTCCGCGTCCCGCTCACCGGGCTGGAACGGCGCTTCACGGCGCGTCTCGACGGCCGGCTTCGGGGCGACCGGCTGACGGTGGTCGAGGACTTCACCTATGATGACGGCGAGGAGGTCCGGCTGACCTGGGTGTTCGACCGCGCCGGCCCCGGGCGCTGGACCGGCCGGCGCGAGGACACGGTCGGCCCCGCCGAGGTGGTCGAGACCGGCACCGAGATCCGGCTCTCCTATGTCGTCGACTTCCGCTCGGGCGGCGATGTGACGCGGCTCCGGTTCGAGGATGTCATCTGGTTCGGCCCCGACGGGCGGGTGATCAACGAGGCCATCGTCTCGCGCTGGGGCCTGCCTGTGGGCCGGGTGCGGTTCGAGATGCTGCGGGTCTGAGCGCACGCATGGGCCGGGCAGGCGCCCCCGGCCCGCGCCAGGGGAATGCGACCGGAGCGCCGGCGGCCCACACGCGGTGCGGCGCTGCGCCCGAGCACCCGACCGCAGCGTCGGCATGCGACCGGGCCGGTCCGATGGATCGGCCGGCTGGAAGGCAAGGGGGTCGGTCGGCTCGAAGGCTGCCGCGACGTCGCGCGACAGGATGCGCTCCATGTCCTTCCCGAGATCGAGCTTCAGAACCTCGCCCCCCTCGGAAAGGCCGAGGCTTCCCGGACTGACCCGGAAGACGCTGGGCGAGATCACCGCTTCGACGTGATTGCGGTGGGCCCTGTGGTCGGCCACCGTGATGCCCCGGGCACCGAGGTCGGCCGAATCACGCTGAAGACCGCGGCGGCGGCGATGCGCCTCTCGCCGACGATCCGCTGCAGGCAGCGACCGCGGACATCGGCGGGCGCTCCGTGGCGGCCATGGGCGATGCACTGGACGCACCGGCCGAGGTCATCGCGCTTCGCGGGGCGCCCGCGCAATCCCGACGGCCCGGGCAGCGCCGAGCCCCGAGAAGGCCGCATCGACACGGAAGAAGCGTCGCGCCGGACGCGGCCCTATTCGCATGGGGCCATGCCTTGGCTGCAGGGCGGACACCACCTGGTGGCTTAGGGCAGGCACACCCCATGATATAGCGCAACCCCTGACCGTATACCACTATATGCAGCCTCACAATCTCCAGGAACGCCATGTGGGCACCCCATATGGTGCCTCTGACCAAAGAGGCAGAAGCTCTGGCGCACCCAACGCTCCCGCGGGACGAGGTTCGGGATGACCAACCCCAGCGAATTGATCTCGCGCGACACCATTGAGGCTGAGGGGCTGGCGCTGTCGGTGGAGTGTGACGCCACCCCCGCCGCAGCCCGCACCCGACTGGAGGCGATCCTCGGGCCGGCAACCGTGGTCATCGCCTCGGGCGGAGAATGGACGGACCCCGCCACCGGCGAGGTGGAGGACAAGCTGCACCTGCATTGGCACCTGACCGAGCCGACGCAGACCCCGGAGGACAATGCGGTTCTGAATGAGGCGCGGCGCCTCGCAACCGCGCTGGTGGGATCGGGCGCGACGAACGTTCCGCTCGTTCACCCGATCCGCTGGCCGCGATCGGGGCATCGAGAACAGCATCCGCACCGCCTTTGCCAAGTATCGCAAGGCCAAGGCGCAGCCGACGCCGAGGGCACCGGGGATGCAATCGCCCTGGCGTTCACCGCCGCCCACGGCGAGGGCCTGCGCTACGATCACGATGCCGGCCGTTGGTATCGGTGGGAAGGAGATCACTGGAAAGCCGACGCCACCGGTCGGACCTGTAGCTGCTGCCGCACCCTCTCCCGCACCGCCAGCGCCGACGCCGCAGACAAGGTCAAGGCCGCCCCCGCAAGGCGAGCTTCTCCGTTCAGCCAAGCGCAGAGAGTTGCCCGGAACACCCCCGCCTCGGCAGAAACCAGAAGCAGCGACGATCAGCATTCCAAGTGCCCGTGAAAGCACGGTCTGCATCGGCCCCACGAAGGTCTCGAACAGCCCGCAGCGCGACGCAAGTGCCTTGTACCACGCTCATCGACGCTGTGCTCCAGGTAGAGGTTGACCACGGGCAGCATCGGCAGTTCCTGCCGTCGAGGGGCTGGGCGGCGCCGACCGACTGCTGGCCTGGGCAAGGGAATCACCCGAGAACGAGCGGGTGTTCTGGTCGAGCACCTTTCCCGGGCTCCTGCCGTTGCAGGTGACGGGGAACGACGAGCAGCCGCTCAGGATCGCGTCGCACGTCCTGATCCTGCCCGCGAAGGAACCGGACGACACCGTCATGCGTCCGCTGCGGCCAGCGGAGGGTGACATGGCGCATGCAACTGAAGGGCCCTGAGGGCACCGCCTTGCACCGGGTTCGCATGTACATCGCGACTGCGAGGGTTGACCCTTGAGGGGATGCGCCGCAAGCGGGGACACAAAATGTTATATGTCAGCCGCTTGCGGGAAACCCATGGTGCCCAGGAGAGGACTCGAACCTCCACGCCTTGCGGCACAGGTACCTGAAACCTGCGCGTCTACCAATTCCGCCACCTGGGCAGGTGCGTAAGCCGGCATCTACAGGGGGTGTCCGACAGTGTCAACGTCCCTCGAACAGCCGACGCGCAAACGGCGGTGACACAGGTCCCTGCATGCCCGTCCCGAGGCCCGGTCTTGCCCCCGCTGCGCCGCGGCGCTATCTGCCACACATCCAACCGGGAGGAACGGGCGATGTCGAAGCTGGTCACCATCTATGGCGGCTCGGGCTTTGTCGGACGCTACATCACCCAGCGGATGGCGCAGCAGGGATGGCGGGTGCGCGTCGCGGTCCGCCGCCCCAACGAGGCGCTGTTCGTCAAGCCCTACGGCGTCGTCGGCCAGGTCGAGCCGGTGTTCTGCAACATCCGCGACGACGACAGCGTCCGCTCGGTCATGCAGACCGCCGACGCGGTGGTCAACTGCGTCGGCATCCTCGTCGAGGAGGGCCGCAACGGCTTCGAGGCCGTGCAGGCCGAGGGAGCGGGCCGCATCGCCCGCATCGCCGCCGAACAGGGCGTGGGCCGCATGGTGCACATCTCGGCCATCGGCGCCGACAGCGCCTCGGCCAGCGTCTATGCACGCACCAAGGCCGCCGGCGAGGGCGCTGTGCTCGAGCATTTCCCGCAGGCGGTGATCCTGCGCCCCTCCATCGTCTTCGGCGCCGAGGACGGGTTCTTCAACCGCTTCGCCGGGATGGCGCAGGTCTCGCCGGTGCTGCCGCTGGTGGGGGCGAACACCCGGTTCCAGCCGGTGTGGGTCGAGGATGTGGCCGCGGCCGCCGTCAAGGGCGTGCTCGGCGAGGCCGCGCCCGGCGTCTACGAACTGGGCGGGCCGGAGGTGAAGACCTTTCGCGAGCTGATGCAGATGATGCTGGGCATCATCCGCCGCCGCCGCGCGCTGGTGAACCTGCCCTTCCCGCTGGCGCGGCTGCAGGCCGGCGCGCTGGATCTGGGCAGCCGGCTGACGGGGGGGCTGCTGACCAACCGGCTGCTGACGCGGGATCAGGTGGCCAACCTTGCCCGCGACAATGTCGTCGCCCCGCATGTCCGCGGGCTGAAGGAGCTCGGGATCGAGCCCACCCCGATGGAGGCGGTGCTGCCCGACTATCTCTGGCGCTATCGCCCCACCGGGCAGTATGCCGCCATCAAGGACTCCGCCGGGAACCTGCGCTGACCGCGGCCTGCCGCGCGACGCTGGCGAAGCTTCCCCGCGGATCCGGCGCCCCGGGTCGGATGTGGCCCGAGCCTGGCATCGCCCTCTCGACGGGAAACGGGCCCGCCTGCGGCAAGCGCATGGCCGCGCGCCCCCGGAGGGCGCGCGGCATCGGTCGGCCCAGGTTCAGCACCGTGCCGGAGACTTGGGGACAAGCCGGCATCTCTCGCGGCCCCGCGCCGCCTCCCTCGCGCCGGACCCCTTGCCAACCGTCATCCCTCGGGTTCTTCGCCGCAGGCCCCCGGCGCCCGCCCCCTCATCGTTCCACAGGGGTCCGGACAGGCTCGGCGTCCGAGCGGCTTCATTGTGCAGGATGTGGGGAGGGGTTTGCAGAGCTCCCGTTTGCGTGTGTCGACCCGGAATTCCCTTTCCTGGGGGACGACCGGATGTCGGCGACGACCAGTTTGGCGGGCCTCGACGTCGTCGCGTCGCTCAGCCGACCGACGTCTCCAGCGACACCCCCCTCTCCGGGGCCCGGTTCCCGACCTGCAAGTACATGCCCGACGGGCCAACCTGCGGCTTCGCGCCGATCGAGCCGGCGCGCGCCTGAGCCCGGGGCGTCGCCAAAGGGCACAACGATGCAGCGCAACACACATCTCTCTTTGCTGTTGAAGAAATTAGTGTAGCGCGACATTGCCGGTGACTGGTGCGCGACATCGCTGGTGACGAGTCGACGACGATGGATTGAGGGTGCTGCGCTGCGTGCCATGAGATCAAGAGGTGATGTCGCTGGTCGATGTCGCGCGGCGGCGTGGTCGTGTCGCGAAGGTGGTGGAAATTTCAAGGCGACGTAATCTCCGGGTGACTTGCACCCACCCAACCGGCGGCTGGAACCGCCAGGGAGATTACGCCATGACCGAGACTACAGCGACCGCCATGCCCGCGCTACCGGGCGATGAGGACGCCTTCGACCTGTCAATCAGCATTGAAACGGGACCCCGTATAGGCGTCCGAAAGGGCCCCCCCCTGTTTGGTGTGCTGAACGCGGCTGTTGCCGCAGCGCCGAGCCGGAGGCGAGGCGGTGGGGCGACAGCCGCGTTGCGCGTCTGGCGGGTGGGGGGCTGGTCAGGCGCGGTTCTTGAAGCGCCAGCTTTCGT
>Ga0213835_101171_pt1 | contig 17673 bp, 15 predicted proteins | sample SWPATP01_FD_160576 | JGI IMG/M metagenome (GOLD analysis project Ga0213835, IMG submission 160576) | Coastal seawater microbial communities from Marineland, Florida, United States - SWPA TP0 #1 | ecosystem: Environmental > Aquatic > Marine > Coastal | place: USA: Florida | collected 2016-08-05 | reverse complement strand
GGTGGATGAAGCGTCGCGGTGGGTCGAGCGCGAGCTTGGGGCGACGGGCGTCGTGCAGCAGCCTGGCAAGACCAGCAGCATGAGCCTCTACCACGAGGACACGGCGTATCTCATGAGCCTGAAGCCCCGGCTCGTGGAAACGTTCGCGCGCGAGGGGTGGAAGCTCCGCGTCTCGAGCACGGTGCGGTGGATCAACTGCGACCTGGCGCACGTGAGCAAGGCGACCGGGATCGATCGGCTGATGCAAGCCGCCGGGCTGCGAGCCGAACGCCTCGCGGGCATCGGCGACACGATGGGCGACCTGGCGATCCGCGAGCGCGTGGCGTGGTTCGGGTGTCCGTCGAACGCGGAGGCGGGGCTGAAGGCGCAGGCCGACGCGGTGGCAAGGGGGGCGGAGGCGATGGGCGTGCTGGAACTGCTGGAGCGCATCGGCTGACGTTGGTACAGCTGTCTGAGTTGTGTGTCTGATGATCGGTGAGAGCGTGTGGGAGCCGGAAGGGGTGTTGAAACCCGGAAGGGTATTGAGATGGTGTAGCCCGGAAATGCTGCGCATTTCCGGGGCACCGAGTTGGGGTACCGAGCCGGGGCAATGACTTTGAAGAGGTTGGGGAGGGAAGACACAGCTCGGAGAGCTGTGCCACCAAGATCGCTTATCTCGCCCGCTCCGCGAAGACCTGCACGCGGAAGCCTCTTGCCTCCAGCCCGCGCTCCCGGCAGAGGCGGTCCACGATCGACGAGAGCTCCGGCATGTCCACGGCTTCCACCTCGTCGGCGTCCACGCGGATCAGCAGGACCTGCGGCTTGCGCCCGTAGACGAGCTGGTACCGCGCGTGCTCGCTGTCGATCGCGACCCGCTGGAGGATCCCGGCTTCCAGCAGCAGCTTGATCGTCCGGTAGACCGTCGCCTTGGAGACGCGGAAGCCGGCGTCCTTGAGTTCGTCCATCAGACGCTCGGCTTCAAAGAGCCCGTCGAGCTGGATGATCGTGTCGAGCACCTGCGCCCGCTCGGGGGTGTACTTGAGCCCCTCGCTCTTGAGCTTCCGCCGAAAGACGGCGCATAAAGGCTCGATGATCTCCAGCCCGCCCGCATCGCCGGTTCGCGAGAGTTCCATGCACCATCAGGGTAGGGCAACCGCCCGCGGGCGACACCTACACTCGACGCGTGCCCGAGACGCCCGGAACCAGCCCGCCCGTCCCGGCTCGCCGGGGTGCACCGGCCCGATCGAGCCGGTGGGCGTGGTTCGCCCCGGCAGGGCTGCTGGTCGTGCTCGTCGGCGTGCTGGCGGACTGGAACGCCGAAACCATGCCCGGGCTCGGGCTGGCGACCGTGCTGGAGCGATGGGTGATCGGGGGCGCGTTCGCCGGGGCGTACCTCGCGGCGGCGTTCGGGTACGGCGTGGCGATCGGGGCGCTGCTGCGGATTCGCGGCGGGTGCCCCCCGGCACTCGCCATGGCGATCGGGCTGGGCGTGATGCTGACCCTCAGCCACGCGCTCGGCGTCGCGGGGCTGTTGAACGCGACACCCGTCGGGCGCGCGGCTGCAATCGGGAGCCTGATCCCCGGCATCGTGCTCGCGCTGCGATGGGGCGTCACGACGCGCAGAACGCCGACGCGCTCTGACGATCGCGGCTCGTTCGGCGCTGCGCGGCGTTGGCTCATGCTGGCGACGATGCCGGCGGTCGCGGTGCTGATGGTCGCGAGCGCCGTGCCGCCGGGGTGGATTTGGGGGAGCGAGTTCAGCGGGTACGACACGCTGAGCTATCACCTGCAACTCCCGCAGGAATGGCTCGAAGATGGGCGACTTTGGCCGCTGGCGCACAACGTGTACAGCTTCCTGCCCGGGTACGCCGAGGCGGCGTGGCTGCACCTGGGCGCGCTCGCGTTCGCGCCGGCGGAGCCGGGTGGGTTCAGCGCGCCGCGCGGTCTGCTGACCGGCGCGCCGATCTACGCGGCTCAGATCCTCAGCGCGATGGTCACGCTCATCGCAGCCTGGCTTGTCGGCGCGGCCACGGCGGCGCTGCTGGATCGCTCACGCGGCACGGGTGATACCGAGGCTTGCTCGCTGCGTCGCGTCGCGCCATGGCTCGCCGGCGCGATCACGGTGGCAACGCCGTGGTCGGTGGTCACGGGCTCGATGGCGTACCACGAGATGTACGTCGTCGCGCTCGGCGCGGGCGCGATGCTCGCGGCTTTGCACCCCGGAGTGTCGATCCCGATGCGGTGGGGCGTCGCGGCGGCGCTGGTGGGCGTGGCGTGCGGGTGCAAGGCGACGGCGATCCTGCTCGTGACGCCGCCGGTGGGGATGTCGCTGCTCTGGACGACGCGACTGGATACGCCGACTGTGCCAATCGTGCGCGCGTTCGCGCAACCCGTTTTGATCGGCATCGTCGCGGGGCTGGTGACGCTCTCGCCGTGGCTCGTGCGCAACGCGGCGGCTGTGGGGAACCCGGTCTTTCCCTTCGCGTCGCAGGTGTTCGGGCACGGGCACTGGCTGCCCGAGCAGCACGCGCGATTCGCCGCCGCCCACGCGCCCGACGGCTCGGCGGCGGATCGCGTTCGAACAATGTTCCTGCCCGAGCCCGAGCCGCCGGATCTTGTGGAACCGATGCCGGTGCGCCAGCGCCACCGGGGGTTGCTGCACCCGCAGTGGTCGGTGCTGTTCCCGGTTGGCGTGATCGCGTTGGGCGCGGCGATCCGCTCGCGCGCCACACGAGCGCCGGGCGCGTGGCTCGCCGTCGCGCTTGCGGCGCAACTCGGGGCGTGGCTTGTGTTCACGCACGTGCAGTCGCGGTTTCTTCTGCCGACGCTGATCGTGCTGGCGCCGGGCGTCGCGCTGGGGTTCTCAATCCTCGGCTCGCATCGGCTCGGCGTTCGACTCGCGTCGGGGCTCGTCCTTGCGCTCTCGGGCACCACGGCTTTCCTCTTTGTGACCGAGCGCGATGGGCATCCGGTGATGCCGTTGATCGCCGGGGTGGATCTGTACACGGGCGAACTGGCGCGCAAGGTGATGCCGGAGCTCACGCCGGAGGAGCAAGCCGAGGTGTGGCGCGACCAGACGCCGACAGCCCGCGCCAATCTGCAACTGGCGAGCGATTCGCGCCTGGTGCTGCTGGGCGATTCCACGCCGTTCTATCTGCGCGTGCCGTTCATCTATCGCACGACGTGGGACACCTGGCCGGTGGGTGAAGAAGTCGGCGTGCCGATGCACCGCTGGTCGCACGCGCTGATCGACGCCGGCGCGACGCACGCGCTGGTCAACCTCGCGGAGCTGAACCGCCTCTCGCGCAGCGGCTACACCCCGCCGGGTGTTGATGGCGACACCGCGGGGCTCTGGCTGACGCTCGTGCAAGAAGAACAACAGGGCACGTTCCTCCGCATCTGGGCGAACGGGACGGCACTGCTCGAACTCCACGCCGACCGGGTGCACCGACCGGGGCGTGCGCCGTGACCGACACTGCGGCACCCAACGCGCGCCCGCGCCTGCGCCTTGCCGTGCAGCTTCTCGGCTTTCTCATCGGGCTCGCGCTGCTCGGGTGGTGCGCGCAGCTCGCGCTGAGCCCGGACAACCGGGCCCAGCTCGTACGCCTGGGCGACGCGGGCCCGTGGCCGGTGCTGGCGCTCGTCGCGTTGAGCGCGCTCAGCCTAATCCTGAACGGCTTGGCGTTCTGGGCGGCTGTTTTCCCGGTGCACCGCTTGCGGGCGCTGGACGTCATCGCAGTGAACGCGATGGCGTCGTTTCTCGCGTTTTTGCCGTTCAAAATCGGGCTGTTGTTCCGCGTGTTTATCCACGGGCAGCGCGACGGCGTGCCGCTGCTGACGATCGGGGCGTGGTTCGCGGCCGTCGCCCTCGTGCTGCTCGTGGCGCTCCTGCCGCTGATCGCGGTCAGCCTGTGGCGGCCGGGCTTGGACGCGGCCTGGTTCATCGCGGGCGCGGCGGGGATCGCGGTGTGCGCCGCGGCGCTGGTGCTGCTGAGCCGCGTGTTCGCGGGTGAGCGTGGGCTGACGCGGATTCACGCGGTCGCGGACCGTCTGCCGATCGCCGGTCGTCTGACGCGGACGCCCGCGTTCGGGCACGTGCACCACGGGTTCACGATGACCGGCGACGCGCGGGGCGTCGCGGGGGGGATCGCGTTCCGTGTTGCCGATGCGCTGGTGCAGTCGGCGCGTCTCTGGATCGCGGCCGACGTGCTGGGGGTGGAGTTGACGCTCGCGTCGGCGGTCGTGCTGGCGCTCGGGTATTTCGTGGTGGGGATGCTGAGCCCGTTCGGTATGCTGGGGACGCGCGAGGCCGGGGCCGCGGGCATCGCGCTGGCGCTCGGCGTTGGGGGGGAGGCGTTCGCGCCGACGGCTTTGCTCGTGGGCGCGGTGGACGCGGTGACGGCGCTCGCCGGGGCGGCTGTGGGCGCGGTCTGGCTCCGCCCCGACCGCCTGCTCCGAAGCCGCCGCCCGGTTCAGGACGCGCCAGCAGACGCGCAAGACGGCGCCTGATCCACCCTACGATGCCGCGATGCGTCTTGCCCTCTGCCAGATCAACCCGACCGTCGGCAACCTGGCGCACAACGCCGAGCTCGCGTTCGACGCGATCCGCGCCGCTCATGCGGACGGCGCACGCCTCATCGCGCTCCCGGAACTTTCCACCTGCGGCTACCCGCCGCGGGATCTCTTGCTCATGGAGGGCTTCGTCCACGCCTGCGAGCGCGCAGCCGACGAGCTCGCCCGGAGCGCGGGCGCGCTGACCGACGCGACGATCGTCCTCGGCACACCGCTGGCGAACGACGACGGCTCCACAGCCAACGCGCTCATCGCCTACCGCGCCGGCGAGCGCGTCGCGGTGTACCGCAAGCGTTTGCTGCCGACTTACGACGTGTTCGATGAAGATCGGTATTTTGAGCCGGGGGATGCGCCGTGCGTGATCGACGCGGACGGCGTGCGCGTCGGGCTAGCGATCTGCGAGGATCTGTGGCAGGGCGAGGACGCGGGGTTCAAGAGCCGGTACACCCGGTGCGCCGATCCGGTCGCGGCGCTGGCGCAGGGCGGCGCGCAGCTGCTGGTCGTGCCGTCGGCGAGCCCGTTCGTGCTCGGCAAGGGGCTTCGGCATCACCGCGTGCTCGCAAGCCGGGCGAAGGCGCACGCGCTCTGGGTGGCGAGTGTGAACCAGGTGGGCGGGAACGACGATCTGATTTTTGACGGGTACGCGACGGTGCACGCGCCGAACGGGCGTGTGACGGCCGCCGCCCCGGGCTTCGAACCGGCGGTGCTGGTGACCGACATCGACCCGCGCGAGCGCGAACCGGCACGCACGATCGAGGATCCGCGCCTCGCGGCCGAGCCGGAGCGACTGGTCTTCCATGCGCTGCGCGTCGGCGTCCGGGATTATCTGCAAAAGACGGGGTTTTCAGAGGCCGTGCTCGGGCTGAGCGGCGGGATCGACTCGGCCGTCACCGGCGCGGTCGCGGTCGCGGCGCTCGGGCACGATCGCGTCGCCGGCGTCGCGATGCCCAGCGTCTACTCCAGCACGCACGCGCTCGAGGACGCACGCGACCTGGCCGATCGGCTCCAGATCCCCTGCACGCTCGCGCCGATCGGCGAGCCGTTAGAAGGCTACCGGCGGACGCTCGACCCGCTGTTTCACGCGTTCGGGCGACCCGCGATCGGCGAAAAGCGACCCGATCTTGCCGAGGAAAACTTGCAATCCCGCGTCCGCGGCGCGATCATGATGGCGCTGAGCAACCGCACCGGCGCGATCCTGCTGACCACGGGGAATAAGAGCGAGCTGGCCGTCGGGTACTGCACGCTCTACGGCGACATGAACGGCGGGCTCGGCGTGCTCAGCGATTGCACCAAGCGCCTGGTCTACAACCTCGCGCGATGGATGAACGCACACCACGCCGAATGCGGCTTCGAGCGCCCGCCGATCCCCGTGCGCACGATCGAGAAGCCGCCGAGCGCGGAGCTCGCGCCGAATCAGCTCGACAGCGACACGCTCCCGCCGTACGACGAGCTGGACGAGATCGTCGAGCGCCGCGTCGAGCGGCATCAGTCCGCCGAGACGATCGTCCGCGAAACGGGCTTCCATCCGGAAACCGTGCGCCGGATCGTGCGATTGATCGACGTGAACGAGTACAAACGCAAGCAGACGGCCGTCGGGCTCAAGATCACCAGCGTCGCCTTCGGCCCCGGTCGGCGCATGCCCATCGCCCAGCGCTGGCGCGACTGACACTTCCCCTACATCCACCGGCGGCACAGGTCTCCGACCTGTGTTCTACCTCTCTGCATCCCCGGCAGACCGTCGCGACCACCTACACTGCTCCGTGGACCCCGACGACCACGTCTGCCTCTGTTTCCGGGTGAGCCTGCGGAAGATCCGCACGTACCTGCATCGCGAGAACCCGCCGGTGGCTTCGCTGATCAGCGAGTGCCTCTCGGCCGGCACAGGTTGCCAGTGGTGCGTGCCGTTCTTGAAACACCTGCACGCCCAGCACCAGCGCGGCGAGCCGCCGGACCTGAAGATCAGCCCACAGCAGTACGCCGAGAGTCGTCAGACATACAAAATGACCGGCGAACGCCCGGCAGCCGCGCCCGAGGGCGAATAAACCCCCAGTCTCAATCGCGGCCTTCCCGCTTGTCTCGTCTCGAATCCCGCGCGCCTTCTCCTTACGCACCCGCCCCCACCACTTTCCCTTTTTCCACGGCTTCGATCAGCTCGATCTTGTATTCGCCGCGTGCGATGTCGTCGAGCACACGCTCGGGCATGGTGAGCGTGAGCGTGACGGGGTCGCGCAGCTCGATCTCGCCGCAGAGTTCGTGGCGGCTCTGGCGATACGCGAGTGCCCAATCGACCTCGAACGTGCCGACGGTCTGCCCGCATCGACTGCGCAGCCGTTCCCCCTGCCCGCGGACCCAGCGCACCGCCGCCGCGATCTCGAACACCACCGGCATGCCCTGCGCCTCGGGCGAAACCGCGATCGGCTGGTGCACGACGCCGAACGCACCGCCCGGCACGCGCATCGCAACGTGGATATCCCGCCCGCCGCGATGGGTGCACACCGTCCGCTCCGGCGGGCGCAGGTGGATCACGGCTTCGCACTCGCCCGAATACCGGCTCTGGTAGTACACGCTGATCTCGGCCCGCTGCCCGCCGCCGGGTTCGGTCGTCACGCGCATCACCGGGCGGAAGCAGACCCCGTCGCGCTCGAAGTACGCCCCCGGCGCAACCTGACCCAGACGGTCCGGCGCCTGATCGCGCACCTTGAACTCGTACAGCGCGAACGCCGACACCATCAGCAGCGCGCTCGCCGACAGCAGGCGCGAGATGCGCCCCGCGTCCCCGGCAAGATCCATGCTCGGCACCGCGAGCGCCAGCACCCACGCCCACAACGCCCACGCGAGCGTGATCACCAGCCCAAGCACGGCCACGAATCGCCAACGCTCACGCATCGAGAAACCCCCTTCTCGAAGCGACCGCATCGCTCGCCCAACGGACGCCCGCGCACCGATACGCCGCGGGCTGAAGGTTCCAGCATACCGAGCCGCGGCCGAACCTCCAAACTGGCTCAACCAAACCGGCTCGACTAAGCCAGCTCTACCTCGCCCCTGGCGCACAAATAAACCGGCCGCCCGAATCGGGGCGGCCGGCAGGGATGCATCGGTGGTCTGCTCACGCGGCCCGGTCGGCTCAGGTGTCCAGCTCTCGCAGCCCGAGGCCGAGCTCGGTGAGCTTCTCCTTCACCTCGGTCAGCGACGTCGCGCCGAAGTTCTTCACGCCCATCAGCTCCGCCTCGGTCCGGCTCGCCAGATCGCCCAGCGTGTGGATGTTCAGCAACTGCAGCGCCTTGCGGGCGCGGACGGAAAGCTGCAGATCCCCCACCGGCTTGGCGAGCACGGCTTCCTTGCCAGTCCCGCGGAGCTGGTCCATGATCTGACGCCGAGCCGCCCGGTGCGCGTCCTCGAGCCCCTGCCCCAGGCGCAGGTTCTTCGCGGTCAGCATCTGCTTGATCTCGATCAGCGAGCTTTCGCCGAAGTTCTTGTAGCTCATCAGCTCCGCCTCGGTGATGCGGAGCAGGTCCCCCAGCGTGCGGATGTTCATCTTCTTCAGGCACGTGCGGGCGCGGACGGAAAGCTCGAAATCCGTCACCGGCGTGTCGTACAGCGCCTTCTTCTTCAGCACGTCGCGGTCGTCCGGCTCGTCCACGACCATCGTCCGGCTCGCTTGCACGTCCTTCATGAACAGGCGCGCCCGTGCATGGTTCGGGGCCGTCTCGAGCACCTGGCGCAGGCAGCGCTCGGCCGCCCCGTACTCGCCCCGGTCCTCGTACACCACCGCGAGGTTCATCAGCGCGTTCAGGTGCGGCGGGTGCTGATCCACCACGCGCTCGTACAGCGCGACCGCCTCGTCCTCCTCGCCCATCAGGTCCAACCGGTACGCCAGCGCGAACAGCGCGCCCGGGTGCTCCGGGTCGGCGTTGCACGCCTTGCGCAGCTCGGCGACGCCGGCGGCGTTGTCCCCCGCTTCGAACGCTTCCCGCGCCGCCGCGATGAACCGCTCGGCCGCCTGCGAATCCCGCGACGAGCTCTCGCTCGCCCCGATCACCATGTCCATCGGATCGCTCGACATCAACCGCTCCACACGCCCGCCCCACCCGAGCACCCCGGAGCCACCAAGCCCCGAAGCGCCCAAGCCGAGCGCACGCACTTGTCACCAAACCTGGAAGAACCCCAGAAACCAACAATACGCCACAACCACGCGCCGGACGACCGCGAAACCAAACATCATCCTGACAAGAATCCCCACCCGCAATCCGCCCCGGCGTTCACTCCCCGAGCGTCTTTTTCCGCCGAAGCACGTGGTGATAGTGCTGCGCGAAGCGGTGGGCCTCGTCCCGCACCTGCTGGCACAGCCTCAGCCCCGCGTTGTTCCGGCTCAGGCGGATCGGCTCCGCCCGCGCCTGCACGTAGATCAGCTCTTCCTTCTTCGCCAGGCTGATCACCATCGGCGGCTGCACATCGAGCTGCTCGAACGCCTGCTGAGCCGCGTGGAGCTGCCCCAAGCCGCCGTCGATCAGGATCACCTCCGGGTAGAGCGCCTCGCCAGCGCCGGCCTCCCGATACCGGCGGCTCACCACCTCGCGGATGCTCGCGTAGTCGTCGTTGCCCCGGTCGCCCGGCAGGTTCTTCACCGTCTTGATGCGGTACCGACGGTACTCGTCCTTGAAAGGCCGTCCGTCGATGAAGCAGACCTTGCTGCCGACGGTCTCGCCGCCCTGGAGGTGGGCGATGTCGATGCCCTCGATGCACCGGATCGCGTTCTCCATGCCGAGGGCTTTCTGGAGGGCTTTGATGCCCTTGATCGGGTCGATGTAGCCGATCTCGGTCTCCGGCTGCCAGCCGTCGCGGGTGGTGGCACGTTCGTCGAGTTTCTCGATCGCCTTGATCTGGTCGCGCAAAGCCGCGGCCCGCTCGAAGCGCAGGTCGACCGACGCCCGGCTCATCTCGTCGCGCAGCTCGCGGAGCATCGTGCTCCGGCGCGTGCCGAGGAACTTGACGAAGCGGTCCACGTCCTCGTTGTACGCCTCGGGGGAGATCTTCTCCGCGCACGGAGCCGTGCACTGCCCGATCGCGTGGAGCAGGCACGGGCGGAACCGCCGGTTTTTCGGGTCACCCTGCACGATGTCGAGCTTGCAGGTTCGGAACTTGAAGACGCGCTGCAACACCTGCACCGCTTCGCGCAGCGCCCCGGCGTTGGTGAACGGGCCGAACACGCGCGCCTGTCGCATCTCCGGGTGCGTTCCCCCCTCGCCGTCGAGCCCCGCCGGGTTGCGCGTGACGAACACCCGCGGGTAATCCTCGGCTCGCGAACTGGTGACCACCAGGTACGGGAAACTCTTATCGTCCACCAGGCGCGCGTTGAACCGCGGCTTGATGTCCTTGATCAGCCGGTTCTCGGCGAGCAGCGCCTCCCACTCCCCCTCGCACGCCAGCACGTCGAAATCATGCACCACGTCGAGCATCGGCTGCTTCTTGGGGCCCAGGTCCGCGCTCGGCACGAAGTAGCTGCTGACGCGGTCCGGCAGTTTCGACGCCTTGCCGACGTACAGCACCACACCCCCGGCGTCCTTCATCAGGTACACCCCGGGCACCGGCGGGAGCGCGCGAGCCTTCGCGAGCAAACGCGCCAGACGCTCGCGTTCGCTCTCCGTGCCCCACGCGGGCGCCGTGTCGGCGTGGAGAAAGCCGTCCTCGTCGGCGATGGGATGGTCGGGGTCGTCAGCCACGCTGAACTGTACGGACTGGCGACCCGATACGGTCGTCGGTACGCTCCGCGCACCGGGGGGCGTCGCCGCCCGGCGCACCGCCGAAGACTCCGGGAAAGGTTCGCACGATGCCCATGACGCCCCGCCGCCGCACCGCTCGCCTGGGCACTCTGGCCCTCTGCTGCGCCCTCGCGGGGCACGCCCAGGCGAACGACCTGTTCACCGTCAACCTCGCCGAGACGGGCAACCCGGGCAACAGCCTGTTCGTCGGGTCCAGCAGCCTGCCGAACATGCTCGAACGCCTCGCCGACCAGACCGGCGCGTTCCAGTCCTTCAACGGCGTGCCGTTCTCAGCAAGCGTCAGCTACGCCGGCGTCGCCAACGCGATCAGCATCACCTACGACCCCACCGGCGGCGCCAACGGCGGCGAACTGCTCACCATCACCGACCTCGCCGGCACCAACGCCACCGTCGCGTTCGACCGCGCCAACGGCAACCTCGGGAACCAGATCCGAGACTTCTTCCTCAGGGACGACCCCGACACGCTCAAACGCTTCCTGCGCGAGATGTCCAGGCGCTCCCTCGTCGCCGTCACCGACGGCAACCCGCTCGCCACCACCGCGCGCAGCGCCCGCTACAAGTTCGAGCGACTCGCCCTCCACAGCGACTGGACCGAAACCGAAAACTCGCTCTACAACCGCTTCAGCATCGACCACCGCGCCCACGAGGCCTATGAACGCGCCCATCGCGCCGGCGAAACCCCCGGCCCCGACGCCACGCCGCTCGGCAACCTCCCCGTCCACAAAGCGTCCACCCCCGTGCGCACGCGCTTCGACTTCGTCGCCCAGGCGATCGACGCCGACGGATTCCAGGGGTACAGCTTCGACCTGAACACCAGCGTCGAGTACGTCTTCACCGAGCACATCTCGGGCGTCTTCGGCGTGCCGCTCGCGTATCACGAGGTCGAGGGCGCCGACGTGTTCAACGGCGGGTTCCACCTCGACATGCCCGTCCGCATCGTCATGCCCGAGTACGGGCGCACACGCGGCGTCACCTGGCTCGTCACACCCGGCGCCAGCATGGACTGGACGGGCTCGACCGACTTCGCCGCCGGCGGCATCCTCTGGTCCGCCGGGCTCAGCAGCGCCGTCATCGTCCACCTCGACAAGCTCCGCCTCGTCGCCAGCGGGCAGTACACCCTGCACGAAGGGCAGAAACTCAAGATCGACGATTACGAATTCGACCCCGGCGTCAGCCAGCAGATCCTCAAGCTCGGCGGCAAAGCCGTCTACAGCGTCGCCCAGAAGCTCGACGTCTACGCCGGCATCACCTACACCGATTTCCTCAGGGACGCAGCCGTCAACAACTACTGGTCCCCCACCGCCGGCGTCGCGTTCGTCTTCCGCAACGGCGCCACCATCAGCGTCGGCTACGAGGGCGACTTCGCCGACAACTTCGAACGCCACGGCGGGCGCGTCGGCGTCAGCCTGCCCTTCTGACGCTCACTCGTCTTTCTTTTTCTTCGGGCTCGTCGCGCCCGTCGGGTCCGTCCGCAGGATCCGCTCGGCGTCATCGGGGCGGATCGTCCCCTCGGCGACGAACGCCGCCACCTCGCGCCGCGAACGCTCGATCTCCTTACGCTCGTGCGCCCTGCGGACGCTCGACGCGATCACCGCGACCGCGATGACCACCCCGATCATCACGACCGCCACGCCCTGCACCAGCAGCTCCAGCGCCTCCGGGGACATGCCCTGCATGGGTCACCTTCCGCTTCAACGACGATCCCGGAGCGGGACCGAACCCATCACCCGCACCCGTCCATCTTCCGCCCGGCTTTGAGGAGGCGTTCCCCCTGCTCGGGCGTCATCGAACCCTCGGCGATGTACGCCGCCACTTCGCGCCGCGTCCGCTCGCGCTCCCGCACCTTCATGATGTTCGCGATGTTCCCGAAGACGATCGCGAACACCGCGACCACGCCGATAATCGCCCAGAAGCCCATGTGTTCACTCATCCCAAGCGTCGGCACCTGCCCGAGCACGCACGATCCGGCGAGCATTCCAGCCACAGCACACCCCCTCAGCCTACAGGCCCCTCGGACGAGCCCAAACCGATTCGCCCGCCACATGCCATTGGGAACCCCACCCCGGCGATTTCACCCCGCCAAGGGCGTCCCCACCACCCATTGTGCCAGCACACCTTCCAAAGAGCAACGCCTAACCCGGTGTCCCAACCCGGTGCCACGGAAACGCGCAGCCCCAAAGGGGCGAAGCTTTGCCGTGCCGGCGTCCAGACGAACCCATGAGCAGAGCAAAACCCCGCGCACGCCCCGCCCGTGCGCCCTGTTCGTGCGCCCCGGCTCAACGCGCCGAATCCCCTCAATTCCCCGCATACGGGTCGTACACCGGGAACTCAACGCCCGCGATCAGCTCGGCGTAGTTGCTGTGCCGCCCCGCGCTGCTCTTGTACAGCGGGCGGTTCACCTGGTCGTAGCTGAGCGTGCGCACGGTTCGGCGGCTCTTGTGGAACTCAAAGCACCGGTCGTCCCATTCCAGCCCCAGGAAGTCGATGATCCGCGGGAACTCCCGCTCCGGGTCGGCCACTAGGCGCTCGTAGTGCACGTCCAGGATCGGCACGTCCAGCGTCGCCTTCCAGTGCGCCATCATCCGCATCGACTGCGCCCAAGCCGTCGAGGCCCACTCCACCCGCGTCGTCCACGGGTGCAGCCGGTTGTTGAACCCGCCCATGAAGCACGAGATCGCCACGTCCCGCGGGTCGCGGATCGCGTGGATGATCCGCGTCTTGGGGAACAGTCGAGCGATCATCCCCACCAGCTTGTTGTTACCCAGCGCCTTGTTGACGATCCGCTCCACGCCCGGGTCGGCCATCTTCTGGATCGCCCGCACGTACTCGTTCGCGGCCTTGGTCCACTTCGACGCCTGGAACGGGCCGAAGCACTCCGGGGGCTCCAGATCCGGGTCGTACGCCGCGCTGAGCCGGTGCGCGAAGTTCTCGATCGTCGCCAGCTCGCCCACGCCCGCCGCCTTCGGGTGCGCGTCGATGATCTGGTCGATCAGGCTCGTGCCCGATCGCGGCATGCCCGCGACGAACACCGGGAGCTCGCTCTCGCACCCGCTGATCGGGAACGTCGTCATCCGCTCGCGCGACCAGTTCTCGATCAGCATCGACACCTGCGCCTCGTAGATCGACGGGTCAAACTCGACGCGCCCGATCTCGTTCGCCTGCTCGGCCGCCTCCCACGCGCTCGCAAAATCCTTCTTCCGGTCGCACGCCTTCGCCTTGAGGTGCAGCATGATGTTCTTCGCGGCCGGGAACATCTCCTTCCTCGCGAGCGTCTTGTCAATCAGCGCCACCGCGTCGTCCAGACGCTTGTCCTGCACCAGCAGCTTCGACCACTCCAGCTGCAACCCCAGCGGCAGCTCGGCGCCCTTGCTCTCGTACCGCTCCACGACCGGGCGCAGCACCGCCGTCGCCTCCTCGAAGCGCCCCGCCTCCTCCAGCGTCCCGCCGCGGATGTACGCGACCGTCTCGTCCCCGGGCAGCTTCTTCTCCACCCGGTCGCACCACAGTAGCGCCTGCTCGGTGTTGCCCAGCAAACGGTGGCACCGGGCCAGCACCAGCATCGGCTCGTGACGATCGATCCCCTTCACCGACCGCGCGGCAAGATCGACCGCCTCCGGCCAGCGACCCGCCCGCTCCAGAGTCAGCGCGTGCAGAAACAGCACCTCCGGGTCCTGACGCAGCTTGACCGGCAGCCCCTCGATGATGCGCAACGCCTCGGCGTTCTCCTGACGCGACAGGTGCTGACGGATCGACGACACCGCCGACGCTCGCTTGGACTGTGCCTGCTGCGGCGGGACACCCTGCATACGCCCTCCTTGCGCCCTGCGCGTGCGGAAAAAACAGTCTACACGACGAGCCGGGAAAAAGAACGTGCCCCGGCTTTCGCCGGGGCACGTCGTGGATTCATGCGAATCGTTCAGGACGAGACGTCAACGCGAGGATTACCCGCGACGACGACGCGACCCGGCCAGGCCGGCCAGGCCCAGCAGAGCGAACGCGCCCGGAGCCGGGATCAGCTCGGCCTGCACGAACTTCGTGCCCTGACCGAAGATGAACGGCCCGAAGCCGCTGCGAACCAGACCGCCCAGGTAGACGTAGTCCACGCCCGCCTGGAGGGAGATCGTCGCGGTGCCCGAGAGCGGGTCGCCGCTGAGCCCGTCGAACACGAACAGCGTGGCCCCGCTGACGTCCTCGAGGACGATCGAGCTGGCGTACGCGTCGGTCGCGGTGACGTCCCAGCTGATCACCAGGTCGGCGTTCTGCGAAACCTGGAAGAAGACCTGGAAGCGGGCCAGGCCGTAGCCGTAGCCCAGGCTGCCGGCGCCGTCCCACGAGCCCTCAGCGCGGAGGAGCGTCGAGGTCTGGATGGTCGACATCGAGGTGGTGCCGGTCAGCCCGGTGGTGCCGACGGACGAGGTGTTCAGCGAGCCGGGGCCGTACGCAACCTGCGACGAACCGCCGTAGCCCTGCGAAACCGCGAAGGTCGGGTACGCGCCGGTGGTGTCGGTCCCGGCGATGATGAACTCCTGCGCGTTAGCGATACCGGCCGCGAGCAGGGTGCCGCCGAAGAGGCAGGCCTTCATGCTGTTCTTCATGTCTTGTCTCCTCTGTGTCTCTCGTGCACGAAACTGAAACGATTTCACCCCACCCAAACAATGGGTGAGCCGCCCCGCGCCGACCCGATGCACAGCGCAACGGGCAAGTGATGGCACGGGCACCGATCAACGACCGGCGTGCAAGCCGACGCTGAGCGGCCCAAGACCCACGACGCCACCCAACCGTCGGTCAACACGACCGGGGTCAGGAACTCGGCCGGCGACGCCCCGAGCCCACAAAAGCCCCACAATGTCCACCGCTGGAATCCGCCGAGCACCACACACGCACAGACGCCGAGACGGACTCAACCGCCATCCGACGCCAACCTGCATTTACGCTCGACCGTCGCGCCCCGAGGAACCCGGCGACGCGCTCTCTATCCTCCAGCACATCCTCGCGGACATGGGTTCGGACAAGCGGTTTCCCGCATGCCCGGCGTCTTGTCGTCTCTGTCGGCCACCTCTCGGCGACCGCCTCCACTACCGGACGCGTGGGTCTCTCACCTCCACACGCCCGAGCCCGGCACCGCCAGACCAGGGGGAGCGTAACCGATCAACACACCCCCTGTCAACAACTTCACGAATCTTTTCTGCATATCAGCCTTGCCAGCCCGCAAAACCGTATTATCCCAAACAAAACGCCGTTTTATTCGGACGTGACCCATTCAAAACACGATAATATAACCGATCAAAACACAGACTTTTTGTGCCTGATTCCCTCGAAATCGTTCAGGTGGAGCAAATTTTCCGTCCAGCTCGCCACCCGCCCGCGAGGGGTCTCATCCACGGGAAGCCCTCCTCCCCCGAGATCACTCAGGACGCGGACTTGTCTGTGCAACACACGGCTTACCGGGGCGGGCCGCCCGCGACTACTCGGTCGCCTGCACGATCACGCGCACGCGCCCGATCGCGCGCCCCATCGCCGCACCGAGCGCGCGCTCCCCGCCCTCGCGCAGCCATCGCTCCAGCTCGAAGCGCATCGACGCGTCGTCCACCGCGAGTTCCAGTCGCCCGCGCCGCCACCCGAGCACGCGCACAGCGTCCACCAGCGACTCCGGAGCCGCGCATCGCCACGCCTCAACCGTCGCGCCGTTCCGCGTCGCTGTGCGACGCAGCGCCGATTGCGCCGTGCGCACCACATCCGCCAGCACCGCCTCGCGTCGCTTGGGGGCCCGGTTCGCGCGGAGGCGTTCGAGCCGAGCCGACAACGCCGCCAAGCCTGGATCGGGCGCCGCAGCGGGCGGATCGGGCGTGCCCTCATCCTGCGGTTTCGCGCTCATGAACCCCACAGTACCGCCGCCGTCCGTGCTACGCTGCCCGAAGCCATGACGACGCGCATCGAGATCCGGGACCTCGCCAAGCACTTCGGCTCCGGGGCGTCCGCCGCCCGCGCGGTCGATGGCATCTCCTGCACCATCGAGCCGGGCGAGCTCTTCTTCCTCCTCGGCCCCAGCGGGTGCGGCAAAACCACACTCCTCCGCATGATCGCCGGGTTCATCGACCCCACACTCGGGCTCATCGAGTTCGACGGGCGCGACGTCACCCACATGCCACCCAATAAACGCAACACCGGCATGGTCTTCCAGAGCTACGCCCTCTGGCCGCACATGACCGTCGAAGCCAACGTCGCCTTCGGGCTCGGCGTCCGCAAGGTCCCCAAGCCCGAGCAGCGCCAGCGCGTCCGCGAGGCCCTCGAAGCCGTCCGTATGGACCCTTACGCCGACCGCAAGCCCAACCAACTCTCCGGCGGGCAACAACAACGCGTCGCCCTCGCCCGAGCCCTGGTCATCCGACCCGACGTCCTCCTCCTCGACGAACCCCTCAGCAACCTCGACGCCAAGCTCCGCATCGACCTCCGCTCCGAGATCCGGCGTGTCTGCAAGCAAGCCGGCATCACCACCGTCTACGTCACCCACGACCAGAAAGAAGCCCTCTCCATGGCCGACCGCGTCGCGATCCTCGACGCCGGTCGCGTCGTCCAGATCGGCACCCCCCGCGACTGCTACCGCCGACCCGTCAACCGCTTCGTCGCCGAGTTCCTGGGCGAAACCAACTTCATCGACGCGACCGTGCGCACCGAGCCCGACTCCCGCGGCTTGGTCGAGCTCGAAACCCACGTCGGCCCGCTCCGCGCCCACGCCGACCATCACGCCGACGCACGCCCCGGGCAGCGCGTCACCTGCTCGATCCGCCCCGAGGCGTTCCGCGTGCTCGACCCCTCGGCTCCGCACGACAACGCCCTCCCCGCGATCCACCGCGAAACCACCTACCTCGGCGAGATCGCCCAGCACCTCGCCGCCCTCACCCAGCCCAACGCCCGCGCGCACGACGCCCCGCTCATGAAGATCGCCGAGCTGAACCCCAGCGGCGCTGCCGCCGGGCACGCCCCGCTGGAGCCGAGCTCGCCCGTCCGCCTCGCGGTCGATCCGGGCGACGTGGTCATCCTCCCGCAAGACGCCCACGCCCCCGCGCCACACCGCCACACCGCCGCGGTGCGCACGCCGTCAGCGATCGCCACGGGTGACGACGAGCCCGACGACGCCCAGAAGACCCCGCGCCCGGTGGTCCGCACCGCGAACAGCGTCGAGGACGCGATCCGCGGCGGGCAGCCCCCGGCCGGAGGCTGAGCCACGTGCCCCCGGACCACGCCCCATCCCCCCCGGAGCCTCACAGCGCCCGGAACACGGGCGACCACACCCCGCGCACACCCGCCCCGACAACCACAACCACACTCCCGACGATGCGCC
>Ga0213835_101170_pt1 | contig 17707 bp, 11 predicted proteins | sample SWPATP01_FD_160576 | JGI IMG/M metagenome (GOLD analysis project Ga0213835, IMG submission 160576) | Coastal seawater microbial communities from Marineland, Florida, United States - SWPA TP0 #1 | ecosystem: Environmental > Aquatic > Marine > Coastal | place: USA: Florida | collected 2016-08-05 | reverse complement strand
CCCATTAAGGTTGATGCACTCTATTGGGTACCATCCCCCCTAAAAAATGCCACATGGTTCAGTTTACTCCAACTTGATCGCAAACTCCCACTAGGTCGTATTCTGATTGTGGCACACTTGATTCTTTGGACGTTGTTTTACAGTCAGCCCGGAATGGCGGTAATCCATGCGTGGCTATTGCTTATGATTCTTGGAAAATGCATGGTACTGTATGTACTCATCAGCAAGCCGTTCGCACCGCTGATGTTTCAATATCGTCTGCTTCCCCCATCGGGGTGGATTGGAGTTCGCTTTTTTGTCAACTTCAGATGGATTCCCCTTATGGCACTCAGTTTGTGGATTGTATCTTGGTTCTCAGAAGCCGTAAACCTTTCGTTCATCGGTAAATGGTTCTTGATTGATGTGGGAATTTCTCTGCTTACGGCCATTCTTTTCACTTTTATGCACGAATATCGGTTTAAATCAGCCTATGCCTGAACAGCTTGTAGCACATAACGTTAGCAAACGCTATCACCTCGGCTCTTGGATTATCCGCGAGTTTTCACACACGTTTATGCCCGGAACCGCCACCGGACTTATCGGAGTGAACGGCTCCGGAAAAACGACCATGCTCAGAATGCTCACTACTGTTGCTTTTCCGACATCGGGAAGCATCACGTATGCCGGGAAAGACATCCATAAATATCCACACAGCTACTTAAAACACACCGGGTTTGCCTTTGACAGCACGGAACTCCCTCAGTTTTCGAATACCAATGAGCTACTCGAAGCGATTTTGCGCTCACGCGGAAAATGGGATGCAGAAAGTCCAAAACTTATTTCCGAAATGCTTGCCATGCTCAATCTTGATGAGCGACGCGAAAATCTGATCGGTACCTACTCCAGCGGTATGATGCAAAAAACGCTCCTGGCAGCCTGCCTCATCGGAAACCCGGAGCTTATCATCCTCGATGAACCCTTCCGCGCCCTCGACGTGGACACCCGCGCGCTGCTAATCGACTACCTGATGCAACGCAAGAAAAACGGAACAACGATCATCATCTCCTCTCACCTCCCCGAAGTCATCGAAACCCTCTGCGATGAAGTGATTTCCTTTCCGATTAGCGGGTAGATTTCAGTTTCCAAGGAGTTGAATGGGATTGTTCCAATTTGGAAATAATTTAGCTTTACTGAGCTAAGACTTCTTATTAATGAAATTACGCCCGACTGTGTTGGGGCTTGGGAAAAATTTAGTCGATTCGCGATTCGCGAATTGCGAATTTTTTATTATCTTAAAAAGAAAAACCTATTCTCCCATGAAAAAACATAGTGGAATGCGACCACACGATATTGCAATACTACTTAAAATAATAAGTAAGGGCAATAATAATTGGTTTATGAAAGACTTGGCAAATGAACTTCTTATTAGTGCTAGTGAAATAAGTGAAAGTATAAATAGATCTGTGATTGGAGGCCTAATAAGTAGCGACAAAAAAACTGTTAATAGATTAGGTTTTCTAGATTTTTTGAAATCCGGCTTAAAGTATGTATTTCCACAAAAGCCCGGGCCAATATCAAGAGGAATCGGTACTGCGATATCAGCATCTCCGCTAAATAAGGAATTTTTTAGTGAAGAACTCTTTGTTTGGCCGTTTGGCAAAGGAAATATTCGAGGGCAGTCTATTGAACCACTACATCCAAAAACTCCGGAAGCCTGCCTTAATGATACATCATATTATGAACTAATGGCACTTACAGATGCAATTAGAATTGGAAAAGCAAGGGAGCAAAACTTGGCATTTAATATCTTAAAGGAGAGAATCGAAAATGTTTGATAACCACAATTCTTATGCAGTAACCACGTCTATAAATTCTATATATTGAGAGTAAGAAAATTATTTTAAAACAAAAATTGCCTGCCCTTCTCATAAAACTTGCCTCATACCCCCCATTCTTATGTATCAACTAAAAAAATCTCTCTGGTAGCATTGTTCACTTTGACGCTTGCTTTTTACTCTGATAGCTATGCTCAAACTAATTCCGATTTTGATAGCGGCTTTCAAATTGGAGTTTCTCTAAACTATGGCGGCATATTTTTTGAAAGCGAATTTAGTTCGCTTAATGATTTATGGGATTTCTCAATAGGGTCTCAATTTCATGTGCTATATGGATTCAAATTATCCCCCCTATTTTCAGTACAAACCGGAGCCAATTTTCTTGTGCATCGATACAGACTGGGCGATATAAGACAACCGGAAACAAATGAGTTAGGAGCAACAACTGGTAATTTTATAAATACCTCCATGAGTAATGATGCCGGAACCTCGTACATTGGCGTTCCTGTAAACCTCATTGTTCGACCACTGACTAATAAGTCCTTCTATGCCCTTCTTGGAACAAACATTGCATTTAAGGTGGCCCATAAAAATGCTACTATCACTACTGAATTTCAGGATAACATACAACGATACTTTTGTGATGTTTGAGGAACCCTATAACAGCCCTGAGTTAACAAATGATGTACTGCTATTTCTCAACTTTGGAATTGGTTACAGTTTCGATTCTGATAGATTTCCCCTAAACATCCATATTGGGATGGCACAATCTGTAACCCCTTATATGAGCGCCGATAATTTCGTACGATCTTGGATTCGTAACTTCTCCCTAACGGCTTCTTATCGACTATAAGAATGCTTTTCAAAATCGATATCGATTCTGTGTAACAGAATAAAACTTTGTTCGTATTTCGTGAAATTGAGCGAATATTTGTTAATAAATGATTCTAACTCAATCATTCACAGAACAAAAAACGATTGCTATGCCAACATTAGAAAATGCTTTACAAACTGTTTTAGATAAAACGGTTGATAATAAGAAAATATTCGGAACATGTTTTTCAATCAAAAAAGAAAATTTCACATGGAACGGAGCCTCAGGAGATTTATCTGTAAATCAACCTTATTATATAGCAAGTACTACCAAGTTATTTACTACTGCTCTAATTCTTCAACTTAAATCAAGTGGTAAAATTGATCTTGAGGATAATCTATCAACATACTTTGAAGCTGAACAACTTGAAGGGTTACATAAATTTAAGGGTACTGATTATTCTAATCAGATAACTGTTAAGCAATTACTCGCACATACTTCTGGAATTCCTGACTATTTCCAAGATAAAACGGCGAATGGGAGAAGTCTGGAAGATGAATTAAAGAGTGGCAACGACCAATCTTGGTCTTTTGAAGAATCTTTAGAAAGATCTAAAAAATTGACCCCATTATTTGCACCTGACACAAAAACCAAAGCTCATTATTCTGATACAAATTATCAACTATTGGGGAAAATCATTGAAATCGTCACCAACAAATCCTACTCTGAGAATTGTGATGAAAATATAATTAATCCCTTAGGTTTAAAGGATACTTATCTATACAAGGATTTAAATGATTATACACCTAAAAATCTTTACTATAAATCCAGTGTACTTGAAATACCCAAAGCAATGACCTCATTTGGACCTGACGGCGGCATGGTCTCGACCTCTTCAGAAATGCTTGTGTTCATCGAAGCATTCTTTACAGGAAAACTTTTTCCAATCAATTATATCCATGAATTGAAAGTGTGGAATAAAATATTCTTTCCGATTCAATCAGGTATTGGTATTCACCTTTTCAAATTACCGTGGATCTTTAATCCTACCGGTGTTATCCCTTACTTCATGGGACATTCGGGGTTATCGGGAGCATTAGCTTATTTTAGTCCAACGGAAAATTTGTATATATCAGGAACTGTGAATCAGTTAGCTTACCCTGAAACATCATTCAAAACTATGGTTAAATTGACTCAAAAAGTACTTAAAGGATAATTTTAAAATCAGCTGTTGATTTTGATACCCTATTATTTTCGAAGAGAATATTCTCCTACATTTATGAATCTTTATCATTACGAATATGAAATATATTGCACTACTAAGAGGAATTAATGTTGGTGGGAAAAATAAAGTGAGTATGCAAATACTTACCCATCTTTTTAAATCCTTAGGTTTTAATAATGTATCAACCTACATAAACTCAGGTAATGTATTCTTTGAAACTGATCTTTTTGATTCATACGCACTCACACAAACTCTAATAAAGGAATTTGAAATCATGTTTGAATTCCCAATTCCAATTCTTGTTAAGGAAATACAAGAAATGAGAAGTATTGCAGAGAGTGTTCCGAATGATTGGCTAAATGATGGTGAGCAAAAGTCGGATGTCGCTTATTTATTTCCAGAAATAGATTCACCTGAAATTTTAAACCAACTACCTTTTAACACTGACTACATAAATATCACTTACATCAAAGGTGCTGTTTTATGGAATCTTAAAATGGAAGATTATTCAAAAAGTCGACTCAATAAAATTCTAGGAACTAATATATATCGACTAATGACTGTAAGGAACGTAAATACAGCCCGAAAATTAGCCCATTTGTCTTAACAAATTCATTTCGTGAAAGAATCATTAGTTTTCAAACTGCAGTAGTTTGTACCAAAAAATAAAAAAAGCCTTGCAAGTCAATAACTTACAAGGCTTTGTGTACCGCTGGCCGGACTCGAACCGGCACGAGCTTTTGAGGCTCATTGGATTTTAAGTACAATGGTTTTTTAGGTTTATTGCTTCTAAAAGCCTTTTATTTGTTTCTTTGTACACAACATGTGTACACAACTTCAATTTCGTAACATTTAGCTTCGTCTATTATGTATACTCTTAGAAGCCTAGATAGTCTGAGCTATTCATGTGATGTAAGCTTTTTTATGAACTCTTCTCACTCAAGTTTCAAAACCTAATCCACAAACAACGCATCTATCTAATTTTCGTTACCTAACGAAATTATGAAAAAGGAGATAAAAAAGGAATATTATTTCGCGTAGATTTCAGCAAATCTCATGTTGTGCTATCTGCCATCTATGCAGCAAATAGATGTCTAATACATTCAAGTTAAATATAGCATAGAGAACACTGATTGGTGTAGCATGGGTTAGCAACTGAGCGGATTTTAAAGCATAAGCAACAGTGGGTGGTATAGATCGAGTCAGTAACTGATGAACTTTAAAAGTATAGATTTTTATTCCCTTTGCCTTTAAAGGCATAGAGTTTCAATACTAGTTTAGCAACAGTATTAATTCGGATTCTAAAACAGGTCATATCAGATCATGCCTCCTCTCAAGATATCAAGACACAGCCTAATTATGAGCTTCATATAAAATTCACAAATGATGATAATTAGAGTTTTTTAATCCAAAAAACCTGTTTTTGCAAAAAACTACTTTTTTCTCTTACATTCTTACATTAGAGCTTTTTTCTTTGTTTATTTAAAATAGAAATTGATTTTACTGTAAGAATCTTTGTAAGAATCCTGTAAGTGAACTCTTACATTTTTAATTTGCTGTAAGTGATGTAAGAGGAGACTTACAAAATTCTTACACAACTAAGATATTATTTATATTTATCTTAAATACCCAATGTAAGAATGTAAGTAAGAAATACACTTACAAAATATTCTACTCCATAAATCATTTATAAATCCAAGCCAAATCGACAAAAACACACCTAAAACAGCACTCGTATTTTAAACTAAAAACATTACAATTTTACACAATGATAATTTTGTATTTTTGATACTTAATGAAAACGTTTATGCCTTGTGTCACCCTAAATTCAGAGATAGAAATATAGCTTCTTTCGTTTAGTTCAACTGGATTCATAAACTAAGTTACGTACAAGAATCCAATATAAGAAAAATAGAGTGAGTTGTATGCGCTATGATTACTATCAGGAATGCATTAAAGTGCAAATCCTATTCAAAGGTCAAAAACTGTAGCTATGACAGCTCTTCCTTTAACTCCAGCCTATCGCTTCATGAGCCTAAATAGCAAATGATATTCTTAGAATTCTAGTAAGGCCACAGACAATAAAGATTAATTCGAATTATCTTTTTTCTTAAAAATTACTTCTTTTGCTCAAAATGCAGAAACTTGAGCATTTTATAGCCCCAAAAGGTAACCAAAGCCATTTTTGCCGCACCTAAACTATTAATATTATTAGTATTTTTAATGGTTACATGTTTGGTTACATCTTGGTTACTTTTGGGTAACTTAGGTTACATTTGGGTTACTTTTTAAAAAAGAGGTAACCAAAAAGGTAACCATAGTTTGATTAATATAATCAATGACTTAGATATTTGGTTACTTTGGTTACTTTTTGAAACCCCCTTCTCAAAAACACACACTTTAAAAACTCATTTTACAGACATGCACTGAACGCAAAAAATAAATTAGAGTTAAAAATCAGACCCGAGTCAATGGAGCTTCATAGTTAGAAAATAGGAGAACTACCGCTATTGATCTAGTATAGTACTTTGAAAATGTATTAAATTAACTATCAGTCATTAATGAACAACCACTATGAAAACCAAAGATTTAGTTAGCCTCGCTGAAGAAATTATTAGCGAGGCTTTTCCGGAGCATACTACTGATAAAGGTGGGGTGCCTTATATTAAACACTTACTGATAGTAAGAGAAAAAGCCGTTGATAAGGCTACCAATCTATTTAGAATTAAAGATAGAGACACAATAAATCTGATTGCAGCGACCGCATTACTACATGATCTGTTAGAGGACTGCCCTGAATGGGATGAAGATCGGCTACTCAAGGTAATAACTCTCAAAGAAGTCGTTGAGGCTGTTACTCTACTCACAAAAAAACCGGAACAATCTTATCAAACATACATAGATTCGATTGCGGGGAACAAAATTGCCACTGTAGTTAAGATTGCTGATTTATCACATAACTTAGATGCAAGTAGATTAACGGAACTTGCAGAAAGCGACATCGCCCGCCTCAAAAAATACCATACCACTTATTGGAAACTGATTCAGGAATATAAGCTGAGATATTTATGAGTATCGATTATGAGAGAATTTAATTACAATTGGGCTAGCAACTAACCGGAAACCTTCATCAATTCCGTTAATCTTGATGGCTTCTGGTTGATTCACAAATACAAGGTCTCAATGATTTTTGCGATATAGTCATTACTCCCCTCAATGAAAAGAATCTTGTTTTTAGGACAATCCTCTTGAAATGTTCCCTATTTATCTTTATTCAAGTCGTTTCTGAGTTTTCATACACAATTCTGAAGCTGATTGTTTAGGCTCTAGGATTTTAGGATATTTTGCTCGTGCTGTTGGACAAAAAATCTCTTCTCTATGCTTTGGTTTTACCCTTGGTATATTTGGCTTCTCAGTCCCTATTGCACGGCTGCATCATCCTGTTATTCCATTTATAAAGGTCTCAACGAATCTCAAAATCTTGTCTGTAACCCTCTCTGCTATTGTAGCTCGTTCTTTAAGTGCCGGCCTTTTATTTAAAAGAGCAATTACATCATCTCTTAGCGGCTTTTTCTCTGTGAAAAGGTATTTGCCAATTACTTCTTGAAGTTTTTCGCTGTCCAGATTCTCTTCTTTACTAAGTTTACTTAATGCCTCTTTCCGTTCTTCATTCCAATAGCTTTCAAACTCGTCCGGAATGTCGTCTGAATCTGAAATATGAGGCAGGTTCTCTTGGATGAACTTTTCTATTAATTCTCGTTTACTTCTTAATTGAGCATCACCTGCTACAATTTCAATCAATGCTTTCTTTTGCTTCTCCTTCTCTTCAGGTGAGGCATCTTTTAGTTTTGCAAGTAGCTTTAAAATATATGCTACATTGATTTCGTCTCTGTGAATTAACTCTAACTCAAAATCAATATCACCGAGAATACTTACCTTTTCTTTTTGAGTATGGTCTTTGGCTTTATCATACAAGTCAAGGTATTTACTTTTATAATCCTCAAAAGACTGTTCGGCCATAGACAAGTCATCAAACTTGAATTCTGTAAACGTTGAAAGCACATTCTTTAATCGCATCAATTCTCGGAATGCTTTAATGAATGCCAATTCTTCTTCTTCGCTGCGTAATTGACTGACACTATTTACAGTGGGCGCAATCTGCAATAAGGTTATAAATGCCTGATTGAATTTTGCTACATATTCTTCATACGGTTGAATAATGATTTCTTCAATCGCATTTTTATTTGAAAATAGGGTTATTGCTTCATCGGTTGCTGCTTTTAAATTTCTAAAGCAAACAATATTCCCTTGTGATTTTACCTCATTAAGAATGCGATTGGTTCTGGAATATGCCTGAACCAATCCATGATACTTCAAATTTTTATCAACATAGAGGGTGTTTAAATGCTTGCTGTCGAAACCAGTTAAAAACATGTTCACCACAACCAAAACGTCAATTTGGCGATGTTTTACTCGTTTGGCTATGTCGTTGTAATAGTTGTAATACGATTGGTTATCCTTACTCGTATAGTTTGTACCAAACTGGTTGTTGTAGTGTTTTATGAAATGCTCCAGTTCGTCGCGTGTATGTTGGCTATGATAACCGATTCCTGACTCAGCTGCTATCAAAAATTCTTCATCATCTACAAAGCCAAGGGCGTCTTTGTCTTCTTCATTAGCAGAATAGGAAAATATAGTGGCCAAGCGAAGGTTGTGCTTCCCTTCTTCTTTTTTCTGCAAGAAAATCTTGTAGTACTCAATTAAAGTAGGAACACTTGACACACAGAAGATTGCCGTGAATTCCCGGCTATGCGTTTTGCGGTTATGGTTTGCAATTATGTATTCCGTAATGTTATCCATCCGAACCGGTGAATTCATTACTTCAGCTTCATCAATGGCCTCAACATCTATGTCAAGAATATGATCTTTCTTTTTAAAGGTTCTGATGTACTCCACTGAGAATTTAAGCACATTACCATCTCTAATGGCATCCGTAATCACATATTTGTGGAGACAGTCTCCAAACAACATTTTGGTGGTGCGCTTTCCATAGGCATTGGTTCCGGCATTCTGCTCAAAAATAGGTGTGCCTGTAAACCCGAACATTTGGCAATTCTCGAAAAACCGTTTGATATCTTCATGGGTTTTACCAAATTGACTTCTATGGCATTCATCAAAAATGAATACGATACGTTCTTCTTTTAAGGCTTCCATTTTATCCAAATAACGCGCCTTACTGATAGCCGTGTTAAGTTTTTGAATAGTGGTAACAATGAGCTTGTTATTTGCGGAAAGTTGTTTAACAAGGGTGTTGGTATTATTCGTACCATCTATGCTACCCTTGCTAAAAGCATTGAACTCTTTGGTAGTTTGATAATCCAAATCTTTTCTATCGACTACAAAAACTACTTTATGAACGTGTGGTGAATTAGTGAGAATCTGTGCCGCTTTGAAGGATGTTAAAGTCTTACCTGAACCAGTAGTGTGCCAAATGTATCCATATTTTGTGGTGGTTTTTACCCGCTCCACAATGCTTTCGACAGCATAAAATTGATATGGTCGTAATACCATCAGAATCTTTTGAGATTCATTTAAAACGGTATATTTGGTAATCATCTTGGAAATGTGACAAGGCTCTAAAAACACATCTGAAAATGCCGCTAACTGGGTAATTAAGCGATTACTCTCATCAGCCCAGTAAAACGTTTGTTTGAATGAACGCGCTTTAATTGGGGAGTTAGCGTAATATTTTGTGTTTACGCCATTACTAATCACAAATATTTGGATAAACTGAAATAGACCATGACCAGCCCAATATGAATGCCTTTCATAACGATTGGTTTGGTTAAATGCCTCTTTGAGTTCCAGCCCTCTTCGTTTTAATTCTATTTGAACTAAAGGCAAGCCATTAATAAGAATGGTCACATCATACCGGTTTTTATGTGTGCCTTCCATCGCAACTTGTTGCGTTACCTGAAATTGATTTTGGCACCAATGAATTTGATTGATAAGTTCTACGGTCTTGGTTTCGCCTTGGATATTGGTATAAGGTACACGGTCTCTTAAAATTTTAGCTCGTTCAAATACATTGCCCTTATTGATATAGTTCAGTATTTGCTTAAAATCATTATCAGTTAATGTAACTTTATTGTGTTTCTCTATTTGACTTTTGAGATTGGCTAAAAGATCATTTTCCCCACGAATAGCTACCTTATTATAGCCAAGCCTTTCTAATTGGCTTACTAAATTGTTTTCTAATATTTGTTCGGGTTGGGTGGTCATTTCCACAAGTTTTGTAATTCCCAATCATCCGAAAATCCGAATTTATGAATTGGGAATGGATGGTTCTCCTGTATAAGCTCTTTGATTTTCTGTTTTATACTATGCCCTGGAGTTACTTTATTACAGATATAAAGCATACAAGAAACTATCAAAAAGACTTTCTTCTGTTGTTCCTCTGAAACAGAATTATTTAGCCAATCTAACTGAGGGTTTGTAATGTTCAGAGTTGGTCTTTTAACCATTGTACGTTCATAGAGTCGAGAATGATGTGCAACTATATTTCTAACGTAAGTGATAGATTCTAACCAACTAGACAATTCTGTGTGTAAATTGAGCCCCATTCCATTTGCAATAGCTGATTTAGCAGGCAGATTGTGCTTTAAGAGTTTGTAATACTTAGATAGGGTTCCTAAAGAAGCTATTTCTAATATTTTCCATGATTCAGGGTTACTGGTTGGATGTCTTCTTCTATGGTCTTTGATAAATATTTCTTGGCTGTAGCCAAATTCTCTCATTAAGCTTGAAAGATTATTTGCATGGTAAACCGGATTCGAAAACAGGCTTGCATCTTGATACCATAACGGACCGTGATTAAGCGACACATGGTAAATCATTTGGGTTCTTAATGCAATTTCTATACGTTCAATTGCATCAAATAGGATAATCCGAAAATGTCGATCAAAATTGTATCGATCAACAATATCCTCAAAATAAGTATCAGGAATGAGTATGTGATTAACTCTATCCGTTTGAGCGTCCCACCAATAGCCTTTTAATCTATAATAGCTAATGTTTTTAAGATAGTGAACGGCTTTAGTTTCATCTCTGAACAGCATTCCTCGTGATTTGAGAATTGCAATTTGTTCTGCTATGGTACGTGCAGGCTTTGTTGACATAGCTATATAAAAAAGAATGACCCGAGAGCAGTTCTTATGGTATGCATCCCGGGTTCTGTTGATTTAAATATACAATAAATAACCGAGCCCTCAAAGTGATAACGATTCATTCCTATCTCTATTTTATTATCGAGTATCATGATCACACAAACATTTTTTGAAGTAAACCCTTTTTATACTCTATTGAACCATCTATTTCAACCCCGATTGATTCAATTGAATCATCCAAAGAAGTCAAGAAGTCAGCGATTTTAACTTGTTCATCCTCCTTTGGTAGAAGCACTCGCAACTTCATTAATTCTACTTTAGACATATTGAACCGTGTACTTCCTTGAGCAAGTTTTATTATTTCCCGTCTAAACAGTTCGCTTCTGAATAAATAGCGAGAAAACTTAGGAACTAATTCTGTGAGTGAATTTGGACGAAAGCCAAAGCAAAAGCTATTTAAATAGACGTCACCAACTTCTTCAAGCATTACAGATGCTGTTCCAATTTCATTTGGCGTTTCGGATGAAGTAGTAAAGAAAACATCACCGTATTGAACCTTGCTTTGGTTCTCGTTTTCTCCAATTTTTACTAAACCAAATTCCTGAACATTAATTTTAGAATTACTGAAAATTTGCATGTACTGGACATAGGGAATGCCTTCTCCAAAATCAACTTTTGTTTTGCCTGTCAACCCATTAAATGTCATTCCAATCTCCCCCAACCTCTTCTCCTCCCAATCAGGGAAATCATTGCCATTCTCATCTTTAAAGCGGATTTCTTGTGAAAAGAGTTTTTGCATCACGCCTTTTTTGTATTCCTCTAGCTTGGCTTTTTTCTTTTGCAAAAGTTGGATGCGCTCGTCAACGGCAGTGAGGAAGGAGGCAATTTTTTTTTGTTCGGGTAGGTTTGGAATTCGTTTTTTAACTAAGTGTACATCGTTTCTATTTAATGTGGGTACGGTCGAGCCTGCGTTGTACCCTTCTAACCTAAAGATAGAATAGAAATAATAAATAAATTTGGGATTGTTATTTTTAAAATCGGTTACCCAAAGTGACGTATTATGAGGCCAATAGTCATCTTCAATATAATTTACTTTCCCAATTGTACCTGAACGCCCGGTTATTACACCAGGCGCTTTAGCTTTGAATTCATTATGATGCCTTAGTACCCCGTTTGAATAGACAATTGGGTAAGGTCCATCTTTAACATCTTTTGTAGGTAAATCAAACCCTCTTTGTAGTGGCGCAATATTCTTTGTGCGCTTTTCTATCCACTCCCCATCAAACTCAGGAAACCTCAACTCAGGTGTTTTTTTAACTTCTGCCATAGCCTAAAATGGAGTTGAGATATTAAGCTCAGCACAAAAACCTGCAATAACTTCGTTGGTGCTTTGTAAATCATGTTCTATTTGTTTCAGTTCATCAGAAACAGCATCCAAATCTACAGGTTCTTCTTCCTCAAACCTATCCACATAGCGCGGGATATTCAGGTTGTAATCGTTTTCTGCTATTTCAGCCAATGAGGCTACATAACTGTATTTATCAATTGTTTCACGATTACGATAGGTGTTTACAATACGTTCTACATCTTCATCACGTAAAACGTTTTGATTGCCCTCTTTTACAAAATGATCGTCACCACTGGCATCAATAAATACGATATTGTCATCTACTTCACGGCATTTTTTCAGTACCAGAATACAGGTAGGAATAGAAGTTCCATAAAAAATATTAGCAGGCAAGCCAATTACGGCATCTAAGGCATTCATCTCTTTAATGATGTACTCACGGATATGTCCTTCAGCGGCTCCTCTAAATAGTACGCCATGCGGAAAGATACTTGCCATAATCCCATTATCAGCTAACTGATACAGCATGTGAGTTAAGAAAGCGTAATCAGCTTTAGTTTTTGGTGCTAAACGTCCGTATTGACTAAAACGCTCGTCTGTATTGAATAATGGATTGGCATCACTTTTCCAGTGTGCAGAAAAAGGTGGATTGGCAACTACAGCTTCAAATCGTTTGTCAAGGTGCTGCGGATTCTCCAGGGTGTCTTCTTGCTCAATACTAAAGTTACGGAAATGCACCCCATGCAAAATCATATTCATGCGCGCAAGGTTGTAGGTTGTACGGTTCAGCTCTTGTCCGTAAAACTCACTTACATCTGCCTCCTTAGCTACCCGCAACAATAAGGAACCAGAGCCGGATGTTGGATCGTAAGCTGATTTAATTTTAGTCTTCCCTGTGGTAACAATTTTAGCTAAAATCTTTGAAACTTGCTGTGGTGTATAAAACTCCCCTGCTGATTTACCAGCTCCGGCTGCAAATTTAGCAATCAAGTACTCATACGCATCTCCCAAGACATCTGAATTAGCTTCCGCTAATTTGAAATCTATTTTATCAAGATGACTTAAAATTTTTACGATTATCTCATTTCTTGCTCCTACAGTTCTGCCAATTTTAGTTGAATTCAAATCTAAGTCTTCAAACAAAGCGTTAAAGTCCTCTTCGGACTCGGTACCCATAGTACTTTGTTCAATATGATTGAGAACTGCTTTCAAATCCTCGAGAATGTAATTACTCTCACTCTCCGTGTCCGCATTTCCCTTTGCTGCTAAAACAGAAAATAGCTGAGATGGCTCTAAAAAATACCCCAGCTTCAATAAAGACTCTTCTTTGATGGCATCTAACGTTTCTTTGTCTGTTACTTGTTTGTAATCCGTTACGGCTTCCCCCACAAGTAATTCATTAGCATATAGCAACTGCTTTTCAGACAAATATTTATAAAAAATGAACCCAAGAATGTAATCACGGTAATCGTCTGCACTAATTTTACCTCTAAGTAAATTAGCAATTCCCCATAGCTGACTTTCAAGTAGTTTCTTTTGTTCTTCTGACATATCTAATTTTTTCTATTTCTATTCAATCTTTGAGTTGTAATTCAAGGCTTGATTTCGATCAGTTTCACATGAATTCGTTTACCACCTTATTATAACTCTACCCGAGTTACTTAGGCAACAAGGGTTTTTTGATGCCTTTTATTAAAATACTTCATTTATTCGTTTCAGTTCCGTCAAATTATTGGGTATTAAAGTACAATTATATCTCAAAATATAAGATTAAATATAAAAGTTATTGCTGTGAGTGAGTTGAAGGATTGGTTTTCATAATCTTGGGTTATGTTTTGGCATGTGCAGATTTGCTAGTGGTGAAGTGCTAGTTGGAAGAGGATGGGTAAAACAAGTACTAATTAAGCAGCTCTTAATAAAACAATAGGTATAATTAAGCTTTAATATTTGTTATGGAGTCATATGTGACCCAACCTTTGTGCGGATGGACATTTTATATTCAAGACAAGCATAAAAACCAAACCGATAGCATTGAACGCATCTTGCAGCATATACGTGCAAAATGATGCAATAAATATCTGATGTATTTTTTGGAATTTATAGCATAGAATTCATCAGCATTCTCTGAACTTGTAAAACATAGATTTTCTAATCCTCATCACTTACACCTGTAACAATTATGGTGTTCGCTCCAGAGTCACCCGTCAGGTACATCCGCAATGCGTATAGCAGATCGGGTGTGTTACGGAACATTTCCGGCTTTTCAATTTGAAGGTTGATTCGGGACTTCAATTTGATGCTATTCTCGATCACGATTGTTGAAGCCTCATCTATTAAGGTTACATATTTTTTTGTCAGATCATTATCCGGGGCGAAAATCATTTTGAACTCTTCGCCCTCAATCCCTCGGCTTCTCAGGAGTGCAAGAAGAAGTTCTAAGTGCTTAGAGAGAGTCGCTATCTGATATCCTTTCCCATGATTGTCAACCCTTTGCAGGTCGAACTTAAGGCAGTCATACAAGTTTCTGGATAAATCGCTGAGCTCCTCTTTAGTCAATCTATTGATCAGTGTTTTGGAACGCCAAAGAGCAATTGACAAAACCTCCATTATAATGGATCGGGTTAGTCCCTCATTATCAATAGGATCGATGACATTCTCCAACAACTCTTGTTGCCATGGCAGCTCGGCATTACCGATAGCGAATGCAATATTCTTGTGGTACATCCGCAAAAGCTTTTTATCCTTTACCGCATCAAGGAGTCGGGTGCTAACAATCTCTGGAGCATCCTTATGTAGACAGCACAGAAAGAAGAAAAGCTCCTCTTTAAGGGTGTCCGGCATATTTTCTGCCTCAATTATTGATTTTATTTTTTGCGTACTTTCGAATATCGCGTTTCTAAAATGGTCAGGTACATCTGCCTCTGAAAGGGAGTGACCATGATTCCAGATAGTTAATGTTGGAAATCGGAGACTGAAGATTCCTTTTTCAGCAAACTCCAACATTTTGGAAAGCTCCCGATTGATGGTCTCCTGTGCCTTTTCCTGGAGCCGTGAGGGTAAGCTCTCTGAAAATGATATGTTTGACCCGGAAGATCCTTTTTCAATTATAAAAACATCCAGATAAACTGGGCATCCTTCATATAGGGAATTTTCATCAACATCCTCAATAAATTGAGAACTGTGGCAAAACACACTTTCTCCATCTACCTTGACTCGGCAATAGTATTTCCCGTTACGGTCAGTGGTTCCCCATTCGAAATAGCCGACTTTTCTTCTATTCAGAATAGCTTGGAGTTCCTGCTCACAATCGAATGAGATGAGATCATCCAAGCCTGCAAGTTTAGAGCAACACCAATCTAATAGGTCAGAAAAGCTCTTGCCATCTTCTTTAGGAAACTTCTGAAAATCGGACCAGCTTTTACGGTCTGGGAAATCTGGAACCGGTAAGTTCTCAAGATCGGCAACCTCGCCCTCTGAAGCTGAACGCCACTCAACTCGAATAGATTTAAAACCTGTTTCCGCTGAATCCAGCGGAATGAATCTCAGTTCGTATGGATCATCAGCGCCATAGGTATAGGTCATCTTCAGATTGCAGGCCGTGGCCTTCTTCAAAGGGAATGCTGGCGACTTCAGGTATGCAACAAATTGTAGCTCTTTATTGCCTTCTCCCTGCTGCAGAGGAAAACTGTAATGCATTTGTCCTGCTGGCAGAGTGAATTTCTCCTCTACTGGTATATTCACCGTTCTGCCACGTTGTGGTGTTACTTTCGCATCTTTTACCAGATAGAAATTTTCAAAGTGCCCATCACGCACAATCCTGATCGAAAGCTCAGGAAGATGATCACGCCAAAGAGCAATGTCACCAACTATCTCCTGCCATCTGTTTAAGGTCTGGCAGCCATTTATTGCTGACCATGCAGACCCCAGCCACTTGTATTCCTTTTGCAAATCATCAGGTCTCCTGATTGTATCCTCAAGAGGCAGGATAAATATACCAACTCCCCGACAATCCCTGTTAGTAGAGTTCAGGCAGTCACTGATAACATATTTTGATAATATGTTAAGACCTAAATCCTGGCTCAGGATGTCCCGAACAGATTCAGGTAAGTGATACCAGTGATTCTCTTTCACAAAGGACACCTCCCCGGCCTCACCAACTAAACCATCGAAGCCGAACAATTGAAGTAGTTCTTCAGATGTCTGACAGCCATTACGGTCAAGATTGCGGACCATGACATCATTAATGCCTCTATTTGGTAAAATTACCGCAGGATGTCTTTCCCAGCTCATGCCTTGTGTCTCAGGCAATATTTCGTCCAACTCTTTTTGGTATATTGCCTGAACGGGGGTTATTGAAATGCCACTTTCAAATGAATCAACTACCAGCACAAAATCATTATCTCTAACTCTATCCTGCAAAAACTTCTTCGATGATTGCCATGCAAAGATAGCAGCTATGCTTTTGGGAAGCGGTGTCGACTCATTAAAATAAAAATTGACGCTTTTTCTTATTCCTTCCAGATCAAAGTCATTGCCCCAATCAGGGACAAGATAGATCAGCTTGTCTGCCTTGATATAGTCACTCAACTTTTTAGCAAAATACATCGATGCCTTGCTTTTGGTGGATTCAGACAGTGCTGAGCTATGTGAAAAGAGGCTTCTCATGCTGACTGTTTCAATATTCGGATTCAGACTTATGGCTTTTGTGTCGCCACAATCCACTGTATGATGAATCCCATCTTGAAGCTGCCATGTCTGTTGGAACAACCTGAATGTAAGATGCTCCAGAAAGCCAGAGTCATTTGCGAACGCCGGTCGGACAGAACACAGGTCCACAACAGAGCTCCCAACCCGTATTGGGTTATTTTGATTATTAGTCGGCGCAGCGTTTTCAAACGGGGCATCCGTGACTAATGACAGTATCGCCTTCGGTATCTCTTTGAGAGTTGCTGGCTCTATTTTTAATTTCTTTTTTGCGCCCTGAGCTTGCTCTATAACAAGATTACCGGAAACGAACAATAATAAATACTTATCCTTACCGACTTTTATCTTCCATTTATCACCCGTCAAATTGAAATCGACAGGGTTGATTCCTGCAGCAGGGGTTATATCGTCAGCACATTCGCCTTGTTTGTTGCTGCCGATAACAAAAGAAACCCCATCACCGGGTGCTAATGAATCAAACAAAAGCTTTCTTGACAGGTTGCATTGATGGAAAAACCAATCAACACCATTGTCTTGTGTTATAAACCCAAACTTTTTTTCGTGGTTTATGTCTTTAATTTTTCCCTTTATTTTTCCATCCCACGCAGGAAACAAATATCCCCGGACTGGTAATTT
>Ga0213835_101167_pt1 | contig 17748 bp, 14 predicted proteins | sample SWPATP01_FD_160576 | JGI IMG/M metagenome (GOLD analysis project Ga0213835, IMG submission 160576) | Coastal seawater microbial communities from Marineland, Florida, United States - SWPA TP0 #1 | ecosystem: Environmental > Aquatic > Marine > Coastal | place: USA: Florida | collected 2016-08-05 | reverse complement strand
AGAGAACTATAACCGTTTGTTTCGTATTCCACTTTAAGGAAACCGCCGTACACGTAAGTACATACGGTGGTGTGAGAGGACGACAAAGGTAATTCAACTTTTATTACCTTTGTCTCCTACTTAATTTTAAAAGTTTTTGAATGAGCTTAACTATACAGCTCCTCTATACTTCAATCTGAATTCCAACCTTCCCCCTTAAAAAAAATGGATATGAACAAACTAGGTCCATATCCATCTTTCTGAATGGTTAACTATCAGATTACCCGGTAGTTCCCAAGCCACTAGCGATGGCGTTGAGTACGAGAAGCATTTCGGGGAGTTTGGCGGCGGCTTCTTCGTCTTTGTTTTGTTTCTTGAGCTCGCGCCAATCTGCAAGCTGCTTAATTTGCAGGTCATGAAGCGGTTTAAGTCGCTCAGAACGGAACGCCATCATCTGATACATACGCGGACGACGCTCGTCTAGTTTATGTCCATAAAGAAACTCGAGCATTTCTTTCGTGAGGGTATATTCATCGGTGATTTTCTCGAAGTAGCGTGATGCCAAGGCTTCGTCATCCACCAAAGAACTATACTTTTTCATGATTTCCGTATCGGTGAGGGCGATGGCTGAGGATGCATTCGTAATCACATATCTGAAAGGCATGAAGTGCACTGCATGTTCGCTCAGGAATGCAAAGCTATCCGGATCCTCTTTCTTCAACTGACCAAGTGCTGAGCCGACTCCGTACCATCCCGTTAAGAAAAACCGCGCCTGACTCCAGCTGAATACCCACGGGATAGCCCGCAAATCAGCGAATGTCCGCTTGCCGGTGCGTCGGGCGGGACGCGAGCCAATACTGCTCGATTCAATCAAATCAATGGGAGTGGCTTGTGCGAAATAACGCACAAAATCATCTGAACGTACCAACGATTGATAGCTTTTTAAGCTATATCCGTACAGACGATTTACCACTTCTACAAGTCGAGATTGAATGGCTTCGGTATTCTCTGTTGCTGATTTTGGGATGTCATATAGCCCCAACGTTCTTCCAGCTGTTCCGGCTTGCATCAACTCGAGATTATACAGCGCTGTGAGAGGGTTCGCATATTTTTGAGCAATGACTTCCCCTTGCTCGGTTTGTCGTAAGTCGCCCTGAATGGTACCTGCCGGTAAACCGGCCAAGAAACGATGTGTTGGTCCGGCGCCACGGCTAATGGTTCCTCCTCTTCCATGGAAGTAGCGAATTCGGATGTTATGCTTCAATCCGGTTTGGGTAAGTTCTTTCTGAGCCAAATGTAAACTCCATAAACTCGCCAAAATTCCACCGTCTTTATTGCTATCGCTGTAGCCGACCATTACCTGTTGCTCTCTTGCATACCCAAGTTGTGTGGTGCGGTACTCCATACTTCTTATAGTGGCAGGATGACTTAAGAAAGCATCTAAAATTTCAGGTCCTTTTTCAAGGTCTTCGATGGTTTCAAGTAGTGGTACAACCGGTAGGACAAACGCCATTCCTTTTTCTGTACGTGCAACTAAACCTGCTTCGCGGCAAAGCACATAAACTACTAAAAGATCAGACAGGCTTCTAGTCATACTCACAATCAAAGAGCCAATTCCCTTGTGCCCAAACTGCTTGATATGGCGATACAGCACCCGATAGCTTCCCAATACAGCTTCTGCTTCCGGCCCAACCCCATGGCGATTCCGCACAAAGGGTCGGGTTGTGCTGAGTTCATCAGAAAGAAACGCAACACGCTTTTCCTCTGACCACTCCGCGAAATGTTCACCGTCTTCAATCCCCGCAGTTTTCAACAGTTGCGACATGGCAACATCATGGAACTTACTATTTTGACGAATATCAAGAGCGGCTAAATGGAATCCGAAGGCATCCAATTTTCTGGATACGGGTTCTACATCCATTTGGGCGATGTGAGGTACATAAACATCGCCTAAAGCTTTAGACAATAAATCGAGGTCTTTGACAAGTTCGTCAGAAGTGGCATAAAAATGCCCGCTTGGCTCAATAACCGGCTCTTCATTTACATTTAAAGGAAGTTTCAGCAACATCAGATTAAGCAACTGACGAAACGACTCATTCGGATTTCGCTTGAGTGCTTGTTCCGCAACGCCACCAAGTTCCTTTGCAAGTTCAGTGATTCGATCTTTCATGTATTGAGGAATCGAAACTTCGAAATCGGAAATACTGATTTTCCGAGCAAGGGAGCTTAACTCGGTTTTAAAGAGCAATAAAGCTTGTTTTCTTAGTTTCAAAAGGGTTTCGCGAGTCACATCTTCGGTAACAAACGGGTGACCGTCACGGTCACCGCCGACCCAGTTTCCAAAGCTCACTTTGGGGAGGGATGTCCGATCTGCAACAAGGGTTGGGTCGAAGCCCGCATCCTCCCAAGCCTCACGCAAGCGCTGATCTAATAGGGGGATGACTTTGGGAAATACATTAGTGAGGTAGTGCATTACGTTGCGTAATTCATCCTCAATAGCCGGTTTTTGGAGGAAGACTTGCCCTGTAACCCAAAGGCGCTCCATTGCGGCCTTGATTTCCGCATCCATGTGAGCTTTTTCTTTTTTAGACCACACCTGATTTTCGCGTTTTACCATGAGAAGATAAATCGCACGAAGCTGATCAATTACAGTAGATCGTTTTGATTCGGTGGGATGTGCGGTGAGAACAGGTTCAATGCGTGTTTTCGGAAGGATGCTTGCAATATCTGATGCCGGAACGCCTTTAATTTTGAGCTCATCAAGCGTTTTGCCCCATAACCCGGAAATACGATGTAACCCGTATTCGTCTTCCAGTTTTCTGCGAAGCTGAACCGAAGCATTTTCTTCAGCAATAGTGATAAATTGAAAGTAGAGAGAAAACGCCTTACTGAGTTTTTCAGGATCGGTATGAGAATCTTTTTTTCCATCAAGGACGTCTGCTAAAGAATGTTCGCCCATCCCCCTGAGCACATCCGTAAAACAAGAATGAAGGAATTGGAGATCGTTTTTAATCTTGGAGAGTTCGATACTGTCGTCTGTGGTACTGAAGTACATAGTTCGATATAGTTGAATTAATTGATATTCTAATAAACCAATTTTATTAGCACACAAGATACGAAAATCAGGCTGATTTTTGAGGAAAATCGGAGCTCAGAAGGATGAAAAGTTTACGTACAGTGCAGGAAGCGGTTTTTTAGTATGCTTCTTAATTGACCTAATTTAAATCAGAGATTTTTTTAAATCACTAAGCCACGTCCCGGATGTGTGGGATTGGCTATAAAAGTTGACCACAGGTCTTATTTATTTCCGATTGGTTTAATTCCGGTTCTTTTAACCCTCTGCTCTATGTATTTCAATAATTCTTCATAGGTCATATTCTCTGTATCGGAGCTTATTTTTTTCCGGATTTCACGCTGAATTTTCACAGCGTCCAATGTTTTTTCTTTAGTCGTTTTCATATTTTAAAAGGTCTTTGGGGCTTCGTATCTCAAGAATATCTCTGTTTCATACTTCAAACATACGAAGAATTGTCCTTAAAAAAATCTGTGATATATCTTGTGTTCAGCGAATTAGCCTTGTGGCCAACTCATTTATATACGCAATAAACATGCGCTTTACATGTCAATATAGGATGTTATGCGAACATTTCATTACGCTATATTGATGCTTATAGTTTTCCACTATATATCAAGTTTTTTTAAAGCCGTCTCGTTTTTAAGACCGTATCCTTGCGGTTTTGTAACTACAGTTAGAAACTCTATAAGATTTTTTTGAATCACTAAGCCACGGTGGTACTAAAGTTCACTAAGCGGTGATTTTTAAAGCGCTGGATTTAGCGGGTTTATGATGATACCTGATCTCTTCAATTAATGAAATCAACATCACAATTAAATAGCGTGAGGCGCTTAATTCTGTTATTTTGTGTTTCAATGAACAAGAATCAAGCATTGTGAAATACAGCAATATGAATCAAACAGAGCAATATCAGCGCGATTTATTTTTTATGGGAAAAGCCGTTGAGTTGGCGTTGAGGGCTGAAAGAGAAGGAAATTTGCCTGTTGGTGCGGTTTTGGTGTTGGATGATTCCGTGATTGCCGAAGGCCCGAATGCGTTGTTGATTCCTGATTTTCATCCCGGAAAACATGCAGAAATGCAGGCACTTTCAAATGTGCCCGTCGAGTTATGGCCTCGTGCAGGTGAGATGACCTGTTATACCACTTTGGAGCCTTGTGTTATGTGCTGTAGTTCCATGTTGCTGCATGGAATTGGAAGGGTCGTCTATGGGGCTATTGACCCCCAAGGTGGTTCATCGATCATTCTTGAGCATCTGCCTCCCTATTACGACAAACAGGAGAGCGGGAAGAAACGTGTTTTCGATTGGCACGGACCGTTGTTACCGGATGTTTGCGATCCCTTATATCAGCGCGCAGCGAAGCGATTTGATGAGTTATTCTAATCTGTGTTTTTAGCCACAGAATTGCTTCCCTTCAACTCTTGAACTAACCGTCCGCTGAAGTGCGCAAAAAGCATAATCAGAATGGCAAGCCAAGTAGAAAATATCCTCGAAACAATACTTGGTGCCGGTTTGTCTTTTGATCTCCAAAATTCATCTTTGAAAGTGGCTTTGTAACGGAAGGTTACCAAAGCACTCGCAATAAACGTGGTGATCAATCCAAAACCAATCAACGTGCTTGCAATGGTTCCCCCGGTGAAAAATAACACATCAAGAATACAAACAAGAAGCGATAAAGCCACCGACAAAAAAGGAATCTGACTTCTGAAATGTACGCGTTCGGGATGCAAGTTCGGCAGTACTAGTCTTTGTTTTAAACACCATTTGACATCATATTATAAGAGGATAAGTATTATTTTTCAATGAGACAGTAATCGTATCTGATTACTTATAAAAGATAGAGGAACCCCCATAGTAAAAGAGAATATAATTACGATCTAATTACTTGATATGTACAGAGGCTTAACAAACGATGTATTGCTTTAAGCTATATATAAAGTGTGTCTTGTAATTAATTAGATTTCAAAAGTCTTGAAAATAAAAAACAATGAATATATGAGGTGTATAGTCTTAACATTATCAGTAAAAAAAGATAGTTCTTGTAGTCGTGAATTTATTCTTTACCCCCCACATTTTACACAGAATCCAAAAAAAAGAGTATCTATTCAAAGTATAGAAGGGTTTAAAAATGGTATATTGGATTTCTTCTTAATTACTGGCTGATCGGATTTTTTCGACTAGATTTGCAGTGATATTTTGCCAATTATAATTGTTTTTAACAAAATTTAGTCCATTTTCAGCAATTCGATTATACAGATTCTTGTCATGCAATAATTTCATTATTTGTAACCTAAACTCATCCGCATTGCTAGCTAATAAAATCTCTTTATCGGGAATTGCTTTAAGAGCATTATTAGCAAGTGGAGATGTTATACATGGTCTGCCGGAAGCCATTGCCTCAAGCAGTTTATTTTGCAAACCAGAGCCAATAAACATGGGTGCAACAAAAATTTTGCCTGATGAATAGCTTTTGCGAATGTCATCAACCCACCCGGTTACTGTTACTTTGTTACTCGCTAAGTCCTTTACTTCTTTAACGGGAGCTGCCCCCGATATCAACACCTTTATTTCTGGGTTTAAACAAGGAAGTATATCATTTACAATAAATTTTGCTGCATTTACATTTGGCGGATAACTCATATTACCGGTAAAAACTAAATCAAACTCTTCTTTTTGTTGTAAATGGTTGAAAAAATTATCATTTACACCATTTGGTATTACCCAAATCTTGTTTCTGTTTTCATGTGGAATATCATTTCTGTCTTGCTCAGAGATAATCACATGATGGTTGAAATAATTAAAAATTTCATTTTCATAGTTAAGCACTCGCCTATACTCCATCTGAAAAAGAAAATTTGAAGGAAAAGTTAGTATATCTAGCCTACGTTCTAGACCTTTTGACAAACAATCCATGTAATCTAGAGTTTTTTGGCAACCTTTGTAATGTTTTACGTATTCAGATACTCGTATCAACTGGCAATATATGTGATCAGGTTTTATATGATCTAAAAGATCATTTATTTTACGATAAATATTTTGATGATAAAAATAGCCGATTTGTACTGGACGCTTACTAAATAATGATAAAGTAGCATTTAACCACTGTTTCCAAATGGGCACATAATATATATGGACTGCATGAACAATTCGCTGTATTTCTTCTTTATCACTTTTTGAAATAGGATTCTCCGTAAGTGATACCAAATGAACCTCAAAATACTTGTTTAGCTCTCTTAATTGGAAATATGCTCTCAATTTATCACCCTTTTCCAGTGAATATGGAAAACGAGAAGTAATGAATACAAGTTTGATATCTTTAGAGGTTTTTGTCAAGAGTATACGATAGGTAATTATTTATTTTTTAAGTGAAAAAGTTAAACTAATACTCACCAATGAACTTTTTGAGATAATGGTTTAGGTGTAAATTATTCATTTAATTTAATTGAAGGCAACAGAATCATTTTTTTAGTTGTATTGAAGTTATAGTGACAAAGTTTTAAGCTAAGGAAAATTTGAAAATTCCTGAAATTTAGAACATAAACAAATAAACAATTTTTAAAATTCAATACGAATGAGCAACTCTTCATTTAGAACCGGAATGGCAACAGTAACTGAAGGTTGTATGGACACGAGGTTGAGTTCGTAATTGCAGTATTAAAATTCTGAGTTAAGTCAGTAAGCTAAGAAATTATAACTCAATATTGAAATGTAGGATTACGGAAATATGAGTCTGTAGAACCGGATTCCAAAGATGTTAGAAAGTTCATATACAATGACCAATCCACTTAAACGTATCATGTGTTTTAAGTAGAATGATATCCCGTATTATTTGTATTCGGTTTGATTATTTCTTTGTTTTCAACTACTATTAAAAAATTTTCAAAAAGCTTATCTCTATAAGCTGAATATAATTTGAAATTTAAAAATATAGCTCTGATCCAAAAAATTAAAAATCAAGCCAAAGATTTTTAAAATTTCAGGTTATCTTGATATTATTATCGTTTTTAATTCGAACGAAACAACTTAAAACACAGCTAGGCAGATTTAATGAAACAAACTGAAGCCGAAAAAAAAATTCATATTCTTGACTTTCTTCTAGTTATTGCAAGAAAAAAATGGTTTATCATCAAAGTAGTATTGACAACCACTGTAATAGCTATAATTATAAGTTTATTGTGGCCAACAACATTTAAATCAACAATTGTTGTAATGCCACCGACTCAGAATAGATCAATTCCAGGAGGATTTGGTGGGATTATGGGCACTATAATACCTCTGAATTTTGATTCTGAGAATCTAAATTCAGAGGCTCTTGCTTTGATTTTGAGCAGTAGAACTGTAAGGAAAAATTTGATAAATGAATTTGACTTGATGAATGTATATGGGGATAAGTTTATTGAACAAACATTAAGAAAATTAGACAGCAATACTAGAATTCGATTAATTCGAGAAGGAGGTTTTGGATTTAGCCCCATTACTGCTATTGAACTAAATGTTATTGATAGGGAGCCTGGGCGTGCGCAAAAAATGGCGAATTTTTATATTGCTCAACTTGATTCTGTGGCATCTATTCTCAATGGTGCGAATATTCAGGAACGGCTAAGTAGGATTGAAAGAAGATTTTTTCAGAACCTAGAAGATTTAGAAGAAGCCGAAAACAGATTCAAACTTTTTCAAGAAAAATATGGAATAATTGATATAGAAACGCAAAGTAGAGTATTAGTCAATGCTTTAGCAGACGTTTTAGCGCAAAAAACTGATGTTGAAATACAAATTAATATTTTAGAGAGTTTGGTTGGGCAGAATAGTCCTGAATTAATGAATCTTCGTAGAATGAAATATGAGCTGGAGCGAGTTGTTTCTGATTTAACTAAACGAAGTGAAATGGATTCGGAAATTTCTATTATACCAAGTGTACAAGAGGTTCCTAATTTAGGACTTCAATATATGAGGTTATACAGAGATGTATTAGTTCAGGGAAAAATTTACGAAACAATATTTCCTCAATATGTACAGCAACAAATGCTTGCTGAAACTCAAAGAAGAAATATACAGATTGTTGATTATGCTCATTTGCCTACTTATAAAGATGGTCCCAAACGTGCTTTTATTGTATTGGGTGGATTATTCTTTAGTTTATTCATTAGTGTTTTTCTGATTTTAATAAAAAATTACATTGATGAACAGAAAGATAAAAAAAGTGAAGAGTTCAGAAAAATTACAGAACTAAAGGAATTGTTGAATTTTCGAAAAAGATAATTGAATGGGAATCAGCTTGTCAAACAGTAGGATAGCAAATTACTTTGTAATCTCATCAGTAATATTTTCAACAGTATTGCTAACCTTTTCTATGTTAATGTCAATTGTATGGCTTCCGTTAGTGCTACTAATTCTGCCTATTATGGCATATGGTTACTGGCAAACATTAAAAAAACCATATTTATGGGTCATTATTATGGTTGCTGGCACATTCTTGGGTAACCTTGTTCATCTTGTTGAAGGTGCTGCTGTACCAATTACACTTTTTCAGATTGCACTTGCCGCTACCATAATCTCTATGGTTATTCGAAGACTCGCTGATGGTGATTTAACAGTAAGGCTTCTGGGACTAGAGATTCATTTCATACTTCTTTTAGCACTGATTTATGTGTCGCTTTTATGGTCACCTGATCCAATGGATGGCTTTATTGAAGGAACGCGATTTTTAATATCAGTTTTGTTTATTTATTTGGTATTTAACGAAATGAAAAAACAAAATGAGATGATTTATCTTTTGATAACTGCTACAGTTATTGCTGTTTTGCTTGGTGCATACGCATTATATGAGAATCTAACCAATGTGGATGTGGCTATTCAGAATATTCTATCTGAAGGACGCAAATTGAGAGGGCGGGTCACAGGTACTAGTCATGATCCTAACAGATTTGCCACAATGTTTTTTATACCATTGGCTTTTACAGCATGTGTAATTTTGGCTGATACAAAAAAAATCTACAAAATGATGGCAATACTCTGTTTTGCAATCATGAGTGGAGGCTTGGTTGTAACGTACTCAAGAAGTGCATGGGTGGCTACAATAATCATGATAATTATTATTGCTTGGCACTATAGAAACATTAAACTATTTGCTTACATAGGGCTAATAGTGGCATTAGTGCTTGTTTCAGTACCACAATTTTCATACACATTGATAAATGCAGCCCAACGATTTCTTGATATTACTGCTGGAACAACTGATGACTCCTCTAGGATACGCTTGTTATTGGGTATTGCTGCATTTGAAATGTTTATAGACTCCTACTTTATTGGAGTGGGATATAGAGGATTTGTTGAACGGTTTACAGACTATTATTCTCTCCAAGAAACTGTGAATGTTGCTGAGCCACATAATGTACTTTATACAATCCTTGCTGAACTTGGTTTGATTGGTATTATAATATATCTGCTAATTATCATTAAAATTTTAATGATAGCTTATTGGAATATCCAAAAGTCGGAGGAAATGAATGAGAAAATAATATCGATAACTTGCTTTTCAACTATAATTGCTTTTCTGATTTTTTATCAGTTTTATGGTGGAGGTATGAATGATAATAATCTATGGTTGATGTGCGCTCTTGCTTTTAGTCTAAATTACGCAGGATCAACTATGGAAAAATCAGACGATAAAAACGAATCCCAAACCATATCGAAAGCTGATATACCGTAGTTATACCCCACAGTCGCATCATTTCACGAATATAAAAAACGGTTCCTTCTGCCTTATATCTGGATTTGTTTTTACGAATGAATGTGATAGTTCCATCTCTCTTTTTTCGAAAATTCAGGCTTATTTGTCCCGGTGTCAAATAAACTTTAACCAAAACTTCTGGCAGAAAGTCGAATTCCGTTTTTTCTGCCATTCGTATCATTAAATCATACTCCTGATTTGAGTCTAGATTAAGGTCAAATCCTCCGGAAGCTTCAAAAATATCTCTTCGAATAAGCATGGTGTGTATTCCTAGCACACAATATTTTTGGAGTAAATCTCGATAAACATTTCCACGTTTTCGATTTTCAATGATAAATTTTTTATCTGGTCTAATGGCGAGCATATCACAGGTCAGGACTCCTGTTTTGGATTCAGGATTGTTTTTGAACCAATTCATTTGTCGTTCTACTTTTTCGGGTAGCAATTCATCATCATCATCTAAAAATGTAATATATGCCCCTTTGGCATGTTTTGCACCGATGTTTCTTGAATATGGCCCACCTTTGGGAAATTTGTTATGGTAAACAGTTATATTTTTAAGAGAATTAAGGTATTCGGCTGTACCATCTTTTGAACCATCATTTACAACAATTATCTCAATTAGAGGCCATGTTTGATTAACACATGATTCTATCGCTCGCTTCAGTAAGTTTAGCCTGTTATGCGTTGGTATAATTATTGATACTTTATCCGTATTATTTAATTCTATCAAATCTTTATATTTAAAAATGAATTATAGCTGAGACTCAATAGTCTAATTTATGAAAATATTTAATAGGCTAAAAGAAACTGTAAAAAGCGGTACAGCAGGAAAATTTATAAAGTTATCTTCAGGAACCATAATAGCTCAAATCATTGGTTTGGTGGCGACTCCAGTACTGACGCGATATTATACTGAAGACGAGTTTGGGGTTTATGCTATTTACTTGTCCTTATTAATAATAATCGCAACAAGTGCCACCCTTCGATTTGAGATGGGTATAATACCATCCAAAACAAATGAAGAAGCTAAAAAAGTGGCATGGAATGCAGTAATTAGTACATTAGTCATATCAAGTTTAACATTCATTGGGTTGTTTATTGCCGGGACATGGTTTCAAGAATTAATGGCGTTACCGGCAGAATCTTTTTGGTTATTCTACTTTTTACCAGCAGCTGTTTTAGCTATGGCATTCTATAATATCTTATTTAATTATCATAACCGGTTTGAACATTACAGTTTCCTTGGAAAAGCAAAAATATTCCAAATAACTTCTATTTCAGGTATTCAGTTGGCTGGAATCCCCCTGTTAATGCAAAAAACAGGATTGATAGCTGGTGATATAATCGGTCGTTTATTTACCATTTTATTTTTTTTCAGATTTAATATACAAAAAATAAAAAGTGTTGCTCTAAGCAAACCATCAAACCGAACACTTAAGGTTAACGCCTATAAAAATAAAGCGTATCCAAAATTTAATTTAGCCGCTGCATTTATTGACCGACTTTCTTTTGAAATTCCGGTGTTAGTAATCACTAAATTCTTTGAATTAGCTACAGTGGGTTTTTACTCTATTGCAATGCGAGTTCTATCTTTGCCAGCCATGTTTATCGGTCAGGCAATGGCACAAGTGTTTTATAAAACTTTTACAGATTATTCTGATGACTACAAATTAGCTAAAAAATTCCTTTTTAAAACATGGGGATTTTTATCCCTAATTGGTTTGCCACCATTGGTGATTACTTTGGGATGGGGACCTGAAATATTTGCCTTTATATTAGGCAACGATTGGTACGTTGCGGGTGAAATGGCTCGGGCTATTTCTCCAATGCTTTTTATTATGTTTGTAAGTTCACCATCTAGCAATGCATATTTGACGCTCAATTTACATCATCTTACCCCTATATTTCCATTGGTTTCTTTAATTTATAGACCAGGGTGCATTTATATTGGTTATCTAATGGGTGATTTATTAATAGGCTTATGGTTACTAACAACAGTTCATATTATTTTTGTGATTTTCTATAATCTTATAATTATCAGAAAGTTATCTAGCAAGTAATGAAAGTATTAATCTTATCATATTTATATCCGGTTCTTAAAAAACCATATCAACATACATTTGTGAGGGAAGAAGCCCGATTGGTTTCCGAATTTTCTGAAGTTCATGTAGTCGATTGCATGCCTTTTAAACCCTCTCTGATTTTGGGTAAATCTGTTGCAACTGATTATCTTCGTGATGATTTTCCTGTTGAACCTGTTGTATATTTTTCAGTTCCAAGAAAACGCTTTTCAAGTTTGACTTCGATTATGCTTTGCAAAAAAGTGGGAAGAATTCTCGATGCTCTCAAACCGGATGTGTTACATGCCCATTTCCTTTATCCTTGCGGTTTGGTCGTTCAAGAAGCAATAAAAAGAAACATTCCAATAGTGATAACTATTCATGGAGTTGATTGGTATGAAAGTATAAAAATACCATCTCTGAAAAACAGAATCGATCGTATTATGGAATATTCTGAAAAAGTTATTTGTGTAGGTCCTCGGTTAGAGGGCGATGTAAAAAAAATATACCCCGAAGCGTCTGAAAAAATACAAACACTCTTGCACGGAATTGATTTTAACTTCTTTAAACCACCGGCAAAGCGGACATCCCAAAGAGAAAAAATAAACGTCCTTTGTGTAGCCAGATTTGTTCACAAAAAAGGCCTTCATTTATTAGTAGATGCCGTATCCAAATCAAATAAATTGAGATCTGACTGTTCATTTACAATTGTTGGCGACAAAACCGACAAAGAGTATTTCAATCGTATAATTAAGCAAATTGACGTCGAGTTAATAGATAACATTTTCATAAAAGAACCGGTAGGCAAAGAAGAACTACTTACTCTTTATCATCAATCAGATTTTTATGTACAACCAAGTTTAGATGAACCTTTTGGTCTTTCTCTGCTAGAAGCTATAGCTTGTGGTTTACCGGCTGTTGCATTATCAAGCGGAGGTCCTGATGTGATTATCAATGAAAAAAATGGTATATTGGTTATGTCACCTGATAATTTAAGAAATGCTCTTGAAAAAATGTCTGTCAAATGGGAAAGCTACCAACAAAAACAATTACACGAGAGTGTTAAAAGCCGATTTGAAAGTACTATAAAACAAGAAAAATTAATGAACATCTACGACAAAATTAAAAATAGTAGATGACAAAAACATAAATTATATTACAAGAGTGAATGGGATATTCGATTATATATTTAAAGGGTGTGTAAGCTAAATTCAGTTCGTTTTGTAAATCGTTATAGGTTTATGGCTATCAGGATATTTGGGGTTATTTCTAAGTGGAGACCTACCCAAAAACAACAAGTATGATTTTGGGTAGGCTTTTAGTTTTATTTAACTAACGTCATTGTTCTTGTAATCGTTACACCATCCATATTAAGCCTATAAATGTATAAACCACTTGAAAGACTACTTCCATCAAATTGTACAGAATGAGTTCCTGCTTGATAAAAGCTATTCGCTAAAATCGCAACCCTTTGACCTAAAGCGTTGAAGACTTCAATGCGAACCTTACCATTCTCGGGAATTGTAAACTCAATAATGGTGGTGGGGTTAAACGGATTGGGATAGTTGTTACTTAATGAAATTTGGGAATCAACTTTCTTCTCATTATTGGTTTTACCAGATGAAAATCCTTTAGTTAATCCACTTACAAACTTACCGGCAATCATGGCTGTAACTTTTTTATTTCCTTGCCAAATCCTATTATTACCCCAAGCTGCATTACCGGGGCCTCCACCATAATTGGGAGTATTTCTATGAATCATATTATCATTATATTGGTCATTAATCCACGCAGTAACCAATTCATCAAAACCATCTGCATTGAAGTCACCAACCGCAAAATTAGAAACATATGCATACGTATTGGTAGTAATCATTTTAGAATAGTTAATAGGGTTACCATCATTGCTATAATAATCTGGATAAACAAGAGTAACAACATTAAAATTTTTGCTTTGATTTGTAGTAGCCGTTACTAATTGTTGTCTACGCAATCCATCCGTGTCTTCGTGAAAGTAACCTGCGGCCATAGCGGTCACTTTGGTATTTTGATTGTATGTTGGGGCTTCTCCTTGTGGGGATAATCTTCCTGCTATAACCGAATCACCTCTTGCAATGTCACTCATATAAATTCTGTTGTCATAAAGATTAGAAGAAGTTCCAACTGCTGTAACCAGAATATCTCTTCCTATACCCCAGAAGTCCCCAGCAACCATCGCAGTTGGAATAAACCAAGTTGAATTAACCAAGGAAGTGAATAAAGCTCTTTGCATCAAGTTTTTACCATCAAAACTAGCATAATATTCAACGGAGTTTCAATGCTGTCCTAAATAAATAGGAATATTCAGAAAAGTACTCATTTCGGTCTATAAGTGCAATTAAATGATTAGTTGGCAAATAGAACCCCCTGTCGATAGGTGTCGGGTGGTTTATCATGGTCTTCGAAGGGTTTATTCAGCCATAGCTGTAGATCTATCTTTACGAAGATATTGAGCCGGATAAATGCGACTAAATTGGACAAATGCCACTTGTAGGTTGCACTGGCTTTAAGCACCTTAAGAAGTAAAATGGTGATTAATGCCGTCCAAATTTGGATCATAACCGCGTTTTCAGAAGTTCCAATAAAGGTTTTTATATGCAGTAATTGCTTTAAATCACGGAAAAAGATCTCTATTTCCCATCGTGATTTATAAAGTTGGGCAATGGTTTGTGCTGCCCAAGTAAAATTATTGGTTATCAGTTCAATGGTTTGCTTGTTCTTATCATCCCAAACGGCCACTCTTCGGAGCTTTTTGGGGTATTTGGCCTTAGATACGGCACTTTTCAACTCTATTTCTTCGTCAATGAGTACATGTTGAGCATGGTTGTCGGGCAAATCACGCTCCCGAATACTCGTGTAACTAAGATTGTTTTTGTGCCTGATCACGAAGTATACCCCGTTGCTGTCCCAAATATGAAGCATAGGAAAATCAATGAAGAACCGGTCGGCAACAACGACAGACCATGTTTCAAGTGGGATGTCATAGGCTCCTATATTGTCTGCTACACTTGCGGGGGTAATGTGCACGTAAACGGGCAATTTACCGTCATAATCAAGCAAAGTGTGCATCTTTATCGCTCCTTTTTTCGTGCGGTAGGTTGCCCAGTTAAATATCGATAAACATACACTAATGATGGTAGCATCTAACAGGTACACAGGAACCTTAATTTTAAGTTTAACCCTTTTGAACCGGGCTTGCTGTCCTAAATGAGAAAGCAACGCATAATACAACTCTTTGAACAAATCGGCGTTTCTATGCTTGTTCTGGTAACTAATGCTGGACTTCGATGGGGCTCTGGTAACCCCTAAATGATTCAAATTACCTGTGGCTGAACGTAATCCGTTGGATATATCTCTGAGCGAGGTGCTTTTAGCAAAATGGCAAAATAACATCGATACAAGGTGATTCCAGCTTGTAAAGCCTTTACATGCTTTGTCTGTTTGCTTTTCACGAACAAGCCGATTAAAAATGCTGCGGTCTATCTTTTGAATAATCTGAGAAAAGAGCGTAATATGCATACGGAGAGAGGTTAGTTTTTGGTTCAAACCCAAACTATACAGTTTGGGCAAAACTTTCACTCTCTCTTTTTATTTAGGACGCTATTGACGGAGTTTGTTGTTAAATTATAAAATGCACTTATAATTTCATAATCGCCATCTCCATCAAAATCACCAGATGTACTGCATAAGAAAATTCGTAATGGTGCCAAATATTCACTTTCTGACTCTAAAGCATTCGTATAGTGCCCAAAGTATTTCAATGCAAATGAAGTTATTGTTAAAATCTCATCATTTCCATCAGCATTTGTGATTATTGGTCCATTTACACCTTCAAAAGGATTAGTGCTTACATTTGCTCTAATAAAAAAAGGTGTATCATAAGAAACTGGAGTGCCTGTTAATGGATAATGCAAATTTTCAGTTTCCTTTCCACGGAAATCTCCGGATTCCATCGCAGAAACAGTTGTATAAAAAAAAGTGTGAATTAAATTCGATTCTATGTTGGTATTATTGAAAGGGGGTTGTACAGTAAACTCTTGTGAACTTTTATATAGACTGGTGTTGTTATTTTCTTCAATAGCCACTATTAGCTCATCTTTTCTATGTATTTCAGTTTGTATGGGGTTTTCATAATGTTCGCCCATTTGCCAATGTATAGATCCTTGGTCATATTGTTGATCATTATAAGTTCCTCTCCATTTATAAAACCAAATTCCTTTAAAGCCTAAATCATAGACTTTCCTAATAGCCGCTCGAGTTAATTCTTGACTAACTAGTGGGTAAGGAGTAATAAAGCCATCTTTTTCCTCTCCCATAACTAAAATGGCATGGATTGGTTTATCCTCAATATTAGCAAGTTTGAAGTCATTGACCGCTTTATTCCTAATATTATTCCAAACTCTTAAATTACCCCTCCCATTATCAGGGCCTAAAGAGTTTAAATGAGTTTCACTATTATCTGCATACCCATAATAATCAATCATAAGAATATCAAAACTATCTGAAAATTTTGCGTAATCCCAATTCGGCTGTCCTGAAACTCCAGTTGGACACCAATTATTTACTATTGTGTCGGTTCCAAACCAAGATGGTACAGCTTCCGCAATATAAACGGGACTATTATCTTTATTTAAACCAAATTTCTCTCTTTCAAATTTAATTCGATCGTATATTTTTTTTGTTTCAGACGGGCAAGCGTAAACAGAAATTGGCTCAAATATAGAATTAGGAATATTATATTTGAACATTGGAACGTTAGTTGGTTCATCTAACAAATACCAACCCCCAATTACAAGCTCAGGGTTACCTCCAGTTAATGTATCCGCATAACTTAGAATCCACTCTACTAAGTAACCTAAACAATCAATTTGAGATTGGTTAAATTCGGCATAAATTATATCATCACTCCCTTCATTACAAAATTTTTGGTATGGCACATCACAGTCACTTTTTAAAGTAGGAGAACCTATCCAACGATAACTTTGAGGTCTCATATCAATTAAAACTTTTGTATTCGCATGATATGCGTCATTTAGCATCCCGACCCAGTACCCTTTTGTGTTATAATTTAGGATTCTATAAGAATGAATGGTATTAATTCCTTCAAAAGGTAAATTTTCATCACCTCTGTATAGGTTTGTCATTTCTTCTTGTAAGCTTAAAGTGCCTGGCAGAGGCTTGCTATCAAGTTGAGGATTTAAGTTATTACCAGTAATATTAAAAACACCCATTGTAAAATCGTGGGGTAATTTAGGTGGTTCTTTTTGTGCATGGACGGATACACTTGATAATAACAGGACTAACTTTCCAGCCCCCTAATTGATTGGACAAATACTAAACTACAAAAGTTTATATTTTATAATCATGACAAAACATAGAAAAACATGGAGCAAGGCTGAGAAATTAGCTGCTTTAGAATTAGCGGAAGCTGAAGGCTTTACCGTAGCTTCTCGTAAATTAAATATCTCACAAACCTCTTTATACAAGTGGCGTAATATCTATCAGGCGTTAGGAGTGCAGGCCTTGGAGCCTAAAACGAGTGCTAGTGCTGGCATTGGTGATGCTGAACTAAAGAAGTTGGCTCATGAGAACCGTATGCTCAAACAACTAGTGGCTGAAAAAGAGCTGGAGTTGTTGATCCACAAAGAGCTTTTAAAAAAAAGTCCATAACGCATCAGGTTCGACGTATGATAGCACAACAGTTTATCGATCAAGGATATCCTATCTCAGCTGTTTTAAGAGTCTTGAAGTTGCCGCGTAGTAGCTTCTATTACCGGCCAAAGACAACGGGTAAACCTGCAGGACGTCCTATAAGTACCCATACCTATACCCTGGGTGGGATGCGGGTAAGTAATGAGCAGCT
>Ga0213835_101166_pt1 | contig 17775 bp, 13 predicted proteins | sample SWPATP01_FD_160576 | JGI IMG/M metagenome (GOLD analysis project Ga0213835, IMG submission 160576) | Coastal seawater microbial communities from Marineland, Florida, United States - SWPA TP0 #1 | ecosystem: Environmental > Aquatic > Marine > Coastal | place: USA: Florida | collected 2016-08-05 | reverse complement strand
AGGGCGAACGCCTGCTGGACGCGCTCGCGACCTGGACGCCGACGCCCACGGTGGATGAAGGCGCGATGCTCGCATCCTGCCACGGCGCGGTCGCGCTCGTGCGCACAGGCTCGGCGCGCGCCGCGCCCGTCGGCGTCTCGATGCTGCTGCACGCCGACGATCCGTCTGTGTACGAGGACGCGGGCGTGGGGCTGCCGGAATCGCTGCGTCTGGACACGCCGTTGCCCGAGCCGCGCCGGAGGCGGGCGTGGACGCGCCTCGCGCCCGCACCTCGCGTCGCGACAGGGGCCGTGTCGTGATCGGCGACCGTATCTATCGGCGCGGCATGCTCGCGTGCGTGCTGCTCGCAACGGGGATCTTCGGCGTCGCCGCCGGGGATCTGGCGCTTGTGCTGGGGACGTGGATCATCGCCGGCGCGCTCTGGCACATGACCGAGGGCGGACGCGGGAGCGCCTGGCCGCGACCGATCGTCAACATCCTCCTGCTCGCGGTCGCGCTCTACGCCGCCCGCGGTGTGCTCGACGGCGGGCTGGGTGTGGACGAGTTCGCCGAGCTTGTCGCGGGGCTGCTGCTGGTGAAGCTGGTCGATCGGCGCGGGCCGCGTGACGACGCGCAGCTCCTGACCCTCGCCGCGTTTCTCGCGGTGGGCGCGGTGCTGACGAGCAACGAGCTGCTGATCGGGCTTGGGCTGGTGTTGTTCGTGCCGACGCTGCTCGCGACGGCCGTTCGCTTTCAACTCCACGCGGCCCGGTATGAGGCGGCGTCGGAGGATCGCGCCCGCGTCACCAACTCCAAGACGAAGTTCGACCCCGAGCCCGTGCGTCTCGGCGGCGTGATCGCGTCGCTCGCGTTCGCGTCGGGCGTGGTGGGAGTCTCGATTTTTCTGCTGTTTCCCCGCGGTCTGGGGCAGGAGACGTTCGGCCCGTGGGGCAACGCCGCGATCGGGCGACAAGCCGGCTTCGCGCCGGAGGTCAACCTCGGCATGGGCGGGCTCATCAGCACCGTGCAGACGCCCGTGATCGATCTCCGCATCCTCGACGAGCATGGGCGCACCCTCGGCAGCGACCGCGAGATCCAGTACCTCCGCGGAGCCGTGCTCGACGTCTACCGCGACGGGCGCTGGGCGCGCGCCGGCGGTCGCTACGTCGAAGAGGACCGCCCGCGCACGATCCCCGCGGGGGAGTGGGTCCGTGTCCCGGGCGCTGATGCCGGCCCGCGCACGCGCCGGGCGCTCATCACCCTGCGCGACGCGCCGGATCGGCGCGCGCACCACCTGTTCACCCTGCACGAAACCGTCGGCGTGCGCTTCGACACCCGCGAACGCGCGATCATCAGCCCGCGCGACGCCCAGGTCATCCGCAGCGGTGCCGGCGGGCAGCTCAGCTACGAGGTCCAGTACCGCCCCGCGCCGGAGGGGCTGCCCTTCGTGGATCGCGCGCGCGAACGCGCACCGATCGGGCGCATCGAGCCGCTGGTGCTCGCCGAAGCGAATCTCGCGCTCCGCGCCCGCGATATCGAGCCCGACCCGGCGTTCCGCGACCCGAGCGAAGACGTGCTCGCCCTCCGCGCGATCGAGGTCTATTTGCGCGAGCAGTTCACCTACACCCTCGACACGCTCGCCGCCCCGCCGGGGCGCGACCCCGTCGAGTGGTTCCTGACCGAGGCGCGGACGGGGCACTGCGAGTACTTCGCGTCGGCGATGGCGCTGATGTGCCGAGCGGTGGGGATCGAGGCGCGCGTTGTGACCGGGTACGTCGCGTTCGAGTTCAACGCGCAGACGGGGACGTACACCGTGCGTTCTTCCAACGCGCACGCGTGGGTCGAAGCCGAGGCGCGCCCCGGGCAGTGGCGAACCTACGACCCGACGCCGCCGAGCGAACTGATGGCCGCCCACGCGCCCGAGCCCACCGCCGCACGTCTGATCCGACGCTGGCTCGACGCGGTGGAGTACGCCTGGATCCGCTCGATCGTCGGCTATCAGGGCCCGGGCGAACGCCGCGAGACGCTCTCGCGCCCGAGCGAAGCGTCGCCCGGCTCTGAAGCGACCGAGGGCGACCCCGCCCGCGCGTGGTCGCAAGCTTTCCAGCGCGTGCTGTGGCTGATCGCGGGCTCGGCAGCGCTCGCTTGGGGCTTATGGATCCTGCTCCGGGCCCGCCCGGGTGGGTCGCGTGAGCGATTGCCGTCTGAGCTTCGTTTTTATGAGCGCGCGCTGCGAGCGCTGCGCCGTCACGGGCTCGCCAAGCCCGACGCCCGTCCGCCGCGGGATCACGCCGAGTCGCTCCGCGCCGATCACCCGCGCGTGGCCGAAGCGTTCGGCGCGATCGCGGAGCTGTTCTATCGCGCCCGTTTCGGTCGGGTGTACTTGACGCCCGCCGATCGCGCCCGGGCGGCGGAGCTGGTCGAACGCCTGACGGCCGAGCTCGCCGCACGCCCGCGCCGGGGCGCGTCCGAGAACCTGCCCGCCTGAGCCGGTCCGAGAAGCGTGCCCCGGTGCGGGACCGGTTATGCCGACGCGCGGCGGGCGGGCTGGTTCGTCACGCGCGCCCGCGCTCAAGCGTGGCGAGCGATGCTCCGATGCCGCGTGCACACCCGGTTGCGCCGGCACGGTGCCGCGCGGACCAGGCAAGCCCGAACATCCACAAACGGGGAACCGCCGTGCCCGCCAACCGCTCCCGTACCGACCGCTGGCGTGATTGCCTCGCCCAGATCGCCGAGCGTGGGGGTGGCGTCGAGCTGACCCTCGAACGCGAGGACCTCGATCCGGGCGTGGACCTGCTCTGGCGCGTCCGCCTGCTCGAATCCAACGCGGATCACCTGCTCTGCGAGCCCCCGGCCGCCGCGGGCGCGCCGGTCGAACTCCGCCCGGGCGTCCGCCTGGTCGGCGTCATGACGATCGGGCAGAACCGGTGGATGTTCCACACGCGCGTGCTCTCGGTCGAGACGGCCAAGACCCGCTTCGGGCGCGCGCAGCCCGTCGTTCGCCTGGCGCTGCCCGAGGGCGTCGAGCGGTGCAGCCGGCGCGGGTTCTACCGGATCACCACAGCCGAGCTGCGCCTCCCGCGTGTGGACGCCTGGCCGCTGCTCAGCCCGAGCTCGGTCGTTGCCGCGGAGATCGCCAACCGGGCGCAGATCGAAGCCGCGCGCGACGGCGTTGCCGCCGCACCCGCCGTCGGTGAGGGTGGCGTGCTCGAAGAGCCGCCCGTCCTGCCCGAGGTCGGGCCGCGCTTCCCGGCACAGCTCGTCAACATCTCCGGCGGCGGGCTCGGGCTCGTCGTCGCGCCCGAAGACGCGGCGGCTGCGGAAGAGCTCCGGCTCTACTGGCTCCGCATCGACCTCCGACCCTACATCGCCGCCCCGATCGCCGTCACCGGCAAGATCGTCCACCGGCACACCGACAGCACGATGAGCGTCTACTGCGGCGTCGCGTTCGAGTTCGGCTTCCACGCCGCCCACCGACCCTTTGTCGTGGACCAGGTCAACAAGGCCGTCGCCCGCATCCAGCAGGCCCAGCTCGACCAGTCCCGCAAGGTCGCGTAACGACGCCCGATCTCAAGATTCGATCACTCGAGACCCCTCGCTGACGCGAGGGGCTCGTTTTGCTTGGTGATCGACCACGAGCCCCTCGCATCAGCGAGGGGTCTCTGTTGCTCCATCTTCACCCGAGAACCCGGGTTCAGTCGGGCGCCGTCTCGAAGAAGGGCTGGCGGAAGCTGGTGCGCATGGGGCTCTTGACGATGTTGATCCGCGCGTCGCCCTGAGCGGTGCGGAGGAGCACGCGGTTTTCGCCGCCGTTGAGGATCGCGAGCCAGACCCGGTCCGCGAGCTGCGGTCGGAAGGCGTCGAGCGCGAGTGTCGGTGCGTAGATGGTCGGCTTGCCGCGGGGGGCGTTGACCTCCAGCGTGCCCTGCGCGTTCGGCGGCAGGCTGAGGGTCACCTGCCCCTCGGTCGTGACCATCGTGATGCTGGTGTTGAGCGGCGCATCGGTGCGGACGCGGACGTCCCCGCCGGGCCCGTCGACGCCGTTGCGGATGTCGATCGCGCCCTGCACGCCCGAGACGTAGACGTACCCGCCGTTGTTGCGGACGCGGACGTCGCGCACGCCGGGCACGCGGAGGCGCACGCTCGACGCCCCGCTCCCGCGGTCGCGCCCTTCGGGCTCGTCAACCCGCACGCGGAGGACGTAGCCCTCCTCGGTCTGCTCGAGCTCGGCCCGGGTGAACGCGACGTCTGCCGGCATGTTCGCCGCCCCGCGCTTCGCGCCCGGCGCTCGCGCGTCGATCAGCGGGGAGCCGACGTTCGCGTCGGTCATGATCCGCACGTTGGCGCGCACGCTCTCGACTTCCACCGAGACCGGCGTGCCCTCGGGCAGCTCCACGCCGCCCACCTCGACACGGAACATGTCCTGCGCGCACCCGCTCAGCACAAGCCCGAGCACGCTCAGCACGCCAACCCGCGCCAGCCCACGCAGGACGCCCGATCCCCGCTCCGCACGACTCGCCATCGCGTCCGTCCTCTCCGCTGCGGCTTCTGAGTTCCTCACGCCGGTTGAAGATCGGCGGTTCTGGATCAGGTATCGCCAGTTCAGGGGGTGTTCTTCCGATCCGGGCGCGTGCCCGGGGCTCGCATGGTATCGGCCTGTCGGGGCATGCGGTTCGATGAACCCGGGGTGATCCGGAGTAGGGGGGGGTGGGGTTGATGAGCCGTGAGAGGGGTGGTGTTCGCAGGGGCTTTGCGCTGTGCTAGCATTGGGCCGCGTCCGGTCGGAGCCGGGCGTGAGTTCTGAAGTTTTCCAGCGGCCGAACGCCCGCCGATCGCGGGCGACTCGGCGGGTGTCGAGCCGCACGCCGCGGGCGAGCGGAAGGACCGGGTGACGGGGATCCTCATCCTCGCCCCGCGCCTTTCCCCCGCGGGTGAACACGTCGGGAACGCCCCCGCGACGGGGGGGCGTCCATGCCGGGACCGAGCCGCGGGTGTTACCCGGGGCTCGGCGATGTGGCGTGTTTCACGTGTGCAATGCTCCTGCCCGCTGATCTGACGGCCGCGACAGCGGGGGCGTGTCGGCGTCTGCAAGCCGACGACCGCCCCGGGGGCCCCGATCATGCACCACGCGACCGGGCAACCGTCGGCACTCTGGACCCTCGCCCAATCGGGCGTCGAGGGCGGAGCCGGCGGGAGCGGCGGCGTCCCGTTCTGGGCGGTTCTTCTCCTCGTGATCGCGGCTGCGGGCGTCGGGCTCGTCGCCTCCCGGATCATGGGGGGTGCTTCGCTGACGAAGGCCCGGGCCGAGGCGGGCGAACTGGTCGAACGCGCCAAGCAGGAAGCCAGAGCCGAGGCCGAGCGTGTCCGCCTGGAAGCCGAACGCCAGGCCCTGGAACGCAAAGCCGAGGCGGACAAAGAGATCGAACGCGCCCGCGGCGAGATCCGCGATCAGGAAAAACGCCTCGCAAAGCGCGAGGACAGCTTCGACCGCAAGGAGGAGGCGATCGCGGAGAAAGAGCGATCCCTGAGCCGGCGCGAGTCGGAGGTGGAGGAGCAGCAGGCGGCGGTGCGCGTGCGCGCGGCGGAGCTGGAGAAGCTCCACGCCGAGCAGACCAAGGCGCTGCACCGGATCGCGGACCTGACGCCGGAGCAGGCGAAGGAGGAACTGCTGGCTCGCGTGGAGGATTCGAGCCGCCAGGACATCGCCCGCCTCGTGCGCCGGATTACGGAAAAAGCCGAGGAGGAGGCGGAGGAAAAAGCCCGCGAGATCACGCTGCAAGCGATCCAGCGGTACGCGACGGAGAACACCAGCGACCACACCGTGCGCACGGTCGCGATCCCATCCGACGACATGAAGGGTCGGATCATCGGGCGCGAGGGACGGAACATCCGCGCGATTGAGAAGGCGACGGGGGCGGACATCATCGTGGACGACACGCCGGGCGTGATCGTGGTGAGCTGTTTCGACAAGATCCGCCAGGCGGTCGCGGTGGAGAGCCTGGAGCGTCTGATCGCCGACGGGCGCCTGCACCCGACGCGGATCGAGGAAGTGGTGGAGAAGGTCCGGAGCGAGATCGAGCAGAAGGTGATCAAAGCGGGCAAGGACGCGGTGCTGGAGGCGAACCTCGCGAAGGTGCACCCGAAGATCTCTGAGGCGATGGGCAAGCTGATGTACCGGACGAGCTACGGGCAGAACGTGCTGCGCCACTCGATCGAGGTCGCGTTCTTGTGCCAGATCATCGCTGAGCAACTCGGGCTCGACGGCAAGCTCGCGCGCCGGTGTGGCTTCCTGCACGACATCGGCAAGGCGATGGACCACGAGATGGAGGGCGGGCATCCGAAGATCGGGATGGACTTCGCCAAGCAGTTCGGCGAGCGCGACGAGGTGCTCAACGCGATCGGCGGGCACCACGCGGACATCCCTGCGACCAGCTTCTACACGCCGATCGTGATGGCCGCCGACGCGATCAGCAGCGCCCGCCCCGGCGCTCGCCGGGAGTCGATGGAGCGGTACGTGCAGCGGTTGAACGAGCTGCAGGACATCGCGCTGGCGCAGCCGGGCGTCCGCGAGGCGTATGCCGTGCAGGCCGGTCGCGAGGTGCGCGTCATGATCGACGCCGACCGCGTGGGGGACGACGAGGCGTACCTGATCGCGCACGAGATCGCGAAGCGCGTCAGCGACGAGATGACCTTTCCCGGCGAGATCAAGGTGACCGTCCTCCGCGAGACCCGCGCGATCGAGATCGCGCGGTAACACGCTGAGCAAGATCGTCACCCCACCGTCCCACGGGTTTTGGTTTGTTTGTGCTTGTAAAGCTCGGGCGGCCTTTCCGAACAAGCTTTTCGATCGTTCAGGCTTTCGCGTATGCTGCACGCGAAGGGGAGCCCGATGTCGAGCCGCACGTTGCCCAAGCCGCCGCCCCGTCGCCGGTGGGGGGTGTTCGTCTTTCGCCGTCTGGCGGTGCTCGGCGTCGTTGCGGGGCTGGTGCTGATGCTCGCGTTGTCCGGGTGGCTCGAATCGCTGCTGTTTTACTACCCGAGCCGGCGCGCGGTCGAGACGCCGCCCGGGTGGCGGGATGTCTGGATCGACGTGGACGACGGCGTGCGCCTGCACGCGTGGTACATCCCGGCGCAGGGGCTTGAGCCGGGCGAACTCGCGCCCGTCGTCGTGCACTGTCACGGCAACGCCGGGCACGTCGCGGATCACGAGGCGTTCAGCAGCTTCCTCGCCGATCGCGGCATCAGCGTCCTGCTCTTTGACTACCGCGGGTACGGGCGTTCGACCAACCGCCGACGCACGCGGGACGGGCTGCTGCGCGATTCGCTCGCGGCGCTGGATTTTGCGCGCGATATGCCGGAGACCGATCCCGATCGCGTCGGCGTACTCGGGTACAGCCTCGGCAGCACGTTCGCGACGGCGATCACCAGCGAGCGCGACTGGGTCCGCGGGCTGGTGCTGATCGCGGGGTTCCGGTGCTGGCGGCAGATCGCCGGGTTCCACGCCGGCCCTGTGGCGCGCCACCTGACCCAGGGCGGGTTCGACATCGAGACGATGATCACGACGCTCGGCGATCGCCCCGTGCTGATCGTCCACGGCGACGCCGACAACATCGTGCCGGTGACGCACGGGCGCGCGAACGCGGCGGCCGCGCGGGAAGCGGGCGTGCCGGTGGAGTTCCTCGAGCGCCCGGGGCTGGATCACCTTGACGTCGTCGCGGGCGACGCGGAAAGCCGCCGAGCGGTGGAGGATTTCTTCACGCGCGTGTTGCTGGGCGAATAACCGCTTGTTGAGCGCACGGCGAAACGCGCGTCCCGGGGGGCGGGACGCGCGTTTCGCGTGCTGAGGGGTCGGGATGCGCGCCTCGCGGGCGATGTTTTAGAGCTTGAAGCGTCCGACGAGCCCGCGGAGTCGCTCGGCTTGTTCGGAGAGGCTCGCCGCCGCCTGCGCCGCCTGCCCCGCGCCCTGGCTGGATTCGCGTGTGACGGCGGAGATGGACTCGATGCTGCGCGCGATCTCCGAGCTCGCGGCCGACTGCTCTTCGCTCGCCGCCGCGATGCCCTCGACCATCTGCATCAGGTTCTGGCTGCTGACGAGAATCCGGTTCAGCGCGTCGCCGGCGCTCCCGGCGAGCTCCACGCCGCTCTCGACGCGCTTGGTACCTTTCTCGATGCGTTGGACGGCTTTGCTCGTCTCGTCCTGGATCTCGCGGATCGAGCTGCCGACCTCTTCGGTCGCCTGCTGCGTGCGCTCGGCGAGCTTGCGGACCTCGTCGGCGACGACGGCGAACCCGCGTCCGTGCTCCCCAGCCCGGGCCGCCTCGATCGCGGCGTTGAGCGCGAGCAGGTTGGTCTGATCCGCGATGTCGTTGATGACGCCGATGATCTCGCCGATCTTCTCGCTCTTGCGCCCGAGCTCACCGACGCTGGTGGCGGACTGGTTGACCTCGTCGGCGATGCCGCGCATCTCGGCGACCGTCGAGTTCACGACGTCCCCGCCCTCGCTGGCGGATTTCTGGCTTTCCTCCGCCGCGCGGGCCGCCTCGGCCGACTTCTTCGCGACCTCGCCAACGGTCTGGGTCATCTCCTCGACCGCGGAAGAGACCTGTGTGGTCTGGCTCTCCTGGGTCTCCAGCCCGCGGGCCATCTGCTCGGCGCTCGCGGCGATCTGCGTCGAGGCGCCGGCGACTTCCTGCGTCGCGCCGTCCACATCACGCATGATCGAGTGCAGGTTACCCAAGAAGACGTCGAACCAGTGCCCGAGGCGCCCGATCTCGTCGCCGCGGTTCAGGTTCAGGCGCTTGGTCAGGTCCCCGTCGCCGGTCGCGACGTCCTGCACCATCGCGATCAGGTTGTTCAGCGGGCGCGACAGCAGGCCGCGCAGGATCAGCACGAACCCGCCGCACGCCAGCACGACCAGCGGCAGGGTGTAGGTCATCCCGGTCGTGAAGAACGCCGCCACCGCGGCGTCCATCGTATCCAGCGGCATCGCGACCTCGTACGCGCCGTGCATGTACCCGACCGGCCAGTTCTCCATCTTGAACCCGAGGATGTCCGTGCCCAGCCGGTTCCCGTGCTCGTCCAGGCGCCCGTGCACCGCCGGGTCGCCGTGGCAGGACATGCACGAGGCGTCCAGTCGGATCGCCCGCATGTAGTGCAGCGTGTTGGTCTCCCGGTTGACGCCGCTGACCACGGTCTGTCCGGAGGACTTGACCTGCGCGGTCAGCTCTGTCAGCAGCGCGTGCCGGAACGAACCGGGCTCCGGCTCGTTGTCCTTGTTCCGCGCTTCGAAGCTCACGATCCGGAAGTCCAGCCCCTCGCGTTCCGCAGCCGCCAGGGCGGACTTCCAGCCGACGATCACGGGGATCGCGTTGAAGAAATCCGTCTCCTTGTAATGCCCGCCGCGTGCGATGTGCGCGTGCGCCCGTTCGACCAGCGACGCCTGATCAATCGATCCGGAGGCGATCATTCCCGACGCGTGGTTCTTCGCTTCGTCAGCGACGGCGGTGAAGCCGCTCGCCTTATCCACCAGCGCAGCTTGCGCCTCGCGCTTAAAGTTCGTGAGGAAAACCCAGAAGTTGACCGCGACCACCATCACCAGCACGCCCAGCGTGGTCAGGATGATCTTCGTCGGGATGCCGAGCGACCGTTTAACGGTCTGCGCGCCCCCGGCAGGTTGAGCGTGCTCGGCGTGTTTGCTCGGATGTTCGCTGCTGGTGGTCCCTCGATCGCTCATGGCCAAAACCCCTGAAGTGGTCCGGGCGAGGCGAGCGTCCGCTTGGATGCGAACGCCAAGCCCAACACTCAGGTGATTCGGGCACTTTGCTGGGGGGAATCACCCTCCCGCAAAAAAAATTATCATATCAGGATGAAAAACGGTGGTTTATCCTGTCGGGACGATGCAACGCGGCTCAGAGCGCTGCCGAGCGCTGATTACCGGGCCTCGATGCCGCGCCGCGTTCTGGACCAGGACCACCCGAGCCCTTGGTCGATCGGCTCCACCCCGGCTCGCCCGGCGAGGCTTGCCGCGAGCCGGTCCATCGCCGCCCGCTCCCCCGCGAGGCGCAGCTCGTTCCGCAGCCCTGCTTCGACCGACTCGAACGCGATGTCCTCCGCCCCGAGCCGCGCTTCGATGAAGATCAGCGCGAACGCCCCTTCCAACGCCAGCACCGGGCTCACCGCGCCGGGCTCGGTCCGTTGCAGCGCCTGGCGGATTGCGCGCGGAAGCGTCACGTCCGCCGGGCTGACCACGCCCAGACGCCCGCCGACGCTCGCGGTGCGATCGGTCGATCGGTCCGCGGCGGCTTCCGCGAACACGCCCAGCGGGCGGTCGGCCTCGACCACCGAACGGCGCACACGCGCGGCTTCCGCCTCACTCCCGGTTACGAACAGGCGCGCGCGGACACGATCGCCGTAGCGCACCTCGAACGCGCGACGGACGCTCTCGTCCTCGACAACCACTTCGTCCGCAACGAGCGCGCGTAGCAGGGCGTTGCGCTCGAGCAGAGCCGCGAACCGCGTCGGGCCGAGCCCGCGTGAAACGCGGAGTCGCTCCACCAAACGCTCGGCCTCGGCGTCGTCCACCTCCGCCCCGGTCCGGACCGCGTCGCGCAGGCGATCGCGTTCCATCGCGACCGCGTCCGGCGTCAAGCGAACCCCGCGCCGATCCGCCAGCTCGCGCAAGCGACGATCCAGCGCGATCTCTTCCAAGAGCTCCGCGCCCGCACGCTCGCTCAGCAGGCGGAAGAGCTCGTCCTGCGTGACGGCTCGCCCGTCGATTGCCGCCGGCGGGCGGGCGCGGTCGGCGACCACCGGTCGCCCCGGCCGACCCACGCTTTCCTCGGCGGCTTCGATCCCGCGCAGAGGGCGAGGCTCGCTCGCGCAGCCCCACAGCAGCAGCAACCCGGCCGCAGGCGCGACCCGCACCGCAAGCCGCCCGACCCGACCGGCGCGTCTGGAAGCGATCATGCCCGGACCAAAGCCGGGTCCGTGGCATCGGTCAACCTTCGGGCCCCGGGCCGCGAACAATCGCCCGATGCCCGAATCAACCCCGACACCAGGCGTGCTGTGCCCGTACTGCGGGGAGGTCTCGTCGCGCGGGGATCGGTGCAGCGCCTGCGGCGGGCGTTTTGACCCGCTCAGCCGCCAGGCGACCCAGAACGCGATGGGCCCGTGGAGCCTTCGGGGCCCTGGGCGGGCGTTCCTGCCGGGCTTCGGGTACGAGACGCTGCGCCGGATGATCGAGCGCGGGGCGATCCTTCCGGAGAGCGTGATCCGCGGCCCGACGACCCGCCAGTTCTGGGAATTAGCCAGGCGAACCCCCGGCGTGGCCCACCTGCTGGGGTTCTGCCACAGCTGCCAGTCCCCGGCCCGGGGTGAGGAGGCGGCCTGCCGATCCTGCGGGGCGTGGTTCGAGATGGACACGGATCGGCAGCACCTCGGGCTGAGCCCGGTTCGCCTGCTCCCCGGGTCGGCCCCGCCGAGCCGGGTGGCGGACGACGCCTTTCCCCCTGAGCAGGGTGAATCCCCGCCGGATGCGTACCGGGCTTGACAAAATCAAAAAAAGCGTCGGTGGGCGGCAACCCGCTGCAGGGGCGTGCGAAATCGGAGGTATCGGGATTGTGCGCCGGGAGGACTGTTCTGTCCGGAAGGCGCGGTGCGGGATGGATCGGCCCGAGTTTTGTGGCTCGGTTTCGTGTTGGTCCGGTCTGGTGATAGGTGGTGCCCGTATGGACGTCGGGTGAAGAATCTGGTAAACTGTCCGACTGGTGGAGTCGGATTGCACGCTGGGGCCCATGTTCGGGGCTCAGCAGGAGGTATTCAGGTATGGTGACGACACGGACGAACAGGTCGGCGTTCACGCTGATCGAACTGCTGGTGGTGATCGCGATCATCGCCCTTTTGATCGGCATCCTGCTGCCGGCCCTCGGCGAGGCACGCCGTCTGGCTCGACTCGCGGTGGATACGAGCAGCGTGCGGCAGATGAACGTGGCAAGCGCCACGTACTCGGCTGACTTCGAGGACGTCATCCCGGCGTTCAGTTGGCGCCCCAACCGGACCTACTCGGTCACCGTCGCGAACCAGACGCAGCAGTACTCAGCGACTACCACTCTGGCCGCGGCTGCCAACCAGGCGACCGCGATCATGGCGGCCGGCACGCAGAGCACCGACCTGCTCGGCGCGGTCCGCGGGAACTGGATCCCGCACATCCTCTACTCGCACTTGGTTCTGACCGACTACCTCGCGGCACGCCTGCCCGAGCCGGTCGTGATCTCGGTTTCGGATCCCATCCGCCGCGCCTGGCAGTCCGATTGGCGCAACTGGACCCAGACCGGCACGCCGCTGCCCGATAACGCGAACAACCCTCCGGGGCAGATCTGGACCTGGCCGTTCAGTTCGTCCTTTGAGATTGTTGCGGCAACTTACGACCCGAACCAGTCCGCACGCGGCACCGAGGCACGGAACAACCGTGTTATTCCCTCGCAGAACCACCGGCAGTACCGCGGTCCTTCCGTGGCGGCACGCTTCGGTGGGCTTTCCAACTCCCGAGTGGCGTTCCCCTCGAACAAGGTCTTCATCTACGACCGGTACTCGCGTTACACCGGCCCTCAGACGATTTTCTACGGCTACCCCGAAGCCCGCGTCCCGACCGGTATGTTCGACGCCTCGGTTTCCGTCCGTACCAACGCCGATGGCAACGAAGGGTTCGTCCGCTTCATCAACTACCAGCCCGAGGCATGGGAGCCCCCGACGCGTCTCGGCGTTGCTGTTGAGCGAGTCTTTCCCAAGTGGGCGTTCACCGCTGGTGGCCTGAACGGGTTCGATTTCAACGGCACTGACGTTGGTAACAACAGGCTCTTTGGTCTTGATCCTGACGAATGGGACCGCTGATCCCGCCCGTATGCTCGTGAATCACGATCAATGCTCCAGTCAATAAAGAAGCTCGCCCCCGATTGGGGGCGAGTTTTTTTAAGGCGTGATTGTCCTCTTTGCCGGTTCTTGATCCCGCTTTGGGTTTGATGTAATCTGCTTCGGGGGATAGGGGGGTAGGTCCGTTCGGACCCGGCGTTCTGCCGGCACAAGTTGGAGGCGCGCACCATGCCTGACGCTCGTTTCTCGCGGCTGAGCCGTGGTTTTACGCTGATTGAGCTTCTCGTCGTCATCGCGATCATCGCGCTGCTCATCGGGATCCTGCTCCCGGCGCTCGGCGAGGCGCGACGGTCGGCCCGTCTTTCGACCGACCTGAGCAGCCTGAAGCAGATGGGGGTCGCGACCGCGACCTACGGGGCCGACTTCAACGATCTGATCTACGGCTTTAACTGGCAGGGCTCGCCGGAGCGTCCATCCAGCTTCAGTTCGTTCAGCGACCTCAACGGCGCCACCAACGATCTGACCGCATCGGCGTATCAAGCGGTGGACATCATCCGTCGGCGCACAGGGCTCGGGGCCGAGGTGTACTCGCGACCGAGCGGGTGGATTCCGCACGTGCTTTACTCGCACCTCGTGCTGCTGGATTACCTCGCGGCTCGGATGCCTGAACGCCTGGTGGTTTCCTCCGGCGATCGGATCCGCCTCCTCTGGCAGCAGGGATTCCTGGAGAACCCCCTGGATCCGTCGCTGGGTGGCGAAGTGCCCTTGCCGGCAGCGGGCGATGCTCCTGCGGGTGCCCCTCGCCGCGTTCCGCACAGCGCCTCGTTCCAGATCGTGCCAGCGTCGTACGATCGCTTTCAGTCGGTGATCGGCGGTCAGCAGCGCCGAATCTATCAGGGGCCGCAGCATTCCACGTACTTCGTCCCCCAGACCCCGCCGAACGCGGTCAGTCTTCGCGGGGCTCGTCTCGGCGATGTGCAGTTCCCGAGCGAGAAGGTCAAGCTGCACGACTCCCATTCCCGCCATTTCGGGGATCGTCAGCTCTATTACGCCTATCCCGAATCTCGTGTGCCGCTGGCGTTCTTTGATGCTTCGGTGCGTGTCCGGACCACCAGCGACTCGTTCCCCGGATGGAACGCGGCCGCACCGATCGCCGTTCAATCGTTCCAGTATCAGCCCGCCAACTACGAACCCCCGACGCGCAGCGGGCTCGCCGCCGACCGTGTCATCGGGCACTACCGCTGGACCGCGAGCGGGCTCCGCGGCAAGGACTTCGGCGGCGGCGGGGACATTGATCTCCAGATCAACTTCGATCGACGCTGACCCCGCGCCCGGCGTCCATCGCATCATCCCCAACGCCCCGCGTGCTACTACGTGGGGCGTTTTTCACGCGATCCGGCGTGCCCCGCGCCCGCCCGCGCCGTCCCGAAGCGTCCCGGGCTTCTAGACTTGAGCCGACGGGCGGGCGCCGTCCCCCCCAGGATCGCGAAACCGACCACGAGGCGGAGGTGGACCCGATGCGAGTGCTGATCGCGGACAAGTTCGAGTCGGTGGGGGTCGAGGGGCTTGAGAAGCTGGGCTGTGAGGTGACGGTCGAGCCCGGGCTGACCAGCGCGGAGGAGATTGCGTCCGCGATCGACAAGGCGGGGGCCGAGGTGCTGGTGGTCCGCTCGACGAAGGTGCCGGCGAAGGTGTTCGAGTCGGCCCGCGGGCTCAAGGGCGTGATCCGTGCCGGGGCGGGGTACGACAACATCGATACCGAAGCCGCCGGCGGGTCGGGCGTCCACGTCTGCAATACACCCGGGATGAACGCCGTCGCGGTTGCGGAACTCGCGATGGGGCACCTGATCAACTGTGATCGTCGCCTGCCCGCGCAGGACGCGGCGCTCAAAAGCGGGCAGTGGAACAAGGGCGAGTTCGGTAAGGCCCGCGGGCTCAAGGGGCTCCGCCTCGGCGTCGTCGGCGTCGGAGAGATCGGCAAGGCCCTCATCCAGCGCGCCCGCGCGTTCGAGATGGACGTCGTCGCCTGGTCCCGCAGCATGACGCCCGAGCGCGCGATGGACCTCCGCGTCGGCTTCGGCGGGAGCGACCGGGGCGCCCTGCTCGAACTGGCCCGCTCGGCTGATGCGATCAGCGTCCACGTCGCCGCGACCGACGACACCAAGGGCATGTTCGACGCCGAGTTCTTCGGCGCGATGAAGGACGGCGCCTACTTCATCAACACCGCCCGCGGGTCGGTGGTCGATGAGGCGGCCCTCCGCAACGCGGTGCAGCAGAAGAAGATCCGCTGCGGGCTCGACGTCTGGCAGAATCAGCCCGCCGAGAAGGCGTGCGACTGGTCCAGCGAGACGGCCAAGCTCCCCGGCGTCTTCGGCTCGCACCACGCCGGCGCGTCGACCGACCAGGCGCAGGCCGCTGTTGCGGAAGAGGTTGTCCGTATCGTGAAAACCTTCCAGGAGGAGGGGCGATGGATGCACTGCGTGAACGAGGGCGCGCTCGCCGCCAAGGCGTAGCGCAGCGCCCGCGCGGTGCGCACAGGCTGGGTGCATACTGGCAGAGGTCATACACGGGTTCGCAACACCGCAAGAGCGGACGACGCAGGGGAGACCGAGCGATGACAATGAGCGTGGCGACGGAGCGTGTGTTCAATTTTTCAGCCGGCCCGGCGATCCTGCCCGAAGCCGTCCTCCGCGAGGCGCAGGAGGCGATCTGGAACATCGACGGCTCCGGCATCGGCATCATGGAGCACAGCCACCGCGGCAAGGTGTTCGACAAGGTGATCGACGAGGCCGTCGCGGATTGCCGCGAACTCGCGGGCATCAGCGACGACTACGCCGTGCTGTTCCTGCAGGGCGGCGCGAGCCACCAGTTCTTCATGATCCCCGCGAACTACCTGCCCGAGGGCGCGACGGCCGACTATCTCAACACCGGCAAGTGGTCCCAGGGCGCGATCAAGGAAGCGAAGCGCTACGGCAAGGTCCACCTCTCGGCGAGCAGCGAGGACGCGAACTTCAACTTCATCCCGAGCGGCGCCGAAGTGAAGCCCTCCGTGAGCCCCGCGTACACCCACTTCACCAGCAACAACACCATCTTCGGCACGCAGTTCCGCACCGAACCCGCCAAGGGCGGCGATTCGTTCCTGATCTGCGACGCGTCGAGCGATATCTTCAGCCGCTCGATTGATGTTTCGAAGTACGGCTTGATCTACGCCGGTGCGCAGAAGAACCTGGGCCCGAGCGGCACGACGCTGGTCATCATCCGCAAGGACCTGCTCGAACGCACCGCGCGCGACCTCCCGACGATGCTGACCTACAAGACCCATGCAGAGAACGATTCGCGGTACAACACGCCGCCCACGTTCGGCATTTACCTGATGGGGCGCGTCTTCAAGTGGATCCGACGCGAGGGCGGGCTCGCGGCGATCGCGGCCCACAACGAGGCGAAGGCGAAGATCATCTACGACGCGATCGACGCGTCGGAGTTCTGGAACGGCACGGCCCGCGCCGACAGCCGAAGCCTCATGAACATCTGCTTCCGCGCCCCGAGCGAGGACCTGGAATCCAAGTTCATCAAGGAAGCCGCCGCGGCCGGGATGGACGGGCTCAAGGGTCACCGCTCGGCCGGCGGGATGCGCGCCAGCGTCTACAACGCCTTCCCGAAAGCCGGGTGCGAGGCGCTCGCCGAGTTCATGCGGGAGTTCGAGCGTAAGAACGGCTGAGCCAGAAATCGGCAAAGCATCAAAGCATCAAAGCGCCAGAGGGCCACATCGGATCCGGATCAGGATCTGGTTTGGCCCTCTGGCGATTTGTCGATCTGGCAAGCCTGCACAGCAGCGAGCACTTCATCGGTCGTGACGCGCTCGGTGATGCGCACGTTCGCGTCGTGCTTGTGGTCGAGCGTATCGCCGGGTTCGAGGTGCTGGAGGACGCGGGCGTGGTCGGCACCGGGGGCGGCCGGGTGTGCCGGGCCGACGCGATCGACGCTCGTCGGCCCGTAGATCGCGACGTAGGGTCGCTGGAACCCGACAGCCATGTGCAGCGCGGCCGAGTCGTTCGCGACGACCACCGCCGCCCGCTCGATCACCGCCATCAGGCGCCCGATCGTCGTCTGCCCGACCAGATCTGCGACGCGCGGGTCGCGCTCGGCGAGCGATGAGAGCGTGGCGCACTGGTCGCGCTCCGACGGGCTGCCGACGACGGCGATCGCTTCCACGGTTCCGGTGTCGAGCAGACGCTGCGCGAGCCCAGCGTACCGGTCGATCGCCCACCGCTTCGACGCCCACACGCTCGTCGGCGCGAGCACGGCGTACCGCCGCCCCTGCAACGCCGGAACCCCGTCCAGCCACGCCCGATCTCCCGGGCCGGTGAACAGGCGCAGATCCCGGACCGGCTCGACCCCGATCGCGCGTACCAGTTCGAGCATCCGGTCCACCGCGTGCATCCCTTTGGGCACGCGGACGCGATCGGTGTAGAACACGCCCGCGCCCTCCGGCGCGTCGCGCTCCCCGACGCGGTGTTTTGCTCCGGTCAGGCGTGCGCACAAACCGCTGCGGAACAGCCCCTGCGCATCGATCACCAGGTCGTACCGCGCCTCGCGGAGCTGGCGTACAAACGCAAGCGGCCCGGCGAATCGGAGCGTGCGCAGCTCCCGCCCGAGGCGTTTGCGCGGAAAGTCGACGACACTGTCGAGCATCGGATGGTGCAGGACGGCTTCGCGGAACGCGTCGTTGACGAGCCAGTCGATACGGGCCGCCGGGTACGCGCGGCGGAGCGAGGCGAGCACGGGCACGCTCCGGCAGACGTCTCCGAGCGCGCTCGGGCGGATGATGAGGATCCGCTCCGCGTCCGGGCGGCGGGCGTTCGGGGCTGGGGCGGGGGGGCTCGGCACCTTGGGCGGATCGTAGCGGGCGCGGGGGCGTCCCTATCGGAT
>Ga0213835_101164_pt1 | contig 17785 bp, 15 predicted proteins | sample SWPATP01_FD_160576 | JGI IMG/M metagenome (GOLD analysis project Ga0213835, IMG submission 160576) | Coastal seawater microbial communities from Marineland, Florida, United States - SWPA TP0 #1 | ecosystem: Environmental > Aquatic > Marine > Coastal | place: USA: Florida | collected 2016-08-05 | reverse complement strand
TCGCACGACCCCAGGGATGGGCGCTGGCACAGGCCTCCATCGCCACAACGCAAGGCGGCTGCGCGGCGATGAACTCCAGCACCTGCGCCCGCGACAGCTTGCGCCGGAACACCACCGACCCATCCGCCGCAGCGCCATGTGCCTGAAACACGTTCTTGGCCAGATCCAGGCCGATGATGCCAACCTCTCCCATGGACGCTCCCTCCTCAGCGGTGCTTCAACACCCGCCACAATGGCACATCGATGCCGCGGGGGGGCGTCCACCCCATCGCTTACGAATGTCATGCGCGACTCCTGCCGTTGACAGGCACATCGGCCGTGAAGGCGCGCTGCCGTCCGGCCGCCGGGATCGTGACACTCTTCCAGTGTGGCCATGCCGGCCCAGGCCCCGGGATCACGGTGGAGTGATGGTGGCCAAACCCCGGGCGTCGGTCAAGGACTCCTTCGCGGGCGGCAGAGGGGCACGGCCGGATCTCGGGCCCCGCGCGACCTCTGATCGATGCCGCGGCGCCGGGTCGGCCTCGTCTCCGCCGCGCGCTGCTCAGGCGATCTCGATGCTGTCCGCCAGCGCCGTGGTGTTGGTGACGTCGCGCAGCACCAGCCGGTCGCCGCCGCCGAAGTCGAGCGTGGTGAAGCCGCCGATGTCCACCAGGGCGAAGGTCCGGACGACCTGCGCGCCGGTGCCGGCGTCGCCGAGAAGGGCCTCGTCCAGCCGCAGGACGTCGCCCTGAGCGGGGTCGAAATCGAGGATCTCGGCGGTGTCGTGGCCGCGGCGGAACACGAAGGTGTCGGCGCCGGCGCCGCCGATCAGGGTGTCGTCGCCGGGACCGCCGATCAGCGTGTCCCGGCCGGCGCCGCCGCGCAACAGGTCGTTGCCCTCGCCGCCGCGCAACAGGTCGCGGCCACGCCCGCCGTCAAGGACGTCGTCCCCGGCCCCGCCGTTCAGCGTGTCGTTGCCCGCCCCGCCGCGCAGCGTGTCCTCGCCCGGGCCGCCCCGCAGCAGGTCATTGCCCGGGCCGCCGAACAGCCGGTCGTTGCCCCGGCCCCCGTCCAGCGTGTCGTCGCCCGCCCCGCCCCGCAACGTGTCGCGGCCGGGCCCGCCGCGCAGCAGGTCGTCGCCCGGCCCGCCGATGAGAAGGTCGTTGCCGCGCCCGCCCTGGAGCGTGTCGTCGCCCGGGCCGCCCTCCAGCGTGTCGTTGCCCGCCCCGCCGCGCAGCAGGTCGTTGCCGCGCCCGCCCAGCAGCAGGTCGTCGCCGGCGCCGCCGAGGAGCGTGTCGTCGCCGCCCCGGCCGAACAGGGTGTCGTCGCCGCCGCGCCCCTCGAGCCGGTCGTTGGCGTCGGTGCCCACCAGCGCGTCGGGCCCGGGGGTGCCGATCAGCGTGACGCCGAGCCGGGCCTCGATCTGCACGTCGCGCGTGCCCGGGTCGCTGACGCCGCCCGAGGCGTTGGTGGCGATGGCCTCGAGGGTGGCGGCGCCGTCGTCGGGGATCGCCCCCGGGCCGAAGCGCACCGACCAGGCGCCCTCCTCGTCGGCGGTGGTGCTGCGCGAGGCGCTGCCCAGGGTGACGGCGACCTCGACGCCCGGCTCGGCGGTGCCGGTGACCCGGATGCCGTCGGCCAGCGCGGCGGCGCCGATCACGTCGTCCCCGGCCACCGGGTCGATCACCGGCGCCTCCGGCGTGAGGATGCGCAAAAGCGTGAATTGCGAGATGGCGGAGTTTGCCGGCCCTTCGTTGATGTCGGCCAGCAGTTGCGTGCCTTCGGCTGTGCCGTCGGTGATCCACAGCTCTCGGCCGGTCTCGGCCGTCCTCGCCACGAACAGCACCCGCCCGTCCGGGACCTCGAAGAAGGTATTGGGAAAGCTCGACAGCGGGCCCGGGTTGATGTCGGCGAGGAGTTTGGTGCCTTCCGGGGTCGCATCGGTGATCCACAGCTCGTGCCCCGATGTCCCCCCGTCATCGGCGGTGAACAGCACCCGACCGTCGCGCATCTGGGTCTGGATGACCAGGTCGCTGCCGACAGGGCCGGGGCGGATGTCGGCCAGCATCCGGGTGCCTGCGGCGGTGCCGTCGGTGACCCACAGCTCGCGGCCGGAGCCCTCGGTGAAGGCGGTGAAGAGGGCCCGACCGTCGCCGATGGAAAGGATGCGCAGCGGATCGCTGCCTGCCGGCCCGGGGTTGATGTCGAGCACAAGCTGCGTCCCGCGGAAGGTGCCGTTGGTGATCCACAGCTCGCGGCCGTTGACCCCGTCTTCGGCGGAGAACAGGGCGCGGCCGTCGCCGAGATCGGTCAGCAGGAATGGAGACGAGCCGTCCGGGCCCGGGCGGATGTCCCGCAGCAGCTGCGTCCCGGCCTCGGTTCCGTTCGTGACCCAGAGCTCCCGGCCCGTGTCGGCATTGGTCGCGGCGAAGACCGTGACGCCGCGCGCGAGTTCGACGAAGCCGGAGGGGGAGCTGCCGGCCTGGCCGGGGTTGATGTCGCGCACGAGCCGGGTGCCGTTGGGGGTGCCGTCGGTGATCCACAGCTCGCGCCCCGTGGTGCCGTCGATGGCCGAAAACAGGATGTGCCCGCTGTGCAGCGGCTGGCTGAAGTCGGACGGCGACGAGGACCCGGGGCCGGGGTTGATGTCGCCGAGGAGGACGGTGCCGGCCGCGGTGCCGTCGGTGGCCCACAGCTCGCGTCCCAGGGCGTTGAAGGCGGTGAAGATCGCCTTGCCATCCCCGATGGCCCTGAAATCGGCGTTGGAGCCGTCCGACCCCCGGGCGATGTCGGCGACGAGGCGGGTGCCGGCAAGGGTTCCGTCCGTCACCCAGGGCTCGTTGCCCAAGAGCCCGTCGTTGGCGGTGAAGAGGATGCGCCCGTCGCCGAGGTCGCCCAACCTGCCCGGATAGCTGCCGGAGCCCGAGGGGCGGATGTCCCGCAGCAGTTGGGTTCCGTCTTCGGTGCCGTCGGTGATCCACAGTTCGGTCCCGGACACGCCGTCGTTCGCGGCAAACACGATCCTTTCGTCGCCGAGGGGGGTCAGGGCGTAGGGATAGCTGCCCTGCGCGCCCTCGTGGATGTCGCGGAGCATCCGGGTGCCGTCCGGGGTGCCGTCGGTGGTCCAGAGCTCGCGGCCGTGGATGCCATCGGTGGCGCTGAAGATGACCTGGAACGTCATGCCCGGCTCCTCCCGTCGAACGAGGTCACGGCGGCATGCGCGCGCTGTCGCGGCGAGGCGCCGGAGGGGATCGTCGCGACCTGGGGCGTTCTCCCGGCTCGCCCAAGGCGGCCCTTCGGGAAAACATTCCCGAGAGATTACCAGATTCGCGAATTCCGGTCAAAGAAACTCTCCCGTTTCGCGCCGGCGCATCGCCCGCCCCCCCCGGCGGCCAGGCGCCAGCCGGAGGGGCGCGGTGGTGCCGGGTCCGACTGCTCGCCCCTCAGCGGCCGGGACGTTCGCGGCGTCATCATGCTGCGCGCCTCCGGCACGTCACGCCGGAGGCGCGCTTCCAGCAAGGCGGATGGCCCCGGTACCGCGATGCGGCAGCGCCGCGTGCGTCAATGAACGACCGGCAGCCAGGGGCCGCCACCAGACCTCGAGGCCTCGGTCCGGCTGGGGCGACGGGTTCGTCGGACAGGGGGCCTTCGGCTCGGCACAGGCCAGGTCGAGCCACCGCAACCATCCGTGATTGTCGTGCAATGGCGTTGGCCCGGGTTGTTGACCCGGACCGTGTCGTCCTGGCAGGCGTCAGGATCACACGGTCGACCGGCGCCCGAACCGCCTCCCGCGCCTTGAGAGCCGCCTGCGGGTTGACAAGGGGCCGGATCAGCGTCGCGCTGCGCGTCCGGCAGGTGTCGGCCATCCCGGGGCGCCGGCGTGCCGGGTCGGCACGGCTTCGGGCGCGACGACGGCTGATGGCGGGGGCGACGCGCTCCGGCATGGGCGACCTCGCCCAGGCCACGCGCGCTGCCGACAGGGTGGGTGGCCTGATCGCCGTCCGCCGCCGTTTCCGGTGACCCAGCGAGGGGCCTGCTTAATTCGCCAGGGCACCGCCCTCCACGGTCACCCGGGCGATGTGGTTGGTGCCGCTCTGGTGGATGAGCAGCGCCGCGCCGTCGAGTGTCGTGCGCATGTGCCGCAGGATGCCGGCGTAAACCTCGCCCGAGGGGATCGGCCAGCTCTGGAAGCTCTCGTCCTCGGGGTCGAAGCGCACCAGCATGTCCGGGCGCACCGCGCTTTCGTTGTACCAGACCGCCCCGTCGAACACGGCGATGGCATAGGGGTGCGAGGCGGGGCCGCTGGGCGAGGCCCATTCGCGGATGTCGCCCGACACCGGGTCGTAGCGGCCCAGCCGCCCGAGGCCCGAGTTGACCCACCAGATGATCCCGTCCGCGTCGATGTCGAGGCGCCGCACGGTGGTGCCGGCCTCGGGCAGCGGGATCTCGGTGACCGCCATGGTCTCGGGATCGACCCGCAGCAGGCAGTTGGCACCGTTGCAGGAGACCCAGACCGTGCCGTCCTCGGCGATCTTCAGGCCATAGGGGCGCGATCCGGCGCGCGGGCTGTCGACGAGGTCGACCGCGCCCGTCGCGGGGTCCAACCGGCCGATCATGTTGCTTTGCTGCAGGCTGAACCACAGGGCGCCGTCGGCGGCGAATTCGGCGGTGTGGGGGTCGCGGGCGGCCGCGTCGGGCATGGGGAATTCGGTGATCTCGCCCGTTGCGGGGTCGACCCGGCCCATGGTGGCGTTGCGGTTGCCGGTGTACCACGCCGCGCCATCGGGGCCGATGTTGACCGAATGGGGGCGCGCGCCGGCGGGCAGGGCGAACTCCTCCATCGCGCCGGTCGCGGGGTCGAGCCGGCCGAGGATGTCGAGCCACTGGCCCACCCACCAGATGCTGCCGTCCGGCGCCTCGACCGGATCGCGCGAGCGCTGGCCGAGGGTCGGGACCTTCCATGCCTCGATCCGAAGCTCCAGCGGCCCGTCCACCGGCGTGGCGGCGCGGTTGCCGCTGGGGGGGAACGCCTGCGCGAGGTAGTCGAGCACCGCCTCGCGCGTGTCCGGATCGTCGGAGAGGTCCATCATGGTGCCGATCAGCGTGTCCCACTGGGGCCGGTCATAGCCCGAACTGCGCTCGATCAGATTGGTTCGATGGCAGGTGGTACAGACCGCCTCGACCGTGCCGCGGCCCGGACCGTCTGGCAGAGCCGCAGCAGTGCCGGGGATGGCGACGGCGGTGGCAAGGAGGGCGGCGCGCAGGATGGGACGGGGCATGGCGGATCCTTCGGCTGCAGACGCTGAGGGATAAGCATATCCGAAAATACATCAATTCCGAAGCCGGAATGCCGCAGCCGCCCTGCGGCCCCGGTCACGATCCCTCCACCAGGGACTTCAGCCCATCAGCGCGAGCCCAACACCGCCGAGGGCGGCGACGATGACGACGACCCAGGGGGGCGCCTTCCACGCCATCAGCAGCACGAAACAGGCAAGCGCGAGGGCGAAGTCGGCCATGTCGGTGACGGCGCTGGTGAAGACGGGGGAGTAGAGCGCGGCGCCGAGGATGCCGACCACCGCGGCGTTGGCGCCCTGCATCAGCGACTGCGCGCGGGCCATCGAGCGGAAGCGGTCCCAGAAGGGCAGCACGCCGACCAGCAGCAGGAAGCCCGGCAGGAAGATCGCCGCCAGCGCCAGCGCCGCCCCGAGGAGGCCGTTGGGCGCCGGCCCCAGCACCGCCCCCAGATAGGCGGCAAAGGTGAACAGCGGCCCCGGCACCGCCTGCGCCGCGCCATAGCCCGCGAGGAAGTCGTCGGCGCTGACCCAGCCGGTGGCCACCGTCTCGGCCTGCAGGAGCGGAAGCACCACATGCCCGCCCCCGAACACCAGCGCACCCGCGCGGTAGAAGCTGTCGAGCACCGCCCAGCCCTGCCCCAGCCCCGCCAGCAGCGGCAGCCCCGCCAGCAGCGCGAAGAACGCCACCAGTGCGGCCAAGGCCACCCCGCGCGTCACAGGCATCGTCACATGCCCGCCCACCGCACTGCCGGTCCCGCGCCCCAGCGCCAGCCCCGCCAGACCGCCCAGCAGGATCGCCCCCACCATCCCGAAGGCGCCGGGCACGAAGGCCAGCACCGCCACCGCCCCTACGGCGATGGCCGCCCGCTCGCGGTCCGGGCACAGGTTGCGCGCCATGCCCCAGACGGCATGGGCGATGATCGCCACGGCCACGATCTTCAGCCCGTTCAGCGCGCCCGTGCCCACCGGCCCGGCGATGCTCGCCGCCGTCAGCGCAAAGACCAACAAAACCAGCGCCGAGGGCAGGGTGAAGGCCACGAAGGCCGCCAGCGCCCCCAGCCAGCCCGCGCGCATCATCCCCAGCGCAAAGCCCACCTGGCTGGACGCGGGCCCCGGCAGGAACTGACACAGCGCCACCAGATCGGCATAGGCGTGATCGCCCAGCCATTTGCGCCGCGTCACCAGCTCGTCCCGGAAATAGCCCAGATGCGCGATCGGCCCGCCGAAGGAGGTCAGCCCCAGCTTCAGAAAGGCCGCGAAGACCTCGCCCGGGGTTCCCTGCGCCGGGGTTGCGTCGCCCGGTTGCGCCGCAGTCGCCTCGGTCCGATCCGTCATTCGCTGCGCTCCTGTCCATTCGGGCTTCGCAGTCGGACCCGCGTCACGTCCGGCGCTTCAGCCCTTCTGCCCCGGGGGTGTAGATCCTTCGTGACCTCTGGCCATTGCCTTCGGCGCGGCGCGTCAAGGGCTGTCCCGCGCCGGCCATCCACGGGCCATGGGTGGGCGTCCGAGTGCACGGGACACGCAGGCTCGTCGGGGTCGCGGTCCGTCGCTGCGCTGCGGCCCACCTCCTTGCCGCTATCGACATCCGAGAGACCATCCCCTACCCGGGGCGTCAAGCCCGCGCCCCCACCAGCGCGGCGAGGATCGAGGAGACCCCATGCAGCCTCCCCCGCTCGTCACTGCCGCCGACCTTGCCACGATGGGACCACTGCGCCTCGTTTGCGTTCCCGCCGGCGACCGGCACCCGGAGGGGTTGGTCCCGGTGCCCATCGACACCTGGGTCGACCGCGCGAAGCAGAGCCGGTCGGGCCTCGACGACCTGCCGTTCTGGCGGCGGGAGCTGGAGGCGCTGGGCATCGGGCCGGATGCCGTGACCGTGGTGCTGGACGACGGGCGCATGACCGAGGCGGCGCGGGTCTGGTTCATCCTTCAGTATTTCGGGCTGCCCGCGGCGGTGCTGAACGGCGGGCTTGCGGTGCTGTCGGAGCTGCCGCCGCAGGCGCCCCGCCACGCCGGCCCCCTGCGGCTTGCCCCCGGCGCGGGGGCGGTCGGGCTGGCGGAGCGCGAGGGGCTGAAGCGCGACCTCGCCGGGGTGCAGGTCTTCGACGCCCGGACCGCGGCGGAGTTCCGGGGCGAGGAGCTGAAGGGCAACCCCCGCGGCGGGCACCTGCCGGGGGCTTCACATCTGTCCCATGCCGACCTGCTGGACGGGGCGCAGCTGCGCCCGGCCGCGGACATCGCGGCGCTGCTCGACGCCGCCGGGATCGACGGATCCCGCCCCATCGTCAGCCATTGCAACGGCGGTGGCCGCGCGGCGCTGGCGGCGCTGGCCGCCGTGGTCGCCGGCCGCCCTGACGTGCGCGTCTATTACCTCAGCTTCGCGGACTGGGCCGCCGACGAGAGCTGCCCCGTGCAGGCACCTCAGGGCTGAGAGCTCCTGCATACTGCGGTTCACATTGATCCGTATCAAGGCCGGCCGCCCCCTTGCCCCCGTCGTCCTGCGCGTGCTGGCCGGTGGGCTGCGCGCGGTTTGCTGCGCCGCGCCTCCGGCACTGGCGGCCCTGCTGCTGTTGCCCACGCTGGCCGCCGCCCAGGCGACGCATCTGCTGCGCTATCTCGACGAGGTTGCCCCCGAGATGCTGGTCGAGGGCGCGACGGGCTTCGGGGAGGTCCATGCCGACCTGCCTGCGGCGCCGGTCCTCGGGCCCGACGGGCGGATGGGCTGGGCCTTCGTCACCTCGGACTTCGTGGGTACCACCGGATACTCGGGCAAGCCCATCCATGTGATGGTCAAGGTGGACGATGACGCGCGGATCGTCGGCCTGACGCTGGCGCAGCACTGGGAACCCATCGTGATGATCGGCATCCCCGAGGCGCGGCTGCGCGCGGTGATGCAGGGCCATGTGGGGCTCGACCTTGCCGCGGCCGCCCGCGACGAGGGGACCGGGCCTAGAGGATGGAGATCATCTCGGGCGTGACCGTGACGGTGATGGTGATCGACGACTCCATCGTCCGGTCGGGCATCCGGGTGGCAAGGCTGCTGGGTCTGGGCGGGCTCGCGCCGCCCACCGACCCGACCGGGCCGCGGTTCGAACTGGACCCCGACGCCGTGGCCGCGACGGGCTGGCTGGCGCTGGTGGGCGACGGCACGGTCCGGCGGCTGTCGCTGGATGTGGGGCAGGTCAACGAGGCCTTCGAGCGCCACGACGACCCCCGCGCCGCCGAGCGCCCGCTGCCCCGCCCGGCCGCGGCCGACCCCGGGCTGGACGCCGAGGCCGAGCGCGCGGCCCAGATGGCGCTGGTGCAGTCGCCGATGATCGGCTTCTCCTGGCAGGCCTTCATGCTCGCCCCCCTCACCTTCATCCTGTGGTGGGCGGGGGCGTACTGCGGCTGGCTCTGCCCCTTCGACCCGCTGCAGGAGCTGACGAACCAGGCCACCCGGCGCTGCGGGTGCCGCAGTGGCGGGTGCCCTGGGCGCTGCACGAACGGCTGTGGCCGCTGAAATACGTGCTGTTCCTCGGGCAGTTCCGCGTGACGCTCGTCTCGCTCGACCGGGCCGAGGCGCTGGCCGAGGTGGAGCCCTTCAAGACCGCCATCGTGCCGAAGTTCGACCGGGCCTGGCCCTTCGTCCTCTATGCGCTGGTTCTGCTGGGGCTGGGGCTGTTCGTCGAGCGGTTCTATTGCCGCTATCTCTGCCCGCTGGGGGCGGCGCTGGCGATCCCGGCGCGGATGCGCATGTTCGACTGGCTGAAGCGCTACCGCGAGTGCGGCAGCCCCTGCCAGACCTGCGCCAATGAATGCTTCATGCAGGCGATCCACCCCACGGGCGAGATCAACCCCAACGAATGCCTCAACTGCATGCACTGTCAGGTGCTGTACCAGTCCAAGGCAAAAAGCCCCGTGGTGCTGCGGCAACTCAAGCGCCGCGCGGCGGTGAGGGCGCCGCGCAGCCGCAGGAGGCGCCGCAGCCGCTGGCGGGGCATTTCCACCCCCGGGGCAAGGCGCCCTCGGCCCATACCCTGCGGGTGCTGGAGGCGGCGCGCGCCAGCCTGCCCTTTGCCGACGAGAGCGATTTCGCGGAATGGGAGCGCGGCTTCATCGCCGCGCCGCCCTCGATGCAGATCATGGCCGACGCCGGCAACGTCGCGGTCGACATGGCGGCCTTCCAGTTCCTCGACCAGACGGCGCCCTTCGACAGCGTCCACCCCTCGCTGCAGCGCATGGCCCGGCTCAACAACAACTACGGCCTCTACGAGGTCGTGCCGGGCGTCTATCAGACCCGCGGCATGGACCTTGCCAACATGACCTTCGTGCGGGGGCGGACCGGCTGGATCGTCGTCGACCCGATCACCACGACCGAGACCGCGCGCGCCTCGTGGGAGCTTCTTCAGGCGCATGTGGGCGAGGGGCTGCCGGTTTCGGCGGTGATCTACACCCATACCCACATCGACCACTGGGCGGCGTGCGCGGCATCCCGCTGGATGCGGACGACGTCGCCTCGGGCCGGGTGCCGATCATCGCGCCCGAGGGCTTTCTGGACTTTGCCGTCTCCGAGAACGTCTATGCCGGCAACGCCATGGGCCGGCGGCTGTTCTACCAGTACGGCTCGCTCCTGCCGACCAGCCCGCACGGCTTCGTGGGCGTGGGCCCCGCAGCCCTCACCCCGGCCGGGACGACCGGCCTGATCGCGCCCACCCGCCTGATCGCGGGCAAGTTCGAGGAGGCGGAGGTCGACGGCATCCGCATCGTCTTCCAGAACGCGCCGAACACCGAGGCGCCGCGGACGATGAACGTCTTCTTCCCCGATCTGAAGACGCTCTTCGTCGCCGACATGATCTTCGCCACCCTGCACAACCTCTACACGCTGCGGGGCGCGCAGGTGCGCGATCCGCTCGCCTGGTCGAAGTCGCTGAACGAGACGCTGCTGCGCTTCGGCCCGGACACCGAGGTGATGTACGCCGGCCACAACTGGCCGCGCTTCGGGCAGGAGCGGGTGGCCGAGGTGATCCGGACACACCGCGACATCTACGCCAACCTCAACAACCAGGTGCTGCACCACGCCAACCAGGGCGTGACCATCAACCAGATCCACAACGTCTACAGGCTGCCCGCCACGCTGGAGGACACGTGGTTCGTGCGCGGCTATCACGGCCACGTCACCCACAACGCCCGCGCCGTGGTGCAGCGCTTCCTCGGATTCTGGGACGCGAACCCGGCCAACCTCGTGCCGCTCTCGCCCGAGGACTCGGCGCCGCTTCATGTCGAGATGATGGGCGGGGCGGCGCGGATCCTCTCCCGCGGGCAGGAGCTCTACAATTCGGGCGACTATCTGCTGGCGATGGAGATCGTGAACAAGCTGGTGCAGGCCGAGCCGCAGAACGAGGCGGGCAAGGAGCTGCTCGCGGACATCTTCGAGCAGCTCGGCTATCAGTCCGAATGCGGCGGGCACCGCAACTCCTATCTCGCAGCCGCCTACGAGCTGCGCTCGGGCATCCCCGAGGGGGCGGTGGTGGGCGCGAGCGCCGATGTGGTCCGCGGCATGTCGACCGGTCTCTTCCTCGACTTCCCCGGCATCAAGATGGACAGTGCCCGGGCCGAGGGGCTGGCCTTTACCATGAACCTGATCACCCGGGACACCGGCGAGACCTTCCTGGTGGAGCTCTCGAACGCCACGCTCAACAACATCGCGGGCCATACGGTGCCGGATGCCGACCTGACGCTGACGGTGGATCGCGCCGATCTGGAGCGGGTGATGGCCGGCGAGGCGACCTTCGAGGCGCTGCTGGCCGACGGCACGGCACGGTTCGAGGGCGACGTCGGCATCCTCGGCCAGTTCGCCGCGCTGATGGTCGAGTTCGACCAGCGCTTCGAGATCATGCCGGGCACGAAGCGGCGCGGCGAGACCGCCGGCGCCGACGCCTTCGAGGCCAGGGTCGGCGCGCTCATCCCCGAGTGACCGGTCCGGGCGACCGGCCGGCCGCCCCCGCGCGAGGGCGGCCCGGCCTTTTGGCTGTGCGACGACCACGGAGCAACCCGCATGGCCACCCGACGCATCTTTCTGGCCACGGCCCCCCCCTTGCCGGCACACTGCTCGGGCTCGGTTCCGCTGCGATGCCCTCCCCCGCCCGGGCGCAGACGCGGCGGAACGGGGCCCGGACTGGCGCAGCCAGTCGCTGGTGGATCAGCCCGTCTAGGGCCCCGGCGGTGTCGCCGCCGCCGCCGACACCCTGAGGGTGAACGCGCGCCTGGGCGCGGCCAGCAAGGGCGCCTACGAGATCGCCCCCGGCATCTGGCGGATGCGCGGCTGGGGGATCGGGCACATCATGGCCATCGACGCCCCGGAAGGCTGGATCATCCTCGACACCGGCGAGACCACGCAGGCGGCGGCCGAGATGCGCGCCAGTCTGGAGGAGGCAGTGGGCGCCCCGATCCGGGTCGCCGCGATCCTCTTCACCCACTGGCATTACGTCAACGGCACGGGCGCCTTCCTCGACGAGGGGACCGAGACCTGGGGGCACGAACTGCTCGACGCCAACCGCACGGCCGAGGCAGGTTTGTCGCCCTTCGTCGGTGTGGCCCAGTCGCGCGCCATCGCCCAGTTCGGCGTCCTGCATCCGCGCAGCGGACCCGACGCGTTCCCCAACGCGCTCGGCTTCGGCCCGGAGTTTCTCGCCGGCGACAGGAGCTACCAGCCGCCCATGAACACCTTTCCCGACGGGCGGATCGTGACGCTGACAATCGCCGGCGAGGAGGTCGAGGTCGCGCCCAACCGCTCGGACACGACCGACAGCGTCGGGTTCGGGTTCCCCGGCCGCAAGCTCCGTGTCACCAACTTCATGGTTATTCCCCTCATCTTCAACATCTTCACCCTGCGCGGTGGGCCGTTCCGCGACCCCACCGTGATGATCGGCGATGCCCGCTGGCTCGAGAGCAAGGATGCCGAGATCCTGCTCGACATCCACAACGCACCGTTCATTGGGCGCGAGGTGCTCCGCGCGGCGATCGAACGCAGTGCCGACCAGCTGAAGCAGATCTGGGACCAGACCATGCGGCTGATCTCCCGGGGCCACGACGCGCGCCAGGCGGCCGAGGCGATCGCCATGTCGCCTGGCCTGCGCGGTGGGGCGGAGCTTTACGGCCAGGTCGAAAGCCATGTGCGCGCGGTCTGGAACAATCGTCGCGGCTGGTTCGGCCGGGACGTCTACGACATCAACCCGCTGTCGGAACGCGAGGAGGCCGCCCGCCTGATCGACGCGATGGGGGGCGTGGAGGCGGTTCAGCCAGTGGGGTGACGCCGAGGTGGCGCGGCCGACACCCGACGCCGCGGACTTCCCCCGCGTCACCCGGGCCGAGATGACCGACGCCCGCGCCTCCTTCACGACCCTGAACGATGTGCTGCGGCTCTCGCCCCGTCTCGGCAACCCGATGGATACGGCGATGGCCGCCTGGCTGGCCGAGATCGACATGGACCCGGCCACGGGCTTCGACTGGGATGCGTTCTCGCCGCAGACGCAGGCCGGCCTCGAGCGCGCCACCGCCGACGCGCACCGGATCATCAACGCGCGCACGCAGCGGTCCGTTCCGATCGTGAACCACTGGCAGCTTGCGCGCTTCGACCGGCGCATCAGCGGCGATCCGGTGTTCGCGGCGGCCGCCAGCATGATCAGCATCCTGTGGAACCCGGCCGAGATCAACACCTATGACCTCGGCCTCCACGACGGCGACGGCGCGCTTCTCGACGGACGCAACCGCAATGTCCTGCGCCTCGACCCGCCGCCGCCGGTCGACGGGTTCTGGTCGGTGACGATGTATTCGGCCGAGACCCGCATCTTCGTGCCCAACGCCATCGACCGCTACTCGGTCGGCGATCGCACGACCGGCATCGTCATGGGCGCGGATGGCGCGATCGAGATCTTCATGCAGGCCGATGAACCGACCGACCCGGTCGAGCGTGCCAACTGGCTGCCGGCGCCCGGGGGGCCGTTCTACCTGCTGATGCGGCACTGCTCGCCGCGGTCATCTATCCTGACCGGGGACTGGCTGCCCCCCGCCGTCGTCCGGCGCCAGGCGAGGCGCGGCCGGGACCTGCGGCCGCGGCTCGTCCGCCGCGGTCGACAGGAAGTGCGTGAGGCCCCTGGGATCGCGCAGCACCAGACCGCGGTACTCGACCTCGATCCACCCCTTCGCCTCGAACTCGTGCAGGATCGCGGTCGTCACGGTGCGTGCAGGTTGGAGGCCGCGGCAAGTTCGGCCTGCGTGGTCGGAACGCGCAGCCCATGGCAGGGCGCCTCGACGGGGCCGCGCAGCCCGGCGAAGCGCAGGATCGTCGCGGCCAGGCGGCGGTCGGACCGGCGGATCAGCAGGTCCGAGGCGATGAGCGCGCAGATGTCGCCGTATTCGACGGCCAGGGGCAGGAAACAGCGCCACCAGACCGGCGTTTCGTCGAGCATCGCCAGAATCTTCGCCCTCGGGAACCGCGCGACCCACAGCGCGGTCCGTGCCTCGGCCGTGACGCGCCGCGGCTGGCCCGTGAACAGCGGGCCATGGCCGAGCCAGAAGACCGCGTGGACCATGTGCGTCACGGGCGTTTCGGCTTCGCCCAGCGCCGAGGTCAGCACGACGCTGCCCTCGGCCAGACCGATGACGTCGTCCAGCTCCTCGCCGCCGAGCTTGACGGTCGTGCCGGGGGCGACGCGGCGCCACCGGGCAAGCGACAGGAAACGTTTCCGGAAGTCCTCCGGCGTTCCGGAGAGCCAGCCGCGGGACGCCAGCAACGAAAGGCCTTGCTCCCGTTCCACGACTGTTCCCCTCATCCAAAGATGCAATTCGTCTCACATTGCCCGAAACCGGTCAATCTGCGGCGCTAAGGGCGAATAAATCTCTGCTCATATTGCGCAGAGGATGCATGACATGACCACGCGACGCGATGTTCTGACCTCGATCCCCGCCATCGGAACGGCTTTCGCGGTCGGCGGGGCGGCGCTGCTGGGCGAAGGGACCGCGCAGGCGCAGGAGGTGCGCCCGACGCTCGACGGGCATTTCCACCCCAAGGGCAAGGCGCCCTCGGCCCACACCATCCGCGCGATCGAGGCGGCGAAGGCGACGCTGCCCTTCGACGACACGCGCGACTTCGACGAGCAGGCCCGCGGGCTGATCGCCGAGCGTGCGGCGCGACAGATCATGGCCGATGCCGGCAACGTGGCCTTCAACCGCGCCGACTACGACTTCCTCGACGTGCCGGGCGAATTCGACTCGATCCACCCGTCGATGACCCGCATCGGCCGGCTGAACAACCACTTCGGCCTCTACGAGGTTGTGCCCGGCATCTATCAGGTGCGCGGCTTCGATCTGGCCAACGTCAGCTTCGTGCGCGGCCGCACCGGGTGGATCGTCTTCGACGTGGGCACCACCGCCGAGACGGCACGGGCTGCGTGGGAGCTTTTTCAGGAACATGTGGGCGAAGGCCTGCCGATCACCGCGATCATCTATTCGCACACCCACGGCGACCACTGGGGCGGCGTCAGGGGCCTCGTCACGCCCGAGGACGTGGCCGAGGGGCGGGTCGAGATCATCGCCCCGCAGGACTTCATGCAGTTCACGATCTCGGAGAACGTGTTCGCCGGCAACGCCATGAACCGGCGGCTGTTCTATCAGTACGGGCTGCTGCTGCCCTCGGGCCAGCACGGCTTCGTCACCCAGGGCCTCGGCCACCGGGTTCCGGCCGGAGCGACGGGTCTGATCGCGCCCACCCGCCTCGTGTCCGAGGAGATCGAGGAATTCGAGGTCGACGGCGTGCCGATGGTGTTTCAGTACACGCCCAACACCGAGGCCCCGCGGGAGATGAACACCTACATCCCCGGGCTGAAGGCGCTCTGGATGGCCGAGAACGTGACGGCCACGCTCCACAACATCTACACGCTGCGTGGCGCGCAGGTGCGCGATGCACTGAACTGGGCAAACTACATCAACGCGACGCTCTGGCTTTTCGGCAAGCAGGCGGAGGTGATGTTCGCCTCGCACCACTGGCCGCGCTGGGGCAACGACCGCGTCCAGGAGGTGCTGCGCGACCAGCGCGACATGTATGCGAACTTCAACAACCAGGTGCTGCACTACGCCAACCAGGGCGTGACCATCAACCAGATCCACAACGTCTATGCCATGCCCGCCTCGCTGCAGCAGAAATGGCACTGCCGCGGCTACCACGGCTCGCCCGAGCACAATTCCCGCGGCGTGATCCAGCGCTTTCTCGGCTTCTGGGACTGCAACCCGGCCACGCTGATCCCGCTCTCGCCCGAGGACTCGGCGCCGCTCTATGTCGAGATGATGGGCGGCGCCGCGGCGATCCTCGCCCGGGCCGACGCACTGCACCAGGCGGGCGACTACAAGCTCGAGATCGAGATCCTCAACAAGCTCGTGCAGGCCGAACCGGACAACGGCGCGGCCAAGGACATGCTGGCCGACGCCTTCGAGCAGATCGGCTACCAGCAGGAGAACCCCGGCCTGCGCAACAGCTTCCTCGCCGCGGCCTACGAGCTGAGGACCGGGATCCCGCAGGGTGCGGCGATCGACTCCACGACCCCCGACGTGATCCGGGCGATGTCAACCGAGCTCTTCCTCAACTTCCTCGCGATCCGGATGGACCCGCGCCGGGCCGAGGGGCTGGCCTTCACCATGAACCTGATCACCCCCGACAATGGCGAGAAGTTCATCGTGGAGCTTTCGAACGCGACGCTGACCAACATCGAGGGCTACACCGCCGAGGACGCCGACCTGACGCTGACGGTGAACCGCGCCGATCTGGAGCGGGTGATGGCCGGGGCAACGACGCTGGAGGCGCTGCTCGCCGACGGCACGGCGACCTTCGAGGGCGACATCTCGATCCTCGGCCAGCTTGCTTCGCTGATGGTCGACTTCGACCCGCGGTTCGAGATCATGCCCGGCACGAAGCTGCGGACCGATGTTGCCACGGCCGATCCCTTCGAGGCTGTGCTCGGCGCCGTCATTCCGGAGTAAACGGCCAATGACGGCGGGTCGGGTCGGCGGGCGGAAGGCCCATGGCGGCAGCGGTGGCGGTGGTCAAATGCGCGTGTTCCGACCGCCGCGCCTCGCTGATCGGATACCGCCACCTGTCGATCGACCGTCCCTCCGATGGCAGCACCCGCAAGCTGGAGATCTCCGGCCCCGTGATCGGGGTCCGCGCCCGCTTCTGACCCCACACCGTACCGACAAACCGAAACACGGAAGGATCATCCCATGGCTGACCTCGTCGTCCTCGACTTCGACGGCATCGACACGGCGGATGCCGTGCTCACGAAGCTGCGGCTCCTGCGCAAGCAGGAGCTGATCGACCTGCTGGACGCGGTGGTGGTGATCCACCCCGAGGGCGGCGACATCCAGATCAAGCAGTCCGTCAACATGACCGCCGTCGGCGCCGCCTCGGGCCTGAGCAGCGGCGCGCTGGTGGGGGCGCTGGCGGGTCTCCTCGTGCTCAATCCGCTGGGCGGCATGGCGCTGGGCGGGATGGCCGGGGCGGCGATGGGCGCGCTCGGCGGCCGGCTCTCGGATTTCGGCATCAACGACGACTTCATCCGCGAGGTCGGCAAGACCATCGCCCCGGGCACCTCGGCGCTCTTCGTGCTGGTCGCCAGGGCGACCCCCGACAAGGTCATCGCCGAAATCCGCGAGCACAATCCGCGGGTGCTGCGCACCTCGCTGTCGAACGAACAGGAAGACGCCCTGCGCGAGGCACTTGCGAAGGTGGTGTGATGGCCCGGTTCACCTCGGCGGTCGCGGCGCTCGCACTCCTGGCGGCGACGCCGGCCGCGGCGCAGGACGACACCGATCTCGCCCAGCAGCTCGCCAACCCGATCGCGGCGCTGATCAGCGTGCCGTTCCAGTTCAACTACGAGGAGGGGATCGGCCCCGACCGCGCGGGCTCGCGCTGGCGCCTGAACGTCCAGCCGGTGATCCCCTTCTCGCTCGATGCGGACTGGAACGTGATCTCGCGCACCATCGTGCCGGTGGTCTCGCAGCGCAGCCTCCTGCCCGGATCCGGGTCGCAATTCGGCCTCGGCGACACGCTGCAGAGCGTCTTCCTGTCGCCCAAGGCGCCCACGGCGGGCGGGGTCATCTGGGGCGTTGGGGCGGTGTTCCTGCTGCCCACGGCCACCGACGACCTGCTCGGCACCGGCAAATGGGGGATCGGTCCGACCGGCGTCGCGCTGATCCAGCGCGGACCCTGGACCGCCGGCGCGCTCGCCAACCATGTCTGGTCGGTGGCCGGCGACCGCAACCGCGCGGATGTGAACCAGACCCTGATCCAGCCCTTCCTCTCCTACACCACCCCCGAGGCCTGGACCTTCAGCCTGCAGGCCGAGGCGACCCGTGACTGGGAGCGCAGCGTGTTGATTTCCGCTGAGAACTGACCCGGGCGTCCGGGAGATTTCCACTGAGAAGTGACCCATGTTCGAACGGCCCCTGGCTTTGGAAGCGGGGGCAACGGAGTGATCGAC
>Ga0213835_101163_pt1 | contig 17789 bp, 15 predicted proteins | sample SWPATP01_FD_160576 | JGI IMG/M metagenome (GOLD analysis project Ga0213835, IMG submission 160576) | Coastal seawater microbial communities from Marineland, Florida, United States - SWPA TP0 #1 | ecosystem: Environmental > Aquatic > Marine > Coastal | place: USA: Florida | collected 2016-08-05 | reverse complement strand
GCCTGGAAAGTGCCCCTTGACCGTCGCCAGGCTCTGCCCCAAACCAGCCTCGATAATATCGCCGAAACCTGGGGCTTTCAGGATGCCGCCAAAATTGACACCAGAGCCCTCCAAGCCCTCTACGTGGACTTTCAAAACGGTGACCAAGCCAATGTGCGGCGGGTATTTGGCTATACCACCCTCTTCCAACCCCAAAAAACGGTCACTCAACAGGAAGTGGCGATCGCCCTGTGGTATTTCGGCTACCAAGGCGAGGGTCTATCCGCTGCCACTGCCCGTGGCGATCGCCAAACCTCGAACCAAAGTAACCAAACCACTGATACAGAGAACAATCCTCCCGCTTCCCAAAACCCATAGCTAAAAAAATTCCCCAATCACAACCGCGACTGAGGAATTCATTGTTTGAGGTTTAGACGAAACTTGTTAGTTGCTCGCCGGAGATAGATCAGCGTCGGTGCTGCCCTTGGTGCGGCGACGGGTCAAGGTATTGAAAAGCATCACACCGATGGCCTTAACGAGGTTTCCTTCTAGCTCCTTGAACATATTCATATTCATGCCAAAGGCATCATTGGCTTCCTGGACAATTTGCTCTGCCGTTTCTTCCGGCACATCCAAGCTGTTCATTGCCGCCCGGTACTTGTCTTTAAAGGCCTTTTCATCAGAGATATTCTCAAACTCATAGAAGGCCGTCCCTTCGCCGTCGAGGTTCATCGCATTTTGGGCAATTTTCTTGAGGATTTGTCCCCCAGAGAGATCGCCCAGGTAGCGGGTGTAGGAATGGCTGACTAAGAGTTCCGGTGCGGTCTGGGCCACTTCATGGATGCGATCCACATAAGCCTGACCAGCGGGAGTAATTTTTGCTTCGGCTTGCCAATTGGGGCCAAAATAATAGCGTAGATCCGTTTCGAGACTTTGTTTACGGTTTAACTCAGGGAAATAAATTTGGGAGACGACGGGATGATCCTTGAGGCGCTCCATCTCCTCTTCCATCGCTGAGTAAACATAGTAAAGGTCTGCCACAAGCTTCCGGTAGGATTTTTTCTCCACGACTCCCTTCAGGAAGCATTTCACGAAGCCAACGTTTTCCGCCATCGTGTGGGAAGTTTTCGTTCCCTCTCTCAACATTGTTGCTAGGTTAGCGACCATAGAAATAAGTCCCTTGTTCTTACTGAAAATGAATAGATATTAAAAGGTTTGTTAAAGAAAGTTAACAAAATTAAAAGACTGCTCAGTTTCGTAGGTTAACTGGTTTTACGGGTTTATGCTATTAAGTTTTTTTACGGGAAAATCGATGTGTTTTTTGTCAGACTTGCGCGGGCTTGGCGTTGGGATAAGGCGGGCTTTTGGGCGGCTCGGCCCTGGAGATTGGGGGCAATTTTCGCCGGGGATAGCTAATGTTTGTGATCCTGAATAATCTGCTGAGGAACTGATTCGGTTTTGGTTTCCTTTCGGTGGCGATCGCCATCAAATCTTCGCCTCATTGCGGTTATGGGAAAAAGTCAATCTCCTGAAAAATAACAGAAATGAACGGGCCTCGATGGAGCCTCTTGCAAAAAAAATCTTCCCTCAAAGGTCTTGAAGGAAGATCATTGCTATGTACATCAATAAGAGGAAAAACAAATGGTGCAGGGGGCCGGATCTATTTCCAACCAGCGCGATCCATCAACATGACGGCTTCGGCATTTTGCTCACCAAAACTTTCGAGGGGTAGATCCGAAGCTGTCCAGTCGCCAAACTGGGCCACCACGTCATTGGGGGCAACGGTATCCACCACGGGATATTCATTATTATTGTTGGCGAAAATTTCCTGGGCTTCTGGGGTCACCATAAACTCCAAAAATTCTTGGGCTGCTTCGACGTTCGGTGCATTGGCGATAATGCCAGCCCCACTGATGTTGATGTGGGTGCCACCTTCGCCTTCGTTTTGGTTCGGGAAAAATGCCCCAATATTTGCCACGATTTCTTGATCTTGGGGATCTTCAGAGGCACGCAGACGGGCGACATAGTAGCTATTGACCAGGGCGACATCACAAACCCCAGAAGCGACAGCTTGAATTTGGGCGGTATCGTTCCCTTCCGGCTCACGGGCGAAGTTCGCCACTAAACCTTGTACCCATTCTTCGGTGGCTTCAGCACCTTTTTCGACAATTTTCGCAGCCACGAGGGACTGGTTATAGGTGTTGCTGGAGCTGCGGACACAAACCCGACCTTCCCATTTCGGATCAGCAAGGTCTTCGTAGGTGGACAGTTCAGCCGGATCAACGGTTTCGGTGTTGTACACAATAATCCGTGCCCGTTTTGTCAGACCAAACCAGGTGTTGTCGCTACTGCGCAGATTTTCGGGAATGGCACTGGTCAGCACTTCGGACTCTGTGGGTTGCAGTAAACCATCCTGTTGGGCACGCCAGAGTCTGGCCACGTCTACTGTGATCAGGACATCGGCGGGACTATTTTCGCCCTCGGTTCTGATCCGTTCTAGGAGTTCGTCGTCACTGCCTTCAATGAGATTCACTTCAATGCCGGTGGCTTCGGAAAATGCTTCGTATAATTCTGCGTCGCTGTCGTAGTGCCGCGAAGAATAAAGGTTAATTTCGCCGGTTGCTTCACTGGAGGGAGCACCAGGATCAGTGGTTGTATCGGTGGCACCATTGTTATTGGTAGCTGGGGTGCAACCGGTGGCGATCGCCAAGCCAAGAAAAAGTCCGCAGAGGGACAGGGAACGGGATTTCATAAAGCGTTGTAATCGAGAGATGATGTTATGTTTTCCAAGGTAATGGTGATTTTAGCAGCTACTGCAACTTCTTCTCAATACATTTTTGTTTTTTAATTAAATTAGTCATCAAGATGGAACAGCATTACTGGGTGGCCTGGTCACAAATCAAGGGGGTCGGCCCAAGTCGCCTCAAAAAAATTTGGCACTGTTTCGGCTCCATGGAACGAGCTTGGCAGGCTTCTGGCCAGGAACTGGGGGCAGTCGATGGCCTAGGGGATAAGTTGATTCGCCTAATTTTGGCTGGGCGATCACCCCTGAATCCAGAGCGTATTTACCATGAGCACCTTGAGAAAAATCCGCAATTTTGGACGCCAGCAGATTCAGAGTACCCAAAGTTATTGTTAGAAATTCCCAGTCCGCCACCGTTGCTCTATTACCAAGGCCAAGTCAAGCTGTTAGAAAATCAAGGCCAAATTCCGGCGATCGCCATGGTGGGCACCCGGCATCCTTCGGAGCATGGTAAACGTTGGACAGCGCGCATTAGCCAGGCCCTCGCCCAGGTGGGCTTTTCGATTGTGTCGGGTATGGCCCAAGGCGTTGATGGTGTTGCCCACAGCGCCTGCCTCAAAACGGGGGGACGCACCATTGCCGTTCTAGGAACTGGCATTGATCAAATCTATCCCGCGAGCCACCGCAATTTATACAACGAGATCCTGGCCCAGGGCTTAATTTTGAGTGAATATCCGGCGGGGACGCGACCAGACCGGAGCCATTTCCCGGCCCGAAACCGGATTATTGCCGGGTTAACCAGGGCGACCCTGGTCATGGAAGCCCCCAGCCGTTCGGGTTCCCTCATTACGGCCCACTACGCGATGGATTTTAACCGTGAGGTTTATGCCCTGCCCAATTCCCCCGAACAGCAAGCGGCCACGGGGTGTTTGGACTTGATTCGGCGGGGAGCAGGCATGATTTTAGGGGAGACACAACTGATCGAGGAGTTGGGCGGACTGCCCCAGTTGGATGCAGCTTCCCCCCAGCTTAGTTTGTCATTCCCAGAGCCAGCGGTTGAGCCGACCCCGCAGCCCAGCACAGATTTTCGGCAAATTTCCCCAGAGTTACTTCCCCTCTGGCAGGCGATCGCCCCTGAACCCACGGCCTTTGATTTGATCGTTGTCCAGTCTGGCATGGGGGCAGATCAGGTTTCGGCGACCCTATTGCAATGGGAACTCGAAGGATTCATTACCCAACTGCCAGGGATGCGGTACCGTCGCCTTTAGGCATTTTTGTGGGCTTTCATGGAACGCACAAATTTTTCAAAGAGGTAGTCAGCATCGTGGGGGCCGGGGCTCGCTTCAGGGTGATACTGCACCGAGAAGAAAGGCAAGGTTTTATGTTCTAAGCCAGCGACAGTGCGGTCATTGAGGTTGAGGTGGGTAATGGCAACATCTTCGGCGAGGGAGGCTTCGGCGATCGCAAACCCATGGTTTTGGCTGGTAATTTCAATTTGCTTTTGCTTGAGACCAGCGGGTTGGTTGAGACCCCGGTGGCCAAATTTGAGTTTAAAAGTTTCAGCCCCCAATGAAAGCCCCAGAATTTGGTGCCCCATGCAAATGCCGAAGGTGGGTTTTTCAGCCTTAAGAATATCTTTAACCGTGGCGATGCCTTCGGTGACGGCGGCTGGATCCCCAGGGCCATTGGAAAGGAAAATGCCATCGGGATTATAGGCAAGGATTTTTTCGGCGGGGGTGTCGGCGGGAACAACGATTACCCGGCAGCCATAACTCGCCAAACGGCGCAGAATATTGCGTTTCACACCAAAGTCAATGGCAACGACGGTGAGTTCCTGGGCTTCAGTTGCGCTACTGCTAAATTCCCAATGGCGATCGGTAATTTCCGTCCATTCATAAACGCTAGCGGTGGTGACATCCTTGACGAGGTTTTGGCCTTCCATGGAGGGGACGTCTTGGAGTTGGCGGAGAAGTTCTTCGGGGTCGAGGATTTCTGTAGAGATCGCGCCATTCATCGCCCCAGATACCCGCAGGCGACGGGTTAGATCCCGCGTATCAATGCCATAGATGCCCACAACTTGGTGCTCTTTGAGATAATCGGGTAGGGCCTGGGTAGAACGCCAGTTGCTCGGTCGGGGAGCAATGTTCCGGGCGATCGCCCCTTTTACTTGGGGACGGCTGGATTCTTCGTCTTCAGGAGTTACGCCAGTATTGCCCAGCTCCGGATAGGTAAAAGTCACAATCTGACCACGGTAACTGGGATCGGTGAGGACTTCTTGGTAGCCCGTCATGCCTGTATTAAAAACGACTTCCCCAAAGGTGGTACCTGTCGCGCCAAATGACCGTCCGTGGTAAGTGGTGCCATCGGCTAAAACAAGGAGGGCGGGTTTTGCTTTCACAAGAGACATGGGCGGATTGACCTTTGATATATGCGTAACTTCTGCTGCTCAATCTTACTTGATCCGTTCCCTTCTCTACCGCTCCTTGGGGCGATCGCCGTTAATTTTTCTTGACCTAGGCGTTCTATTCCCCTAATTGAAACTGGATCGACTGGGAAACTTGCTCAGTTTCCGGCTGTTTCAGGGCTGTCCTCGGTGAGGGGAATGGTTACCGTAAACTGACTGCCTTTGCTGAGTTGGCTCGTGAGTTCGATCTGGCCGCCGTGGAGTTGCACATATTCTTTCACGATATTGAGGCCGAGACCGGTGCCGGGGATATTTTGGGTATTACTGGCCCGGTAGAAAGATTCAAAAATGTGGGGTTGGTCTTCTGGGGGAATGCCGACCCCTTGGTCAATGATAGTTAAGGTCAACGCTTCGGCACTGCTGCCTAACTGGACAGTCACCGTGGTGCCAGGGGCTGAATATTTACAGGCATTACCGAGAAGATTATTCAGGATGTGTTGCAACAAATTGGGGTCGAGGGCCAGGGGAGCGGCGATCGCCCCGGTGGTCTCAAGGTTGAAGTGATGCTGCTTACCGATGCCAATTTTAAGCTCGGCGATGAGATCTCGACAGAGGGTAACAATATCCACCGCTTGGCGTTGACAACCCAGTTTTCCGGCCTCGAGGCGACTCATGGTCAGCAGATCATCGATCAGTTGCCGTAACCGCATCACACTGTCTTCGATGTTGTTGAGATATTGCGATCGCCGCGCTTCGGGGAGATGGTCGTGGTAAGCACTGAGGATTTGAGCCGCACCGAGGATCACCGTTAGGGGCGTGCGGAACTCGTGGGAGGCGGTATCAATGAAGCGGGTTTTCAGGTGATTGAGTTCCCGTTCCTGGGTGAGGGCTTTTTCGAGCTCCCGTTTGGCCCGGCGCTGTTGGGTAATTTCTGAAGCCACGCCCAACACTTGATATTGGGGGTGATCGCCAGGGAGTTGGAGGGGCAGTTTCACCGTCCGAAAATAACGGGTTGCCCCTAGGAAATCCGTCGCCTTCGCCTCGTCAATGACCACGATTTTTTGTTCCCGGAGCACCTGCTGATCGGCCTGGATAAAACAGTCTGCTTCCTCAGAGTCTGGATGTAGATCACATTCTCGTTTCCCGACTAATTCATTGACCGTGGTGCCATAGAAATTCGCCATCGCCTGATTCACCAACAAGAAGCGGCCATCTTTATCTTTGACAAAAATTAAGTTGGGATTGTTATCGATGACCAGACGCAAAAAGGTTTGGCTCTGTTGCAGATCCCGTTCAGCCCGTTTGCGCTCCGTGAGGTCTTGGGTATGTACCATCACCAGATCCGGCTGGATATAAATATAAGTGGCCAGAAAATAGCGTTGAAATGCCTCAGGGTCATCGGGAGAGGGAATTTGCAGCGCCTCTTCAAAGGTCGTTTTAAAGTCGAAACAGCGGCGAATATTCTGATGAATCGCGTGGTCTGCGCCGTAAATGGCGTGGCTGGGGCAATGGAGAAAATCCTGGAGGGAGCCATCGTTGGCAATCTCGGCGGCACTGTTGTAGTCAATGAGGTAAAAGTTTCCCTGACGGTGCTGCCAGGTATAGGTGGGAATGGGAAAGTTGCGATATTGGGAACGGAGGAGGGCTTCGGTCTCACGGATTTTGAGGGCGGCGCGATTCCGGGCGGTGATGTCTCGACAGACGCAGATATAGTCACCGTCACTGGTGATGGTCAGGGAAATTTCTTGGGTAAAAATCTGACCATTTTGCCGTTGGGCGATCGCCTCCCCTTGCCAAGATTTGTGGCGATTGAGGTGGGGGAGAATATCTTTTTCTAGGCGTTTTTGCTCACTGGGGGCAAACAGCACTTCTTTCCAGGAATGCCCTGTCAAGCTTAAGCGGTGGGGATAGTCAAACAATTCTAAAAAAGCGGGATTGACTGAGATGAATTCTTCCCGCTGCAAAATGGCGATCGCATCCACCGCCGCATCCACCGCCGCCAACTGACGCCGCAGATTTTGTTCGATATTTTCTAGCACACGGGTGCGCTGTTCCACCCGAAACTCTAGCTCTTGGTTGAGGGTTTTGAGGGTGGTTTCAAAGGCTTGGCGATCGCTCATATCCATCCCCGTGGCGATCACATAATGGACGTTCCCTTGTTTATCCAAAAGAACGCCATGGGACCAACGCAGGTGGTGAACTTTCCCCGATTTAGCGCGCCAATCTACCTCGTAGGTACGGGGCTTTTTTTGTTGGAGGAGGCGTTGAAATTCCTGGACAATCTCCGCGACATCATAACGATCCCATAACAACAGATCCCAGAGGTACTGGTGGGCCACCTCGGTAAATTGATAGCCCGTAAGTTGCTCACAGGCCGGGTTAAACCGGATAATGCGCCCCTCCCGGTTCAGCACCATGAATAGGGCCGGGGTGAGGTCAAATAGGGTTTCGAGGAAATCCTGTTCCTGGCGGAGTTCCATCTCAGTCAGTTTCCGTTGCTGAATTTCGGTGTTGAGGGTTGCATTGAGGGCTTTGAGCTCCCTGGTGCGCTCTTGGATGATGGTAGTGAGGTTTTCTTGATCGGTGATCAGCTTTTGTTGGGAGAGTTTGAAGGGGGTGACATCATGGGCGGCCCAGACCACTTGCTGCTGATTAATGGCGACGATTTTCGCGACAAACCACACGGGGGCGAGGTGGGGATCTGGCTGCAGGGAATATTCATACTTCACGCTTTCCCCTGACAAGGGTTCATGGTCTGGGGTGGTGCCTTTGGCGATCGCCTGGTGAAGGTATGGCGTGAGGCGGCTTTGGTGCGCTTGTAAAAACTGGTAAGTCCCCTGGCAGAGATCTAGGGGGCCACAGCAATGGTTATTCTGGGGAGCGGTCACCTGCTTGATTTTCCAAGTTTGGGGATTGATCACAAAAACAATGTCGGTGATCGCTTCAAACAGGGCTTTCATCTGGCCATCGGTCAGTTTCAGTTGTTGGGCGATCGCCTGTTTAGCGGTCTTTTCTGCCTTGAGCCGTTGACTCAAACTCTGGAGTTGTTGATCCCGTTGCTGGAGATAACGCTTGGCCCCTGCTGTTTCGAGGACATAGCGCACCGAACGCATCAAAATTTCCCGCTCCGTTTGGGATTCCCCCGCGCACAGACTCCGCAGGAGGTAATCTTGGGCACCCAGCTCGATGCATTGGTGGGCCAGTTGGATATCTTCTTGGCGATCATCGGTGAGTAACAAAATAGGTCGTTGGGCGGCGCTGTTTTGTAAGCGCATAAAGGCTTCTAATTTGCCAGAAGAAACGATGTTGACATCGAAAATAATCAGGTCGTAGGTGTCTGTTTTTAATTGGGCGATCGCCTGGGGCAGACTGTCCACCTGGGTCACTTGAAAGGTTAGGGTACTGCCCAGGGGAGGATGCAACAGATGCTGGAGGATCACCGACTCGGTGGCAAGGCCTTCGATCAAGAGCACCCGTTGGGGTAATCCTTTTGGGTGGGGTTCTGGGGCCGCGACCTGGGCGATCGCCCTTTGGGGACGCCGGGCCACTTGGTCTAAGCGTTGTTGGAGGCTATGGGTTTGCCAATGGAGGGCAACGGGATCTAAGACCTGCAAAATTTCTCGCCAAGAAACCTTCCCCAACAATTGTTCTTCTTCGTCAACTACAGCGGCCCAACTGCCATTGGTTTCGACTAAATGGGCCGCCACTGACCAGAGAGAGTCCGTGGGTTTGACCCGCTGAAAATCATGGCTCCCCTCCGTGGCGATCGCCGTTGTGAGACCTTCTTTCCCTTTACCATAGCCCCGTAAAACATCCCATAGGGTCACCGCCCACAAGCCATTGGATGAGGGGGCTGTCATGGCACTGGCTTTTTCCATGACCATCAGGAGGGACTGTTGTTTTTGGTGTAAACGATGGGCCGCCATCAACAGAGTGCTATGGGAAGGCATCAAGGACAAATCCGTCACCATCACATCCTGGACTTGTCGCATTTGCAGGAGAGGCTCCGACCACAGGAGGCGCTGGGGGGAAAGACGTTCCACAAAACCAAGCCAAAATCCGTTCTCTCCCTGCACTGGCAGGAGATCCCGCTGCTCCTGGTGCATACGGTTGAGGCCCACCCAGGGATGCTCTAGATCTGCCAGGGCGATCGCCTTGGGGAGAGCCGTCATCACATCCCGTGCCAGGGTCTGCCCCAAATCAACATCTTCCGTAATCAGCTTCAAAACCGTTTGGGGCGAAATCAAACCCTGCAATTGATCGGCCTGCACAATCGGCACACAGGGGGCCACCATCTGCAACCCGACGCACTGGGGCACTGTCCACGGTCGAAATCCCGCCAACACATCGGCGATCGCCGCCGTCGGCGGAAAAGTTGGCATTCGACTCGGATCAATAATCTGGGCCTTGAGGGAAGCAAAGTTCACTGGAATATTGACCATGCGTTGCAGCTCGTAATTTCTGGGCTAGGGTTGGATGACAAACAAGAACTTTGACGATTTACACCAAATAAGACCGCACTGTATCTATCCCACTAAACTCAACCCTCTGTTGCCAGAAAAATTAACTTAATCGTAACCTTTGCTAAGGTTTTACTCCCACAACTATTACGGAATTTAGCAATCTCCCACCGTGGTCTGATTTTGATGCTGATGTAGAGGACATTGGCTGAGACAACTGTGTCAAAGCTGTTTGGGGTCAAAGTCTTCAGCCTTGATCAAATCAAAACTGGTCGCAAAAGCTTCTTCCGGATTAAAGGCGGGCTTTTTCGGTGGGTTGAGTTGGGGGTTTGTTTTTTTCGCTGCCTGGCGGTTCAAAAGTTTTTTGGAAGGCTTGGGGGAAGCCTGTTTCGGTGGTTTTTGGGGCAGGGTTTCTTTTAATGTCGCTCTGTTCCGTGGCGGCGTAGGCTTTTTCGTGGGACGAGAGGTCAAGGAAGTCCGAGCGAAGGGGGTTTTGTTGGTGGCGTGCAACTGATCCGGGAACAAATGTTCAATGAAAAAATGAATCGTATGTTGATTGACATAGCCCTTTAATACCGCAATTTCCCCGAAGCGCAGAGAGCGTCCCCAGGCATCATGTTTTTGGGCTGCCAGAATATCCTCTAGCTGTTCTTCATCAATGAGGTGGGCTTCCAGCAGATATTGACCAATATTTTTCCGTTCGGGCTGTGTGTGACGCATTTCCCAAAGCAGTTCAAAAAAATCAATGGTTTCTTCGACTGCCCAACCCCGGAGCGCAAGAATTTCACCGAGGGACATTTCTGGATGCAACTCTCGGTCATATCGCACCACCTGGGCCTGGGTATCACTTAAAAGCCCCGCTTGGATTAGGGTTTGAATGAGAGTTTCCATAAGTACCGGGTTTAGATGCAGTGGTCAGGGGCCTAGGTTAAGGCTCACTTTAAGAAATCGATGGGGAATAGGTAATGCTGCTTTTGATTGGTTGGAGATGCCTACATTTTAAGACAGTGGAGTTTTAGAATTATAGAACTTAATTTACATTTTAAAAAATAAAGAGTTTAGTGGTCGATGACTCAAAAATCAGCCGTTTTCTCGGATCGTGACCATGAAAATGTTGGCGTTTAGGGTATGATTTTTCTCAATTTTTCAAAAGTCATATTGTTCATATTTTTAATCATGGCATCATCAAAAAAGAGAATATTTCTTAAGTAAAAATACCGACCATTGCCCCGCCTCGCAATAAAATCATGGGGGTGTGGCCAAGGCTACGGAAAAAAATATGCATATTTACAATCGCTTTATTCTTCCCTCTTTGCTGGATTATGTGATGCATCGCCAGGCGATCGCCCAACAACGGCAAACATTACTCCAGGCGGCCCGGGGCAACGTCCTAGAGATTGGCTTTGGTACCGGGGCCAATCTTCCCCATTACCCAGGGGGAGTAGAAACTTTGCATGTCGTAGAGCCGGAAAGAATGCTACAACAACGGGTCGAGCAGCGGATTCGTCAATCGGGGTTGCGGGTCGAGTGGCATGGCCTGCGGGGAGAAGCGCTACCCTTTGAAGACCGCTGTTTTGATACAGTAGTGAGCACTTTTACCCTTTGTACGGTGCAGAAACCCGCCCAAGTGCTCCGGGAAATTCGTCGTGTCCTGAAAAAAGATGGCTACTTTTTGACCCTAGAACATGGCTTAAGTCCGGACGGAGCGATCGCCCAATGGCAACATCGGCTAAATGGCGTAATGAACTGTTGCGGCGGCGGCTGTAATTTAAACCGACCGATGGGGGCGCTTCTCAAGGCGGCGGGCTTTCAGATGGAGACCCTCAAAGAATTTTATTTACCGACCCTGCCCTCCATTGGTGGCTATCTCACCATGGCGAAACTTGCTCCTTAGGACTTGGGGGTTTACGGGGCGATCGCCTTTCTCTTAAAATAAGAACGATTATCATTTCAAGAAAGCGAGAAACGAACGTGCGATCGCCAATAACTTTTTCCCTCGCGGCCCTAAGCTGTCTGGGGCTCCTCTTTGGTTGTGGTGCAGACCCCGCTACCCAGACGGAAACATCCACGTCTAGCCCCGTAACCCCAGAGGCAACGACCCCCCAGCAGGAACCCCTGAAGATTACCGTTAGTGTTCTACCCCAGCAATATTTCGTCGAAAAAATTGCTGGCGATCGCGTCCAGGTTTCAACCTTGGTTGGCCCTGGGATCGAAGCAGAAAATTATGAACCTAAACCCCAGCAGTTAAAGGATCTCAGTGAGGCCGACGCCTACATTGGCATTGGCATCTTTTTTGAAGAAGTGTGGGGCGATCGCCTCCGCTCCGCCAATCGAGAAATGACTTGGTTAGACACCGCTGAAGGCATCGAAAAATTACCCCTTGCCGATCACCACCACCATGGCGATGACGGTCACAGCCACAGCCATGACCACGAAGGCGAACTACTCGATCCCCACATTTGGCTCTCTCCCCAGCGGGTTAAACAGCAGGCCGAAAGTATTTATCAACTGCTCGTCCAACTCGACCCCGACGGCGAAACCATCTATGCTGATAATCTCAATCAATTTTTAGGGGAACTGGATCAACTTGACCAAACCATCCGCGAGCGGTTAGCGCCTTTAGAAAATCGCACTTTCTTGGTCTTTCATCCTGCCTGGGGCTATTTTGCAGCGGACTATGACCTAGAGCAAATCTCCATCGAAGTCGAAGGCCAGGAACCCAGTGCCGCAGAACTTGCCCAACTTGTCCAAACCGCGAAGGAAAAGCAAATCCGCACCATTTTCGTGCAATATCAGTTTAATGTCCAAGCCGCCGAGGCGATCGCCCAGGAAATTAACGCCGAGGTGGTACCCCTCGATCCCCTCGCCCCCAACTGGTCAGAAAATATGTTGGCCATGACCGATGAATTTATCCAAGCCAGTCGCCCCAATCCCACGGAGTAGCTCCCCCATGGAAACGGTCATTTCCCTCGAACGAGTCTGGGCGGGCTACCCGAAGACCCCTGTCCTCGAAGACATTAACCTACAGGTACAGGCCTTGGATTTTATTGGTCTGATTGGCCCCAATGGTGGTGGGAAAACCACCCTACTGAAAGTGCTGCTTGGTTTGGTGCAACCCCAACGGGGGACGGTCAAAATTTTAGATCGCCCTGTCACCCAGGGCCGCCGTTACATCGGCTACGTACCCCAGATCCTAGAACTTGACCGGGATTTCCCGATCCAAGTCCGGGATGTGGTAAACATGGGGCGTTTGGGTAAACGAAAATTATTCCACCGCTACAACCGCAAGGACCGGGAAATTGTCCAGCGTTCCCTTGTGCAGGTGGGCATGGCTGATAAAGGCGATCGCCCCATTGGCGAACTGTCCGGGGGGGAAAGGCAACGGGTTTATATTGCGCGGGCCTTGGCTTCGGAACCGAAAATTCTCCTCCTCGATGAACCCACTGCTAACGTTGATTCCCATGTGCAGAATAGTATTTACGAATTGCTCAAAGAACTTAATCAATCCATGACGATTATGATGATTTCCCACGACCTTGGGGCCATCTCCTCCTATGTGAAAACCGTGGGCTGCCTAAATCGCCGCTTGCATTATCATCATGATCGCCTGATCACCCCCACCATGATCGAAGAAACCTACCAATGCCCCGTGGATCTCATTGCCCACGGCATTCCCCACCGGGTTTTTCCGGATCACGCTGATGGTTCTTCCTCGCCAACCCACCACCATTCTTCATCCTGCGACCATGCTTGACGCCCTCCAGTTCGACTTTATGCAAAATGCCCTGATGGCGGGAATCCTCGTCAGCATCGCCTGTGGCATTATTGGGACTTTTGTCGTCGTCAACCGCATTGTTTTTATTAGTGGGGGCATTGCCCACGCTGCCTATGGGGGTATTGGTCTGGGCTATTTTTTTCAATTTAATCCCATTTGGGGGGCGATCGCCTTTGGCTTGATCTCTGCCCTGGGGATGGGCTGGGTTGAACAACAAACCAAACAACGGGGTGATACCCTGATCGGCGTGATGTGGGCGATTGGCATGGCGATCGGCATTATTTTGATCGACTTTACCGAGGGTTATAAAGCGGGTTTAGAGAGTTATTTATTTGGCAGTATCCTGGCGGTGCCCCGGTCGGATCTGTGGCTAATGTTTGGCGTTGACTGTGTGATTATTGCCCTCATTGCTTTACTTTACAAAGAACTCCTCGCCATTTCCTTTGACCCGGTGTTTGCCACGACCCGCAATTTGCCCGTGCGCAGTCTGTATCTCGTCCTCGTGGGTTTAATCGCCCTGACGGTGGTGATGGTGATGCAAATTGTCGGTTTGATTATGGTGATTGCCCTCTTAACGATTCCGGCGGCGATCGCCAGCCAATGGCAGAAAAAAATTACCGCCATGATGGGTTTAGCCAGTCTGTTAGGGATTAGCTTTACGACGACGGGCCTCTGGCTCTCGTATCGCTTTAATCTGACTTCGGGGGCAACGATTATCCTAGTTTCAGGGATTGCCTATCTCCTGAGCCTCGGACTCAAAGCCTACGGCGATCGCCAATCCACCCAACCAGAAGCCTAATGTCCAAGAAACTCACTAAAAACCAACGCACCATTCTCCAGCTCATCCAAGCCAAAGAAACCGAAACCAGCGCCCAAAATCTCCATTTCGAGATGCAGCAAACGGGCCTAAAAATCGGTTTAGCCACCGTTTATCGCGCCCTGAAATTACTGAAAGTCGAGGGCAAAATCCAAGAGCGGGTCACCCCAGAGGGAGAATCGTTCTATAGCAAAATTGGCATGACCGAACACCACCACCACCATTTAAACTGCGTCAACTGCGGCCAATCTTACCCCCTCGATAGTTGTCCCATTAGTCAAAAAATTACCGACTGGTGCCAAACCCAGAAGTTCAAGGTCTATTACCACACCCTCGAATTCTTTGGCCTCTGCGCCGACTGTCAGACTCAGGCCGATAATGCTGAATGTTTTAACGCCAACTGATAATAGGCTTCAGCATGGTCAATTAATTCCGCTGCTTGGGTCTCCCCCACATCCTTGAGGCGCTTGGCAGGAATGCCCACCATGAGCGATCGCCCTGGGACATCCTTTGTGACGACACAACCCGCGCCGATAATACTGCCCGCGCCGACCCGCACCCCATCTAAAACAATCGCCCCAATACCAATTAGGCAGCCTTGTTCAATGTGGGCACTGTGGATCACTGCTTTATGGCCGATGGTGACGTAATCTTCAAGCACCGTCTGTTTACCCGGATCACCATGGAGTACCGCCCCATCCTGGACATTGCTAAAACGACCAATCTGAATCGCCTCTAGGTCACCCCGCACCACTGCCCCGTACCAAATGCTTGATCCCTCGGCGAGGCTGACATTGCCGATCACGGTAGCATTAGAAGCCACAAAGGCCGCTTGGCTCAGATCAGGGGTGGCAAGGGAAACATTAGACCAGGTGGACATGGTGGCTGTTGGCTCATTTTTCCCTATTCTAAAATGAGTTAGCCCGCATTTTTTTACTGCCCCCCCATGCTGCACCAACATCAAAGAGCCTTACAAATCCAAACCCAAGGGAAATCTCTCCATAAAATTACGGCCAAAATCGAGTCCTATGTGGCGGAATCGGGGATAAAAATGGGATTATGCGTCGTGTTTGTGCGCCACACTTCAGCCTCGTTAATCATTCAAGAAAATGCGGATCCGGATGTGTTGTTAGATTTAGAAAACTTCATGGCGAGATTGGTGCCAGAGGATGGCCACTCCTATATCCACAGCGCCGAAGGCCCCGATGATATGCCTGCCCATATCCGCTCGGTGCTAACCAAAACCGCTGAACAAATTCCCATTGCCAATGGTCGCTTGGTGTTGGGGACGTGGCAGGGCATTTATCTCTGGGAGCACCGCAGTTATCGCCATACCAGGGAAGTGGTGGTGCATATTTACGGGGAAAAATAATCCTTGAGAGAGTCGAGATCTAACTGAATTTTGGTGTCGATTAGTTGCCCTTGGGATAAGAGGCGATCGCCACTGACCCAAGCTTGCTCCACGATGAATTGGTACATTCGGCGCGGGGAGTCGTCAAGATAATCTGCTGCTTGCCTGGGTGTCGGTCGTTGGGCGCGCTGGTCGAATCGGCTTAAAACTTGCCGTAGAAGTTCCGATTCGGTTAATTCTGTGGCAATTCCTGCGAAAAAGGCGGCCTTAATGCGACTAGGATCATAAACTGTGACCATCGCCCGGCCTTGGTTCTGGTAAAGATTTTGGGAATGTTGGGCGGCGATCGCCGATGACCAATAGAGTTTTAAACCCTGATCCCAAACAAAAAGTAACGGGCTACTCCAGGGCAAGCCAACCGGCGAACAGGTGCTGAGGCTGCAATAAATCTGCGTGTCGAGTAAATCTTTGACGAGGGCGATCGCCTCTGGATCGGTGGCCTTAGTTGTATCCACCCAGCCGTTTTCTGCCGTTGCGAGTTGTGCCATTTAAGTACCGGTTAAAGTGACGATACCGTAGTGTTCCGGGGAAAGATACTGTCGCACTAAACGCTGGAGCGACTCAATCGTGAAGGTTTCCACCATCTGGGGATAGTGGTGGGCATAATCAAGGCTGCCGAGGGTTTGGTAATAGCCGTAGAGCCCGGCCAACTGACTCGCGCTTTCCGTCGAAAAAATGTGCTCATTACACAGCATGCGTTTCGCCCGACGCAGTTCTTCTTCGCTCACACAACAGGTCTGGAGATCAGCAAGGCGATCGCCAATCACCTGTTCTACATCGTCTAAATGTTCTGCATCGAGCCAGGCCTGGATCGTAAATAAACTAGAGTCCCGTTGCAAAGAGAAACCACTATTAATATCCAAAACCCACTGACGTTTTTCCCGCAATTCTTGCACCAGCCAAGCGGAAGTTGTCCCGGCCAAGATCACTGACAGGAGATCCAGACCCACCGCATCATTAAATTGCTCAACCCCTGTCCCCAGCCAACCGAAGATTAAGCGGGCCATTTGCACATTGGGCATTTGAATTTCATCGCGGCGAATCTCGATCAGGGGGGGTTCTGCCTCCACCTCAAAGGGGGGACATTCAGAAGGCACCTGAAAATCACTAAAGTTGGTTTGGATCAGATCTAGGGCCTGGTCGACTTGAATATTACCAACCATACTGATGATTAAATTTTGGGGTTGATAATGGGTCCGGTGAAAACAGCGCATTTGGTTGGGGGTATAGCCACACAGTTGTTCGGCATTGCCCAAAATCGAGCGGCCATAGGGGTGATTTTCGTACAGGAGACGGCTCAAGGCTTGGAAAGCGAGCCAGTCGGGGTCATCTTGGCTAATACTAATTTCTTCGAGTACTACCTGGCGTTCCCGGATAAATTCGGCGTCGGGAATGGTGGCATTGCGTAAAATATCGCTCAGATAAGGGAGAGTTTCTGGTAGGCGATCGCCCGTAGTACTGAGGTAGAAATGGGCGTAATCGTAACTGGTGGCGGCATTACTCAGCCCACCGCAAGTTTCAACAATTTGATCAAACTCACCGGGACAGACTTGGTGCGATCCCTTAAAGATCATGTGCTCTAAAAAATGGGCCATTCCTTCCCATTCTGTCGGTTCGGCGATCGCCCCTGCTTTAACCCATACATCGGTGACCACCACAGGCGTCCCTGGCAAATATTGATGCACCACCTGGAGGCCATTGGGGAGCGTAAACAATTGCACCGGATCGGGTTGGAGAGAGTAGGGCAAGGGGATAACCGAAGCGAAACTTACCCCCATCATAACCGCTTCTTTTCTGGGGCTTAAAGGAACATGAACTTAGCTAAACAACAACTTTTTTTGCGACGCCCCGATACAGGCTTTAGTTAAGCAGACATTATTAAACATAAACAAGATTTATATTATTTTAGGGTTTATATTCTTTGGGCTTATTACTAGACTGTAGAAGAACAAGGTTTTTCGCCTACTTCCCCAAAAATACTTGCCATGATTTTTTTTTCCCGCCGACCCTCTCTCAAAAATCCCAATCAGCAACTGCGGTTTTTGCCCTCGACATCTTTCGATCTGTTCCAGCCTCTCCGTCAATGGCTCAATGGCCTAGAGATTTGTAATCCAGATCGCGCCCGATTGATTTGCCAACTGGTGCCCGCCCAGTGCCCCTTTGCCCAAGAAATTTCCTTAGCGGGTCTGATTCACTTTAA
>Ga0213835_101162_pt1 | contig 17797 bp, 17 predicted proteins | sample SWPATP01_FD_160576 | JGI IMG/M metagenome (GOLD analysis project Ga0213835, IMG submission 160576) | Coastal seawater microbial communities from Marineland, Florida, United States - SWPA TP0 #1 | ecosystem: Environmental > Aquatic > Marine > Coastal | place: USA: Florida | collected 2016-08-05 | reverse complement strand
TGTTGACCACCGCCGCCTCGAGCCCGCCGGCCACGAAGGCCGACAACCCGATCCACAGCAGCAGCAGGAAGAAGGTCGCGTGCACGCGCACCTCGGACCCGAGGAACCGCCCGATGGGAAAGGACCAGACCATGCCACCCGCCTCTGCCGTTTCTGCCACACAGATAGGCGGTTCGCGCGCCGCCGCAAACGGCCAGGTTTTTACCAATTGATAAAAGAATCACCCTGTGGCAGCGTTTTCCCATCGTTTCGCCAGCCGAAGGGATCGCCCGTGAGCACGCCGCAGAACGCCCCCACCACGCCCGGTATCGTCGCCGGCCGGATGCCGGCCGAAACGCTGGCCGACGCCTTCGACGACCTCTATCCGCCCTACACCCCGCACGAGGCGCTGGTGGCGGCCGACCGCTGCTATTTCTGCCATGACGCGCCGTGCATCACGGCCTGCCCGACGGCGATCGACATCCCGCTGTTCATCCGCCAGATCCAGGCCGGCCGGCCCGAGGCCGCCGGGCGCACGATCATGGACCAGAACATCCTCGGCGGCATGTGCGCCCGGGTCTGTCCGACCGACACGCTGTGCGAGGGCGCCTGCGTGCGCGAGGCGGCCGAGGGCAAGCCGGTCGAGATCGGACGGCTGCAGCGCTATGCCACCGACCGGCTGATGGCGCGAAACGCGCATCCCTTCGAGCGGGCCGCGCCGACCGGCAAGCGCGTGGCGGTCGTGGGCGCGGGGCCGGCGGGGCTGGCCTGCGCGCACCGGCTGGCGATGAAGGGGCACGACGTGGTGATCTTCGAGGCCCGCGAGAAACCCGGCGGGCTGAACGAATACGGCATCGCCGCCTACAAGACCCCGCATGATTTCGCCGCCGCGGAAGTGGACTGGCTGATGGGGATCGGCGGCATCACGTTGCGCACCGGCATGGCGCTGGGCCGCGACATCGCGCTCGACCGGTTGCGGGCCGAGTTCGACGCGGTGTTCCTGGGCATGGGCCTTGCGGGGGTCAACGCGCTCGACATTCCCGGTGCGGAGCTGCCGGGCGCCCGCGACGCGGTGGACTTCATCGCCGAGCTGCGCCAGACCGCCGACCTGTCTGCCCTGCCCGTCGGCCGGCATGTGGTTGTGATCGGCGGCGGCATGACCGCGGTGGATGCCGCGGTACAGTCGCGCCTGCTGGGGGCCGAGCATGTGACGATGGTTTACCGGCGCGGCCGCGAGGCGATGGCGGCATCCGACTACGAGATCAGCCACGCCGCCAACGAAGGGGTGCGGATCGTCACCAACGCCATGCCCGTGGCGCTGCACGGCAACGGCGGGCTGCGCGAGGTGGAATTCGCCTATACCGTCGAGGGGCCGGACGGGCTGAGACCCGCGGGCGAGCGGTTCCGCATCCCCGCCGACCAGGTGTTCCGTGCCATCGGCCAGAAGCTGGCCGGCGTGCCCGAGGGGCTGGTGCTTGAGCGCGGCAAGATCGCCGTGGACGGCACCGGGCGCACCAGTGTTGCCGGCGTCTGGGCCGGGGGCGACTGCACCGGCGGCGGCGAGGATCTGACGGTGACGGCGGTCGCGCAGGGGCGCGACGCGGCCGAGGACATTCACGCAAGCCTGATGGGGGTGATGGGCTGACGCCCATCCTACGCAAGGAGCACGCCATGGCCAACCTGACCACCGACTTCATCGGCATCCGCTCGCCCAACCCGTTCTGGCTGGCCTCGGCCCCGCCCACGGACAAGGAATACAACGTCGTGCGCGCCTTTCGTGCCGGCTGGGGCGGCGTGGTGTGGAAGACGCTGGGCGCCGACGGCCCGCCCATCGTCAACGTCAACGGCCCGCGATACGGCGCGATCTGGGGCGCCGACCGGCGCCTTCTGGGGCTGAACAACATCGAGCTGATCACCGACCGCCCGCTGGAGGTGAACCTGCGCGAGATCAAGCAGGTCAAGCGCGACTGGCCCGACCGGGCGATGGTGGTCAGCCTGATGGTGCCCTGCGACGAGGACAGCTGGAAGGCGATCCTGAAACGGGTCGAGGAGACCGAGTGCGACGGGGTCGAGCTGAACTTCGGCTGCCCCCACGGGATGAGCGAGCGCGGCATGGGCAGCGCCGTGGGCCAGGTGCCCGAATACATCGAGATGGTCACGCGCTGGGTCAAGAAACACTCGCGCATGCCCTGCATCGTCAAGCTGACGCCGAACATCACCGACATCCGCAAACCGGCCGAGGCGGCGAAGCGGGGGGGCGCGGACGCGGTCAGCCTGATCAACACTATCAGCTCGATCACCAGCGTCGATCTGGACAGTTTCAGCCCCGAGCCCAGCATCGACGGCAAGGGCGCGCATGGCGGCTATTGCGGCCCGGCGGTCAAGCCGATCGCGCTGAACATGGTGGCCGAGATCGCGCGCGATCCGGCGACGCGCGGCTTGCCGATCAGCGGCATCGGCGGGGTGACGACCTGGCGCGACGCAGCCGAGTTCCTGGCGCTGGGGGCGGGGACGGTGCAGGTGTGCACCGCGGCGATGACCTACGGTTTCGGCATCATCAAGGAGATGACCGCGGGATTGTCGGAATACCTGGACGAGAAGGGCATGTCGGGGGTGTCCGACCTTGTCGGACGGGCGGTGCCGAACGTCACCGACTGGCAGTACCTGAACCTGAACTACGTCACCAAGGCGCGCATCGACCAGGACCTGTGCATCAAGTGCGGCCGCTGCTTTGCCGCCTGCGAGGACACCAGCCACCAGGCGATCAGCATGTCGCCCGACCGGGTGTTCGAGGTGATCGACGAGGAATGCGTGGCCTGCAACCTGTGCGTCAACGTCTGCCCGGTCGAGAACTGCATCACCATGGAACAACTGCCCAAGGGCGCCATCGACCCGCGCACGGGGCAGGTGGTGGGCGATCCCGCCGACTGGACGACGCACCCCAACAACCCGATGGCACGGGCGGCCGAATAGGGCGGCGATCAAGGCTTGCACCGGGGCGGGGCGGGCGCTAACCCCGACCGCCCGACCCCCTGCCATCGCACGAGGCCCCCATGTCCGACGCCGCCTATGCCGTGACCGCCGACGAGCTGCGCCAGTTCATCGAGCGCTACGAGTCGCTCGAAGCCGAGAAGCGCGACATCGCCGAGCAGATGAAGGAGGTCATGGCCGAGGCGAAAGGCCGCGGCTATGACACCCGCGTCATGCGCAAGGTCATCGCGCTGCGCCGGCGCAAGCCCGACGACATCGCCGAGGAAGAGGCGGTGCTGGAGATGTACAAGGCCGCGCTGGGGATGGCCTGAGGCCACCCCCGCGCGCCTGCGTCAGAAGCTGAAGCCGACGCGGATCGCCGCGCCCACCGCGCTGTTGCCGGCAAAGTTCGCGCCGATCGTCGTGTTGGCGTTGCCGAAGCGGGTATAGCTGATGCCGCCGGTGATCTTCATCGGCCCTTCCGTCCAGGTCGCGCCCAGCCCGATGCTGCGTCGCCCGTGCACCGGACCGATGTTGCCGGTCGGCAGGCCGTTGCCGCGCTCGTAGCCGACGCTGGCCGCCAGCGACAGGTTGTCGGTCATCCGCCGCCCGACGCCGAGGTTGAGGGCGGTCGAGTCGCGGGTGAAATCGACCAGCGGCTGGCTGAAGGCGGTGGCGAAGGCCGGGGGCGTGATGTCGAACTTGGACCAGCGCTGCCAGCGGATCGAGCCGAACAGCAGCGTGCCGGGCGCGATCCCGGTCTGGAACTCGATGTTCAGCGACTCGGGCACCGTGGTGTTGAAGGCGCCGGGGAAGGTCGAGACGCCGCCGAACACCTCGGTCGCGTCGAACTTGTGGGTGATGCGCGAGTTGTAGGTGACCGCGACCCGCTGGGCGAGTTCGGGCCGTTCCCACGCGCCGCCGATCAGAAAGCCCGCGCGGCGGTCGTTGTTGGTGGTCAGCGCATAGCTGGCCGCGGGCAGCGGCGCGCCGAATTCGACGTTGGCGCGGCCGCGGGTCTGCTGCAACCGCACGCCGCCATGGACGCTGAAGCCGTTGCCGAAGCGGTAGCGCAGCACCGTCGTCAGCGCCGTGCTGTCCAGCTTGGCGGTGGTGCCGGCCAGCGCATAGCCGGTCCCCAGCGGATAGGCGGTATCGGCACCGATCGGCGTGTCCAGGATCACCGCCAGATCGAGATCGTTGGTGAGCGGCATCTTGATCGCCAAACTCGGCGAGACGAAGCTGCGCAGCACATTGCCGCTGCCCACGGTAAAGGCCGTGCCCGAGACGCGCGGGCGCACGAAGGCGCCGCCGAATTCGACGTAGCGGCCCGGCTCGAACAGGATGTTCATCGACTGGGTCGAACGTTCCACCCCGCCGGCATGGGCGGCGGCGGCAGTGCAAAGCGCGGCGCAAGCGGCCAGCGCGACGGCGCGGGGTGCGGTCATCGGGTCGGTCTCCTCCTGTCCGGCGACGGGCGCGCCGGGATCCTCCGGTCACGAATATGTGACACTGCAAACCAGCCGGCAATCCCGACGCTGCGTCAAGGCTGCAGAAGATGTCAGCCGCGTGACGCTTTGACGCTCCTGTCGCGCCCGTCGCCGAGGCTGAGCAGGTTGGCCGCGATGATCACGGCCGCGCCGAAGAACAGCGCCGCCTCCAGCGTCTCGCCGTAGACCAGCGCGCCGACGAAGGCGACCGTCGGCAGCCGCAGGAAATCCATCGGCACCACCAGGCTTGCCGGTGCATGGCCGAGCGCGCTGGTCAGGCAGTAGTGACCGCCCAGGGCCGCGAAGGCGACGGCGAAGACCCATATCCAGGCGGAGGCCGGCGGCAGGCCGGCCCCCATCGCCAGCACCCCGGCAAAGCCCAGCAGCGACTGGATCACACCCATCCAGAACAGCACGCACAGCACCGTGTCGCGCGCCATGATCCGCCGGGTCAGGATCGCGTTCATCGCGAAACAGAACGCCGCCAGCAACGCCAGCGCCTGCCCGGCGCCGAGGCCGGCAACCTCGGGCCGCGTGACGATCAGCACGCCGGCGAAGCCCAGCACCACCGCCAGGGCGCGCCGCCGCGTGATCCGCTCGCCCAGCATGAAGGGCGCCAGCAGCGCCACCCAGATCGGGTTCGTGAACTCGATCGCCACCACCTGGGCGAGGGGGATCATCGTCAGCGCCATGAACCAGGCGATCTGGCCGATGAAATGGATCCCGCTGCGCTGCAGATGGGTCCAGGGCAGGCCCGTACGGACCTGGCCGAAGCCGCGCGGGTGCAGCGCCAGCAGCAGACCGATCACCGCAAGCCCGATCAGCGACCGCCAGGCGGTCAGCTCGACCGCGTGGATGCTGGCCTGCGCCTCGCGCCCGGCAAGGGCCGACATCGTGAAGCACGAGATCGCCCCGCACATCCAGGCGAAGGCCAGCAAGGGCCTCGTGGGGACGGCAGGGGGTGGGGCAGGGGTCGCGGGCGGATCGATCACTCCCACTCGATGGTGCCCGGGGGCTTGGAGGTTATGTCGTAGGTCACCCGGTTGATGCCGCGCACCTCGTTGATGATCCGCGTGGCGGTCTCGCCCAGGAACTCGTGGGTGAAGGGGTAGTAGTCCGCCGTCATCCCGTCGACACTGGTCACCGCCCGCAGCGCGCAGGCATAGTCATAGGTGCGCCCGTCGCCCATCACGCCCACGGTGCGCACGGGCAGCAGCGCGACAAAGGCCTGCCAGATCTCGTCGTACAGGCCGTGCTTGCGGATCTGGTCGATGAACACCGCATCGGCCTTGCGCAGGATCGCGAGCTTGTCGCGCGTGATCTCGCCGGGGCAGCGGATGGCGAGGCCCGGGCCGGGGAAGGGGTGGCGACCGATGAAGCGGTCCGGCAGGCCCAGTTCGCGACCCAGCGCGCGCACCTCGTCCTTGAACAGCTCGCGCAGCGGTTCGACCAGCTTCAGCCCCATCTTTTCGGGCAGGCCCCCGACATTGTGGTGCGACTTGATCGTGACCGACGGCCCGCCCGAGAAGCTGACGCTTTCGATCACGTCCGGATAGAGCGTTCCCTGCGCGAGGAAGGTGGCGCCCTCGATCCGGCCCGCATGTTCCTGAAAGACGTCGATGAACAATCGCCCGATCGTCTTGCGCTTTGTTTCCGGATCGGAAACGCCATCGAGCGCGGTCAGGAAACGGTCGCTTTCATCGGCGTGGATCAGCGGGATGTTGTAGTGGTCGCGGAACATCGCCACGACCTCGTCGGCCTCGTTCTGGCGCAACAGCCCGTGATCGACGAAGACGCAGGTCAGCCGGTCGCCGATCGCCTCGTGGATCAGCACCGCGGCGACGGAACTGTCGACGCCGCCCGACAGCCCGCAGATCACGCGGGCATCGCCCACCTGCGCGCGGATCGCGCGGATCGCCTCGTCGCGGTAGGCGCCCATCGTCCAGTCGCCGGTAAAGCCTGCAAGCCGCACGAAATTGGCGTAAAGCCGCGCGCCGGCGGGGGTATGGTGCACCTCGGGGTGGAACTGCACGGCGTAGAAGCGGCGCGCGGGGTCGGCGACGACGGCAAAGGGCGCGCCGGGCGAGGTGGCGAACACCTGAAAACCGGGGGCCAGCGCGGCGACATGGTCGCCATGGCTCATCCAGACCTGCTCGGGGCCGGTAGCGAACCACCCCTCCAGCAGCGGCAGCGGGGCGGCTGCGGTGACATAGGCGCGCCCGAACTCGGCCGTGCCGTCGCCGCGCTCGACCCGCCCGCCCAGCATCTGCATCATAACCTGCTGGCCATAGCAGATGCCCAGCACCGGCACGCCCATCTCGAACACCCGCGCGGGCGGGCGGGGCGAATCGGCGTCCAGCACGCTGGCCGGACCGCCCGACAGGATCACCGCCCTTGGCGCGAAGGCGTCGAGGAAGGCGTCGGTGACGGCCTGGAAGGGATGGATCTCGCAATAGACGTTCAGCTCGCGCAGCCGGCGCGCGATCAGCTGCGTCACCTGGCTGCCGAAATCGACGATGAGAAGGCGTTGATGGGCGCTCATGGCCTGTCGTTAGGCGCCCGCGCGCGGCGGTGCAAGGGGGCGCGGGGCCCGTGTCACGTCGTGCTTGACGGATGCCGCAACCCTCACCACCTTTCGCCGCAATCGCGTGGTGGTGTGTTCGGCATGTGGAGCCACTGGTTGCCCTCCGACCCGGTTCGTTCGCGCATTCTCGACGGGGTCGCCGAGATGCAGGAGGCCGCATCGCTCGAGGACATGGCGCTGGCGCTGGTGGGAACGGCGATGGCGCTGGTGGACTGCGACCATTGCGGCTATTCCGAGATCGACGACCATTTCGGACGCACCCGCGCCTGGTTCAACGCGCCCGACGTCAACGACCAGGTCGTGCGCCGCGCCGAGATCTGGCAGCATTACTTTCCCCAGCACCCGGTCCTGCGGTTCCGCAAGGCCAACCCGGATGTCGCGGTCGTGCGGCTGTCGGACGTGACCGACCTGTCGGATTTCTATCGCAGCGGGCTTTATGCCGACCTGTTCTCCGAGGTCGCGACGCGCCACCAGATCGTGGTGCACCTGGGCTTCGACCCCTCGGACCGGGGCAGGCCCGGGGCCTTTCCGCTGACGCTGGGCGTGCCGCTGAACCGCGGGGGCAGCGATTTCAGCGACCGCGACCGCGACGCGCTGGTCGCGCTGCGCCGCCTTGCGCGCCCGGTGGTGCGCCAAAAGCGGGCCCAGCACCACCTCGCGCTGATGGAGCGGGCCGCGTTGACGGCCGATCTGCAGCGCGTGTTCCTCGGCCTGGGGCTGAGCGGGCGTCAGGCCGAGGTCGCCTTCTGGATGCTCAAGGGAAAAAGCAACACCGACATCGGCACCATCCTCGACATCGGGCCGGACACCGTGCGGCACCACTCGATGGCGATCTTCCGGCGCATGGGCGTCGCCGGCCGGCTGGCGCTGCAGCGCGCGGTGATTGCGGCGCTGGTGCAGGACACCCCGCCCCGACCCGGTCCGGCATAGACCGACCGGTCGATTGCCGCCGCCCCCGATTTGCCGCGTGATCGCAGCGTGCCCGTCCCTGCGCCGGATCATCGCGACCGCGGTGCCGGTGCGGGGCCTGCATGATGGCAACCATTCTGCGGGAGTTCCGCCAATGTCAGTTCTTCGTTCCGCCGCGCTTTATGCCGCGCTCATGCTTCCGATGGGGGCGCTGCCGGCCGCCGCCTCGGTCTTCTACACCATTACCGGCACGGGGGGCTTTCCCGTCTACGTACTGGACGACGAGGGCAACAACGTCACGGTCTTCGAGATCGACGACGAGGGCAACGAGTTCTCCTATTTTCTGACCGAGAACGTGTTTCTCCCCTTCGAGGCCGTCTTCACCGCGCCGGATTTCATCTCGTCCTATCAGCTGGTCGTACCGAACGGTTCCATGATCGGCGACGGCACCACATATTTCGTCACCGAGCTCGGCTTCGATCCCGGGTCGCCGAACACCTGGGGCGGCACCGACACCTTCGTCGACTTCAAGTACGACAGCAACATCGGCCTCGGCGGCGGCGGGTTCCTGTTCTTCCAGGCCGGGGCGCTGGGCGCGCCGGGCGTCTATTTCACCGACGGCTTCCCGCAGGGAACACCCGGTTTCGGCAATTTCGGAACCGCGCGGCTGAGCGTCTTCGACGGGCGCGACATCGGCGTCATCCCGCTGCCCGCGAGCCTTCCCCTGCTGCTCGGCGGGCTGGGGATGCTGGCGCTGTTCCGGCGTCGCCGGGCCTGACCGGGACGGGACAGGGGAGGGGCCGGGGGTTGACGCGGGCGCATTCGGGGCACTTATTGCCCCCCATCCGTCTCATCACCGAAAGGACGCCCCGATGGCCTTCACCTTGCCCGACCTTCCCTATGCCCACGACGCCCTCGCGCCCCTCGGCATGAGCGCCGAGACGCTCGAGTTCCACCACGACATCCACCACAAGGCCTATGTCGACAACGGCAACAAGCTGATCGCCGGCACCGAGTGGGAAGGCAAGTCGCTCGAAGACATCGTGCGCGGCACCTACCAGCCGGGCGCGGTGGCGCAGAACGGCATCTTCAACAACGCCTCGCAGCACTGGAATCACAACATGTTCTGGGGCTGGATGGGCCCGGGCGGTGCCAAGGGCATGCCCGGCGAACTGGAAAAGGCGCTGACCGAGGCGTTCGGCTCGGTCGCCAAGTTCAAGGAAGACTTCGCCGCCGCCGGCGCGGGCCAGTTCGGCTCGGGCTGGTGCTGGCTGGTCAAAGACACGGACGGCAGCCTGAAGATCACCAAGACCGAGAACGGCGTGAACCCGCTGTGCTTCGGACAGACCGCGCTGCTGGGCTGCGACGTGTGGGAACATTCCTACTACATCGACTTCCGCAACAAGCGCCCGGCCTACCTGACCAACTTCCTCGACAAGCTGGTCAGCTGGGAAGCGGTCGCGGCCGGGCTGTAAGGCCGCGCCTCCGGGCCGGGGCAGGGGCGGCGACGCGTTCGCCGCCTTCATGCCCCGAACGGCCACGGCGAACCGCGACCTAGCGGCCCAGTTCGCGCACGCCCCGACCGATGCCGTCCGCGGTCATCGGCACCATCCGCCCGGAAAAGATCTCCGCGATCATTCCGACGCTTTGCGTGTAGGGCCACATCCGCTCGGGCAGCGGGTTGATCCACAGATGCGCGGGCCACTGCGCGCAGGCCCGTTGCAGCCAGACCGCGCCCGGTTCCTCGTTCCAGTGCTCCACCGCGCCGCCCGCATGGACCAACTCGTAGGGCGACATGCTCGCGTCCCCGACAAAGACGGCCTTCCAGCCGGGGCCATAGGCGTTCAGCACCTCCGCGGTGGGGGTGCGGGCCTCGTGCCGACGACGGTTGTCGCGCCACACGCCCTCGTACAGGCAGTTGTGGAAATAGAAATGCTCGAGGTGCCGGAAGGTGGCGCGGGCGGCGCTGAACAGCTCCTCCACGGCGCGCACATGCCCGTCCATCGACCCGCCCACGTCGAGAAACAGCAGCACGCGTACCGCGTTGCGCCGTTCGGGCCGGGTGCGCACGTCAAGCCAGCCGTGCTCGGCGGTGGCGCGGATCGTGCCGTCGAGGTCAAGCTCTTCCTCGGCGCCGTCGCGCGCCCAGGCCCGCAGCCGCCGCAACGCCACCTGAAGCGACCGGGTGCCGAGTGTCGCGGTATCGTCGAAATCGCGGAACTCGCGCCGGTCCCAGACCTTGACGGCGCGGCCGTGGCGACCCCGGTCCTGGCCGATGCGCACGCCTTCGGGGTTGTAGCCCCAGGCGCCGAAGGGCGAGGTGCCGGCGGTGCCGATCATCTTGCTGCCGCCCTGGTGGCGCCCCTTCTGCTGCGCCAGCCGCTCGCGCAGCGCCTGCATCAGCGCCTCGAAACCGCCCATTGCGGCAATCTCGGCGCGTTCCTCGGGGGTCAGGTGCCGCTCCACCTCGCGGCGCAGCCAGTCGGCGGGCAGGTCGAGCGCCGCGAGCACCGCGGCGGCGTCGATGCTCTCCAGCCCCGCGAAGGCCGCCGCGAAGGCGCGGTCGAAGCGGTCGATGTGCCGCTCGTCCTTGACCAGCGCGGCGCGGGCCAGGTGATAGAAGCCGTCGACGTCATAGGTGACCAGCCCGGCCTGCATCGCTTCCAGCAGGCACAGATGCTCGCGCAGGCTGACCGGAACGCCGTGCGCCCGCAGCGCGGCGAAGAACGGCAGGAACACGGCCCTAGCCCCGCGGCCCCGTCCGGGGCTGGCGCGGGCCGACGGACGGACGGGCGGGACGGCTCACAGCAGCCGCTCCAGCGCGATCGTCAGGAACAGCCCGACCACGCCGCCGATCATCCCGAAGACGGCGCCATACTGCCACATGTCCGAACGGTTGCCGCCACGCTGCCGGGCGCTGCGCACGCCCATGAGCGCACCCACCGCCAGCCCTGCCAGAACGATCATTCCATGTATCCCCGTTGCAACCGGCTGGTCTGCACCGCCAGCCCCGGCGGCGGCGCCCCGAGTGCCGCGACCTCGGCCAGCCGCGCCCGCACGCGGTCCTCGGCGCCAAAGCCGAAGCGCGCCCAGGCCAGCGCGTCGGCCCGCACCGTGCGCGCCTCGGCCGGGCGGCCGAGACGGTCCAGAGCCTCGGCCTGGACCATCTGCAGCGACGACAGCAGCGCCGCGTTCTCGCTGCGCCGGGCGGCGGGCTGGGCGCGCACCGCGAGCGACAGCGCCTCCTCCGTGCGGCCGGCCGACAGCGCGAAGGCGGCAAGCTGCATGTCCACATGCGCAGTATGCACCGCCCCGCCGGGCAGCCGGCGATAGATCGTGCCCGCGGCCAGCAGGTTGGTCAGCGCCATCTCGCCCTCCTGCGGGCCGGCCATCCGGGCGAGGGTGAAATGGCTGAACGCCAGCCGCGCGTCCTGCCAGCCCTGCACGCGGGCGATCGCCAGCGCCTGCTCGGCCGCGGCCCGGCGCTGGCTGCGCCCGGCACCGGGACCGAGCGCGGTCTCGATCGCGTTCACCCAGGCCCGCGGGCTGCGCCCGGCAGGGCCGGCCGAAGCGATGCGCTCGCCCCGCGGATTCAGGCGGGCGAAGATGTCCGGCAGCCGCGCCGCGACCTGCTCGCGGGTCATGCCAGACCGCAAGGCCGGATCGTTGAACACCCGCAGCATCAGCATGTCGAAGCCGGTCAGCACGGTCTGGAAGTTGTCGTCGTTGAAGACGCTGTCGTGCAGCCGGTACAGGTCGTTCAGCGGCCCCATCGCCTGCGCGACCTCTTCGTGCAGGCAGTCGCGCATCTCCTGCGGGGGGACGTCGTAGGGGATGAACACCGACACCCGCTCGCGCTGCTGCAGCGTCGTCCAGTCCAGCGCCCCGCCGCGGCGCGCGCGCAGGAAACCCGCCCAGTCGCTGACCCGCGGCACGACGAAACAGGCCGCCGCCGGCACCGCGGCGCGCATCGTGGCGCGGGTCACGAACTCCACCGTGACGCCGGCCTGCGCCTCGGCCGGCACGCGGGTCACGTCCAGCCCCGCCTCGCGCCGCAGCCGTCCGAGCAGGCGCGTCAGTTCGGTCTCGGCGCCGGGGGGGACGGGGCCGGTCATCCGCAGGGTGATCGGCCCCTCGAAGCGCGCCAGCACCGGGATCGGCCGCCCGCTTTCCATGAAGAAGGCAAGCTCCAGGAAATCGCGCGCCATGTCGGCATTGGACCGCTCGACCGGAATCGGATCGGTCGTGGTGAAGGTCTTCATCGGCGGCAGCGCGATCTCGGGCGCAGCGCGGCGGGCGGGCATGTCGGAGGCGGGCACGCCGGCGCAGGCGGCCAGCGCCAACAGCAGCGGAACCAGGACGAGGGTGCGCAGCCGTGTCATCGCCCTAGCCCCGGACATAGCGGATGAAGTCGGTCGCAACGCCGATCCGGTCGTAGAGTTGCCGCGCCGTGGCATTGCCCGCCCGGGTCGTCCAGTAGACATAGGGGCGACCGGCGGCGTCGGCGGCGCCGTAGACCGCCTCGATCAGCGCCCGCCCGATCCCCTGTCCGCGCGCCTCCGGCTCGGCATACAGGTCCTGCAGATAGACCGCCCCGTCGGGCCGCCAGCAGTGCAGGTGAAAGAAGTAGTGCACCAGTCCGACCGGCCGGCCGTCCCGCTCGGCCAGCAGGCCGAAGGGGCCGTCGGGACCGGGCGCCAGCATCCGGGCGAACAGCGTGTCATAGGCCGACTGCGGCAGTTCGGTGTCGTAGAATGCCAGATAGCCGGTCCAGAGCCGCGCCCATTCGGCGCGGTCCGCCGCGCGGACGGGACGGATGAGGGGGCGTAGTGCTGTCATCGTTCCCGGATATCGCATCGGGCACGGCAAGGAAACGAAAACCCGGCGGCCGTCATCGTCCGCGCCGCGCCATGAAGGCCAGCCGCTCGAACAGCGCGACGTCCTGCTCGTTCTTGAGCAGCGCGCCGTAAAGCCGGGGCAGGGCGGTTGCGGGGTCGGCGCGCAGATCCTCGGGGGCCAGATCCTCGGCCAGCAGCAGCTTCAGCCAGTCCAGCACCTCGGAGGTGGACGGCTTCTTCTTCAGCCCCGGCGCGTCGCGCAGCTCGTAGAATTGCGTCAGCGCCACCGACAGCAGCCGCTCGCGGATGCCGGGGAAATGCACGGCGACGATGCGCTTCATCGTCTCGATGTCGGGAAAGCGGATGTAGTGGAAGAAACAGCGCCGCAGGAAGGCGTCGGGCAGTTCCTTTTCGTTGTTCGAGGTGATGATGACGACGGGGCGATGGCGTGCACGCACCGTCTCGCCGGTCTCGTAGACGTGGAACTCCATCCGGTCGAGTTCCTGCAGCAGGTCGTTGGGAAACTCGATGTCCGCCTTGTCGATCTCGTCGATCAGCAGCACCACGCGCTCGGGCGCCTCGAAGGCCTGCCACAGCTTGCCCTTGCGGATGTAGTTGCGCACATCCGCCACCCGTTCGTCGCCCAGCTGACTGTCGCGCAGCCGGCTGACGGCGTCGTATTCGTAAAGCCCCTGCGCGGCGCGGGTGGTGGATTTCACATGCCACTCGATCAGCGTCATCCCCAGCGCCCCGGCCACCTGGCGGGCAAGTTCGGTCTTGCCCGTGCCGGGCTCGCCCTTGACCAGCAGCGGTCGCTGCAGCGTGACGGCCGCGTTGACCGCAACGCTCAGGTCGTCGGTCGCGACGTAAGAGTCGGTGCCGGAGAATTTCATTGCTGTTACCGAAGGTTCCTGCGTCTTGTGCAGACAGCCTAACGGGCCGTCGATTCTGCCGCAAGCCCGGGGAAAGGGCGTGACAAGCGGACGCCCCCGGGCTAAGAGCGCGCCCAAGGAGCGACGTAAGATGCTGAAACAGGGCACACCGGAGCGCACCGCCGGGCATGACCGCGCGGCGTGGGTTTCCGGGGGTGGCGGGGCAGCGGAATTGCCGCACGATGCCCCCGCGACCGAAGCGGACAGCTTGCCCCGGACCGGCACGGCCACGGCGCGCAGGGAGCACGGCATGAAGCAGGAAACCTTTCTTCCGCAGGATTACCGCCCGGCCGAGGACGAGCCGTTCATGAATGAAAGGCAGCTCGAATACTTCCGGCGCAAGCTGCTGGACTGGAAGGCGGATATCCTGTCGGGAAGTCGCGAGACGCTGGAAGGCCTGGCCGAAAGCAGCCGCAACATCCCCGACATCGCCGACCGTGCCAGCGAGGAGACCGACCGCGCCCTCGAGCTGCGCACCCGCGACCGGCAGCGCAAGCTGATCTCCAAGATCGACGCGGCGCTGCGCCGGATCGAGACGGGCGACTACGGCTATTGCCTGGTGACGGGCGAGCCGATCTCGCTGCGCCGGCTGGATGCGCGTCCGATCGCGACGATGACGCTCGAGGCGCAGGAACGCCACGAACGGCGCGAAAAGGTCCACCGCGACAACTGAAGGCCCGGCATCCCGCGCAAGCCGCAGGCAGCCCCAACCGGACGTGCGGCGATGCGTGCGGCGCCCTGCGGGCTTGTTCCGCTCGCGTGGAATGCTCGGGCGTTTCGCGGCGTTCTCCACCGCGCCGTCGCGACGCGGTGTCGTCCGATGATCCCCGCCGCAGCGGCGTTTACCCGCGGATCGCCTCGAGCATCCGGTGCACGTTGTCCGGATCGGCCTCGGGCGTGATGCCGTGGCCGAGGTTGAAGATGTGCGGCCCGCCCGAGAACGCCTTCACGATCCGCCGCGTTTCGGCCACCAGGGCCTCGCCGCCGGTGACCAGATGCGCCGGGTCGAGGTTGCCCTGCACGCAACCGTCCACCTGTACATGCGCCGCCGCCCAGTCCGGCGAAACCCTCGTATCCAGCGCGATCCCGTCCGCCCCGGTCGCCCGCGCGAACCCGGCATAACGCTCGCCCGCCTCGCGCGGGAACACGATCACCGGCAGGCCCGGATGCCGCGCCTTCAGCTCGGCCACGATCGCGCGGGCGGGCGCCAGCGCGAACTCGTCGAAATCGGCGCCCTTGAGCGAGCCGGCCCAGCTGTCGAACAGCTTGATCACCTCGGCGCCGGCCATCACCTGCTCGGACAGGTAGTCCACCGTCGCCTCGGTCAGCACCGCGATCAGCCGCGCAAAGGCCGCCCGGTCAGCCGCCTTGAACGCATGCGCCGGCCCCTGATCGGGGGTGCCGCGCCCGGCGATCATGTAGGTGGCCACCGTCCAGGGCGCGCCGGCGAAACCGATCAGCGTCGTCTCGGCCGGCAGTTCGCGGCGCAGGATGCGCACCGTCTCGTAGATCGGCCCGAGCGTTTCGTGGATTGCGTCGCGGGGCCGCAGCGCGGCAACGCCGGCGGCGTCGGTGATGGTGGACAGCCGCGGCCCCTCGCCGGCGGCGAACCACAGCTCCGCCCCCAGCGCCTGCGGCAGAAGCAGGATGTCGGCGAACAGGATCGCCGCGTCAAAGCCGTAGCGCCGGATCGGCTGCAGCGTCACCTCGGCGGCAAGTTCGGGGTTGTAGCACAGCGACAGGAAGTCGCCGGCCTGCGCACGGGTGGCGCGGTACTCGGGCAGGTAGCGGCCGGCCTGGCGCATCATCCACACCGGCGGGACCGCCTGCCGCTCGCCCCGCAGGGCGCGCAGAATCGTCTTGTCGCTCATCTCCGGCCTTTCCCCTCGTCGCCCTGGCCCCTTGCCGTCGCCCGGCGGGCGTCGGGTGTCAAGCCCGGGCCGCGCGCCGGACGGCGCGGCCCCGGGACCGGCCCGGTCAGTACCGGTTCGAGGCGCTGACCTGGTCGAAGCTGGCGGTGAAGCCCATCAGCGAGATCGGCACGTTGAAGGGCTCTTCCAGCGACAGATGCGCGATCACCATGTTGGCGACCCGGCCGCGGCGAAAGCCCTGCACCTCGGCCTCGGTGAACCCGATCTGGGCCACGCAACCCATCGGGTCGCAGAAGCGGAACGGATAGCGACGCACCTGCCCGCCGTCGACGGACATCGAAATCTGCTGCGTCAGGATCGTGCCCAGCGGCGTGACGATCTCGGCCGCGGCAACCGCCTCGCTGCCCGGCGGCAGGTTGAACATGACGATCTCGGCCACGGCCTCACCATCCTCGGTAAACAGGCGCTGGTACATCTGGCAGGGGTCGATGTCGTCGGGGATGCGGATGCAGCGCACTTCCCAGTCGCCGTGTGTGGCCGCCAGATAGCCGCTGCCGGGGCCGTCCTCGTCCTCCTCGGCCTCGCCCATCGAAAGCGCGTCGGGCGGCAGGGTGACCATCGGGTTCTCGACGGGGGCGGGGGCGTCCTGGGCAAAGCTCGCCGCGGGCACCAGCATCGCGCCGGCAAGAAGCAGGGCGATGCCCTTGGTCGAAGGCAGGGCTGTCATGGGTGTCGAATCCTGTAGCTGCTCGGTCCGGGAAGGATCGGGCATGGTCCTAGCACTTCCACCGGGCGGTGTCAGGTCGCATTTGCATGAGGTCCGGGCATCCGTGGCCGGACCCGGCACGCGGCCCGGCGGGCGGACATAGAAAAGGGCCGGCATGCCGGCCCTTCCCCCGATTATCGCTCCCTGTCGGACTGGCCGACCTTTTATGGCCGTGGACGCTAGATTGTGAAAGCGGGTGCGTCAACAGGGAAAATCGCGCCGAAACAGGCATCGCAGGCCAACAAAAAAAGGGACCGCGCCCGGTGGCGCGGCCCAGATCGACAGGGAGGAAACCCGCTCCGCCGCGCGTCCGCGAACGCCCGCACACCCGGAACAACGCCAATCTGGCACGGCGGGGTTAATGAAGTATTGTGCCTGCGGACGGGATTGGCCCGGATATGGCGACGGGAGGCATCATGGACCGGATTTTCGTGGGCGGCGGCGGTGCGGATTACGCGGATCCGCAGGAACTGCTGTTGCGGCTGGGCAACCGCCACGGGCTGATCGCAGGGGCCACCGGCACCGGCAAGACCGTCACCATGCAGGTTCTGGCCGAGGGGTTCGCGGCTGCCGGCGTGCCGGTGGTGCTGACCGACGTGAAGGGCGATCTGGGCGGCATGGCGCTGGCCGGCGGCCCGGAACTGCCGCTGCACGAGGCCTTCCAGCGCCGCGCCGCGCGCATCGGCCTGGCCGACCTGGGATATCGCGCCTTTCCCGTGGTTTTCTGGGACATCTTCGGCGAAACCGGCCACCCGGTGCGCGCCACCGTGGCCGAGATGGGGCCGCTGCTGCTGTCGCGCATGCTCGACCTCACCGAGGCACAGGAAGGGGTGATGAACATCGCCTTCCGCCTGGCCGACGAAGAGGCGCTGCCTCTCCTTGATCTCAAGGACTTGCAGGCCATGCTTCGCTTCGTGGGTGAACAGGCGCGCGAGCTGTCGCTGCGCTTCGGCAGCGTCACGACAGCCTCGGTCGGGGCGATCCAGCGCCGGCTTCTGGCGCTGGAGGGGCAGGGCGCCGACCGCTTCTTCGGCGAGCCGTCACTGGAGTTGTCCGACCTGATGGCCGTCGACGGGTCCGGCACCGGCCGGGTCAACATCCTGTCGGCCGAGAAACTCATGCGCACTCCAAGGCTTTACGGGACGTTCCTGCTGTGGCTTCTGTCGCAGCTGTTCGAGGAACTACCCGAGGTTGGCGATCCCGACCGGCCGAAACTCGTGTTCTTCTTTGACGAGGCGCATCTGCTGTTTTCGGGCGCGCCAAGGGCTCTGGTGGAAAAGATCGAGCGTGTGGCGCGCCTGATCCGGTCCAAGGGTGTCGGTGTCTACTTTGTCACGCAAAACCCTGACGATGTTGCGGATTCCGTTCTGGCGCAACTGGGAAACCGGGTCCAGCACGCGCTGCGGGCCTTTACCGCGCGCGATGCGCAGGCGTTGCGGCGGGCAGCGCAGACCTATC
>Ga0213835_101160_pt1 | contig 17804 bp, 14 predicted proteins | sample SWPATP01_FD_160576 | JGI IMG/M metagenome (GOLD analysis project Ga0213835, IMG submission 160576) | Coastal seawater microbial communities from Marineland, Florida, United States - SWPA TP0 #1 | ecosystem: Environmental > Aquatic > Marine > Coastal | place: USA: Florida | collected 2016-08-05 | reverse complement strand
GCGATCTGATTCAGGAAGGACATATCGGCCTTCTCGAGGCGGCGGCCCGCTTCGACCCGTCGCGGGAAGTACGCTTCTCCACATATGCTACCTGGTGGATCCGTGCGTCGATGCAGGATTATGTCTTGCGCAATTGGTCGATCGTGCGCGGCGGCACCAGTTCGACGCAAAAGGCGCTGTTCTTCAACCTGCGCCGCTTGCGGGCAAAGCTCGTAAAGAACGGCGAACATCTCTCGAGCAGCGACATCTATCAGCAGATATCCGGAACACTCGGCGTCTCCGTCGCCGATGTCGCCAACATGGATGCGCGACTGTCCGGCCCCGACACCTCGCTCAATCAGCCGGTTTCGGACGAGGGCGCTGCGTCCGAGCGGATCAATTTTCTCCCGTCCGACGAACCCCTGCCCGATGAGGTTGTGGGGCAGACGATCGACAGCGAGCGACGCACGGCCTGGCTGGAAGCTGCCTTGGGCTCGCTCAATGAACGGGAACTGAAAATAATCCGTGAGCGACGTCTGCGCGATGAGGGTGCCACGCTGGAAGTGCTGGGTGAAAAACTCGGCATTTCCAAAGAGCGCGTGCGCCAGATCGAAAACCGGGCGATCGAAAAGCTCCGCACGGCTTTGGTGAAGATCAACCCGGATCTTGCCGCAACCGCTTCCTGACCTGGTTCAGCGGTCGGTGATGATCTTGACCCGCGTACCGGCAGATGGTGCGTCACCAGGGCCGAGGCCGTTGAGGATCCTGAACAGTTGTTGGGGCTGGTCGACGCCGCTCATCCGTCCCGCAAGGGACGCTACTGTTTCGCCGGCCTGAACGGTGGCGATCCGCACCCGCAATGGCCTCAACGCCTGCCGCTCTGCATCGGTAAGGCGCCGGAAGCTGCCCACGACTTCGTTTGCGATCGGATCCAGCCGGTCACTTGTCAAGGGCGCGGCCGTCAGCATGCGGAAGACCTGTCCACCGGCACGAATGACGGTAACGTCGAACTGCCACCCTTCGGCACGCGCGCGGGCACGCACAGCTTCGTTGCCGTTGATCGTGGCGCTGCGGACGCTGTTGGGGTCCAGACCGGCAACCCATCCGCTGCGAACGTAATCGGCCAGGGAGACGCCCGCATTCAGCGTTACGCCATCAAAGCGGATCGCCATGTCACCTGGGCCGGAGGCTGTGACCGCGGCAGCAGAATTATCGATGACGAAACCTTCCGGCGCGACGAAAGCGATGCCGAGAACAGGATGCAGGAAGGAGCGTCCACGTACGAAGCCCTCTTCCGGCGTATCGCCGAAAAGCATGCCATCGATACCCGTCAGGAAAGTGTCGCGATCGCGCGTGCCCGTGCCGGGAGGCCCGAATTGCCGGGCATGGCCCTGGGCAAGTTCGATACGTTGCGGCGGAGAGGGATGGGTTGCGAGAAAGTCCAGACGCTGATCGCTGGCCGAGGAAACAGACCGCAACTCCCCATAGGCAGCCATAGCCTGCAAGAAACGCACGGCGGCGTAGGGATCGTAACCGGCACGACCGATAGCTCGGATGCCTATCGCGTCGGCCTCCAGTTCCTGATTGCGCGAGAACTGAGCCAACCGCAATTGGCCCCTGATCAGTGCCAACCGCCCTGCCCCGGTGCCACCAAGCACGTCGCTGACGACTTGGGACGCCAGTTGTTCCTCGGCTTCGCGTTGCTGACGCTGAACGCCGTGATTAGCCGTCACATGGGCCATCTCGTGAGCCAGAACGGCAGCAAGCTCCGCCGAATCGTTCGCCAGAGCCAGAAGGCCGCGTGTCACATAGAGATACCCACCGGGCAGCGCGAAGGCGTTGACGTTCGGCGAGTTGAGAATGGTGATCTGATAGGTCTGGGTCGGATTGTCGGGATCCAGCGTCAGGTTGCCGACAATGCGCGCGACCATGCGCTCCACATTGGGATTGGAGTATTCGCCGCCATAGGTCGCCAGGATACGAGGATGTTGCTCGCGCGCGATCGAGGCAAGGCGATCGTTGCGCGTAAGCGTGTCGACCGTGACCGGGGACCCGGAAGGGCGCAACGTGTTCCCGCCCGAAGCCGATTCGAGCACCTGACAGCCGGAAAGCGCAAGGCTCACCGCAAGCGCGATCGACGCCGGTCGCCACCAGGCCGCGCGCAGTGCCGCTTCCTCTCGCCTGGGCAGGAGCTTGAACAGTGGAGAAACCCTTTCTTTCGCCCGCCGCCGAACGGGCCATTACTCATCTAGGCTTTGCCGCACCCGCCGTCAGGATGCAAGGCGCAGCTCCCCAACTGGCAACTGCAGCCTAAATGTGACCTTGTCGCGGCGTAATCCTCATCCTTCGATATAGTGCCGGAAGCCCGCCGGACCAGCTTCGGAGAAGAAATGGGCGGCCGCACCGACCGCCTCGATCCGGCCCGAAGCCAGAAATGCAACGGTGTCGGCAATCTCCCGGGCATCTTCGGGATGATGCGTGACCATCAGTGTGGTCATCCCCAAACGGGAATGCAGATCGGAAATCAGCGCGAGCATCTCACGACGCAACCCTGGCCCCAGAGAGGCGAAGGGTTCGTCGAGCAGCAGGATGGGCCGACGGCGCAGCAGCACGCGCGCCAGGGCGACGCGCTGTCGCTCCCCGCCCGACAACTCGCCGGGCAGGCGCTTTTCCTTGCCCGCCAGTCCAACCTGGGCCAATGCCTGTGATACTTCCTCTTGATCTGCGGAGGTCAGCCTGAGGGCTGGCGACCGCCCCAGGCCCACATTCGCCGCCACGTCGAGATGGGCGAAGAGATTGTTTTCCTGAAACACCATCGAAACGGGCCGGCGGGCAGGTGGAACACCCGCCATGTCCTGTTCGCCGATAAGGACACGGCCGGCACTTGGCGCCTCGAACCCAGCGATCAGGTTGAGAAGCGTCGTCTTGCCAGAGCCGCTGGCACCCATGATGGCCACGATGGAGGACGGCTCGACCGAAAGATCGAAGCGCATCGAAGCTGCGCCGGCATAACCGAATACCACCTCCTCCAGGCGGATGGACGCGCCGCGTTCGTCTTGCGGAGGGGTGTTCATCGCGATGGCCTCGCACGCCAGTCGGCCAATGTCATGAGCAGCAAGCACAGAAGCCCCAGAAAAAGGGCAAGCCCGGCAGCATCGGCAGTCCGATAGGCACCCATGCGCTGCAGAAGCAGGTAAGGCAGCGTCTGCACTGCGTCGCTGCCGAACAGCGCGATGACGCCAAGGTCGCCCAGCGACAGCGCCATGGCAAAGGCAAATCCGGTAAGCAGCGGACGCCGCAGCACCGGCCAGTCAACCAGCCGCCAGCGGGTGGCTCCCGATATGCCGAGCGAGGCCGCCAGGCGGTCGTGGCGGGCAGCCGCAGTGTCATAGGCGGGGCGGATGGCGCGCATGGCGAATGGCATCGCCATAACCGCATTGACAGTGACCACCATGACCGGCGCCAGGGCGAAGAGTTGACCGGTCTGGCGCAGCATCACGAACCAGCCGGCGCCGATGACGATCGGTGGAATGACCAGAACGAAGGCTGCCCAGCTTCCCATGGCCGATTCGAGCGCAACTGGCGGTCGCCCGCCGCGCATCTGTGACAGCGCATGGCGCCCGCCCACGAGGCAAAGAGAGAGAGCGATGCACAGAACCGCCGCCAGAAAGGCCAGTACGAGGCTGGTGGCCGCCGCTGCGTGAACCGCAGGATCCAACGCAAGCCGCATGAGGTCGGCTTGGAGACCGGCGGCAACGATTGCCGCCATCGGACCCGCCACGAAGAGCAGAGCCAACAGGATGAGTGTGCCGTTGACGATCCTTTCGACAGGACCGGCAAAGACGGGGCGTGAGGGCGCCACCGGCAAACCGCGCTCGGCAGCCAGATCGGCGCCGAGTCGCGTCAGCAGATAGACCGAGACCGCAACGAGGGTGACCTGGACAGCAACCAGCGCCACCGCGCGCGCGGGATCGAAATCGAATCGCAGCGCCTGGTAGATCGCTACCTCCAGCGTCGTGGCGCGCGGACCGCCGCCCAGAAGAAGCACGATGGTGAATGAGGTGATGCACAGCATGAAGACCAGCGCCGCCACGCCGACCAGGCTGGAGCGCAGCACAGGCCATTCGATCAGCCGGAAGGAAGCGCGCGCATTCATGCCAAGCTGCGCCGAAAGCCGCCACTGATCGGCCGGGATCGTCTCCAACGCATGCAGGAACAGCCGCGTCGCCAGCGGCAGGTTGAAGAAGACATGGGCAACCAGAATGCCCGACAGGCCGTAGATGCCCGGCCACTGCCCACCATGAAGATAGCCGAGCGGCGCGGCGAAATAGCCTGCCCGCCCATAAAGGGCCAAGACCCCGAGTGCGGCGACGAGTGCAGGCAATGCCAAGGGCACGCCGAACAGGCGCAGCACCATGGCGCGACCGAAGAACCGCGGATGACGCGCCAGCGCCCGAGCCACAAACAGCGCCGGCACCACCGACAGAACCGTGGAAAGCGCTGCCTGCCAGAGCGTGAACCGGGCAACGCGCATCATGTAGCCATCGAAAGCGGAGACGGCGCCCGACCAGTCGCGCGCCGCCTCCCAGACCATGCCGACGAAGGCACCGCCGATTAGCAACCCAATCGCTGCCAACGCGATGACGCCGGCCGCCACGCGCGGGTTGGCGTGATCGAAGGTGCGTGCGGCCGCCACCGCCATCGAGATCGCTGTCCCTTACCGGCTCATCACCGCCAGCCACTCGTCGACCCAGGCTCGGCGGTTCTCGGCGACCTCCTCGGGGCTGAACAGGAGAGCGGCTGCAGGCTCGACCAGCCGATCAAAGGCCGGATCCAGCGGTTGGGACATGGCGCCGGCGGGATACATCCAGTTGGTTTCCGGGATGGCGTCCTGGAAACCGGGTCCGGTCATGAACTCCATGAACTGACGGGCCAGCGGGTTGTCCTGGCCACGCACGGTGATGCCGGCAACCTCGATCTGCATGTAGTGGCCTTCCTCAAAGGCCGCCGCCTGATAGCGCTCGGTTTCCTCGGCGATCATGTGGTAGGCCGGAGAGGTCGTGTAGGACAGCACCATCGGAACCTCGCCCGAGGTGAAAAGACCATAGGATTCGCTCCAGCCCGGCGTCACTGTGACGACGCGCTCCGAAAGCTGCGCCCAGGCCTCTGCTGCTTCGTCGCCATATACATGCTTGACCCAAAGCAGCAGGCCGAGCCCTGGTGTCGATGTGCGCGGGTCCTGGATAACGATGGCCGGCTCCGGCCCGCCTTCGACCAGTTCGCGCAGGCTCGACGGCGGTGTCTGGACGGATTCGGTATCGTAGACGAAAGCAAAATAGCCGTAGTCGTAGGGCACGAAGACCTCGTCCGACCAGCCGCCCGGCACGTCGACATTTTCCAGCGAGATGCCGTGCGGGACGAACAGTCCGGTTTGCTTGGCCTCCACAATCAGATTGGTATCGAGGCCGAGCACGATATCGGCGCCTATGCCAGGCCCTTCCAGGCGCAACCGGTTGAGCAGCGCGACACCATCGGCAACGGCAACGAAATTGATTTCGCAACCGCATTCCGCCTCGAAGGCCTCTTCGATGGCTGGGCCAGGCCCCCAGTCGGAGGTGAAGCTGTCATAAGTGTAGATGGTCAGGCTGTCTTGCGCCGCCGCCGGCAGCGCCATCAACATGGCCATCGCAGTGGATATGGCTAATCTATTTGTGCGCATCGGCGCCTCCTCATTCTGGTGTTTCGGGGAATCGAGGCGCCGTTTCCGGTGGCATCTAATCCCTCCGCCGGTACAAGCCGGATCAGGTTCGGCGGGTTGGCACGGAGAAATGTCTCCAATCGGCCTCTCAGCCGGCACGCCTTCAGCGCCCGGCACCCCGTTAGTGCAGGTTTGACATAGGACGGATGCAGCGGCCGCGCAACAGGATCAGACCCAAACGGGGCGGCTTCCTCTTTGCGGGTGCGGCGTGATAGAGCCCTGCTCCCATGACAGAATTCGCAATCCTCCTTGGCGGCGACGTCACGCCCACGCCCAGGCTCGCGCGCCAACTCGAAGGCCGCCGGACCATCGCTGCAGATTCCGGCATGCGCCATGCCAACCAGCTGGATTTGACACCAGAGCTTTGGACGGGCGATTTCGATTCCGTCGGGGAGACGATGCGGGAAAGCTTTCCAGGCGTACCGCGTGAGGTCTTTCCAGCGGAGAAAGACATGACCGATGGCGAGATTGCCGTAGAGGCGGCGCTGCAGCGCGGAGCACGATCTCTGCTGTTGCTCGGCGCTTTCGGTGGACCTCGACCGGACCACGCCTTTCTGCACATGGCAATGGCACTGAGACTGGCCGAGCAAGGCCTTGAGGTGACGCTCACCAGCGGCGAACAGGAGGGCGTTCCGCTGCTGCCAGGGCAGCGCGCCTTCGACTACGCATCAGGCACACTGTTCAGTGTCGTCGGCTTTACACCACTTTCCGGGCTCACTCTCACCGGCGCCAAGTGGCCGCTCGACCGCCACGAGGTCGACTTCGGTTCCTCATTGACCCTGTCCAATGAAGTCGCCGGAACACTGCATGCTGGGCTGGCACAGGGGCGAGCATTGCTCATTGCCAATCTTGGCATGGAGGTCGGCTGAATGGCACCCCCACTCCTGAATCTTGAAGGCATTCGCCTGACATTTGGCGGCACGCCACTTCTGACCGGCGCGTCGCTGATGGTGCAACAGGGCGAGAGAATCGCTCTGGTAGGCCGCAACGGGTCGGGCAAGTCGACATTGCTCAAGATCGCCGCAGGCTTGGTGGAGGCGCAGGAAGGAGATGTGTTCCGCCAGCCCTCTGCAACGATACGCTATCTGGCCCAGGCGCCCGACTGGCAAGGAGCCGAGACCGTACGTGCCTATGTGGAGGCCGGACTCGGCCCTGCAGACGATCCATATCATGCCACCTACGTCATGGAGCATCTGGGCCTGACAGGCGACGAGAAGCCGGAGCTACTCTCCGGTGGTGAAGCCCGACGCGCAGCATTGGCACAGGTTCTTGCGCCCTCACCCGATATCCTGCTGCTCGACGAACCGACCAACCATCTCGATCTGCCGACCATCGAATGGCTTGAAGGTGAACTGTCTCGTTCATCCGCCGCAATCGTACTTATCAGCCACGATCGAAGGTTTCTGGAAAAGGTCAGTCGGGCAACCGTCTGGCTCGATCGCGGCATCACGCGCCGGCTCGACAAGGGGTTTGCTCACTTCGAGGAATGGCGGGACGAGGTCTTTGAGGAGGAGGAGCGCGAGCACCACAAGCTGGGCCGAAAGATCGCACGCGAGGAGGACTGGCTACGCTATGGCGTGACCGCCCGCCGCAAGCGCAATGTGCGCAGGCTGGGCGAGTTGCATGACCTGCGCTCGCGCTTCCGAAGCCGGCAAGGTCCTCAAGGCACAGTCAAACTTGCCCAGTCGGAAAGCTCGGAATCGGGCAAATTGGTCATCGAGGCAGAAGCTATTTCCAAGAGCTATGGCGACGTCGCCATCGTTCGCAACTTCTCCATCCGCATCAATCGCGGCGATCGCATCGGTATCGTCGGTCCGAACGGCGCCGGCAAGACAACGCTGATCAAGCTGCTGACCGGAGAACTCGCACCGGACACCGGTACCGTGCGACTTGGCGCCAATCTCGACATCGCGGCCATCGACCAGAAGCGCGCCCTCGACGAGGACGAAACGCTGGCCCACTACCTCACCGATGGACGTGGCGACACGCTGCTGGTGGGTGGTGTGGAAAAACATGTCGTTTCGGTGATGAAGGACTTCCTGTTTCAGCCGGAGCAAGCGCGCACACCGATCCGCAATCTTTCCGGCGGAGAGCGGGCCCGGCTGATTCTGGCGAGGCTTCTGTCGCGTCCGGCCAATCTGCTGGTGCTGGACGAACCTACCAACGATCTCGACATGGAAACGCTGGACCTGCTGCAGGAACTGGTTGCCGGGTTCGATGGCACCGTCGTCCTGATCAGCCATGACCGCGACTTCCTCGACCGCACGGTGACGGCGACCATCACATCGGATGCAGACGGCGGCTGGACAGTCTATGCCGGTGGGTACTCGGATATGCTCGCCCAGCGCGGCGGAATCTCTCAGTCCCCGCGCACCGGCAACGGCGCCAGCAAGACCGGGCGCAAGGAACCGAAGCCGGAACCGCCGTCGGAACCGCCGTCGGACCGGCAAGTAGCAAAGAAGCTCTCCTACAAGCAGAAATATGCCTTGGAAACGCTCCCGAAGGAGATGGAGAAGCTCGCCGCCGAGATCGGCACGCTGGAGGCGCGACTGGCCGATCCGGATCTCTATTCGAAGAATCCGCAGGAATTCGAGAAGATTGCCGGAAAGCTGGACGAAAAGCGGGCCGCGCTGAGCCAGGGTGAAGAGCAGTGGCTGGAACTGGAAATGCTGCGCGAGGAGATCGAAGGATAGATCGTTGTTGGGCTATCCACGCACGCGCTGGGTCACATGCGCTTCAATTGGGCGCGGCGTCAGCATCCCGTGCGGGTCCAGCATTGATCCGGTGGGCCAACGCTTCCATGCGTCCGGCCAGTGTCGATAGCGCACCGGTCAGGGCGGCATCGTTCTTGTCGGCCTTCATCAGCGCATCGTCACGGGTCTTGCGGAGCGTGGCAATCTCGCTCTCCATCCCCTTCATGCGCTTCTGCAGTTCGACCAGTTCATCGACCACCATCACGCCAGCCATGACGGTCAGCCTTTGATCGCCGATCTCCCCGAAGGACTCGCGCAAATGGCTGACATAGCGGTCAAATCGGGCGGCCAGATCGATGAGGTGTTCCTCCTGCCCCTCATCACAGGCCATGCGATAGGCTTTGCCGTCGATCGTAACCGTAACCTGAGCCATATGCGTTCTACCTGTCCAGCACTGCGCGGATGGTCTCCATCGCTGTCACCAACCGACGCGACACCTCTCGGTTGACCTCCTGAAGCCGTTCGCTGCGCGCTTCCGCGCCGTCCAGTTCCTGGGCCAGCCGCGCGCGGTCGGCATTCATCCGCTGAACTTCGGCCTCAGCTTCCATGTAATCCTGGTCGTGCTCAAGGCGCGCGGAGACGGCGTCCTCAAGAGCCTCCATGGCCTTTCCAAGACGCGCGATCGCTTCCTTGAGAGTGACTTCACCGGTCATCATCTTCGGTTCCGGCCTGTCCAGCGCCGAATCGGCCATGTTCGGAAGGCTTTATCAGTGAAACATTAGGCGCCGCCTTAAGCCTGCGTCAACAAAGCCCGCCATCTATCCCCGGCAAAGCTTGCAAGCGCGATGAAATAAGGCGCTGGAAAGCGCCGCAAACGAGGCTTCGGCTTTGTTGACTCGCACGCGCCAACTGCTATGTGTCGCCAGCATTTCCGGCAGCCACGTCCGCCAAGCCCAGCGCCCGGCGCCATATTCAGCCAGCGAAATCCCCAGCGAGACCCCATGACCTCACGCGAAAAACACGACCGGATGGCGAACGCGATCCGCTTCCTTTCCATGGACGCCGTCGAGAAGGCCAAATCCGGCCATCCCGGCCTGCCAATGGGCGCGGCGGATATCGCCACTGTCCTGTTCACCCGTTTCATGACCCATGATCCCAAGCAGCCCGATTGGCCAGACCGCGATCGCTTCGTGCTGTCTGCAGGGCATGGTTCCATGCTGCTCTATTCGCTGCTCTATCTGCTCGGCTACGAGGATCTGACTCTCGAAGAGATCAAGAATTTCCGGCAGTTGGGTGCAAAGACGGCGGGCCATCCCGAATACGGCCACGCCGCCGGCATTGAGACGACCACCGGGCCCCTGGGCCAAGGACTTGGCAATTCGGTCGGCATGGCGCTGGCAGAGCGCATCCTGAATGCCCGGTTCGGTGACGACCTCGTCGACCACTACACTTACGTACTTGCCGGAGACGGCTGCCTTATGGAAGGCATCAGCCAGGAGGCCATCACGCTCGCGGGCCACTTGAAGCTGAACAAGCTCATCGTCATGTGGGACGATAACGACATTTCCATCGACGGCCCGGTCTCGCTGTCGGACTCGACGGACCAGTGCGCCCGCTTCGAAGCCTCAGGCTGGAACACGATGCGCGCCGATGGCCACGACCCCGACGCAATCGCGGCTGCCATTGAAGCCGCACGCCAGTCGGACCGGCCGACAATGATCGCCTTCAAGACGAAGATCGGCTACGGCGCACCCACCAAGGTCGGCACGTCCAAGGCGCACGGCTCGCCGCTCGGCGCTGACGAAATCGCGGGTGCGCGCGCAGCGCTTGGCTGGAGTGCCGCCCCGTTCGAGGTCCCCTCGGACATCCTTGACGACTGGCGCCTCGCCGGCCTTCGCTCCGCCCGCGAGCGCAAGGAGTGGGAAGGGCGGCTTGCAGCCGCCGATGCCGAGACACGGGGCGAGTTCGAACGTCGCATGCGCGGCGAACTGCCTGAGACGCTTGATACGGCAATCGTCGAATACAAGGCCAAGCTCGCCGGAGAAGCGCCCAAGGTAGCCACCCGCAAGTCGTCCGAGATGGCGCTGGAAGTGATCAACGCCGTGCTGCCCGATACGATCGGCGGGTCGGCCGACCTTACCGGATCGAACAACACCAAGACCAGCCAGACCAAGCCTATCACTGCCGGTGACTATGGCGGACGCTACGTCTACTACGGCATTCGCGAGCACGGCATGGCGGCGGCCATGAACGGCATGGCACTGCATGGCGGCGTCATCCCTTACGGCGGCACCTTCCTGGTCTTCTCGGACTATGCCCGCCCCTCGATGCGACTTGCCTCGCTGATGGGAATTCGTTCGATCTTCGTGATGACCCACGATTCGATCGGTCTTGGCGAAGACGGTCCTACCCACCAGCCGGTCGAGCATCTGGCGGCGCTGCGCGCCATTCCCAACCATCTGGTAATGCGCCCTGCCGATGCGGTGGAGACGGCCGAATGCTGGCAGATTGCGCTTTCGTCGACGGGAACGCCTTCGACCCTCGCCCTGACCCGCCAAAACCTCGCCGCGGTGCGCACCCAGCACGAAGAAGACAATCTCTGCGCGCTTGGTGCCTATGAGCTGGTCCGCGCCAGCGACGAGGCAAAGGTGACCATCTTCGCCAGTGGCTCGGAAGTGGAGATCGCGGTTGCCGCATGCGCCGAACTGGAACGGATGGGGCACCCTGCCCGTGTCGTTTCGGTTCCGTGTTTCGAGCTGTTTGCGCGTCAGGACGATGACTACCGTAAGGCGATCATCGGCGAGTCACCGGTGCGCATCGCGGTTGAAGCCGGCATTCGCCAGGGCTGGGACAGGATCATCGGCTCGGATGGAGTCTTCATTGGCATGGACGGTTTTGGCGCCAGTGCGCCGGCCGAAGACCTCTACCGCCATTTCGGCATCACAGCGGAGGCTGTCGTGGCCGCCGCGACAGCACGCCTCGGTTAAGAGGTGAGACCAGATCGAGGCCGTCCTGCAGTCCACGATACCGGCACGCTGGATTCGTGAGGTCGGCCTCGCTATGTAGCCCTGGCACTGACGTACCCGTCCGCGCCACAGCATTCAGGGGAGTGACATGACCGTCAAAGTCGCCATCAACGGTTTCGGCCGCATCGGACGAAACATCCTTCGCGCGATCATCGAATCGGGCCGCACCGACATCCAGGTCGTCTCGATCAACGATCTCGGCCCGGTCGAGACCAATGCCCATCTGATGCGTTATGATTCCGTACACGGTCGCTTCCCTGGCGAGGTGAAAGTGGCGGGCGATACGATCGATGTTGGCCGCGGCCCGATGAAGGTTCACGCCGAACGCGATCCTGCCAACCTGCCGTGGGGGGCCGAAGGCATCGATATCGTGCTGGAATGCACGGGCATCTTCACTTCGAAGGACAAGGCATCGGCTCATCTGAAGGCTGGCGCCAAGCGTGTCATCGTTTCCGCCCCCGCCGACGGGGCGGATCTTACGGTGGTGTACGGCGTCAATCACGACCAGCTTTCATCCGAGCACATCGTCATCTCCAACGCCTCCTGCACCACAAACTGCCTGGCACCGGTAGCGAAGGTCCTCAACGATGCGATCGGTATCGAGAAGGGCTTCATGACGACCATCCACGCCTATACGGGCGACCAGCCGACGCTCGACACCATGCACAAGGATCTATACCGGGCGCGTGCTGCAGCACTGTCGATGATCCCGACCTCGACGGGTGCAGCAAAGGCGGTCGGCCTCGTCCTGCCGGAACTCAAGGGCAAGCTCGACGGCGTCGCCATCCGCGTGCCGACCCCGAACGTCTCGGTCGTCGACCTCACTTTCGAAGCCAAGCGCGCCACGTCGGTCGAAGAGATCAACGAGGCGATCCGTTCGGCGGCAGATGGCAAGATGAAGGGCATTCTGGGCTACACGGACGAGAAACTTGTTTCTTCCGATTTCAACCACGACCCACACTCTTCCGTCTTTCACATGGACCAGACGAAGGTCATGGAAGGAACCCTTTGCCGTATCCTGACCTGGTACGACAATGAGTGGGGCTTCTCGAACCGAATGGCCGACACGGCGGTGGCACTGGCCAAGACAATCTGATCGTCTCGATCCATGCGCAGAAGCGACTTACCGAAACGCCCGGCTTTAACCGGGCGTTTTCTTTACCTAGATTAAGCTCACAGTCGTCGCGCCCGCCTGGCGGGGACTCAATTCTTGTCTACCGGGAAGTCTGCGGCGGCGTGGCCGCCCCGCGGCGGCAACTTGTGTGTCGGCCGGCAGGCAGATGCCCCCGTATGGGAGGCGACCCACCGTTTCGGGAGGAACACGAAAAGGGGAAGGCAGCAAATGATCGAGGGGGTGTATCTGGCGACGCTGATCGGCACAGTGCTCGTGCTGGTGGCCGCCTTTTCGAGCCTCCTCGCCTTTCGGCTTGGCGCACCCTTGCTGTTGATCTTCCTTGGCATCGGGCTGATAGCGGGCGTCGATGGTCTCGGCATCAATTTCGACAACGCCAATATTGCCTACTTCATCGGCAGTCTGGCGCTCGCTGTCATCCTATTCGATTCAGGCTTCGGCACATCGCTGCAATCCTTCCGTCAGGCGGCATTTCCTGCCGTCACGCTGGCCACGCTGGGTGTTGTCCTGACTGCTGCCCTGTTTGGGGTGGCAGCGCGCTACCTCCTGGGTTTTTCCTGGACGGAAGCATTTCTCCTCGGGGCGATTGTTGGGTCGACCGATGCGGCGGCCGTCTTCTTTCTCCTGCGGATCGGTGGCATCCGTATTCGGGAGAAAGTGCGTTCGACCCTCGAGATCGAATCAGGCTCGAACGACCCGATGGCCATCTTCCTGACCATCGTGCTGGTCGAGATGATTGCCACCGGCGCAGCGATCGAGAATGTTGGCGGCACCATCGTGATCCTATTCATCATGCAGATGGGCATTGGCCTTGGGGCAGGTCTGCTCGGCGGCATGATGATTGTCGGTCTTGTGAACCGCATTCGCATGGAGCGCGGGCTTACGCCGATTTTTGTCATGGCGCTTGCCTTGCTGGTCTTCGCGGTGACCGGAGCCATCGGCGGCAGCGGGTTCCTGGCAGCCTATGTTGCCGGCCTCTATGCCGGCAACCGGCAAATGCGCGCCGCGCCGGCTTTTCGTCCGTTCCAGGAGGGAATGACGTGGCTGGCTCAGATCACCATGTTTCTGCTTCTGGGGCTACTTGCCACGCCGTCCCAGTTTCCTGACATCGTGGTGCCGGCCGTGGCGCTGGCACTGGTGCTGATCTTCGTCGCACGCCCCCTTGCGGTTTGGCTCTGCCTTCTTCCCTATCGCTTCCAGCGTGCAGAGACAGCGTTCATTTCGTGGGTCGGTCTGCGCGGAGCCGTATCGATACTCTTGGCAATATTGCCGCTGGTGGCGGGAATGGAGAACGCCACAACCTTCTTCAATGCAGCCTTCATCATCGTGCTCTTTTCGCTGCTGGTCCAGGGTTGGACCATTGCGCCGCTTGCCCGACGATTGGGGCTGATTGTCCCGCCGCGCATCGGGCCCGTGGAAAAGGTGGAACTGGAGCTGCCGGGCACGGCGCATCACGAGTTGCTTGTCTATCGGGTTGTCCCCAACAGCCCCGTCGCGAAGGGCGAGCGCATTCCGCGCTGGGCCAGGCCGTCACTGGTGGTGCGCGATGGCCAGTCCATGCGCTACCAATATGCGGGCCGCCTCCGCGCAGGCGATTATGTCTACCTCTTCATTTCGTCGCGCTACCCGCATTTGCTTGACCGACTCTTCGCCAGCCCCGCCGTGGTGGAAGGCGACGATGCGGAATTCTTCGGGTCCTTCACCATCGATCCTTCGCGGCCAGCACGCGATTTGGAGGCTGCATACGGTCCCGCCTTGCGCGACGGCGAGGACGAAATGACGATCGGCGAGTTGATGGCGGCGCGCTTGGGCGGGCGTGCAGAATACGCCGACCGCGTGGCAGTGGGCCCTGTGGAACTTATCGTGCGGGAGGTGAACGATACCGGTACGGTGGTTTCGGCCGGCGTGTCGCTGGAACCCGAAACGTCGCAGCCCAGTATACCTCTGTTCCTCAGTCCGCGCGACCTGCTCGCAACGCTGCGGCGGGGGCTCAAGGGTAAACGATCCGACGCAGAATTGCCTTCCGACGGCCAGGCTACTGCTGGATCGCAACCTGATCAGCAGGCCCCGAGCGACACGCAAGAAACAAAGACCGGCTGAACAGGCCGGGAACAGCTTTTCCCGGACTTGCGGTTTGTCGCTGCCCGACTATTGTCCGCCCCGACGCAAGCGGGAGACACAGCAGATGAGCACGTTCCGGACACTCGACCAGATCGACCCTCAGGGAAAGAGGGTCCTTGTCAGGGTCGACCTCAACGTGCCGGTAAAGGACGGCAAGGTCACCGACGCCACAAGGATCGAGCGTGCCGCGGCGACGATTGCAGAGCTCTCCGACAAGGGTGCCAGGGTCATCTTGCTCTCGCATTTCGGCCGTCCAAAAGGCCAGCCCGTCCAAGAATTCTCGCTCGCGCCGATCGCTTCCGCCGTCGAGACCGTGCTTGACCGACCGATCCACTTCGCCGACGACTGCGTGGGCGAGGCGGCGGCTTCCGCGATCAAGGCGATGCAGCAAGGCGATGTCCTTCTCCTCGAAAACACCCGCTTCCACGCCGGCGAAGAAAAGAACGACCCGGCCTTTGCCAAGGCACTCGCCGCCAACGGCGATCTCTATGTGAACGACGCCTTCTCCGCTGCCCATCGCGCGCATGCCTCGACGGAAGGCGTCGCCCATCTCCTGCCCTCCTTCGCCGGCCGCGCCATGCAGGCCGAGCTCGACGCGCTCGACAAGGGGCTGGGCAATCCGGCCCGTCCCGTGGTCGCAATTGTTGGCGGGGCCAAAGTCTCGACCAAAATCGACCTCCTGATGAACCTCGTGAAGCGTGTCGACGCGCTGGTGATCGGCGGCGGCATGGCCAACACCTTTCTCGCTGCGCGGGGAACGGCCGTTGGCAAGTCACTCTGCGAGCACGATCTGGCCGACACCGCCAAGCAGATCATGATCGAAGCCGCGACCGCCGGCTGCGCCATCGTGCTGCCGGTGGACGCCGTGGTCGCTTCGGAATTCAAGGCCGGGGCGACAAACGAGGTCGTGCTCGTCGACGCCGTGCCGGCCGACCGAATGATACTCGATGTCGGCCCGAAATCGGTCGACGCCGTGGATGGATGGATCGACCGGGCCAGCACGCTGGTATGGAACGGACCGCTCGGTGCCTTCGAGATTGCGCCCTTCGACACGGCAACGGTGGCGGCCGCGCGACACGCGGCCCGGCGCACGGGCGACGGCGCGCTCACCTCCGTCGCCGGGGGCGGCGACACCGTGGCCGCGCTCAACCACGCCGGTGTCGCGGACCAGTTTACCTACGTCTCCACCGCCGGAGGTGCCTTCCTCGAATGGATGGAAGGCAAGGAACTGCCCGGCGTGAAGGCGCTCGAAAGCTAAACTGCGGATTTTCCGACATTAATCGATTCGACTGGCGCACGCGAAGTTTCGCTTCCGTGCGCCTTCTGCTATGCGCGGTGCAATGTTTCTCCGGAGGTAGATGATGAGCGAACACCGCAATGCCATGGCTGCGCAGGCCGCAAACAAGGACGGCTTCATCGCCGCACTCGACCAATCCGGCGGCTCGACGCCCAAGGCGCTGAAGCTCTACGGCGTTGAGGAAGGCGCGTGGTCGAACGAAGCAGAGATGTTCGACCTGATCCACCAGATGCGTGCCCGCATCATCAAGTCCCCCGCCTTCACCGGCGAGAAGGTGATGGGCGCGATCCTTTTCGAGCAGACCATGGACCGCGACATCGATGGCACGCCGACCGCCGAATATCTCTGGCAGAAGCGCGGCGTGGTCCCGTTCCTCAAGGTCGACAAGGGCCTTGCCGAAGAGAGTGACGGCGTCAAGCTGATGAAGCCGATGCCCGATCTGGACACGCTCCTGAAGCGCGCGGTCGATAAGGGCGTGTTCGGCACCAAGATGCGTTCGGTCATCGATGCCGCCAACCCCAAGGGCATCGCTTCCATCGTCGCCCAGCAATTCGAAGTCGGCAACCAGATCCTCGCCCACGGCCTCGTGCCGATCATCGAACCCGAGGTCACGATCTCGATCGCCGACAAGGCGAAGGCCGAAGATATCCTGCTCGCCGAGATCACAAAGCACCTCGACAAGGTGCCCGCCGGCAAGCAGATCATGCTCAAGCTCACGCTGCCGGAGAAGGCGAACCTCTACAAGCCGCTGATCGAAGACCCGCGCGTCATGCGCGTGGTCGCGCTGTCGGGCGGCTATTCGCGCGACGAAGCAAACGCCAAGCTCATGCAGAACGAGGGCATGATCGCCAGCTTTTCGAGGGCGCTGACCGAGGGCCTTTCGGCCAAGCAGAGCGATGCGGAGTTCGATGCCGCCCTTGCCGAGGCGATTGATTCGATCTTCGAGGCCTCTCGCGCCCGCTGAGGCTCGACCTCGCGGAAGGACGTGCCCTTCACCTTTCGGAGCTGCGGCTGTAAACCGGCCGCATGCTCCTCCAATCACTCATCTCCTGGCTCGCTTTCCCCGTCTATGTCTGGCAGGGCATTGGAGTGCGGCTCAAGACCGAGCGCATGTTGCCGGCCCAAGGGCGCGTCCTGCATCGCATTCCAGGCGAGGGTAAGCCGTTCAATCTTCTGGTAATCGGTGATTCTTCAGCAGCCTCTGTCGGGGTAGGCAGTACCGAGGACGGTCTCGCCGCCCGGCTGGCGACTCTCGTTTCCGAGCACACGGGAAGACCAGTCGAATGGCGGGCAGCGGGGTTCAATTCGGCGACCGCCGGCCAACTGCGTGATTTCGTAGTCCCCAATCTTGCAGCCGAAGACTGGACCCACGTCGTCCTCGCTGTCGGCACCAACGACATGAAGAATTTTCACACGGCACACCGCTTCAAGGCGGAATTCGGCGGGCTGCTTTATGCGGTGCGTGCCAAATGGCCCGAAGCACTGGTCTTGTGGTCGCCGGTCATTGAGATGACGCGGGTGCCGGCCCTGCCCCCGTTGCTCGCACGCGTGCTGGAGATAAGGGCGCGGATCGTCAATCGCGTCGGCGGTCGGCTTTGTGCGGAACGTGGTGCCATCACGGCCACTCGTCTACCCGTCGAAGACCCCCAGGCGGGCTTTTCGCGCGACGGTTTCCATGCGTCGGAAGCAGGATATGACGCATGGGCAAGACACCTTTTACCCTTCGTTCTGAACGGGGTGTCGACTAGGGACGGATCAGAACCGTCAGCATCATGATAAAGAGCGCCACCACGGCGAT
>Ga0213835_101158_pt1 | contig 17828 bp, 8 predicted proteins | sample SWPATP01_FD_160576 | JGI IMG/M metagenome (GOLD analysis project Ga0213835, IMG submission 160576) | Coastal seawater microbial communities from Marineland, Florida, United States - SWPA TP0 #1 | ecosystem: Environmental > Aquatic > Marine > Coastal | place: USA: Florida | collected 2016-08-05 | reverse complement strand
GTCAGCGTATCGGAGATGAACAGCCCGCCGCCCTGCGCCCGCCCGACCAGCCGTGCGCCCACGTCCAGACGGTTCGCTGCATAGGCGACCCCGCCGATCGCGCCAAAGTTGCTGGTGGAGGCGCGCGCGATGGCCGCCGCCTGCACGCCGCTTTCGTCGCGGGCGGTGATGGTCAGGTTCGGCAGATTGACGAAGGCGCCGTCCACCTCGGCCACCAGCGTGCCGGACAGGGTGGCGGTGGCCACCATCACGTCGATGCCCTGCTCGGCCTCGCCGGTCTTGGTGGCGCGCGACAGCAGGCGCGATTCCTCGGTCGCGGTCACGGTGGCCTCATCGGCCACCAGGCTGCCGCCGGTCATCCGCGCCGCCACGTCCGAGCGCAGCGCGGTCACGATCACGCCGATGCTGCCGCCGTTGCCGGCATTGGTGCTGATGCCCTGCCGGTTGCGCAGGTTGCCTTCCTGCGCGGCGATGACGGTCACTTCGCCCGCGTTGATGAAGCTGTCCTCGATCAGCGCCTGGGTGGTGCGCCGCGCCAGCAGGACGCCGACGCCGATGCTGCCCGCGATCCCCTCGTCCGAAGAGGTGCCGCCGCCGGTCTGCACCAGCTCGACATTGCCCTCCTGCCGGGCGCTGACGGTCACGGCCGGCATGGTGTCGGTCAGTTCCTGCGTGGACGCATCGGTGATCCGCGCGATCACGGTGCGGTTGTCGATGGCAAACACGCCCGCCGCGCCGATCGACACATCGCCGGTCTCGCTGTCGGAGCCCACACGCAACCGGCTGTCGGACCGGTCCGAGGCGCGCACATCAAGGCTGTTGGTGCTGATCTCGCCGCCCAGTACGCTGGCTTCGACGGTGCGGCGGAAGGCGGTGACCACCGCCGCGCCGGTCACCGAGAAGGTGGACGCCCCGCCGGTGGATGCCGCGATGCCGTCCACCCGCCCGACGCTGCGCGCAAACACCCGCACGCTGGGGGCCGAGATGAAGGCGTTGCTGCTGGCGGTGATCTCTTCGCGCGCCAGGTTGCCGGCAAAGGCCACGCCCACCGCGAACCCGCCCGATCCGTCGCCGCCACCCGGCGGTGTCTCCTGCGGCGTGGCGCCCGACCCCTCGCCCTGGCCGCTGCCCGCGCCGCCGGCACCACCCGCGCCGCCGGCCCCGCCCGCGCCGCCAGCCCCGCCCGCGCCGTTGCCGTTCTGCTGCTGATCGGTCTGCTTCTCCTCCTCGGTCTCCTTCAGCGCCCCGGCCAGCGTCAGCGACCGCCCGGCATTGCGGGCGCGCACGGTGATGCCGCGCTCTTCTGCCTCGGCGCTGCTGTCGCCCGCCGCCTGGGTAATCGCGCCGCCGGTGATGTCGGCGCTGACGGTGATGCGGCCGAAATCCACCGCCGCGCTGCCAAGGACGCTGTTGCGCACCGCAGCCCCGCCGCGCCCGGCGGCCATCAGGCGCAGGTCGGTCGCGTCCTGCGCGGTCACCCGCACCAGCCCTTCGGTCAATTGCAGGTTGGCCACATCCAGCCGCGCCCGCGTCGTGCGCCGCGTGCCGTTCAGCGCCGCCGATCCCGCCAGCCCGATATTGCCCGCGCCGCCCACGGCAGACCCGGCCGAGGCAAAGATCGCCCCCGTCGTGTCGGCCATGACATCGACATTGCCGCCATCGATGCGCCCGCCATGCACCAGCCCCGCGCGCACCACGCTGGCCCCGAAGATGCCCGAGAAATCACCGGCAAAGGCAAAGCCGAACTGCTTGCCCTCGGCGGGCGAGTTCTGCGCCGCCTCGGGGGTCTCATCGCCTTCGGTGCCGGGCGTCGTCTGGGCCGTTCGCGCGCCAAGATCGTCGGCGTTGGTCTCGGTCCGGCGGCCCAGAAGCTGGGTGGGTGCGGGCGTCTCGGGGCGCGTATCGGGGCCGGGGTTGCCCTCCGGATCATCCGGTTCAGGCTCGCCCTCGGACAGTTCGTCCTCGTCGGCCAGCCCCGCCCCCGCGACCGAGGTCGCCACGGCCGAGCCGTCCTCAAGCGCGGTGATCTTGATGTCGCCCAGCGACAGCGCCTCGGCCTCGGTGCTCCACAACTCGGCCGTCACGGTGCGGTCGGCAAAGATGATCGCCCCCGACACGCCGACCGACATTTCGCCCGCGGTGCTGCTGCCCGCGTCGGCCAGCAGGATCGAGCCGTCGCGCGCCGAAATCGTCAGCGACGAGGCGCGCAGCCGGTCGGGATTGACCACCAGCGCCTCGGCGGTGCCATTGTAGTCGATCAGCGCAAAGCCGATGTTCAGCCCGAACTTTTCCGCCTTGCCGAAGGACGAGGCCGCGACCGCCGCGACCATCTCGTTTTTGGCCTCGACCGTGACCGCGCCCGAAGTCCCCTCGCGCGCTGCAAGCGGCGACAGGATCGCCCGTGTCTCGGGCCGGAACAGGAGCACATGCCCGCTGCCCCCCGCGCCCGAGCCGCCCGAGGTGAGCGTGGTGTTGCCCTCCGGATCGCGGCGCGAGGCAAAACCGCCCGAGGTGGCGGCGGTGATCTTCAGCGAATTGCCCACCGGGTCGACGGTGGCGATGGTGCCGGTCAGCCGGGCGGTGGTTTCCGACACGAAGCGGCTGATCGAGACGTCGACCGCCACACCCAGCTTCTGCGCGTCGGTGTGGGTGGAGGTGATGATGGACCAGCTATCCTCGCCGACCAGTTCATCGGCGGATTTGGGCCGTTCGTCGCCCGAGGCATAGCCGCCCGCGCCGCGGGCAAACAGCGTGTCGGCGTCGTCGAACCAGCCGGCGCGGTCCACCTCGGCCTGCACGGTCGGCAGGATGGTCCGGGCGCTGATCTCGACGTCGCGCGCATTGACGCTGCCCAGCCCGCCGAGGCTGGCGTCGGTCTCGTTGCGCCAGTTGCCGATGCCCACGGCAAAGACGCCGGCGCCGGGGGTGGCGGTATCGCCAAAGCCGATGGCCGCACGCGTCTCGCGGGTGAAGGACAGCATCCGGTTCTCGGCCCGCAGGGTCAGCCCCGTCGCGCCCAGATCATTGGCCGCCCCGACGCTGGAGGCGCCGACCTGAATGGTGGTGCCGTCGTCGTCGCGCACATCCCCGATGCGGGCCAGCGTGGTGTCGTTGTGCAGGTCCAGCGTGAAGGCGATGGCAAAGCTGCGCTTGCGCGCGGCGGACTCCTTGGGCTGCGCGTCGGGCTGCGCGTCGCCTTCGCCCTCGCCATCCGGCACGGGCGTCTCGACTTCGGCTTCCACGTCGTCGGCCACGTCCAGCAGGGCGGTGGCGGTGGTGCCGACCTCTTCGGGCCTGCGCTCGGGCGCGGGCTCTTCTTCCGGCGGATTGTCGGGGTCCGGCTCGGGCGGGGTCGGGATTTCGGCGCCGGGCACGAAGGTGCCGGCCGAGGCGATGGCACGGGCGCGATAGCGCGTCCAGGTGCTGATCGCCTCGACGGTGATCGCATCGCCGCCGTCCTGCAGCAGCGTGGCGCCCACCGCGACCTCGGTCTCGGTGTCGGCCAGCGAGATGATCGCGGCCAGCGCCACGGCCGACGGCGTGCCATCGGCGGCGATCACCTCGATATCGATGTCGCGGTCGGTGCGCGCGGCAATCTCCAGGCTGCTGCCGGAATGGATGCGGTTGGCAACGGTGGTGACATTGCCGGTGCCGATGCTGGCGGCATCGGCATCCAGCAGCACACGGTTTTCCATGTTGCGCAACGACAGCACGCCGGCGGCCTTGATCGCGCGTTCGGCGCCGGCGGTGGCGCGCAGCTTGTGCCGTTCCTCGGCGCGCGAAACGATGGACACGGTGCCGCTGCTTTGCGCGTCGATTTCCGAGGCGCGCATGGTGATGTGCGACAGCGTGTCGGTGATCGCGATGGCGATCGCGATGGTGTCGGACCGCGCGTCGATATCGACATTGGTACGCGCGCGCGAGGTGATCTCGACCTTGCCTTGCTTGCCCGGCGCGTCGTCCTCGACGTAAAGCTGCGCCTCGATCACGCTGCGGTCGATGATGACCGAGGCATCGGCGATCTGGCGCAGCGGCGCGACGGTGATGGACAGGCCCTTCATCCCGCCTTCGCCTTCGTCCTTGCGGGCCTCGGCGCCCGCGTCGCGGACCAGATCGCCCACCGCGTCCATCTGCTGGGTATCGGCCTGATCGGCAGCGCCCGGCCCGCTGCCGTTGCCGTTCGTGCCGTTGCCACCGTTCCCGGTGCCACCGTCTCCGTCGCCGGTGCCGTCGCCGTTCCCGGTGCTGTCCCCGTCCCCCGGCCCGGTGCGCTGCGAGGTGGCGCGGATGGTCAGCGTCGGATCGGCGACCGAGGAAATGACGATCTCGCGCCCGTCGGGGCTGAGGGGAAGCGGCTGGCCGCCGGTGATCGTGTCCAGATCGGGCGGCTCGCCGATGCCGTCCCCGCCCATCCATTGCCAGCCGAAGCCCGACTCGCTGAATTCCCACTGGGACTGGGCGGTGTTCCACAGCCAGCCGCCATCGGTGAGCGTGGGCCGCCAGAGCGGGCTGCTGCCATCGTTGAACCAGCCGCCCTCGAAGATGCTGTAGAACCAGCCACCGCCACCATCGACCACATCGAATTCGTTGAAACCGCCGCCATCCGACGGGGCCACGCCCAGCCGGATCGCGCTGTCGGTCAGTTCGGTCTGCGTGAGCGTGACGAAGCGGGCGAAACTCGCGGCGATGGCAAAGCTCCAGCCGTCATCGGCCCGGCCCGCGCGGCCATCGACCAGCAGGTCGAAGCGGCTTTCATCCGCGCTGGTGATGCTGACGGGCTTGAGCGTCTTGTCCTCGCCGGCCAGATGCGGGGCAAAGCGGATTTCGCTGTCGATCAGCCGTGCGGCGGTGTCATGCTCGATGAAGGTCAGGCCGAAGCTGCCGGAAATGCCGACGCCGCCGCTGGCCGCCGCCGTCACCGCGCTGGACTGGCCGTAGTTGATCGCGGTGCGGGCGCGGACGGTAACGCCCCCCTCCAGCGCGACGTTGATCGGCTCGGACTCGGTGCCGGTGTTGAACTTCCGCCCGACGATCATCGCCTCGGTGGTGACATCCGAGAAGATCGCACCGAAATCGCCGGCAAAGGCGAGGCCGCCCTCGTCGTCGTTGCCGCCGCCACCACCACCGCCGCCGGTCAGCGGGTTGGCGCCACCGATGGCATCGGCCACGCGGGTGGAATCGCCCTCGCCGATGGCCTCGGCATCCAGCGCGACGGGGGCTTCGGTGTCGTCCTCCTCCTCGGGCGTGCCTTGTCCGTTCTGGCCCCCGTTCTGGCCGCCATTCTGGCCGCCGTTCTGGCCATTCGCGCCCGTCTCGGCCTCCGCCGCCTCGCCCGCCCGGGTGCGGCCGCCGGAAATCACGTTGCCGGTGCTTTCGGCGACAATCTCCAGCCCGCCCAGATTGCCGGTGCCGGTGTTGAACACCAATGCGCCCTCCAGCACATCGGGGCCGACAAGGCCGGCGACCGTCTCGCGGTCGGCAAAGGTCAGCGCGATGCCGACGCCGATGGAGGTCTTGCCCGCCGCCGCCGCCGAGACGACCGTGACCGTATCGCCGGTGTTCTCGGCCCGGATGGTCAGCGTGCCGTCAAGCTCCAGCCGGGCGCGCGGCGCGATCAGCGCCCGCGTGGTGTCGCGCCGCTGCATGAGCGACAGCGCCCCGCTGAACGAGGTCTTGCCCGCCGCGCCGTGCGTGCGCGCATCGGCCGACAGCAGCCGCGTGTCGCGGGCGGTGACGGTGGCGCCCGTGTCGTTGTCCGTCCCGCTCAGCAGGGCGCCATCGCGCAGCAGCGTCTCGGTCGTTGCCTCGATGTTGACCAGCGCGATGGAGGCGCCATAGGCCCCGCCCTCGCCCGCCCCGGTGGCCTGGCCGGGCGCGCCGGCGCTGGCGCCCCAGGCCCCGCGCTGCACGGCGCGAATGACGGTCGCACCGGGGGTTTCCACCTGCAGCCCGCCCAGAGGCTCCTTGTCGGCCAGGATCCAGACATTGCGCCCCAGGTCCACCCGCGCGGTCTGATCGCCCGACAGACGCGCCAGCGAGATGCCGATGCCCAGCGCCTCGCCGGCGGCAAAGGTCTGCGCCACCGACAGGGCCAGCGGGTCGGTGTCATCCTCGCCGGAGCGGGAAAAGAGCGGGCCTTCGCCGTCGGACCAGGCGCCCAGGATACCGCCCTTGTTGGGCTTGTCGTCGTCGCCGCCGTTCTCGCCGCTGCCAGTTTCATCCCCGCTGCTCTCGCCGCTCCCGTCGCCGTCGCCCTCGCTGGCGTCGTCCTTGGCCGGGTCTTCGGCCTGCCGCTTGCCGGAATAGAGGTCATGCGCATCAGCCAGCTTTTCGCGGTCGGCGAAATCCGGGGCGACGTTGCGCGCGGTGATGGTGATGCTCGCCCCGGCGGCGATCTGGGTGATCCAGGCGCTGCCGGTCAGGCTGCCCATGCTGACATCGGCATCCAGATCCCAGTCGGCAAAGCTGACCGCGACAAGCCCGGTGCGCTTGGCCGCCGTCTCGGCATCCTCGCCCTGCTCGGGCACCGTGCCGGCGGCGGCGATGGCGCGCTGGCGCACATCTTCCAGCACGTTCTCGGCCAGGATGGTGATCGCACCCGCCTGCGGATCGTAATCCCGCGTGATGGTCGGCGGAATGATGGCGCTGCCCGAGAAGGCCCCCCCCATCGGCAGCAGCACCAGCCCGCGCAGGCCGTTCGTGCTGCCGCCGCCGGGGCGGGCGATCTCATAGGTGGCATCGCCCAGCACCACGCGGGCAGAGGCGTTGTGATTGGCCAGCGCGAAGGAAGCCGCATAGGCGCGGTCGGCCACCTCGCCGCCCTGGGTGGCGTCGGTGATCCCCGCCGCCTGCCCGACGCCCGAGCCGCCCTCGGCCGAGGCCGCGACCCCGCCCAGCACCCCCGCCATCACATCCTGCTGCGCGTCGGGCTGGCCCGCGACCGCATTTGTCGGGGCGTCTTCGGCCTCCATCGCGCCGCCGGTGACGCGGGCCTCGATCAGCACACTGCGATAGAGGTTCCGCGCGTGGATATCGAGGGCCATCGGGTTGGACCAGATCTCGCCCCCCGCCGCCGTCACCGCCTCGCGGTCGTCCAGCGACAGCACGATGGACGCGCCGCGCCCGTTCTCGCCCAGCTTCGTGTCGGCAACAAGCGACAGATCGGTGGTGTTGACCGCCCCCAGCGTGACCTTGCCGCCGGTCTGGATCGCCGCGTCGCGGTTGATGGTGATGCCATCGGGAATGCGGGTCTCCAGCCCCGAGAAGGTGCGCGACGCGCCCAGCACCGTCTCGGCCCCGCCCATCCGGACCGAGGCGACCAGCGCGGTGTTCAGCCCCGTCGGCCCGCCGCCCGGCACGCCTTCGGCGCGCAGGCGCTGTTCGACCAGGGTGTCGGAGGTGATGGTCACGTCCCCCTCGGCCACCAGGATCGAGCCGGTCACGACCGACCGCGCCACGGTGTTGGAGGCCGCGATGACCAGCGCCATGCCGCCGGTTTCGGGCGTGATCTCGGTCTCGGTCCGGGCGGTGGAAGTGATGCGGATCTGCCCGTCGGCATGCAGGATGGATCGGTTGACGCCGATCTCGGCCCGCGCGCTGAGGTAGCTGGGCCAGTTGTCGTAGTTGACCGCATCCAGCACCGCCTGCGACCGGCTGGCGGCCTGCTGGCCCAGGTTCACCAGCGCGTCGGTCAGCGCCTCGGGCGCGCCATCGGGGATCAGGCCGGCGAGGTAGGAATTGATGTTCTCCTCGGCATCGACCTGATTGAACTTGGCCGTCTCGGCGGAAATGAGGATATCGGCGGCGCGCAGATAGGCCCGCTCGATCACGATGGTGGTGGACGAGGCCGGCAGCGCCTGCGTCAGGTGGCCCTCGCGGTCGACGCGCCTGGCCGTCAGGACGATGTTGCCGCCGTCATAGCCGTTGTCGGCAAAGGCCAGAAGCTGCGCATCGGCCTCGATGGTGATGTTGGGCGCGGTCAGCTCGATATTGCCCGAGTTGCCGGTGGATTCGGTGGTGATGTGCTCATCGTCGCTGGCATCGCCGCTGACCTTGCGGGTCGATATGATCGCACCGGACGCCACGGTGATGCTGGCCGTCGCCTCGGCCGCGAAGGTGGCGCCGCCGGTGATCTCGCCGGAAATCGTCAGATGCTCGGGATCGATGAAGACGGTGCCGCCCTGTCCGCCCGCCGACCAGGCCCGCAGTGCGCCCTCGACCTCGACGACCCGGGCGGCGGAGTATTCGACGAACCCGCCGTCGCCGGTTCCGAGCGCGGCGACCGAGACAAGGCCGCCCGGCGCGATCAGGGCGGAATCGGCGCCGAACACGTCGATCGTGCCGCCGTGGCCCGCACCCTCGCCCTCGGCCAGCATCACCGCGCCGGTGGCGACATGAACCGACCCGCCCGCTCGCACGGTGACATGCCCGCCCGAGGCCCCGGCCCGCCCGTCGACGCGCGCCCCCTCGCGCAGGCGCACGTCACCGCCGGCCTGAAGGCCGATCGCGCCCATGTTGACCGCGGCGTCCATCGCCGCGGCCCGACTGCCCGCCGTGACCGCGCCGCCGATGATGATGTCGCCGCCCGCCCGGATACGCACGGCGTGCTGCCCGTGGACGGCCCCGTCGACCACCACGTCGGCGCCCGACTGCGGCGCGGTGCCGGCGATCAGCGCTTCCACATGCCCGCCGCTGACAGCACCTCCGGATCCGACGATGCCGGCCGCGAAATCCTGCGAAGGGGTGGAGAGCGCCACGCGACCGGCGGTGAAACTGCCGTCCGGCCCCACGACCACCCCGTTGGGGTTGGCGAAGTACAGATTGCCCCCGACCGCGCCACCCTGCACGGACTGCACCGCGCCGGCGATCACGCTGGCCGGCCCGTTGACGATGTTGACAGTCCCGGCGGCACCGGCGGGCACGTGGATGCTGGTGATGCTGCCCGCCCCGGTCGAGAAGCTGGAGAAGGTGTTGACACCATGCCCGGCGGTCACGGTGCCGGTGTGGATGTGGGTGACGCCGCCCGCCGCGGACACGCTCGTCGCGGTCCGACCGTCGGCGACTATCTGGGCGCCCGCCCCGGTCGTGCCCATCTGCACCGCCACGAGGCCGGCCAGCATGTCGCGAAGGCGGCGGCGGGCAAGGCGACGCTTGATGCGGTAAAGCGGTTTGGGCATGGCGCCTGATCCCTTGGGTGCAATACCCGGCAGGATAGGGCGGCCGCGGCCTGCGGGCCTAGCGTTGTCCCCGACGCGACGCGGTCACGACGGGGAAAAACCTTTGCGCGACAGGCAGGTTTTTGCGCGTCTACACCGAATGCGGTATCGCCGGGCCGGCGTCAGTTGCCGCCGCCGACCCCCGGCAGGCCCAGCGCGGCGGCCAGCGCCGTCAACCCTTCGGCCAGGCCTTCGGTGCCGATCCGGAAAACCAGCGCCTCGCCGCCCGTTCGCGGGACATAACCGGCGATGGCGGTCGCGGTCCCGCCCAGCGCGGCCAGCGCCTCGGCGTCCAGCACCATGAGCGCCTCGCACAGGTCCATCGCGCAACTTTGCCACGCAAAATCGAAGGTCACGTCGGCGCCCTCGGGCCGGATCGAGAAGCCTGCGGGAAAATAGACCCCCAGCGGCACCCGCGCGGCAAGATAGGCCACCGGCTCCGATTCGTCGTTGAAGGCCAGAAGCTCGGTCAGGAAGCGGTCGCCGTCACGGGCGAGCAGCCGCTGGGTCAGCACGCAGATCGTCTCGTTGACCGCGATCGCCTCGCAGGCGACCGTCCAGTCGCCGAACTGGGTGCCGTTCTGCAACCGCTCGGCCGCAGCGGGGCCCGCCATCAGGGCGGCCGTCGCCGCCGCCGGCGCGAGCGCGCGCATCGCCCCACCCGCCAAGAAACCTGCCTTCATTGCACCCTCCAAGGTCTTGTCCTTCAATCAGAACCTGATCGACATCGCGCCGTCCAGCCGCCAGGCGCGGCGCGCGACCAAGCCCGGCAGGTCGCGCATCGGCCTGGCCAGCACAATATCGGCGCTGCCGCTCCTGCCAAGCCCCAGCGACGCCCCCAGCCCGGCCGACACTGCCGTCCCCTGTGCGATGCCGACCCCGCCGGACCGGTCCCGGGCGCGACCGCCGTCGACAAAGGCATAGGGCACCGCGCGCACATGCTCGCCCAGCATGAGGGGCGCGCGGGTGCGCAGCTGCGCGCTGGCCCAGACCAGCCCGTCGCCGGCAAGCTGCCCCGAGGGATAGCCGCGCACCCGGCTTTGCGTGGTCACGCTGCCGCGGAACTGCGCCGGCGTCTCGGCCCCGCGCACCGCCTGCGCACCGCCGCGCAGGCCCAGCGCGACCGCCTCGCCCAGCGGCATGTCCAGCGACGCCTCCGCGCCCAGATAGGTCGTGGACTGCCCCGACAAACCCGTCACCCCGTCGCGCCAGCGCACATGCCGCAGGCTCACATCCAGACCGACGCGGGTCGCACCCGGCCATTCGCGCGCGACCGAGGCCCCCAAGAGCACCCCGCCGCCCGATTGCCGCGTCGTCGGCACGCCGGCGGTGTCGCGCCGGTCGGTGAAGCCGAAGCCGCTGGCGCGGACGATCATCTGCCGGTCAGCCTCGACCAGCAGCGGAAGCGACACGCCGATCTCGGCCAGCGCATTGCCGCCGCGCACCGGCGGGCCGGTCACGTTGCGCGACCGCTCGCCCGACAGCGCGGCGAACAGGGTCGTACCCTCGGCGTCCAGCGGCATGGCATAGCTGAGCGATCCGGACACCAGCCCCTCGGCCAGCGTCACCGAGGCGCCGAAGGCATCGAGGCGCCCGGACAACGACAGGTCCGAAAAGGCCAGCGAGGTGCGGAAGCGTCCCGTCGACGTGCTTCCGTGGCTGTCGATGGTCACCACCGCACTGCGTCGGCGCGGTTCGTCAAAAATCACCGTCAGGTCGGTCAGGCCCGCGCGCGCGCCCGGGCTGAACGCCACCTCGGAGCGGATGCCCGACAGCAGCGCCAGCCGAAGAAGCCGCGCCTCGAGCACCCGGGTATCGGCAAGGTCGCCCGGTTGCAGGCCGATGCGGGCGGCATAGACTTCGGGCCGGGCAAGCGCCCCCTGCGAGGCGACGCGGCCGATGCGCGCCTCGACAAAGCCCACCTCGACCGTGCCGCTGCGCGCATCGGCGCGCAACAGCGCCGTCTGTGCCAGCGCGATCCCGCGCGCATCATAAAGGGCGTCGAAGGCGGCGAGAATCGCGGGGATATCGCGGCTGGTCAGCCCGCGCGCCTCGATGGTGCGGGCAACCTCGGCCACCGCCTCGGGGGGCAGATAGGCCGAGGGGCCGGGGATCACGCGCCGGATCGCAAAGGCAGGCGTGGCGGCGGCGGCGGGCGCCGTGCCAACCGGCACCCCGGCTGCGGCCTCGGTTGCGAGTTCTTCGGCCGCGGACTGCGCGGTCGCCCGGTCGGCGGCCAACAGCAAGGACGCCGCCAGCACGGCACAGCCCGTTCGCAGGGCATCGCGCGCCCGCATCCTGTCCGCCATGTCCCGCCTCCTGCGCGCCGCCTTCGTCCTGCGGGACGACCGCCCGTCGCGACCCGCTGCCGTTTTCCGGCCCCTGTCATGGCACGAATTGCAGCCCCGTCACCCGGCTTTCTGCCGCGGACCGGACCGACGCCACGGGTGCACCGCAAGGTTGCCACGACCGGAACCCTCGTATACACCAAATGAGTTACGCCATTTCAGAAGTCGTTCATCTGCAGGGATTTGATCGCGCATGTGGCGTGGCCAGGGTACCGGACCGATGCAGCCCGACGGTGAGCACCTCGCCGGACCGCACCTGTCGCGCATCCGCCCCGACCCCGAGCTGTTGCAGGCGATCTATCAGATCGCCGTCACGCCCGAGAACTACGACGGGCTGATGGCGCACTGGCAGTCGCAGATGGACGCAGCGCTGGCCAACCTCCCGCCCGAGGCGCTGGCGGGCGACCGCGCCGCCGACCTGATCGACCTTTCCGAGGCGCTGCCGCATCTGGAAACCTCGGCGCGCATCCTCGACCGGCTGGGGCGCACCGCGCGCGACGGGGTCAGCCGGCACGCGAACCTGCATGACGGGCTGCACCTGCTGCTCGATGCCGACGGCCGCGTGGTCTGGCACAACCCGCGCGCGGGCCGGCTGCTCGGCCTGCGCCCGGGCATGGGACTGGATCGGCTGCCGCTGGACGATCCGACCCGGGCGCGGCTTCAGGCGGCCCTGCCCGGTCCGGGGCGGCACGATGGCGCCGGCATGCCCGCGCTTGCCTTCGTGATGACCCCGCCCGGCGGCCCGGCCCTGCACATGGTCGCCACCCCGGCCGAGGATCCGACGCTGTTGGTGCTGCGCAGCGCCCGATCGCGCTGGACGACGCTGCTGGGCGAGATGATTCGCGAGGCGTTCGACCTCTCCGCCGCCGAAATCGACGTGGTCAGCCTGCTGGTGGACGGCCACGACCTTGCGGAAATCGCCGCCGCCCGCGACCGCAAGCTGAACACCGTGCGCACGCAGCTCAAGGCGATCCTGCGCAAGACCCACACCCGCACGCAGGCCCAACTGATCCGGCTGGCCCTGAACCTTGCCGCGCACCTGCCGCATGTCGGCGAAGGTGAGCGGCAGCGCAGCGACGTGGCCTTCCTGTCGCTTGCCGACGGGCGACGGATGCCCTGGCGACGGCTGGGGCCGCCCCGGGGGCGGCCGGTGCTGTTCCTGCACGGCATGCTGGACGGGATCGCGGTGACCGGCGAGACGGACGACCTGCTGCACCGGCTGGGGTTGCAACTGGTTGCACCCGAGCGACCCTTCTTCGGGTCCGCCCCCGGCAGCGCCGGCGGCCCGGCCGAGGCGGTGGACCGCTTTGCCGCCGACCTTGATGCGCTCTGCGCACATCTGCGGCTCGAGGCGCCCGTGGTGATCGGCCACATGGCCGGGTCGGTCTATGCCTTCGGATTGGCGGCGCGGCACCCCGACCGGGTGCGGGCCATCGTCAATGTCGCCGGCGGCGTTCCGATCCTGTCGCCGCGCCAGTTCGAGGTGATGTCGGCCCGTCAGCGCCTGGTGGCCTTCACCGCCCGCTACGCGCCCGGCGCGCTGCCCTTCATCCTGCGGGCGGGCATCCGCCAGATCGACGCCGGGGGCGAACATCGCTTCGTCTCGGCGCTCTACCAAAGCTCGCCGGCCGACCAGGCGGCCTTGCGGCGGCAGGAGGTGTTCGACATCGTCACCGACGGTGTGCGCTATGCCGTCGAACAGGGCCACCGCGCCTTCGAGATCGACAGCTATCACGTGGTCCGGGACTGGTCGGACCTGGTCACGGCCAGCAACTGCCCGGTGCATCTGGTGCACGGACGCGGCGACCCGGTCGTGGCCGCCGACACCGTGGCGGCCTTCGCCGGGGGTCTGGGCACGCGGGCGACGCTGGACATGATCGAGGACGGCGGCCAACTGGTCCTTCACACCCACCCCGAGCGTGTCCTGGCGCGGGTCGCGGCGGACTGCGCCGGGGTCTGAGCGCGCGGGGCGGCGGTGGCCGGGTCGGTCAGGCGATGATGTCGGGCGTCAGCTCGTCCTCGATCCGGGCGATCTGGTCCTTGAGTTGCAGCTTGCGCTTCTTCAGCCGACGCAGGGCGAGCTGGTCGGCGACGGGCCGGTCCTGAAGGGCGGCGATGGCCTCGTCGAGGTCGCGATGCTCGCGCCGCAGGACCGCGAGCCGCACGCGCAGCACTTCCTCGCGATCCAGTTCGGTGGGGCAGTTCATGGCGGGCGACTCGGACGGCTGCAAGGCTACGCCCAGCATAGCGTCCAAAACCGTGGCGACAAAGCACCCTCGCCCCACCCGCCGGGGCGGCGCGCCAATTTCGCGCAGAAAACCCGTCGAAACCGCTGCAAGGATTTCGGGCGTCGCCGCCCTTGCGCGCGGGTGGGCCCGGCCCGGCATCTTGTCCGGTCGCACGCAGGCCCCATATAGTTCGTCAGGCCGCCGCAACCGGGGCCTGCAACCGCAACGTCGCTTGATCCAAGGACTTGCCACATGACGAAACTGAGCTTTCGGGCGCACCCCTTCCTGCTGGGCTTCGAGCAACTCGAGCGTCTGGCCGAACGAACCGCCAAGTCGGGCGCCGAGGGATACCCGCCCTTCAACATCGAACAGGCGTCCGAGAACGCCTATCGCATCACCCTCGCCGTGGCCGGCTTTTCCGAGGCCGACCTGTCGATCACCGTCGAGGACCGGCAACTGGTGATCCGCGGCCGTCATTCCGACGAGGGCGACGCGGGCCGGGTGTTCCTGCACCGCGGCATCGCCGCGCGCCAGTTCCAGCGCAGCTTCGTGCTGGCCGAGGGCGTGGAAGTGACCGGCGCGGCGCTGGAAAACGGCCTGCTGCACGTCGACCTCGAACGAACCGAACCCGAGCCGGTGGTGCAGACCATCACCATCCGCCGCAACAGCTGACCGCGGGAAAGGAGTACGCCATGGACAGCAAGACCAGCATCTCCGACGCGGCCGAGCGGCCGATCGTCTATGTCCGGCCGATCCCGGCCAGCGAGCTTCCCGAGGAACTGCGCGCCCAGATCGGGCCGGTGCAGACCGTCTATGCCGTGCATGACGCCGACGGCGCCCGGCTGGCGCTGGTGCGCGACCGGCGCATGGCGTTCCTGCTGGCGCGGCAGAACGACATGGCCCCGGTGCACGCGCACTGACCGGCACGCCGACCCGGCCCCGGTCGCGCCCGGTGCGACCGGGACGCCAACGAAAAAAGGGCGCCCCGCGGGGCGCCCTTCGTTTCTTCGGGCCCTGACGGCCGGGATCACATCATCCCGTCCATGCCGCCCATGCCGCCCGGCATGCCGGCGCCGGCCTTGTCGTCCTTCGGCTTCTCGGCCACCATCGCTTCGGTGGTGATCAGCAGCCCGGCGACCGAGGCGGCGTCCTGCAGCGCGGTGCGCACGACCTTGGCCGGGTCGATCACGCCGAACTTGAACATGTCGCCGTATTCTTCGGTCTGGGCGTTGAAGCCGAACTTGGCGTCATCGCTTTCGCGGACCTTGCCGGCCACGACCGAGCCGTCCACGCCGGCGTTCTCGGCGATCTGGCGCAGCGGCGCTTCCAGCGCGCGGCGGACGATGCCGATGCCGATGTCCTGGTCGGCGTTTTCGCCCTTCAGGCCGGCCAGCGCCTTGGCGCCCTGCAGCAGCGCGACGCCGCCGCCGACGACGATGCCTTCCTGCACCGCGGCGCGGGTGGCGTTCAGCGCGTCATCGACGCGGTCCTTGCGCTCCTTCACCTCGACCTCGGTCATGCCGCCGACGCGGATGACGGCCACGCCCCCGGCCAGCTTGGCAAGACGCTCCTGCAGCTTCTCGCGGTCGTAGTCCGAGGTGGTTTCCTCGACCTGCTGGCGGATCTGGCCGACGCGGGCCTCGATCTCGGCCTTTTCGCCGTTGCCGTCGATGATCGTGGTGTCGTCCTTCTTGATCAGCACCCGCTTGGCGCGGCCGAGCATGTCGACAGTGACATTCTCGAGCTTCATGCCCAGGTCGTCGCTGATCACCTGGCCGCCGGTCAGGATCGCGATATCCTGCAGCATGGCCTTGCGGCGGTCGCCGAAGCCGGGCGCCTTGACGGCGGCGATCTTCAGGCCGCCGCGCAGCTTGTTGACGACGAGCGTGGCCAGCGCCTCGCCCTCGACATCCTCGGCGATGATCAGCAGCGGCTTCTGCGACTGGATCACGGCCTCGAGCAGCGGCACCATCGGCTGGAGCGACGACAGCTTCTTCTCGTGGATCAGGATAAGCGCGTCCTCGAGTTCGGCCACCATCTTGTCGGCGTTGGTGACGAAGTAGGGCGAGAGATAGCCGCGATCGAACTGCATGCCCTCGACGACCTCGACCTCGGTCGCCATGCCCTTGTTTTCCTCGACGGTGATCACACCCTCGTTGCCGACCTTCTGCATCGCGTCGGCGATCATGCGGCCGATGTCGGCCTCGCCGTTGGCCGAGATGGTGCCGACCTGCGCGACCTCGTCGCTGTCCGAAACCGGGCGGGCGGCGGCCTTGATCTTCTCGACCACGGCCAAGGTGGCCAGGTCGATGCCGCGCTTGAGGTCCATCGGGTTCATGCCGGCCGCGACCGACTTCATGCCTTCGCGGACGATGGCCTGGGCCAGCACGGTGGCGGTGGTGGTGCCGTCGCCGGCCTCGTCGTTGGTGCGGCTGGCCACTTCCTTGACCATCTGCGCGCCCATGTTCTCGAACTTGTCCTCAAGCTCGATTTCCTTGGCGACGGTGACGCCGTCCTTGGTGATGCGCGGGGCGCCGAACGACTTGTCGATGACGACGTTGCGGCCTTTCGGGCCGAGGGTCACCTTGACCGCATCGGCCAGGATGTTGACGCCGCGCAGCATGCGGTTGCGGGCATCGGAGTTGAACTTGACGTCCTTGGCAGCCATCTGGTTGCTCCTTGGGTGTCAGAAATTGTTGGAAAAGTGAAGGGAAACGCGGCCGGACGTCAGTTGATGACGCCCAGGATGTCGCTTTCCTTCATGATCAGCAGCTCTTCGCCGTCGATCGTGACCTCGGTGCCCGACCATTTGCCGAACAGGATGCGGTCACCGGCCTTGACGGCCATCGCGATCAGCTCGCCCGAATCCTTGCGGGCGCCTTCGCCGCAGGCGATCACTTCGCCTTCGGCCGGCTTTTCCTTGGCGGTGTCGGGGATGATCAGACCGCCCTTGGTCTTTTCGTCGCTTTGCACGCGGCGCACGAGCACCCGGTCATGCAGCGGTTTGAACGCCATCTGAGAACACTCCCTAAAGTCCCAGGTTTCACTGTTAGCACTCGAATGGTCCGAGTGCTAACACGCGGCGGAGATAGGCGGCTCGGCGCGGGCTGTCAAGACGAACGGCGCGACGATCGGGCCGGAAAATCCGCCGGGCGCGGACGCCACCGCTGGCCGGGGCCGGCGCGGCATGCGATACCCGGCCGGGAACGGCAGCCACGGGACCGGCAATGACATGAAGAAACTCGCGGCTTTCCTGCTGGCGCTGACGTTGGGCGCGGGCGCGGCGACGGGCCAGTGCCGGGGCACTGACCTGCTCACCACCCTGCCCGAGGCCGAGCGCGCGGAGATGGTGGCGGCGGCCCGGGCCGTGCCCTATCCGTCCGGAAACCTCTGGCAGGCCCGGCGCGGGGCGCGCACCGTGACCGTCGTCGGCACGCTTCACATCAATGACGTGCGAAATGCCGACCTTCTCGCCCGGGTGGAACCGATCGTCGCGGGGGCCGATCTGGTGATCCTCGAGGCCACCGGCGACGAGATGGGGCGACTCGAGCAGGTGATGGCCTCGGACCCCGGCATCGCCTTCCTGCTCGAGGGGCCGTCGCTGCGCGACATGCTCAGCGCCGCGGAATGGGACATCCTGCGCCGCGAGATGGGCGCCCGGGGCGTGCCGGCGTTCCTGGCCGGGCGGATGCGCCCCTGGCTTGCCTTCGTCACCCTGTCCGCCCCGGTCTGCCTGATCGAGCAGGGCGCCGAGGCGATGCACGGGGTCGATGCACGGATCGAGGCCGCCGCCGCCGCGACCGGCGTTCCCGTCGCCGGGCTGGAGGATTACACCATCCTGATCGAGGTCTTCGACAACCTCGGACAGGACGATGCGCTGGACATCCTGCGGGCAACCCTGCTGGTCGCACCCCACGCCGAGGACATCCACTCCACCCTGACCAATGCCTATTTCGCCGGCGAGCACCGCCTGGTGTGGGAGTTCAGCCGCCGATGGCTGCCGCCGGGGATCGAGGACCAGATCGACGTGCCGGCAA
>Ga0213835_101157_pt1 | contig 17830 bp, 12 predicted proteins | sample SWPATP01_FD_160576 | JGI IMG/M metagenome (GOLD analysis project Ga0213835, IMG submission 160576) | Coastal seawater microbial communities from Marineland, Florida, United States - SWPA TP0 #1 | ecosystem: Environmental > Aquatic > Marine > Coastal | place: USA: Florida | collected 2016-08-05 | reverse complement strand
AGGGCCGCAAAGGACAAACGCTCCCTCAAGTCCCGCCGCAAGCTCGCCGGATGGGACCCAGCCTACCTCGAGACCATCCTCGCAACGCATATGCCGTGAGTTGGATTCGGAGCCCTGGCCCCCCGGCCGGCCATATTGCCCCGCCGCCGATTCGCGCGTATTCGGGCGGCCATGATGCGCTTTTTCGACATTGCCGACCGGGCGCGCCTGCCGTGGCGGTTCCTGCGCGTGGGCTGCGTCCCCCCGGGCCCCGGCTGAGCGCCCGGCCACGCCCGCCGCCCTCTCCCTTTCCGCTTCCGTCAGGATTCCGCACCATGACCGCGCCGAAAACGCTCTACGACAAGATCTGGGACGCCCATCTCGTGCACGAGGCCGAGGACGGCACCGCGCTGATCTACATCGACCGCCACCTCGTGCATGAGGTCACCAGCCCGCAGGCCTTCGAGGGGCTGCGCATGACCGGCCGCACCGTCCGCGCGCCCGAGCGCACCATCGCCGTGCCCGACCACAACGTGCCCACCACCGCCGACCGTGCCCAGGGCATCGACAACGCCGAAAGCCGCATCCAGGTCGAGACGCTGGACCGCAACGCCCGCGAGTTCGGGCTGAAGAACTATTACGACATGAACGACATCCGCCAGGGGATCGTGCACATCGTCGGCCCCGAACAGGGCTGGACGCTCCCGGGCATGACCGTGGTCTGCGGCGACAGCCACACCGCCACCCATGGCGCCTTCGGCGCGCTGGCCCATGGCATCGGCACGTCGGAGGTCGAGCATGTCCTGGCCACCCAGACCCTGATCGCGAAGAAGTCGAAGAACATGAAGGTCGAGGTCACCGGCACGCTGCCCCCCGGCGTCACCGCCAAGGACATCACGCTGTCGGTGATCGGCGCGACGGGGACCGCCGGCGGCACCGGCCATGTCATCGAATACTGCGGCGAGGCGATCCGCGGCCTGTCGATGGAAGGCCGCATGACGGTGTGCAACATGGCCATCGAAGGGGGCGCCCGCGCCGGCCTGATCGCGCCGGACGAAAAGACCTTCGCCTATGTCATGGGCCGGCCCCACGCGCCCAGGGGCGCTCAGTGGGAGGCCGCGCTGGCCTGGTGGAAGACCCTCTTCACCGACGAGGGCGCGCATTTCGACAAGATCGTGACGCTCCGCGCCGAGGACATCGCTCCGGTCGTCACCTGGGGCACCTCGCCCGAGGACGTGCTGCCGATCACCGGCGTGGTGCCCCACCCCGAGGAGTTCGCCGGCGGCAAGATCGACGCCGCGCGCCGCTCGCTCGACTACATGGGGCTCACCCCCGGCACCCGGCTGCAGGACGTCGAGATCGACACCGTCTTCATCGGCTCCTGCACCAACGGCCGGATCGAGGACCTGCGCGAGGTCGCCCGCATCATGGAGGGGCGCCGGGTCAAGGACGGCCTGCGCGCCATGATCGTGCCGGGCTCGGGCCTCGTGCGCGCCCAGGCCGAGGAGGAGGGCATCGCGGCGAAGCTCATCGAGGCCGGCTTCGAATGGCGCATGGCCGGCTGCTCCATGTGCCTCGGGATGAACCCCGACCAGCTCAGCCCGGGACAGCGCTGCGCCTCCACCTCGAACCGCAATTTCGAGGGCCGGCAGGGCCGCGGCGGCCGCACCCATCTGATGAGCCCGGCCATGGCCGCCGCCGCCGCCGTCACGGGCCGGCTGACCGACGTGCGCGAGCTGATGTGACCCGCCCGCCCGGCGCCGCCCCGGGCGGCGCGGCCCCCCGCGAAAGGACCCCCCGATGACCCCCTTCACCACCCTCACCGGCATCGCCGCCCCGCTGCCGCAGGTCAATGTCGACACCGACATGATCATCCCCAAACAGTATCTGAAGACCATTGCCCGCACCGGCCTCGGCAAGGGCCTCTTCGACGAGATGCGCTACAACCCCGACGGCAGCGAGAAGCCCGAGTTCGTGCTCAACCAGCCGGCATACCGCGCGGCCGAGATCCTGGTCGCGGGCGACAACTTCGGCTGCGGCTCGTCGCGCGAGCATGCGCCCTGGGCGCTGCTGGACTTCGGCATCCGCTGCGTCATCGCCCCGAGCTTTGCCGACATCTTCTTCAACAACTGCTTCAAGAACGGCATCCTGCCCATCGTCCTGCCGCAGGCCGAGGTGGACCGGGTGATGGCCGACGCGCAGAAGGGCGCCAACGCCCGCATCGACATCGACCTCGAGGCGCAGACGATCACGCTCTCGGACGGGCAGGTGATCGGCTTCGAGATCGACCCCTTCCGCAAGCACTGCCTGCTCAACGGTCTCGACGACATCGGCCTGACGCTGGAAAAGGCCGCCGCCATCGACAGCTTCGAGGCGAAGGCGGCCACCCTCCGCCCCTGGGTCTGAAACGCGCGGCGGACCGGCCGCGCCGCCCGCCCCTTCACCTTTTCACAAATATCCTCGGGGGGAGGCGCCCGGAACGGGCGACGGGGGGCCGAGGCCCCCCTTCCGACGCGCGGGCCAGGCGCCGGCGCGCGACCCCGGAACCGACCCCGGCCCCCTCAGCCCGCAGGCTGGGCGCCCAGCCGCGCCAGCACCCAGGCCGACAGCTCGCCCAGCAGCGTGTCGGTGGCGCCGTTGAACGCCCCCAGCAGCTCCAGCGTCTCCAGACTGCCGGCCTCGGCCGTGGTCTGGAAGGTCCGGCTCGCCAGGATGGCGGCGTCCTCCTCGCGCACCAGCCGCGCGGTCAGCCGCACCCGCACCAGCGCGCCGCGGTCGCCCTCGCGCAGCTCGGCCTGAAAATCGGTCAGGCTGGTGACCAGGGCGAAATCCCCGCGCGAGCCCAGCGGCCGCCGTCCGACGAAGCGGAACGCATTCGCGTCCTCGAACCGCCGCACCATCAGCGACTGCAGCATCACCGGCGCCGGCGCGGTCCAGCGCGCGCCCGGCAGGTACTGCGCCTGCAAGGGGTTGGGCCGCACCAGGATGCGGTCGATGTCCACCGAGGGCCCGGCCTCGGGCAGCTCCACCACCAGATCGCGGGCAAGGCTGCGCCGCGCCACCGGCCCCTCGAGCGGCGCGCGCAGCTCGAAGGCATCCAGCGCCGGGCCACCCCCCAGCGCGCCACAGCCGCCGAGCGCCAGCGCGGCAATGAGAAGGGCAGGGCGGTACATCATCGGCGGAACTCCGGCGGCGGACGGCTGAACAGGACGCGCGAGGGATCGCGCTCGAGCTGGCGGACGAGACGGTCGAAGCTGGCCACCAGGCTGCGCGCCTCGCGCGTCAGCTGCGACAGCTGCGGCAGCGCCCCGGCGGCGAACTCGCGCACGGGGGCGCGGGCGTCGCGGGCCATCGCCTCGAACTCGGCAAAGGCGATGTCCGCGGCGGCGGCGGCCTGCCGCAGATCGGTGGTGATGGCGGGGAAATCCTCGGCCACCACCGCCAGCGTGTCCTGCAACTGCGCGATCATGGCGCGCAGATCGGCGGCGATGGTTGCGGCGTCGTCGTCGATCAGCCGCGCCGCGCCGGAAAACGCCGCCTCGGCCGCCTCCAGCGTGCGCCCGCCGGTCGCCAGCGCCGCCTCGATGGCGTCGAGGGTGCCGCCGGCCCGGGCCATGACCTCGCCCGCCCGCTCCACCGCGCCCTGCGCCGTCAGCGACAGCGCCTCGATCCGGCCGGTCGCGCCGGTCAGCGTGCCGGCCACCGTCTCGACCGCCTGCGAGGCGGCGGCGGTGGCGGCCCGGACATCGGCGATGATCGCCGGCAGGTCGGTCTCGGCGATGACGGTCACGGCCTCGAGCGCCCCGCGCGCGCCCTCGACCATGGCGCGCGCCTCGGCCACCAGCACCGCGCCGTCGCCCGCCACAACCCCCTCCACCGCCGCCAGCGTCGCCTCGGCCCGGGCGATCAGCCCGTTGACGGCCGCGATGGTCGCCTCGGCCTCGGTCAGCCGGGCGGTGGCGGCGGCCCCGGTGGCGGTGAACCCGGCCATCAGCCCGCGCGCCTCGTCGCCGAGCCCCGTGACCTCGCGCCGCACCGTGGTCGAGGTCGCGCGCAGCTCGTCGAACACCCGCGGCACCTCCAGCGCGATCAGGTTGGCCACGTCGTCGGCCATCATCCGCGCGCTCGCCGCCGCGGCGCGCAGGTCGGCCAGCGCGCGCGGCAGGTCATGCTCGGCCACCTCGGCGGCGGCCGCCGCCAGCCGCACGCCCTCGCCCGCGATCAGCGTCTCGGCCGCCGCCGCCGCCCGGTCGACGGTGCCCAGCGTCGCGTCCAGCCGCGCGATCACCGCCTCGGCCTCGGTCAGCCGCGCGGTCGCGGCCGCCCCGGCGGCGCCATACTCGGCCATCAGCGCCCGCGCCGCCGGCGCAAGGCTCGCCACCTCGCCGCGCAGATCGGCGGCGGCGAGGCGCAGCTCCTCCAGCAGCGGCGGCACATCCTCGCCCGCCACCCGGTCCACCGTCTCCAGCGTGCGCTGCGCCACCGCGATCGCCGCGTCGCTGGCCGCCAGCGTGCGCGTCACCTGCGCCGCCCCCTCGGTGATCCCCGCCAGCGCGCTGTCGGCCGTGCCCAGCGTCTGCTCCAGCCCCGAGACGAGCGGCTCGAGCTGCGTGGTGAAGAAGGCGATGTCGGTCGCGGCCGCCCCCACGATCCCGGTGATCGCGGCGAAATCCTGCAACGACTGGCCCAGATCGCCCGAGGACTCCTCCAGATTGATCAGGATCGCCTCGATCCGCCCGCGATTCTCCTCGGTCACGAGCTGGCCAAGCATGCGCATGACCTCCAGCGCCTCGGACAGGATCTCGGGCGCATCCTCGGTCAGCGTCTGCAAGACCGAGCGCCCGGCGGCGATCTCGGGCACCCCCTCGGCCACGTCGCGGAGCAGCGGCTCGGACGGATCGCCCGCGGACAGGCCGACAAAGGACACCCCCGTCACCCCCAGCGATTCGATCGTCGCCACCGTGCCCGTGCGCACCGGCGTCTCGGCCGCGACCTCCAGCCGGACCAGCACCGTGCCGTCCTGCTCGGGCGCGAGGCGCACATCCACCACCTGCCCGACGGGCAGGCCGGCAAAGCGCACCTCGGAGGCCCGGTTCAGCCCCGAGACCGAGGTGAAGCGGACATCGAAATAGGCGAACTGCCGGTCCAGCTCCACCCGGGCGAACCACAGGAAGAAGCCGATCATCCCCAGAAAGCCCGCCAGCGCAAAGGCGCCGATCAGCACATAGTTGGCGCGGGTCTCCATCGCTCAGCCCTCCTGCCCGGCCTGCGGCCGCCCCGTCCCGACCCCCGCCTCCGCGGTCGCCAGCGCCGCCCGGGCGCGGGGCCCGTGGAAATACTGCCGCACCCAGGGGTGGTCGACGTCCAGCATCTCGGCCATGGTGCCGGTCAGCAGCACCCGCCTCTCGGCCAGCACCGCAATCCGGTCGCACACCGCGTGCAGCGTATCAAGGTCATGGGTGACAAGAAACACCGTCAGCCCCAGCGTCCGCGACAGCCGGTGGATCAGCGCGTCGAAGGCCGCCGCCCCGATCGGGTCCAGCCCCGCCGTCGGCTCGTCCAGGAACACCACCTCCGGATCCAGCGCCAGCGCCCGCGCCAGCCCCGCGCGCTTGCGCATCCCCCCCGACAGCTCCGAGGGGTACTTCCCTCCCGCCAGCCAGGGCAGCCCGGCCATCGAGATCTTCAGGTCCGCCAGCTCCCGCCGGACCCGCGGCGCCAGCCCCCGCACCGCCCGCATCGGCACCTCGACATTCTCGCGCACCGTCAGCGCCGAGAACAGCGCCCCGTCCTGAAACATCACCCCCATGCGCCGGTCGATGGCCATGCGGGTGGCCTCGTCGCAGCCCACAGTCTCGGTGCCGAAGATCTCGATCGACCCGGCCTGCGGCGTCCGGAGCCCGGCGATGGTGCGCAACAGCACCGACTTGCCGGTGCCCGAGCCCCCCACCACCCCCAGCACCTCGCCGCGCCGGATGTCGAGGTCGAGCCCGTCATGCACCACCTGCGGCCCGAAGGCATTGCGCACCCCCCTGAGCCGGATCACCGCCTCGCTGCCCGCCTCGGCCGCATCCATGCCCCCACTCACGGCTGCCCGCCCCCTTCATCTTTCCGAAAATATCCTCGGGGGGCGCGGCCCGACGGGCCGCGGCGGGGGGCAGACAGCCCCCCGTCCGCCGCCGCCCCCCGCGCCCCGGCCCGAGGAGAGCGCCCCCTCAAATCCCCACCTGCGCAAAGAAGATCGAGAACAGCGCATCCGCCAGGATCACCGCAAAGATCGCCGCCACCACCGCCGTCGATGTCATCCGCCCCAGCGATTCGGCATTGTTGCCCACCCGCATCCCGGCATGGCATCCGATCACCCCGATGATCACGGCAAACACCGGCGCCTTCGACAGCCCCACGAACGCATGCCCGATGCCCGTGCCCTCCTGCAACCGCACCGCGAACATCGCCGGCGAGATCCCCAGCTCGATCCAGGCCATCAGCGCACCGCCAAACAGCCCGGCCAGGTTCGCCACCAGCCCCAGCACCGGCAGCATCAGCACCAGCGCCAGGATCCGCGGCACGAACAGGGTCATCGCCGGGTCGATCCCCAGCGTGCGCATGGCGTCGATCTCCTCGCGCATCTTCATCGACCCGATGGCGGCGGTAAAGGCCGAGGCCGTCCGCCCCGCCACGATGATCGCGGTCAGCAGGATCCCCAGCTCGCGCAGGATCGAGATCGCGATCAGGTCGACGACGAAGATCTCCGCCCCGAACTGTCTGAGCTGCGAGGCCCCCTGAAACGCCAGCACGATCCCGATCAGGAACGCCATCAGCGCCACGATCGGCACGGCGGCCCAGCCCACGTCCTGGCAATGATGCACCAGCGCGGTCAGCCGGAACTCCCGCGGGCGAACCAAGGCCCGCCCGAGCCGGGCCAGGAACAGCCCCAGATACCCGGTCAGCTCCACGAACCACATCCCGGCCCCGGCCACCGCCCGGCCCAGCGCCTCCAGCCGGTCGCCCAGGCCCCGGCGCCCGGGCGGGACCTCGTCGGGCCGGGGCAGGGCGGCGGCCACGGTCTCGATCAGCGCGCGGCGCCGGTCGTCGGCCCCCAGCAGCTCCAGTGCCGCGCCCGCCGCCTGCACCCGCGCCCGCAGCCGCGCCAGCGCCCAGGCCCCGGCGGTGTCCATCGCCCCGGCCGCGGAGAGATCGACCGCCACACCCCACTCCGCCGGCACCCGCGCCAGCGCCCGGTCCAGCGCGGTCGCCTCGGCCACGGTCAGCGGCCCCGAAAGCCGCACCCGGCTCGGGCCTCCGTCCTCCGTCGCGATGTCGATCCGCAGTCCGCTCACCCGCGCCCCGTCCCACCCAGCCCGCGCCGCGCGCCCGCCTGCACCCCCCGGCGCGCGTCCACCGGTGCCACCATGCCCCGCGCGCTTAGCGCAGCCGGCCCGCGCATGCCAGCACCGCCCGAGCTTGCGCGATGCCGCGCCGCAGCGGTGTCACGATTGCGTCACGCCGCCGGCCCGTCCCGGCGCCCGCGGCGGCTGGCGCCTCCCGCCGTCGCGCGCTAGGCTGCCCTGTCCCCAGCCCAGGCGCCGCCGATGCCCCGCACCGTCCACCTCCTCAACGGCCCCAACCTGAACCTGCTCGGCACCCGCGAGCCCGAGATCTACGGCGCCCGCACCCTGCCCGAGATCGAGGCCGACTGCATCCGCCTCGCCGAAACCCTCGGCCTCGCCCTCACCTGCCGGCAGTCGAACCACGAGGGCGTGCTGATCGACTGGGTCCAGGAGGCCCGCGGCATCGCCTCGGCGCTGGTGATCAACCCGGGCGGGCTCACCCACACCTCGGTCGCGCTCCTCGACGCTCTCAACGCCTTCGAGGGCCCGGTGATCGAGGTCCACCTCAGCCAGATCCACCGCCGCGAGGCCTTCCGCCACCACTCCTACGTCTCGCTGCGCGCCGACGCCGTCATCGCCGGCCTCGGCCCCGACGGCTACACCGCCGCCCTGCGCCACCTCGCCGACCGCCTCGCCTGACCCGCCGCCCCCCTTCATCTTTCCGAAAATATCCTCGGGGGGAGTCGCCAGAGGCGACGGGGGGCAGAAGGCCCCCCTGCCACGGCCCCGCCGGGCGCGCCCGTCAGGCCCCTCCGGTCCACTCCCCCCGCGCCTGCAACACCGCCTTCAGCCGCGACGGCCGGTCGGTCATGATCCCGTCCACCCCGAGGTCCAGCAGCCGCGCCATCTCGGCCGCATCGTCCACCGTCCACACATGCACCTGCACCCCGCGGGCATGCGCCGCCCGCACAAATCGCCCCGTCACCACCGGGACGCCGCGGTAGCGCAGCGGCACCTGCACCGCCGCACAGCCCGGGCCCGACAGCGGCAGCCCCCAGCCCGCCAGCCAGATCCGCGCCACCCCCGCATGCGCCGGCGACCACGCCAGCCCGGGCCCCAGCGCGTCCCGCAGCCGCGCCACCCGCCGCGGCTCGAACGAGCCCACACAGACCCGCTCCAGCGCCCGGGCCGCCCGGATCGCCGCCACCATCCCCGGCACCGCCGCATCCGCCTTCGCCTCCAGCACGAAGCGCATGGCGGGAAACGCCGCCAGCAGCTCCTCCAGTCGCGGCACCGGGTTCCCGCCCCGCGTCCGCAGCGCCGCCAGCTCGGCCCAGTCCAGCGCATCGACCCGCGCCGGCACCCCGCACATCCGCTCCAGCGTGTCGTCGTGGAACACCACCGCCACCCCGTCGCGGGTCGCCTGCACATCGGTCTCGCAATACCGGTACCCCAGCGCCGCGGCATGGGCAAAGGCGGGCAGGGTGTTCTCCTCGGCCTCCAGCGCGCCGCCGCGATGCGCGATGGCCAGCGGCCGCGGATGGTCGAGAAAGGCGAAGCCCATCGGCCCCCCTCAGCTATAGGCCACCCACAAGAGCACCGAGCCCAGCCCCAGCCGATACACCACATAGGGCGTGAAGCTCACATGCCGCAGCAGCTTCATCATGAAGGCCAGCGCCGCCCAGGCCGCGAAGAACGCGATCACCGCCGCGATGGCCCCGTCGCGCAGCCCCTCCATGTCGGCCCGCGCCACCGCATCGCCGCCCATCAGCGCTCCGCTGGCGATGATCGTCGGGATCGACATCAGCATCGAGATCCGCGCCGCATCGTGCCGCGCATAGCTCAGCATCCGCGCCCCCGAGATGCAGGCCCCCGACCGCGACGTCCCCGGAATCAGCGCCACCGCCTGCCACAGCCCGAGCCAGAGCGCGTCCTTCAGGCCCCAGTTGCGGATCGTCTTGACCTCGCGGCCCTGCTGGTCGGTGACATAGAGCACGATGCCGAAGATGATCATGGTCCAGCCGATCAGCGCGATCGAGCGCATCATCTCCATCGCGCCCGTGACCTTCAGCACCAGCCCCAGGATCATCACCGGCACCGTCGCGATGGCGAGGCACAGCGCCAGCCACGCCCCCTGGTTGTCGATCCGCCAGCGGATCAGGTCGGGGATGCCCCGCGCCGCCAGCGCCACGTCGCGCCGGAAATAGAGACAGACCGCAAACAGCGTGCCGACATGCACCGCCACGTCGAGCAGGAGCCCCTGATCCTCCAGCGGGGTCAGCGCCGGCAGCAGGATCAGATGGCCCGAGGACGAGACCGGCAGGAACTCGGTGATGCCCTGGATCACGGCGAGCAGGAACAGATGGAACAGCGTCACGGGCGTCTCCGGTTCGGGGTGAGGTGCGCAGCATGCCGCGGCGCCGCGTCGAAGGGAAGCCCGCAAGGTATGGCAGCATGTCTGACCCGGTTTCCGCCCCGCGCCGGGCAACCGGCCCGGGGCGGGGACAGGATCGGTCGATTTAGGTCAGCAGAAATGACTTTTCTTTCCCGTCAAGCGGGAGTATCTGACGCATCGCAATCCCCGGCGCGCCGGGAGGGGGAGGTTCGGCCATGGCCCATTCGCAGATGCTGCGCTTCGTGCAGGTGGAGAAGGAGACGCCGGAAAAGCGCCCGCCCGACCTGCGCACCCATGACTTCGGCGAGATCTATGCCGAATACGCCGCCGAGAAGGCCGCCGAGCAGGCCGGCCGCTGCAGCCAATGCGGCGTGCCCTACTGCCAGACCCATTGCCCGCTGCACAACAACATCCCCGACTGGCTGATGCTGACCGCCGAGGGCCGGTTGCAGGAGGCCTATGAGGTCAGCCAGGCGACCAACACCTTCCCCGAGATCTGCGGCCGCATCTGCCCGCAGGACCGGCTTTGCGAGGGCAACTGCGTCATCGAGAGCGCCGGCCACGGCACCGTCACCATCGGCGCGGTCGAGAAATACATCACCGACACGGCGTGGGAGCAGGGCTGGGTCCAGCCCATCCGCCCCCACGCCGAACGGCCCGAGAGCGTGGGCATCATCGGCGCCGGCCCCGGCGGCCTCGCCGCGGCAGATGTCCTGCGCCGCGCCGGCGTGCAGGTGACGGTGTATGACCGCCACGACCGCGCCGGCGGGCTGATGACCTATGGCATCCCCGGCTTCAAGCTGGAGAAACCCGTGGTGATGCGCCGCATCGAGCAGCTCGAGGCCGGCGGCGTGCAGCTCGTCCTCGACTGCAACGTCGGCGAGGACCTCAGCTTCGACGCCATCCGCGGCAAGCATGACGCGGTGCTCATCGCCACCGGCGTCTACCGCTCGCGCGATCTGGAGGCGCCGGGCGTGCGGGCCGCGGGCGTCGTGCGCGCCATCGACTACCTCACCGCCTCGAACCGCAAGGGCTTCGGCGACGAGGTGCCCGAGTTCGACTCGGGCGAGCTGAACGCCGAGGGCAAGCGCGTCGTCGTCATCGGCGGTGGCGACACCGCGATGGACTGCGTCCGCACCGCCGTCCGCCAGGGCGCCACCAGCGTCAAATGCCTCTATCGCCGCGACCGCGAGAACATGCCCGGCAGCCAGCGCGAGGTCGCCAACGCCGAGGAGGAAGGGGTGGAGTTCGTCTGGCTCACCGCGCCCCGCGGCTTTGCCGGCGATCCGGTGACCGGCGTGATGGTGCAGCGGATGCGGCTGGGGCAGCCCGACGCCACCGGCCGGCGCAGCCCCGAGGTGATCGAGGGCGCCGATTACGTCGAGCCCGCCGACCTCGTGATCAAGGCGCTCGGCTTCGAGCCCGAGGCCATCCCCGCGCTCTGGGGCGTGCCCGGGCTGGAGGTCACGCGCTGGGGCACGATCAAGGCCGACTACCGGACCCACGCCACCAGCCTGCCGGGCGTCTGGGCCGTGGGCGACATCGTCCGCGGCGCCTCGCTGGTCGTCTGGGCCATCCGCGACGGCCGCGAGGCCGCCGACGCGATCCTCGACTGGCTGGCGCAGTCCGCGCAGGTTGCGGCGGAATAACGCCGCCCCCTCGACATGCCGGCGGCCGGATGCGGCCGCCCGATCCACCATCCAACCGCCCGCCACATCCGGGCCGGGCCCCTTCGGGAGGGAGTGCCATGACCAACCATGATGCCGCCTGGGTCGCCGCCGAAGAGGCGAAGCGCGCGTGGCTGGCCGAGCACGGCCTCTACCGGGCCGAGGACGAGCACGCCTCCTGCGGGGTGGGCCTCGTGGTGGCCATCGACGGCACGCCCTCGCGCGAGGTGGTGGTGAACGGGATCGACGCGCTGAAGGCGGTGTGGCACCGCGGCGCCGTCGACGCCGACGGCAAGACCGGCGACGGCGCCGGCATCCATGTCCAGATCCCGCCGCGCTTCTTCTACGATCAGATCCGCCGCACCGGCCACGAGCCCGACATGGACGCGCTGATGGCCGTGGGCATGGTGTTCCTGCCCCGCACCGATTTCGGCGCGCAGGAGACCTGCCGCACCATCGTGGAAACCGAGGTGCTGCGCATGGGGCACGCCATCTACGGCTGGCGCCATGTCCCGGTGAACACGACCGTGCTGGGCGAAAAGGCCAATGCCACCCGTCCCGAGATCGAACAGATCCTGATCCGCAACGCCAAGGGGCTGGACGAGGAAGCCTTCGAGCGCGAGCTCTACGTCATCCGCCGCCGGATCGAGAAGGCCGCAGCCCAGGCCGGCATCCAGGGGCTCTATCTCTGCTCGCTGTCCTGCCGCTCGGTCATCTACAAGGGCATGATGCTGGCCGAGCAGGTGGCCGAGTTCTATCCCGACCTCAAGGACGAGCGGTTCGAGAGCGCCTTCGCCATCTATCACCAGCGCTATTCCACCAACACCTTCCCGCAGTGGTGGCTCGCCCAGCCCTTCCGCATGCTCGCCCACAACGGCGAGATCAACACGCTCAAGGGCAACCTGAACTGGATGAAGAGCCACGAGATCCGGATGGCGCACAGCTATTTCGGGGAACTGGCCGAGGACATCAAGCCGATCGTCCCGCAGGGGTCCTCCGACTCCGCCGCCCTCGATGCCGTCTTCGAGGTGCTGGTGCGGGCGGGCCGCAACGCCCCCATGGCCAAGACCATGCTGGTGCCCGAGGCCTGGTCGAAACAGGCCGTCGAGATGCCGCAGGCCTGGCAGGACATGTACAACTACTGCAACGCCGTGATGGAGCCCTGGGACGGGCCCGCCGCGCTGGCCATGACCGACGGCCGCTGGGTCTGCGCCGGGCTCGACCGCAACGGCCTGCGCCCGATGCGCTATACCGTCACCCGCGACGGGCTGCTGATCGCCGGCTCCGAGACCGGCATGGTCACGGTGGACGAGGCGCGCGTGCTGGAAAAGGGCGCGCTCGGGCCGGGGCAGATGATCGCTGTGGACATGCTCGAGGGTCGGCTCTTTCACGACACCGAGATCAAGGATCGGCTCAGCGCCGCCCAGCCCTTTGGCGAGTGGGTGGAAAAGGTCGTGGACCTCAACGCGCTCCTGCGCGAGGTGCCCGAGCTGGCCGAGCACAGCGGCGCCGACCTGCGCCGCCGCCAGATCGCGGCCGGCTACACGCTGGAGGAGATCGAGCAGGTGCTGGTCCCCATGGCCGAGGACGGCAAGGAGATGGTCGCCTCGATGGGCGACGACACCCCGCCCGCCGTGCTGTCCAAGCTCTATCGCCCGCTCAGCCACTATTTCCGGCAGAACTTCAGCCAGGTCACCAACCCGCCCATCGACTCGCTTCGCGAGCATCGGGTGATGAGCCTGAAGACCCGCTTCGGCAACCTGAAGAACGTGCTGGACGAGGACTCGAGCCAGACCGAGATCCTGGTGCTGGAGAGCCCCTTCATCGCCAATGCCGAGTTCCGCGCCATGGTGGAGCAGTTCGGCGAGCAGGTCGCCTTCATCGACTGCACCTTTCCCGCCGGTGGCCACGCCGAGGGGCTGCACAGCGGGCTCGAGCGCATCCGCGCCGAGGCCGAGGACGCGGTGCGCTCGGGCGCCGCGCATCTGGTGCTGACCGACGAGCATCAGGACGCCGACCGCGTCGCCATGCCCATGGTGCTGGCGGTCTCGGCCGTGCACTCCTGGCTGACGCGCAAGGGGCTGCGCACCTTCTGCTCGCTCAATGCCCGCGCCGCCGAATGCATCGACCCGCATTACTTCGCGGTGCTGGTCGGCTGCGGCGCCACCACCGTGAACCCCTATCTCGCGCAGGACACCATCGCCGACCGGCTGGCGCGCGGGCTGCTGGACGGCTCGCTGGAGGACAACCTGCGCCGCTATCGCGCCGCCATCGACCAGGGCCTGCTCAAGATCATGTCCAAGATGGGCATCTCCGTCGTCTCCTCCTATCGCGGCGGGCTCAACTTCGAGGCGGTGGGGCTGTCGCGTGCCATGGTCGCCGAATACTTCCCCGGCATGCACAGCCGCATCTCGGGCATCGGCCTCGCGGGGCTGCAGAAGAAGGCCGAAGAGATCCACGCCCGCGGCTTCCGCGGCGGCTCGGACGTGCTGCCCATCGGCGGCTTCTACAAGCTCCGCCGCTCGGGCGAGAAACACGCCTGGGAGGCCAGCAGCATGCACCTGCTGCAATCGGCCTGCGACCGGGCGAGCTATGACCTGTGGAAGCAGTATTCGGCCGCGATGCGGGCGAAACCGCCCATCCACATCCGCGACCTGCTCGACCTCAAGCCGCTGGGCCGCCCGGTGCCCATCGAAGAGGTCGAGTCGATCACCGCGATCCGCAAGCGCTTCGTCACCCCCGGCATGAGCCTCGGCGCGCTGTCGCCCGAGGCGCACATGACGCTGAACATCGCCATGAACCGCATCGGCGCCAAGTCCGACTCAGGGGAGGGCGGCGAGGATCCGGCGCATTACAAGCCGCTGCCCAACGGCGACAACCCCTCGGCCAAGATCAAGCAGGTCGCCTCGGGCCGCTTCGGCGTCACCGCCGAATACCTCAACGCCTGCGAGGAGCTGGAGATCAAGGTCGCCCAGGGCGCCAAACCCGGCGAGGGCGGCCAGCTTCCGGGCATGAAGGTCACCGCCCTCATCGCCCGGCTGCGCCACTCCACCCCCGGCGTGATGCTGATCTCGCCGCCGCCGCACCACGACATCTATTCGATCGAGGACCTCGCCCAGCTCATCTACGACCTCAAGCAGATCAACCCGCGCGCCAAGGTCTGCGTGAAGCTGGTGTCCTCTTCGGGCGTGGGCACCATCGCGGCGGGCGTGGCCAAGGCCAAGGCCGACGTGATCCTGATCTCGGGCCACAACGGCGGCACCGGCGCCTCGCCCGGCACCTCGATCAAATACGCGGGCCTGCCGTGGGAAATGGGCCTGACCGAGGCGCATCAGGTCCTCGCCATGAACAAGCTGCGCGACCGGGTGACGCTCAGGACCGACGGCGGGCTGCGGACGGGCCGCGACATCGTCATGGCCGCCATGATGGGCGCCGAGGAATACGGCATCGGCACCGCGGCCCTCATCGCGATGGGCTGCATCATGGTGCGCCAGTGCCAGTCCAACACCTGCCCCGTGGGCGTCTGCACCCAGGACGAGGCGCTCAGGGCGAAGTTCACCGGCAACGCCGACAAGGTGGTGAACCTCATCACCTTCTACGCCCAGGAGGTGCGCGAGATCCTCGCCGCGCTCGGCGCCCGGAGCCTCGACGAGATCATCGGCCGCGCCGATCTGCTGGCCCAGGTCAGCCGGGGGGCCGCGCATCTCGACGATCTGGACCTCAACCCCCTGCTGATCACCGTCGATGGGGCCGAGAACATCCACTACGACCGCAAGAAGCCGCGCCAGCCGGTGCCCGACACGCTGGACGCCGAGATCATCCGCGACGCCGCCCGCTTCTTCGAGGACGGCGAGAAGATGGAGCTCTCCTATGCCGTGCGCAACACCCACCGCAGCATCGGCACCCGCGCCTCGAGCCACATCGTGCAGCGTTTCGGGATGAAGAACAGCTTGCAGCCCGACCACCTGACGGTGAAGCTGGCGGGCAGCGCGGGGCAGTCGCTGGGGGCCTTCCTCGCGCCGGGCATCAAGCTCGAGGTCTTCGGCGACGCCAACGACTATGTCGGCAAGGGCCTCTCGGGCGGCACCATCGTGGTGCGCCCGCGCATGTCCTCGCCCCTCGTGGCCGCCGAGAACACCATCATCGGCAACACCGTGCTTTACGGCGCCACCGACGGGTTCCTGTTCGCCGCCGGCCGCGCGGGCGAGCGCTTTGCCGTGCGCAACTCCGGCGCGAAGGTGGTGGTCGAGGGCTGCGGCTCGAACGGCTGCGAGTACATGACCGGGGGCGTGGCGGTGATCCTCGGCTGGGTCGGGCCCAACTTCGGCGCCGGCATGACCGGCGGCATGGCCTATCTGCACGACCCCGACGGCAGCTCGGCGGCGATGATCAACCCCGACACCCTGGTGACCTGCCGCGTGACCGTCCCGCACTGGGAGGCGCAGCTCCGCCGCCTGGTCGAGCGCCACGCCGAAGAGACCGGCAGCCTCCGCGCCGCCGAGATCCTGCGCCACTGGGAGACCGAGCTGGGCCATTTCCTCCAGATCTGCCCGCGCGAGATGCTCCCGCACCTCGCGCACCCGCTCAGCCGCGAGCCCGCGGCGGTGCCGGCCGAATAGCCCCGGACCGGCGCCGGGGGCGGCGCTCCGCTCCCCGGCACCGGCAGGCCGCCGCCGCCCGTTCGGCGTCTCCTGTCCGGCGCCCGAGCCGGGGCAGGTTCCCCGGTGCCGTCGGGCCGCCCGACGGCCGCCGCACCCCGCGCCGCGCCCGGCGTGGCGGACCATGAAAGGCGAGGACCCATGACCCGAGGCCAGATCGAGGACGTCGATGCGCTGGTGATCGGCGGCGGAATCGCCGGCGCCTCGGTGGCGGCCGAACTGGCTGCCGACCTGTCCCCTCACGCCCGCGTGGTGCTGCTCGAACGCGAGGCGCAACCGGGCCTCCACGCGACCGGCCGCTCGGCGGCGCTCTTCACCACCACCTACGGCCCGCCGGTCATCCGGGCGCTGTCGCGCGCCTCCCGCGGCGTCTTCGCGGCTGCGCACCCCGGCCTCGACCACCCGCTCACCCGCCCCCGCGGCGTCCTCTTCGTCGCCACCGCCGCGCAGGCCGCTGCCGCCGCGGCGGTGGCGGCCGAGATGCCGGATGCGCTGCGCCCGCTCGACGCCGCGGCGGCCCGTGCCGCCGTTCCCCTGCTGCGCCCGGGCGTCATCGCCTCTGCCCTCCACGAGGCCGGTGCCGCCGACATCGAGGTCGAGAGCCTCCACCGCCTCTGCCTGCGCCGCCTCAGCGCCGCCGGGGGCAGGGTCGAGACCCGCGCCGAGGTCACCGCAATTGCCCGCGACGGCGCCGCCTGGCGCGTCGAGGCTGCCGGCCGCACCCTCCGCGCCCCCCTCCTCGTCAACGCCGCCGGCGCCTGGGCCGACGAGGTCGCCCGCCGCGCCGGGGTGCGCCCCGTGGGGCTGGTGCCGAAGCGGCGCACGGCGCTCCTCGTCGCGCTGCCCGACGGGGTCGACGCCGCCGCCTGGCCGCTGGTCGTGGATGTCGAGGAGCGGTTCTATTTCAAGCCCGACGCCGGCCGCCTCCTGCTGTCGCCGGCCGATGCCACGCCCAGCCCGCCCTGCGACGCCCGCCCCGAGGAAATCGACATCGCCATCTGCATCGACCGGGTGCAGGCGGTGCTCGACCTGCCGGTGCGGCGGGTGCTGCACAGCTGGGCGGGGCTGCGCAGCTTCGTGGCCGACGGCAGCCCGGTGGCGGGCTTCGCCCCCGACGCGCCGGGCTTCTTCTGGCTGGCAGGGCAGGGCGGCTACGGCATCCAGTCCGCCCCGGCGCTGGCGCGCACCGCCGCCGCGCTGGCGCTCGGGCGCCCGGTCCCGCCCGACATCGCCGCCGAAGGGGTCACCGCCGCCGCCCTCGCCCCCGACCGCCCGTCCCTGGGCGCATGAGCCCTGCCCCCGCCGCACATGCGCCGCCCGTCCCACTCCCCGACCCGTCCGCGTCCGCTCCGCGGGGTCTCGCCCATGCGCCGGCGCCGATCCATGCTGCGCGGGTCACGTCCGCCCCGCTCCGTGTCCACCCTGCCTCCCCAAGTTCCACATAATCGGCTTGGATCTGGCAGGGTTCGTGGGGGCAACGCGGGTCCGATCAATGGGTTGGACTGGCTTGAGCCCGGACGTCTTGTAGTCACACGCACGCCTGAGCCTGAGCCTTGCAGGCATACTGTAGGCTCGGTATCCTGTAGGTATCTTCGTGCGCATCAACGAGAGCGGGGGGCGACGCTACCTGCAGGTGGTCGAATCCTGGCGCAACGAGGCAGGCAAGCCGCGGTATCGCGTCGTGGCCAACCTCGGGCGCCTCGATGACAAGGATGGCAGCCAGCTCGATGCCCTGATCCGGGGGCTGTGCAGAGCAGCCGGGCGCGAGGAACCCGCCCGGGTCGAGATCACCCATGAGCC